>JAABUP010000782.1_pt1 | contig 68796 bp, 101 predicted proteins | sample 5559201 | NCBI WGS metagenome assembly JAABUP01 (sample SAMN10711887, study PRJNA513373) | rock metagenome | isolation source: Antarctica rocks | place: Antarctica
CCTGAGCTGGGAGTCCCTGAGCTGGGAGTCCCTGAGCTGGGAGTCCCTGAGCTGGGAGTCCCTGAGCTTGGAGTGCCTGAGCTTGGAGTTCCCGAGCTTGGAGTCCCTGAGCTGGGAGTCCCTGAGCTTGGAGTTCCTGAGCTGGGAGTCCCTGAGCTGGAAGTCCCTGAGCTTGGAGTCCCTGAGCTTGGAGTGGCTGGTGCGGAGGTAGCAGATGTAGATGGAGTAGTGGGCCCAACAGAGAACAGTGGAGTTGATGTTGCTGGGATGGTTGAGGTGGTGACAGGGGTGGTGGACGTGGTTGCAGGAGTGGAACTGCTGGTTGCAGGTGTGGTGGAGGTAGATGCAGATGTGGTGGAGCTGGTTGCAGCAGTGGAACTGCTGGTTGCAGAAGCGGAATTGCTAGAAGGAGTTGAGGGTGTGGAAGAGCTGGTGGAGCCTATGGGTGTGGTGGGAGTGGTTGAGGAGGAAGAGGAAGGCTGGGAAGAGCTTGAGGCAGGTGAGGAGGAGCCTGCACCATGAATTGAAATGCTCAGCTTGCGTGCTCACGAAACAAAACTTTTGAACGTGTGTGGCCACGCAATGTCCGGGCAGACAAGCTAGGCTGCTGTACGGCAAGCGCTTCTGATGGACGTTTCGCTACAGCACTAGGACACAGAGCACATGACGACTCAGGTTGTGGGCAAGCTGCATACACCAAATGCCAGCAAGTATTCACGGCTGTTTGGCGCAACGGCCGACTCGTCGGCGAGGCTACGTCGTGTATACACAGGCTAACATATATGCATGCAGTCGCTTCTGCTTCTGCAGAGCTGCAAGTCAGCTCAGACTGCGAGCAGCGACCGTCCATACTGCAGAAATATATTTCGGGCGACACTTTCGAGCCGGGTTTTAGTCGCTGTGCGTTGGTGCAAAAAGTACCTGAGGTTGCTGAAATTGTGGAGACCGGAGAGTATGGAGGAGGACTGCTCGTCGGTGGGGCGTACGACTTTACAGGATGGCGCAGGTGCAGGTGCAGGGGCAGGACCCCAGGCTGGACCCCATGCGCGTGACTTCGAAGGTGCCCCAGAGGCTGTCTGCGCAGACCCTTCCAACACAGATCTCGCGCCACGCCCTGCTGGGCGAAACCAGCTGGAGAACGACCGTGATTCTTCGGCACTGCCTGCAGTGTACATGGAAAGTGACGGAAATGCACTACGGAATGCATGTCACACATTTGTATCACAGGTCAGCAACGACAAGCAAACGAGCTTGAGTGTTGTACAGAAGATCTCACCGATCCCAGTCTGCAGCAATACAACGGCGAGCAGACAGCATGCCGCTGCGCGGCCGACCATATTAACGAAGTCTCTTCTGCAAGTCCGGCTGAATTAAGTTTGGCGCCGCCGAGAGGTCGCAACGTAGTAGTAGACAGAGCTGCTCAAGCGACCCCAGTGATTATATCTGTGGCAGAAAGGATAGCGTCAATCTCAGGCACGTGATCACATTTCAGCACCCGATGTGGCCGCGGCATCGACACTTCACATTTCAGTACTGAAATCAAGTGAAAACGTGACGATGACTCATACCAAAACTTCCTCTAAGTGACACTCCTCACGCAGATCACGCGAGACTCTCTACAATCAGCATGTCACGTGGAAGCTAATCAATCTTACAGTAGTCATCAGGGAGGTGTGTCAGAGTATACGCTTGTCTTGCTGTCCTGCGCTGGGGCAAGGTATAGTAAAGGCCCGCAGCCCACCGCAACTCGAAAAGATCCACCGCGATTCTGCAAGGCAGGTCAGAGGCAGGTATCGCAACCAACCATGCTGCGCAGATCAGCTGAAGAGCAGTTCACAAGGTGAAATGCAAGCTACAGGGCCAGCATGCGTGCCAGTGATTCTTGTGACATGCCAGTTTCTACACACCATCATCGATTTCATTGGCAGCAACCAGCTTGTTCATTGTACAGATGTGTATATTTGCCTGACTGACTACATATCTATTTGCCTGACTGACTACATCCTTGCGCACAATGAGCACACTGACAATGAGCTTGGGTACTGCATGGTGAGAGCGGCTCATGTTGCCCACAATTGTAACCATTGCTTGCCAGCATTGATGTCAGAAGAAGGGGCCCACTGCACCAGACCCAGAACGATCACAGCCAGAACTTGAACTGTCACTTTCAGATTGTGAGCCATAAGCTTGCAACCCAGACAGGCCTTGCTGAAAGCCTTGATCACCCAGATTTGAGAGCAGGGTGTGTTTGGCGGTCGAGTGAGCACTTTGTGCAACAGCATCTTGGTTGGCTGCTTCAAAAGGAGCAGCAATTCCTGCAATTTGCAAATGGGTGGCTGCGTCTGAAGCAACATGACTCAAGCTTGGTGGTACCCAGCCTGCAGAACCAATAGCACTTTATACTTCTGCATTGCACAATCTATGGCAAAAGGTGCCCTGTGCCAGATAATGCCTCACCTGCAGCAGAGCTGAGAGTAGCAGTGGTCTCATCACATGCCAAGGGATAGCAAGCATGGCAGTGCAAATTTTGCACTGCAAATGCCTCTGTTGCAAGCTAATTTAATTGCCACAAACCTGTCACACAGGCTTGTCAGATGAATTCTGCCTGCAACTTACCATTACTATGGCAACTCTGCCCTTGGGGACCAATAAGAATGTCATATACAGCATTAACATGATGAACAATCTCCCTGAATCCAATCACAGGCGCAATGGGCACACACCATCTCCATACTATGACTCGACACAATGACTCCAACCGCAATGACTCAGGAAAAAGCTTCAGTGACAGGTTGCACTGTACTCCAGCATGAGGCGAATACCAACAGCTTCTTACCTTCCACACTCAGTGGCTCATCAGCTTGCTGCATCTGTGCTACAAGGTCTGCATGGGTCTGTCTGGGTACCTTAGCGGCTGCAGCTGCCTGGTCCTTGGCTTGCCTTGGATTGCTCTGACCTGCCTTCTGATGGTGGAAGCTGCCAGATACAGCAGAGGCCATGGCAACTGGAGGAACCTTGGTCACCTGCCTGGTGTCATATTTGATTAGCTCATGCGTTGGTGAGTCGGTTCCTGTGCAGACAGTATTTACACGCGCATTACTGGCTATGCACAAGCGATACTGATTGGCAGGAAGAGTAAACACATTAGAAGCAGCTCTTGCCTCTTCACTGGCTGAGACTGTCCTTCTAGTGTCCCCTGGGCAGCTGGTGAAGACCATTGGGCTGCCTCCTGCAAACACCACGCATGATCTTTGTGCTCTGGCTGTGTCACGTCTTCAACTAAGCTTGCTGACAAAAGGCATACGCAATGAGCTGTACAAAGCTGTACATATGCTGCACAGTATGGCACAGAGCATGCCTCACGGGACTATATTTACCACTGCAGAATGCGCAGCATCTCTGCCTTTTGCAAGGCGGCTTTTGTGCTCCTGTTCAGTCTGCTGTCGCAGTAAAGCTTTGCGATGTGCAGGACCAGCCAAATGTTGCTGTTCCTCTGCAACACTTCTAAATGTTGCCTGCAGTATGGAGTTCTAGCACTGCTCAATTTTTAGCAGTGACAAAATAGGGAGCAAAGGTGTAGCAATTGGGTCGACTCAAGCGGAATTGAGCGTACGAAATGATCACCACTTTTACCTGGCACAAAACGCAACGAAGCACCCGAGGCTCAGCCACCCCGGCCGCAATTCCAGACAACAAAGTGGAGCCTAAGCGCACTCCTCCTGTGGCGTTGGGAAGCAGATGACTACCTGCTTTCCGACGTTGCGTAGTCGCAGGTGCACCATCGTCTGCTTCCCTCTGCAAGGGCGACACGGTGCTGATGAAAAACAGCGCTCATGCATTAGTGCCTGCTTGAGTGTTCCGGTGTGTGATATGTCCGTACTTCCTTTTGTGCTCTGTCTGTGTTCCGACGTCTGTCTCTATTTTGCATCGTTTTCTTGAGACTTGCCATCTGCACAGCAAGAGGCGCATCGAACTTTCGCCCGCTCATCTTGTCTGATGTCAATCTTGCCAAGCCTCAGTCGAAGCGCTGCTCCCAACTTTTCGCAAGCAATCCGCGCAGTGTATGGTAGAGTAGATGGTAGAGTGCAGCGTAGCGACTCATCTTGCATCAAATTCTGGCGCACTGCGTGAAGCAACGTTAAATTGCATCGGTGGTCATGCATGTCATGGCAACATAGCGACTTCCTTTAACAGACATGTCAGGCCAACAAGTTTCAATACCACAAAAGAAACAAGCTTCAACATCAAAATAGGCTAAAGAGCCAAAAAAAGTCATGAAGTGCCTGTGGCCTAGCTAAACTCTGTGAAAGCAGCTCAATCTGCAGATGCTGAAATAACATTGATGCAAAACTGCAAGGTGTCTGATGCGGTAGACAGCCTCAGACTATGCTTATGTAGAAGTACACCCTTGTCCGACTGCAAAACTGCTTTGTGCCACCTTGAGACACCAAAACTTTTGTTGCAAAAAAGCATCAGAGCACGTCATCACACTCTACCAAAATACATCACTGATTGTAGCCCTCTTGGTCAGAACAGTCAAACAAACTAAATACCATTGTACACACACCGTCTCTAAATGACATGTACCATGTAACCTCCAGCTGATTGTATCACACAGAAACTGAGCCATTCTGTGACTCTCCAGAGAGGGCTTTGGGCTTTGGATGCTCCTCCAAAGGCTTCTGTTCCATTCTCTCATTCCACCCAAAGCACCGATCCAAAGATTCAAACCAGTCTGTGGTCTGATCTGCTTTGTTAATGGTTGGGACTGGGTTGGGTGACATTCGCACTCTCACATGATCTCCTTTCAACAATTCCTGCCTCTGCACCCTCAACACATCCATTGTGAATGCTTTATGAGATGTGACAAGTGAGCAGGACCTACCACTTGTGACGCTGCATGAACCATCTATGGCTAACAAAACAACAAGGACGATCAATTTTGACAGCAAGGAAGCATCAGCCGTAATTCAGATTGATTGTCAAACGACTTCACCAGTCTGACTCACTCAGATACACTGTGGTGCGCAGGTGTGCACGTGCGATCATGGGCAAAGGCATCATGTAACATGCCCTTGCCCATGTCACAGCAGCAGCAGCCCACTGTTGACCTCGTTGTTGAAGCATAACACCACAGCAACATGATGAGCTGGGTAAGGGCATATTAGAGCAAACATCATGTAGGCAAACGAGGATCAGCTCCATGTAGGCAAACAAGGACTAGCAGACAGGGAAACAAACCTGTTTTCCATCAAAGCAAACCCAGGCAGGGCACCTGGCATCGTCAGGAATTTTCAAGTCAAGCTCAGCATAGTCTGGTAGGATAACAGGCCTGCAGAAACAATCAACACCATGAAATCACACACACCATGAAAACCAGTGCTGACTTGCAGCGCAATGCAGGGGCGCAGAAGCAAAGGAATTGGATCTAGCACATAGTAGAACTGCAGTCCTGGTGTCCCATTTGGACTCCTGACTATACACAAATAGGTCTAGCAATCGACGGCCATGAGCTTTGCTTACAGGCGCTACCGAGGGGATGTCAAACAGCAGAAACAGGTGAAAGTAGCATGAGGGCTACAAAATGAGTCCTCACCTGAAGGACAGTGAGTGTGCGCAGATAGGGGTGAAGAGGATAGCGGGTACATTGGGGTGCACCATGGACCCCCCCGCAGCCACTGAGTAGGCTGTGCTGCCTGTGGGGGTAGCCAGCATCAGCCCATCTGCTTGCACCTGTTTACCACATTTCAATAGGGCCAGAGATTCCTTCAGCCAGTTTCGGCTGCAGACTTTGGTTGATAGAGGAAGGTTTCATGGCGTTTCCTGGGGTTCTGCACTGTTAGGCATTTATAGCAAAATGCACACGCTCTGCTTGCGAGCCTGCCTTCACAGCAGAAGAGCTGACGGCAGGCAGAAATAGCATGAGACAAGCAGACAGGACACGAGCATATATGCAATGCGCAAATCGGTGCAAGCAAAGTGCTTTGTAAATAAAACTGCCAAAACAGGGATGCTTGCAGGCATCATGTCAGAGTGTGTCAGCATGTCTGCCTTGTCAGAAGTGGTCCACAAAGCATGGCAGACGGGCTCTGACTTGTAAACCTTGTCACAGCTGTAAGATATGCGTCGCTGTCAAGAAACTGCTTCTTGAGAATGCAGCGTGTCATTGCCTCTATGGACTGCTGGCTAACCTTAGTGATGAGGCGGCCTTGCTCATAGCACTCAATCTTAGTGAGGTAGGGGTTGGCCCCCCTGTCCACCACCACCTCATTCAGCACCTCATACTGCTGCCCCTTCATGGGCTTGCCATCACGGAACACTTCACAGAAGAGCCGCATACGCAGTGTGATGTGCACGCCTTGCATCTACACATGCAACGTGAACACGACATCATGAGCGAATGTCAGGAAGGATTGAAATATGAGTGTTCTCCTGAAATGCACGCGCATTCCAGACAAATATGGAGGGTTGATTGCAAGCAGGATCATGCATTACATATGTTGCGTGAAGCCAGGAAGGGTAAACATGAGTTTCATGCCATGTTTTGGTCAGTGATCCCAACACACAAGCATGCAGAGAATAGCCAGCGCAGATGTTGGAAAAGACCAATCAGGATGCCATTGCATGCATACTGACAGTCCCTGCATAAACCATGCTGCAATCACCACACACTGCTATATGAATAGGTAAAAGAGGTACCGATCCATCAATGGAGCATTGTTCCAAGCTTTCTGAGCCAAAAATCACTTCGTTGAGGTCCCGCTGCATGCTCTTGAAGTCATGGTTTGTCAGAAAGCCAAGTGAGCCCATGTTGAAGCTGATGACCTGCAGTCACATAGCTTTCATGCACAATGCAGACAAGCAAATGTGCGCCAGAGGAACACAGAGTTGGTTTGACATGAGAACAACATGCATGCACAGCCAGCATTCAGACAGCAGAGTACTGTTTTTTTAAGACCATGCCTCCAATCAGCTGTACAAACACTACAAGCAGCTGGCAAAAAGAACAATGCTCATGTGCCAATGATGTACATCTCCATAGCCCTCCCTTCTAGTTGCAAGATGACGAGCGGACATGCTATGAGCAAGGTGCCAGCTATATGCTGGACACTGATAGACTATTCAGTCGTTAGCACTACACACACTTGGTGCAACTCAAGATTGCAATTGCATTGAGAAAGAGATTGCTTACTGGCGGTATGGCCCTTTTAAATAAATAAGGTGCATGCAATATGACTCCATCTCCGCCCACACACACAACAAAATCAATGTACATATGCAGCCTGCAACACATTAGAGACTCAGATTGTCTGCCGATTCAAATCGAGACTTGCTTGCTAGCATGCACATGCACATTAAACTTGATGATCACAGCTGCATATGATGCACTGATTCATATGGCTGAACTTGGCATTTCATCCAAACAGCTACCATGTATGGCAAGCCTTTACATTTTGAAGACAGTAGTAAATGGGTTGGGACAGCACCTTTCTTGCTCTGCCTCTGTGAAGGTGTCAACAAAGTCCCATTCCTTATGAGCCTGCACGCAGCAGTAATAGTTTTCATTCCTCACATTTGTAGGAGCATGCTGACATGTGCCAGTCCCCCATATGCAGCTGGCCCTGAAGGCTGTAGACCCGTGATGTTGTATGTTGAGCTATGGTTCAGAAATGAGCCAATTGTGGCTAAAATTGAATTGGTTGAGAAAAACGCACGCTGAAATTTGCAGAAGAAGCCGTGTAGGCAGGTGTTGCTGATCACAACAAAGGCACTTATTCAATCCAGCCACATGATCAGCAAAACGATGGCCACACCATTTTCTCATGTTCGTGTGGCTCAACAACCACTTGCATGGACTGCTCAATACCCAGGTACTCTACAACCTTATGAAACTCCTCTGTCAACCCATCCCCCAACTTTTTCAACACCATCACACTGCAAACACACAAACCTCTGTGTCCCATTGTATTGAACGCTGGATCATAGAATCGGTTGCTGCAGCGCAACTTCAATGCTATGTTAGGCAGGGGTTGCAATCACCAGCAGTGACTGCTCAAGTTGAGCTGACATAGGAGACCCACCAAGATGGCTTTGTCTTCCATACAAGAAGATGCTGTTGAGTGCTGGGGCAGGAAAAAGACAGGCAGCCGGATGCTGCAGCAGCATTGCGATACTGAGTCAATGGTGATGTGAGACTGAGTGCTGCAAGGTAAGCTACAGTGGCTGACAGCAGCAGGACAGCAAGGTAGGCCAGACATCACACCTCGAACTGTTTCCCTTGCACAGCTCATTCCGTCAGTGCGTACAAGGTACAGGTCAGCCTTGGCAGGCCAACTTCTGGGTCTGCACAGTCACAGTTTGGTCAGTCTTGCAAACACAAGTCTACAGTTACAGGGAGAAACCTGAAAGCCACAGCAGCAAAAGCAACTGGCGACAAAAACTGTAACGCAGCATGCATACCCTCGTATCTCATCCTCCGAGTCCAGCGATACACTCTCATAAACTCTCCCAGGGATTACATCACGTCTGTAGGCCTCAATAGGGGTGTCCATACGGGTAGGGCCATCAGGGTATTTCTCAAATTTCTGTTTGATGCGCTCATTGCCGTTCTCAGGTTGCTGCTCGCGCTTTTGACTGCAAGTTCGTGCAGAACCTCTCTTAGGTCTACTGCCGAATGTGTTTCTCAAGCCAGATTCGCGGCTGCTACTGCTTGCTGACAGATGGGTACGCTGCCGCACTAATAAAGCGGTTGCATTCAGGCCCTCCATCACAGATGCATGCATGCAGAGGGTGCGGGACCCTTGTTAAGCCAGTTGAGTGTAACACGAGTTGATCACTGCTCAGGGAACTCAGACCGGTCAAAGCTTCCAGCCACAACAATTGACAACAAGTTTACACGGATGAATATAACGTATCGCGCCGATGGCTGGCCATGCGCTAGTTATTTTTCACTGCTGGTTATCCGGTGCTCCGGTGAAAGAATTTATGCAAGATTCAGATTCATTTATACGACCGGCGTTCAGCTGCAATACTGGTGAGTTGAGAATATGACTGTAAGGCATTATAATACCATATGACATTGTGTGCTTGCAAGCGATTGGTACCAATTGGTAGACACTTTAAATCAATGTTTTTGTCGACATTAAGACCAATCCATCACGCCTTGTACCAGGTATGAGCTTTCAGTGCTGCAAGTGGTCAATGCCAGGAATACATCAATATCAACTGGTATCCATTGCCTCCTCAGTAAGATCACCAGGCAGTACCGCCACATCCTTCAATGTCACCAGCTTCTCTCGGGCCACAGCTGCATGACAGTAGTCATTTGTGAGACATGAGAGCTCACGGTAATGGAAAATGTGTTTGAGACACAACCTGAATGCTGATGCAGGCTTGAACATATGACTGATATCACAAGTATGTCAATCAGAGGTGTTAGATGGACATGGCAGAGATAGGCAGCCAGGAGATACATCCTTACGTGCAGTGCCTGGAGCATATCTGACAGGCTTCTGGCGCGAGAACGTCTTGCCCATCAGTAGCTCCACGTTGCGCTTGTAGTCCACCTTGCCCTTGGTAATGATGCACAAATCTACATTGGACCCAGAGCCCAGATCATTGTAGATGCCTGCAGTGCAGCATGATGTCGTCAGGAGTGCCTGGTGCATCAAAAGCCGTAGTCAAATAGGCAAAGTAACCCTGCTAATCTGTGAAATGCTGACAGCAGAACTGCTGGTCAGATCAGTACAACATTTTATGCTGTACCTGAGACTTGGCAATCACATTACTGAGTGGTGCTGCAAGCCTTTGATTGAACAGAGTGATGTACCTGATCTGATTGCTCGCGCTACTAATGCCTCTGCTTCCTGTTGCGTCATGTCCTCCTTGTAACTAGCCTCAAATACAGCCATGGCATTAAGGGAACCGGAACCCATTGTGCAGTATGGCAAACTATCTGTTGAGCCATGTGGATACACCTACGTAGGGGCAGCCAATTCATAAGCAGTACATTAGGGACAGATGACATGCCTGTTGAGATCAGCAACAAAACATGATGATGCGCTAGCTAGGGTGCTTACAGTGAACAAGTGAGGTCCATTCAGGTCGACGCGACCAAGCACCAGAGCAGCGCTGACATGACCCTGATACTTGAACAAATGTGACTTCAGCAGTGTCAGTGCTGTCACGACTCGGGATCCCCTCCCTGTGCCGTAGCGATGCAGCTCCAAGTGTGAAGCTATCATCCCTGCAGATATCTAGTCTTAGCAGATGAAACATAGCACACTAACAGCGGTCCGGACAGTGAAGTTCTGCGAATAACACTGGACCTGTGACATTCTCTGTGTCTGCTGCAGTACCAGCACCACAACAGTATATGTTTGGTGCGATGTAGTGTATCTTTTCACAGTTCTTGTCAGCTACTGTTGAGCCTGCCGTAGATCTAGTATCTGCGCCCAAGACAACGCCATCCTACATCATGCGCATGATCTTGCTGGCGCTGCAGACCACCACGTTGCCGCAGAGGCGGTGATCAACGCACCTTGAAGATGATACCAGCGATCGTTGTACCAGTTTTCGTAAACCCAGGAGCCTTGATGCCTCTTCCTTCTAGATACGAATTTCGTTTGCACAGGTCAAAGTTGAAGGCGCCCTCGGGCACGGTCATGCTCCGAAAACTCGCAAAGGTGTGACAGGGCTTGGGTATAGCTGTGGCTTGTTGTCACGCTGTCAAAGCTGGTGATACTCGGCAGAAGCAGATCCGTGTCGCGGCAAATTAGAGAGCTATACAATGACTATGCTTGACCTTTGTGAGTCCGGAACAGCAGCGTCAGAGCTCGGTTGTCTGCTCTTCTGCTTCTCTTGTGTACGAAGCTGCTTCGTCTTGTAGCAAGCCTGATTGCGTTGAGCAGGAAAAAATTGGAGAAATTTCATTCTTGCAGCCCGGCTGAAGTCAGGTACGTCGACTGTATCATCAACACGAGGATCGAACCGGGGTGTCAGCGAGCCCAAGTCTTGGCTGCAAGTCAAGCGCGACACAAGCACTGAGCAGAAGTGCCAAAGCTTACAACGCGCCGCACTGACACCAGCGTGACTGTGTCAAGCAGCACACGGCCATGGAGGTCGATCCGACCATGCCCGTTATTCAGAACATGCTTTTGCTGGACTCAGAAGGGAAAAGGATAGCTGTCAAATACTTCGATCAACAGTGGTGGGTCCTTGAACGACCCTGTGTCAGGCAAACGGCAACTCGTCTTGCTGTACAACTAGTTTCGTGCAGGGCAACTATTGCACAGCAATCAAATTATGAAAAATCCGTGTTCTCCAAAACCAGCAGAACCAACGCTCGAGGGGAAGGTATGCCCAGAATGCTCTGTGTTCTCTATGGCAGAGTGTGTTTCGTGCACTCAATGGACTTGGTTCCTGTTGCAGCTGAGGTGACCATGTTTGATGAAGTAGTGGTCTGCTACAAGTTCATAGGGGACCTGATGTTCTATGTCACTGGGTCTCAAGATGAGAATGAGCTAATACTTCACACAGTCCTTGTAGCATTCTATGAGTCTGTTACATTGCTCCTCAGGTGCGAGGCTGTCTCAAGTTTTACTTTTTTGGTGAATGCATAAGGTTTTTTGTGCATCCATGTTACCATCTTATTTCAGTCCGTCAGTTCTTCTAGCTTATGCAATGCAGGAGTGCTGTAGAGAAAAAGACTGTTCTCGAAAATCTTGATCTAGTGTTGCTGGCAATGGATGAGATTATTGACAAGGGGTGAGTGGTTTGTGACAGCAGTTCTGCACCGTTTCTTACTGGGAACATTTGACACTAAATGGTCTGCTTTCTGTAACAGCTTGATACTTGAGACAGATCCTGCAACCATTGCCAGCAGAGTGTCTATGCGCGGAGCAGAGTCAGACATCCCATTGACAGACCGTGTGACAGAGGTGAGTCTGCACAGCTTATCCTATATTGGTACTATATATTACTATGTACTGTATATAATATTATATGCCAGTTTACGCTGAGTTCAAATTTGTGTTGAACTGGAGGTCCAAATATTGGTTCAATTATTGCATTGCTGACATGCCCACCTGTAACGCAGGTCAACATCCAATCGTTCCTTGCCACTGCCAAGGAGCAGCTTGCAAGATCGTTACTGAAGTAGAGAGTCAGTGAGAGTCGCAGCAGTCATGTCTAGCAGTCAATGTATGAAGCACAACAGCTCAATTTTACACCTGCATGGCGTCACAGCAACAGCAACAAGGGAATATGCACGTGCCAGCAGCTCACACAGATGTCAGACACAAACGCAGCTGCCGCAGCATTGTCTGCGTGACAGATGTGGTTGAAAGGGATGGCAGCAAGCAGCAGACTCAAATAATGCTCAAGTTGGCATACCATATGCCTGATTTATCTGGTCTGCTTTGCAGTGTTCCTCTGCGTCATCATAGTGTATGGCATACAGTGCCTACATCTGCAACTGTGATCAGAGTATGCACTGTCTACCCCATATCAGCGCTTTTGCGGTATGCCATTAAGTTGACTGCAAGGCAAGCTACTAGCAGGATAGGGAGTTTGATGCATCGGACTGTGCAGTCTGAAGGTGACATAAGTCTGACGTACTCATACAGGCCTAGTCATGCCTTACTTCACTTCATGCTGCTGCACTCTAGCGCAGATTTGCACAGCAAAATACCCATGAACCTTTAGCATCAAGCTTACCATTGCATATGCATGCCAAACTTCAAAACGATCGTGATCAACACAGTGCATGCCAGTTTGATCAGCATACAAAGCTGCTCAGGTGAGATACACAGCTTTTTGGTTCTGGTAGGTACATTTATCGCTAGTGTCGATTGTCAAGGCACATATGCTGCATGGTTTTCAACCAAAAAGCATGCAAATGTTACAGTATTCCCATGTTCAAAAATCGCAATATCCGATGCACATTTAGGATCCAGGTGACACCAAATCTCTTGAGCAAGCGAACATTGTGCTGGCGACGTTTGCATACCTCCTCCTAACCCCACAGCAAGCGACAAGTCAAGATGGAGAGCATCGCATCAAAGCAAACATGCTTACACCGAGGTGCACAGCGAATCGTTCCTCAACCGACTGGTGAGCGAAGGGCCTGATCGGCCTATTGTCGCTTGAAGCCCTGCCTGTCACTCAGCTTGTGGACATCCATCTTTCGTTCTGCAGCATCAAGATGTTACCTGGCTCCACGTCAGGCACAAAGACCCTGCAAAGTAAGAGCTGTGGCCGCTGGCACTGACAAACAGCAGCAGTCTAAGTCTCCAAACTCAGCTCAAGCTATGGAGGCAGCAGAAAAGCGATGGGAAAGCCAGGTATGTCCTTCACATGCATCCAGCTAGATCTATTTGGGCTGTCAATGTGGCCAAGATCCAGCTGATACATCCTTTGTTGCTGCCCCTGCAAGCTGTACCCACCACTTACGTATGCACCACCACTGATGCATGCTGCTGCAGATCAGAGAAGGCAGGGTGAAGAATGTGACATGTGCAGCTGCTGGGCAAATGCTGAAAGTAAGTTTTGCTGTGAAGTCTTATCAATCACGTGTAATAGTCATGTTTGCCACCCACGGAGCTGCCTGCATGTATGCTGTTGTAAGGATCACCTGTCATCCGACAAAAAAAGTGTTCGGTAAAGCGTTAAACCTCATTCAGTGTCATGGCTGTTGAGGCTGAAGTTTGCAATTTGCCACGTCACAGCCTGACGACATAGCAAATAAAGCCCAGGGCTGAACGCATATCTGAGACTTGCTTCCTGGAAATGTGCTCCCCTGGCTCTGTCCATTCCAGTCACAGGAAGGTACTGCAACAAGAACCCAGCAGTCTCCTGATTACCTCAATGTGCAGTTTATGATAGATTGTGTTTGCAGGAAGGATGGACGCTCCTGGATGTACGACCTCAGTCAGAGCACAAAAAGGTGCAGCATACAGATCATGAAGCAATTGTTTGCTGCCTGCTTTGGTTCTGATGCTGTGTCTCTCCAAACTAAAAATGCTGTGCATCGTGTGCCACAGGAAAGCAGCAGCATTGTATGCTTGAGCATCTTGTCGGCATGTTTAGCATACCAATACATGCTCAGCCTACAGACATACCATGACCATTGCTGCTTGCTGTGCTGGTCATCATGCTGCTTGATATGCACCTGCTCAATCATTCGACCTAGCTTGCATGCATGCATCGCCCACAAGCCTCAGTGGCAAGCTGCAGCATGTTGCTGCATTTCACAGGAAAATGGCTGCGTCTCAGTGGCTGCAATCTATTACAGTCCCTCCTTTGCCAACTCTGATGTAACAGACTTCCATGCAGAGCTCAGTATCATCTTGTGCCTTGCAGCTGACTCTGGCTGGGATAGGCACAATTAATCAACCAATCAAATCAAGCAACTGGTCGGTTTCAATCTTGTGGCTTCCATCTAGTTCTGGCTGGATCAGGTTCGACCATAAGAATCAAAATGGAAGTTGTGGCTTGCAGGCGTCTGTTGATGGCGGTGTGAGTGTGCCAGTCTTTGTAGACGAGGAGGACTTGAGTTTTGGTGCACTAGTGAAGCAAGCTACAGCCCTGGGTATGGGGGGCTGGTGGTTGGGGGGTGGCCACATGAAGCCCAACCCCCAGTTCCTGAAGAATGTTCGGCAGCAGATCCCCGTAGATGGAGCTAAGGTCATTGTGGCCTGTCAGAAAGGGCTCAGGTGATACTGCTGCGCCATGCATGCACTGGCAGCTGCGTTGCCACCATGTAGGATGGTCTGCTGCTCATGAAGCTGCACTGTGTCACACAGTGTACCCGGCATCCGTTGATTACACTCTGTGCTTAGTCAGAAGGCATCACTCTCTGTGCTTGGTCAGAAAGCAAGAGCATAGTTCATACAGCGGCAATGGTAGTGCACTGGTCGTGACATATTGATGTGCTCATTGACAGTGCCCCATTGCAGTTTACGCTTTCTGCAGCAGCAGTGAGCTCTGTGAGCTCAGCCATCTAAGGTTGCACAACTGGCCTCTCCTGTGGCTTTGAATAGAGCGAGATGTGATGTTACGTCATCTGGCAACAAAAGATTGCTAGCATATTCACACACAACAAGAATGCAGCAAGCGCATTGCAGCCAGTGCACACGTGTGTGCGGAGCAGCACATGCGTGTTGCCTCCCAACTGTTGTTGTGACGCCCCTGATGAACAAGGATTGTTATGTCGCTCTTCAGCCATGCATGTCAGATCAACCTTGCATCATTGTACACTGGCCCACTGCCCTGCAGATCTTTGGCTGCATGTGAGCAGCTGTCCAGAGCTGGGTATGGTGACATTGCCTGGATCAATGGTGGCTTTGACGCTGCACGCAAGGAGGACCTGCCAGTTGTGGGCGCTCCTGACCTGCGCTATGGCGGCATTGGAGGCTTGTCTGAGTTCTTGGGCTGGACAGACGCACAGCGGCAGAACAGCCAGACAGAAGGATTCATTGGGGGGTTCCAGAATGTGCTGAAGCTGGTACGTGCAATGCTACATCTTGTGTGTCATGTCTTGTACTGTGTCTGCATCATCTTCAACACGTGTGCAGAATCCTTGCAGACTGACTGTCAGTCAAGACATGTATGCAGTGAGGCAAGTACCACATCACGTCACACCTTTCTGGGATATGGAGCTGTGTGCTCGCTGCTTTCATGGCAGCAATTGGGCAGTTTGGTTCTTATGTGCTGATGTCTTATGTGTGTGGTGCAGGCGGCACTTGTTCTTCTCCTGGATGGCCTGTGGTTTGGCTACGATCAACTGCAGTTCTACCTGAACAAGTAAAGCAAACACTACTGACATCACAGCAGCTGGCAGCCTTGACCAGTCAGAAGTTACTGGTATAGCAATGTTGGTGACTGCGCCTATTCAGAGCAGCCATGACTGGCCCCATGTACAGATGATTGACGCCAGACTGTCTGTTTTTGTCCAGATCACTGACAGCAGACTGTGTGTTTTGGTCCAGAAGCTCACTGGTTTCTTGTATAGTACGCAGCTTGATCCAGTCTTTGATTCAAGGCTTCCGGATTTATAGACTCTTACAGATAGTGGAGACAATATCTCAATGTCACTCAGCCTTACAGCATAGTTTGACAGCACAGCTTAATGTCATCAAGTATCATCAAATTTTGCTACCTGTAATACTTGAACTTTGCAACCGCATCTGAAAAGTAACTTTGGGCATGGACCACACATTATACGCACATCTACGATCTTTGGTGGTACTACAATATACATGCCTTCTGGTGCTGCCTAGCAGAAAATGCAGTGTAACAGGGCTGCGCAGGACTTATAATGTACAAAAGCCTTCAACTGTGGTGCTTCAGGCAAGAAAAGCTGCAGCTGCCCACAGTCCAGTCAGTGCAAATTCACCAACAAATATCCCAGGCGAGCTGAAACCCTGCATGGTCCATGCTCACATCAGGAGCCTATCATAGCCAGGTCAATAAGCATGAGTAACAATAGGATTGGCTGCATACACTTGACAACATCAGGCAAAGCGCGATAGCAAGTTTCCAGCAGTGCAGGCAAATCTTGCAGGCTGTGCAGCAATGTGTGCATGAGTGCTGTAGTAAAACTGACCCCTATAGGTACTATGTCGACTCTGAGCCAACTTTGTGCTGCGCTGCCAATGGCAGCTCCAGCAATAAGGCCTGCAGCTGTTATTCCTCCAGCTCGTGCTGCAGTCAATGTTGGCTTTAGAAACACAGACATCCTGGGTGTGCAAGAGAGCGAGAGAGCTGTGCAAGAGAGCAAGAGAGCTATGCAAGAGAGCGAGAGAGCAGTAGAGCTATGAAGAGAACGATACGGCTGGCAATGGGCATTGCTGCTCTGGATGCAACAGCATGAGTTGTGCCTCAATGAGTTGCACAATGGCCACAAAGCATGCTCGGTAGTTAGACACAGAGCAGGGGGATAAAAGGGCAGAGAGCTGACCTAAGCCCAGGCGCTTCTTGTCTCTAAAGATGTACAGTGATATGATGACAGCAAGAGCTAGCTGCAAACCAGGCACGTCTGCCTGTGCAACCCCTGGAGGATCAGTCAAGCCCTGCAAGTAATGGTTGGTTAATCAAGACATTTGTGCACACACGCCTCTGAATCCTGCTCTCTTCAGGAGGGAAGCACACATTTGGTTATGTCATTGCTCTGCAGCATCTGACAGCCAGAGTCAAGGCAGTGTGCGATAATTCTGGCTGCCAGCTGATAGATAGGCGACATTGACCACTGAAGCAGGCACCTGCCTGTATGAGAGCCCATGCTGCCAAGGCAGCAAAAGCTCCACCTTGTTTCAGTGAGTCATCCCTTGAAAGCTTGCTGATTGTCAAACCCCCAGGGAGCTTTTGTATTGCTTGCTTTGCAACCTGAGTAACAATGAAGTCAGTATACCTTTGTGAAGCTGTCAATGAGCTGACACAATGCATGGGCAAGCATGTACCTGTCCAGCTGGCCTCCGTTTGGGCACATCAGCAAATCTGACACTCTGACCTGCTACTTCGCCCGCAATGCGCTTTTGCATAGCTTGCATGAGGAGCGTGTCATAAGCAGTCTCCAGCTGCAAGGTATGACATGACTGTCAAGGCATTTGACTGCTGCTTGTGGAGCACAGCAACAGTGCTAGGTTACTGCATACCTGACTTTTTCGGCCAGCATCGTTTCCAGCCTTGCTTACAAGCTTATTCTTGATACTCATGATCTGCTCAAATTTTGTATTCTCCTCAACACCTAGCAACTCATATGCCTCTTGAGGACTCATAGCTGTTTGGGAGGATTCTTGAGGACTATCGCCACTGCTTGCTCTGATTTGACAAGACCTTGACCGCGCAGGCGGTCTGAGGGACCGCTGTGGTCCTGATCCGAAAGCTTGAGGGGCATGTCTACCAGCAAGAACGTAAGCGCAGGTCTGAGGCGGGTGATGAGAAATATGGCAAGGATTCGCAGAACTGTTTGGTCGTAAGAAGCAAAAGCTAGGTGTGCGAGAGTGTAGCTCCGTTGACACAGGGTGACACTGGCAGGTAAACGCCATGTGCCTAAACAGACGAGATCAAAACAAGCAAAACTTTCCTCTGTGTTGCTGATCAATACGGAACCTTGGTTATGTGAAGAAAATGCACTTCACATGGGCAGCGCACGCACAATAGCTTGCCCTCCTGGGGTATAGGTCGAGCCTAGGTGGACGTTTGAAGCCAAAAAGCTATCAAAAACAGCGTCGTTCTTCTTCATCCTCCAAGGACAACCTTGCTTTGCTTCTGAGCCACAAACCTCGATACTCAAAGGGCAATGTGCAGGCTAGGGACTCTTTGTGTCTTGTAGTCTTATGCTGTAGATTCCTGACCAGGCAGTGTGCAACGGGTCTGATGTAAGTACGCGTATTCTTGCTGTGGCCTGAATGCAAAGACACAGCCAGTAGCCACAGCTACATGTATACAGAAACCTCAGTCCTAGCTTGATGCATACACTGACCATGACAGAGATGATGCCATAAGAGACACGCTTATGCCTGGGTAATATTCAAGTTCATGACAACTGATCAAGAGCGTGTTTCAATTGCGATTGGAAGCAGTGACTCCAACTAATCAGGTCCAACTGAAAGAGGTCATGCCTGCAGATCTAGATGCACACATGCAGCACTGCTGATTGCAAACTCGTTTTAAGGCCATTACACCTGAAACCCTCCACATGCAAATACTGTATATGTGTAGAAGCACAGCTCTTGCTGGCTGAAGCAATCTCAAGGCAATTAAACTAATGATATACATGAGGCGCATCTTGGACAGCATCAAGAGGGTGTTGAAGCATCAGCTCCTCTTGTGACCATCCGCCTTGTGACTGTTGGAAGGTGCTTGCTTGAGCACCTTCAACGCCCCAGTCAGCATCTTATAGAACCAAAAAGCGTTCAGTGCATTGAGAGGCAAGTTCAGCCCTCTGTACAGCCAAATTGCAGCTGGCGAGAGACCTCCAGGAGTTGGATGCCGCAGCTCTGGCGAGGTCTCTCTGAAGAAGTCTACTGAGCACACTGCAACATCAACACTGTTTTGGTACCGCTTGCCTGACATGCAGGGTGAGGAACCTGTCTCAGCATTGCAAAATGCTGAGAACCTCCCATATCCCTTGCACATGTTGGACATCTAAGCATATGACTGAGAAAGATCAAAAATAAGCCAGAGACTGACATCTGAGGAGATTTGTGACAAGGGACTGCTCACATAGCCACAGGGAGATAAGCGAGTGCATCATTTGAGCAGTACAAAGTCTACCCCCAGTCTGTCAGACAGTTGAACATTGCAGACATGGACATCAAAAGGTACACGCAAAGGGCTTGCAATGCTGTGAAGGACTAACTTTCTTACCTAAGCCAGCAACATTTCTGCAGAGGAAGAAGACCAGCACCATGAGCACCCCATTGATCTTGTATGCTGTTGTACGTGACATACCAGCTTTGTGCAGAAACCAGCGAGCATATACAAAAGGTGTTGACAGCTCCCAAAGCAGAAACATGGCTCCTGCACCATTCATATTGGCACTTGTCAGATGCATACAGCAGTTTGAGGTCAATCATCTGTTTGGTGCAGGCATGCACTGCTTGTGGCTTGGCATCCGTTTGCTTTGCACAGACTGACTGTACTCTGCTGGTCGCCACCAATTTGGCTGTTGACTTCATGCAACACACCTGTGTCTCAAAGGTGCATTTGTCAGATGCATTTGTCAGATGCATGCTGCAGTGTGATGCTTACCGTAATAGTGAAGCACCTGGCTAAAGAAGCCGTAACAGTACAGCAAGCTGCAAAACAAAGCATGGAACAGATATGCTGGCCCCCAGGTTTGCAGCTGGATGGCACATATGACTAGGTCATGTACAAAGTAGCCCGAGGCCACAGCCAGCATGGTCGTGGATGTTGGTGTGGTACCATACAATCTGTCTTTGATCATTCTGGGGTCTAACAGAACTGAGACTGCCAGCGGCACCTGCAAAGGACGCCACCACAATTGATCTGACATGTGTTTAGGTGTTGCCCACCATCTTTCCCTATGCATACAGGTAAGCAAACTACTAGATCCAGACAGTGTCAGGGAGGAATCATATGTGACAGGTGTGCCATGTTTGTGGGCAGAACACGCAGACGGCAGATGACCTACCACGATCAAAACATGCAGCAAGCCAACCAGGTTGGTGGCAGCCTGATGTACTGCAGGGCGGATTTGTCTAGCAGGAAGATCTTTGTTTGCCTTGAAAGTTGCTTCCAAATACCTTCCAGCAGGGCCCATAGTCAGTAGACGCTCCACACACGTGAAGCCAAGACCTGCAACAAGTGCAGCCAGTTGCTGCATCAAGGTGACCACGAAACCTGGAACTCATGCAAGCGAGACTGCTGCTTGCAATGGCGTGGGTCATGAGCCTAAGAGGCATTGTCCACCTGCGGCCACTGCTTGCAGCACATATGTGTTCATCTGGAATAGCAGCACAGAGGTGTCCGGCCGTGCGAACGGCCACGAGCAAGCCAACACACGGCGCAACTCTCCTAGCGTACAAGTGCACTGTATGTTTTTACTTCCGCCACAAGTGGAGATGTGTTAGCTTCATGTGCTTCCGCGTTCTGCTAACTTCAAGTGCTTTTCTGTCTGAGCAGGGTTTGAACGTAAGGATCAGCCACATGGCCATAAACACGTGCGAACACTTGGCTGGCAATCTTGTTGACTTCAGCACCATTGTGCAAACAGCTCAATCGATTGCAATCAGCATGCTGCTGAATAGGCATTGCTTGCATTCCTGCAACAGTACTGATTTTCTTTTTTGAACAGAGCTCATAAGCTTGCAATCGATTGCAAGCACCATGTACATATGGCACGGCATGCATGTTCAGCATGAGCAATGTGTCATTGTGCTGAGCAGGCTGCATCTACTTCACATGGCTTGAAGCCATTGGCTTCTCGGCGCACTTCTGTCTCGGCGCATTTCTGTCAGCCAAAATGAAATGAGATTGCTGAGCCGGCTATAGCTCGAGCCAAAACCTGCTCTGAGGAGATGCACTGATGACATCTGTGGTTGTTGTAGTCAATTGCTGTAGGAGCACTCGTCACTAGTTGATTACTGAGCCCACTGTTGTTGATTGTGCGCTCTCAGCATGCTAGCAAATTACAGATTACGATCTGAACGGGCATAGCCAGTTTCATTGGCGAAATGTGAAACCATCAATTTGAAAGCTGTCAGCCTGGCTTTTGCAACTCTGATTGAGGGGAGAACGTTGAGACCCACATTGTGGGTAAGTGTCTGAGCATACCACACCTGCGGAGCGCTATACGACTCGGGACGCCTAGCGTGGTACGAAAGACCAGGAGCTGCTCTGATACTGTGCAGCAGACCTAAACAGCATGTTGATCTACCAATCCTGTGGTCCTGCGGACTCCGACGCCGATTCATGACCAATATACTGCATGCAACATGTCGCCGTAGGCCACCGCTTCGCGATCCATGACTAGCCGTAGGTCTGTTGCCCGACAGGTTTCAGCCTCTCGCATCGCAGGATGACCTTAACAACCAGCACAGGTGCAGTGTCTTTGTTGACCCAATTGGCGTTAGCGGATCCTTACACCGCCCTGGACAACAGCGATGCATCAGGTTGCGATGACTCTCAGCGCTCGCTTAACACAGCCGCGTCTGTCAACGTTGCTACGTCAAGGGAGCCTAGGCAAGTCACCGGCTTACAGAGCTCTGCTGCCACTCAGAGCCCTGTGTCCACTCTGCAAATGTTACAGCACCTTATTGAAAGCCCTTCAAGCCATAGTACCAGCCAGAAGAACAGCACAGCTATGTCTGGGTACCAACCGGCTGCAGCTGCAGTAGCAAGAGTGGCTACTGAGCCTGCTTCAGACTGGCAGATCATTCGAGACTTCTGCAGCCGCACAGTCTCCAGGAAATGGCTGAGGCTAGTGCTGCACGGTTGGCATCAAGCCATCAAGTCCAAGATCAAATGGCGCTGCATTGAGCAGGTGTGGGCTATGGTTGCAAGCGCTGCCAACCGTACGCATGAAGTTTGCTTGGTGTCCATTGCAGGCCATCAACAATAGCTGTCTTGTTTTGGACCTTTCACGCCATGGCAACCACTCACCTTGGAGACTTTGCAAACACAACGCGCATCTGTTTTGGTTGGGACTCTGTGCGTGTGGTAGTTCAGCCTGCTTGTGTATCATGATGATGACTATGTGATCAACTATCAAGCTGTGTGACTGGCTTTTCAGTTGCAATGCAGCTCTTGCATGACCCCCATCACATGCATCCTTACTTCACCATCTTGCTGCAGGAGCTGCTGTTGAGGCACTGTAGAGCAGCTCTGCATGGTTGGCATCGCACAGCAGCCTTGGAAAGCAAGCGTGCCCACATGCTGGCAGACCACATGAGAAAGGCGCATACACTGCAAGCTGTAAGGTTGAGCTTTAGGGCCTGGCGTCAGGCCTCAGAAGTGGCCACCGCCCAGTCCTCCTTCATCATTCAGTCTCTAGCTGAGCCTGAGAGAGCTGTATTGACTGCTGCTTTGAGGGGTTGGAAGGCCAGATGCCAACTGCGACATTGTGCCAATGCATTCAGGTCAATACATTTCCTGCAAATGACTACTGTTTGCATGAGAGCACATGTGCATATGAGCTGCTGTGAGTGGTGAAAAGGCCCGCCAGACTATGTATCGATGAAGCTTGCTGATAATCACAAAAGCAAAACATGCACATAATCCAGATCTGAAAAGCAGGTCAGGTTGATGCAGAGCTCACATCATGCCACGCTCTAACTCAAGTCATATTATCTTTGCAGCAAGCAATGTATCAAAAGTCTGGCAGAGAACATGGTACAGCATATCCTGTTGTCCATAGTATGCACTATTATACACAGTGACAATCTCCTGGACAGTATTTGCAACATTAGATTTTTTTGCAGAGCCCGATGTCACATTCACAGAGCACAGCATGCTTTCCAGGCTTGGCAGCAGTGGTGTGTCTTCAAGCGCTGCCAACAGGTTGCTGCTGCAGCATTGCGGCGCAGGCACCTGACCCAGCATGCCCTGCACCGCTGGCATTCAGAATGGCTGCCCAGGATCAGAAGCAAACAGCAGCTGGCCAGACAGCAAGCCTGCAAGGTAAAGCAGGACGCACCTCAGTGCACAGCCCGGTACAATAATTGGCTTCTCATTAACTTGACGCCGAAAGGCGTAGTCTTTCCTTTTCTTTTCTCTAGGACGTACCTCTGGCCCAAGTCGACAGCGATACATGCAAGGCTGCACATGCTTGACCCTAGAGAAAACATTTATATCAGAACCTGACAACAAACCATAAAGGCCAACTTTTATGATTGCCTCTGAGTGGGCAGATCAGACCTGCAGATCTGTTGTGTAGAGGAACGGTGTTTGATGGCGAGTACTATGCTGATCACCAGATAATGCTGCTTGTCCAGTTTAGCTTCTATTGCACACTGCTGTTAGTCTGCTCAGAAGCTCTGCTGGCTGATGAAAGCAGCTGTCAGTATCACAATTTGGTCTTGCCTCTCCATACTGCTGTTTTACATACATGCATACGTGGTAACCTGGTTCAGTCACATAATCTTTCACTAGAACCGTTTGGATGTACACAAATGGCTGGCCATGCTCTTTACAGGTTCAGCTCCTGCAAGATAGGTGGGGGTTGCGCACGCTTCATGCCATAGTCCCTGCTTGGTGCAGCTTGACTGCTGCACAAGCAGCTAGCAGGAGGCGTTTGAGGCAGACAGTGCAGAGGGTGTACTTGCAGCAACTGATGCAGGCTTGGCATCTGCGTGCCTGCAGACGTGTTCAACTGAAGATTGTTGCCCTCGCCAGCTGGAAGCAGGCTGTAGTTTGGCAGCAAAAGAAGCCCCTGCTGCTTTGCACAGCCTTGAGCCACTATGAGCGTAGGTATGGACGTTGTGCCAAAAACAACATCAATGGTGCTACTGGTGGCTGCCCTAGATGCCACACAACTTATGTGACATGTCTGTGTAAATGTGCTGGCAAGCTCCATGGTCAAGACATGACTGCTGCTGTGCAAGCATCCATGCTGTCTGCACAATGCAGCTTTTACCATTGCAGCTCCAGGTTGAACAACCTTTCAAGCCATCCTGAATTCATGAGCAGGGCAGACATGCTACAAATCGCAGTACGCGTTCTTTAAGTGTACACATGAGGTGACATCTGTATGCTGATTACAGGTTTCTGCACAAGGCGCTAAGGGGTTGGGTGCTTTGGTGGTATAGACAAGCCTCTGGCCTGCTTATAGCTGCTCGCCATCGCCAGCTGCTGGCTGCCACTGCTGTGCATGCCCTTCAGCAACACACACAGTTGCGCAAGACCAAGTATGTCATGTGGAGAGCTGCAGCCAGGCAAAGGCTTCGCACACTCTTCAGAGGGTTCCACAGGTCTGCGATCCTTTCACCATTCTGCATACATGAAACACCATCTGCACAGACAACCATTGAAGCCATCTTTCATTTACAGAGTTGCCAAAGGTCTTGGGCTAAGCCCTGCGTGTAAGAGATTGGGTGCTTCAAAGCTGACTTGATGAACAAGTCATGTGCTTGGTCAGGAGTGATCAGACTAGGGTTGACCTACCACTGCATCACATGCAACACATGACAGGTCCCGGCAGAAACATGGCAAGCCTGGAGCCTTTCAATACACTGTGGGTCTTCTGCAGTGATGTTGAGCACTGCAAGCTGGCAATTCCTTGGTCAGCAAACTGTCACCTTTTTGTTCAACATGCCAATACAAGTTTGCAACAACCTGCAGGGGTTGTGCTGTGTCCAAGCAGCAGCAGTGCATGCATGAGCTGGCTCTCATGTTCCACTGGGCCAGCCTGGCCCGCACATGCCTCCGGGGGTGGCAGAAGTATGCAGAGTATTCAGCCGCCAAGAAGCAGCAGTGGGTAAGTCTTGCGTCACCAGTCTTGCAAGAGTGCATCAGATAGGGTGAAGACTCAGGTGACAAATGTGGGAGAGACAGTGTGGGGATGAGTGTAGCTCAACAGCATTAGCACAGCGTCAGATGTGCATAGATGCATGCATAGCATGCAACAAGTATGAAGCAGCCATGGGCGTACCTCACCGTGAAAGCAATGTCAACTGTACAGTCAAGTCAGCAAGGAGCAGTCAGGATGGGACTCAAAAGCCGCACATGTACCACTGCCAAGCCCCATGAGATTCTGAAATCTTTACCATTTCTTGTGACGGCCACTCCTTATCACAGCAAATTATCTCAAGTATTTGTTTCAACAGTGTGCAACCTAACCTCTGATGTTGCTGTGTGCAAACTGCTATTGCAGCTGTCTGCATGCATGTTAGTGTTGGGTTTGTGCCTGACTAGCCGTGACAGGCATCGACATTTCTGCATCGAGATCTCTGTTGATGGCTGTTGTCTTTCAGGTCGTAGCTTGTGAGCATCACTGTACATGGATAAGGGGGACATGCCTTGTGCATTGGGCCAGGTGGTCTTTGTGGCAGCAACGAAAGGCTCTCTCTCATGCGTTAGGACGGCGCACTGTGCTGCAACACTCTCTGGCACAATGGAGGATGTCACTCGTGCAGCATCAGGCTGTGACGATGACCTTTCAGGTGTGTGGCTGTGCGCTCTGCCCATAGGGACTTGTAAACCAATATAAATGTCCATGAAATGTGATGTTTGTGATGAAGCAAATAGCATTCTGGGAAGTCACACTTAAAATGTCCTTGAAAGCAGTCATTCTGGTCATGTTGACAGCCTTAGAAAAGTCTGTCCTCATCTACAAAACCGGACCGTCAGCCAACGTCATCAGCAAGCATAACTGTTGTCCCTGATGCCTTTGCAACAAAGCAGTGTGATTACTCGTCTGTTGTTGATGCTCAATAACCGCCTCAGCCATGATCTGCAGGATGCCAGCATGATGCGCAAGATGCAGGCCATCTTACAAGGCTGGTATCAGCTGCTGCTGCACAAGCGTGAAGCTGATGCAGCACTGCTTAGACATTGCCTGGAGGCCTGGGCTGCTACGGCTAGAAGAGCAGGCCTGCTAAGGTTCCTGCTGATAGAGCATGCTGTTATCAGACAGGTGAGACTGCTGGTAGTTGCCGCTCACTGCATTGGATTCTCAGTGGTCTCATAGATCTGCAAAGTATGCTGATCTGTGTCACCTTTTGCCCTTCAGGGTCAACAGAAAGGAGCTGTCCTTGATGCCTGGCGTCAGCTGTCGCTCAACAGCAGGGCAGCAGTGGCTTTGCATGCGACTCCAGGCGACCGCACAGAAGCATTGAGCAGCTGCATTCTGGCCACAGTTCATCATCTGAATGGTACTCTCCTGCAGAAGGCAATGCAGGGTTGGCATGCTGTCGTCATACACATGGCGCGCCGCAGAGCGCATTCACAGCAGGCTGCATTGGCGTCTGCTGAAAGAGCTGTCAGAAAGGGCTGTCAAGCCGCCGCCGGCAACCTTCTTCATGAGGTGCCTTCTGATCAAGTTAGCACTGGCCAGCCTGTCGCCAACTTGCTTTGGCATCCTGATGCTGCCAACTGGCAAAGGCTTGAGAGCTGTGCACAGGACCTTGGTGTGAGGTCGCTCACTCTCACTTCAGACCAGCAGATGCTCAGCCACAGACAAGCTGACCCTCCTGGCAGAGATGATCAGCAGACACCTCTTGAAAACAGCGGCAATGGCAGCTTGCCAAGTGACTGTGGCACGGCACAGAAGAGTGTCCAAGCTGCTACACAGTATGCTGCCAGCCTGCTGGTGAGGGCTGTGAAAGCCTGGCAGATGGTGACCAGTCAAGCTGTGGCGCTGCTGTTTCAGCAGCATGAGCTCAAGGCTGAGGTCAATCAGCAGATCCTGCAGGTGCGAGGAGTATGTTGATTTGCTGTCTGTAAGGGCATCTCATGCGCATGTTTGCGCTCGCTTGCCTGCACGCCAAGACATGACGCAAGCCAAGCCTGTAATCAGACAAAATGGACTCTCTGCACATCAGGACCGAAGCAATGTGAGATGTGACAGTGGAACATGCACATGAGCTTCTTGTAGGTACATGCAAAACACTTTATGGTGTGCATGGCTGCCTTCATCTTATCTGCGTTCTCTTGAAGGTCAAACTTGTTTCAATGAGTCAAGGCTGGCCACATTGTGTCAGGTGGTGGGGGCTCAGCAGCAAGCACATGAGCACAGGGCTCGGCATTTGGTCATTTGCGCCTTCTATCCCTGGCTAGAGATGAGCCTGAGGCAAGCTCAGATGAGCCACAACAAGCCACAGGGGAGCTCTTCAGGATGCTCAGGACACCTGGGTGATGTTCCAAACAGGTGAGAGTCATAGCACAGCCTGTTCCCTTCTCAACGCATTGTAAATTGCTTGGATCTTCGTAGCTGGTGTAAAGCGTTAGCAACCAACGACAATGTGCAACTAGTCCTTCCTGGCCTGACTACTGGACCTTGGCATGGCTGACATCTCTGACACACACCCATTTAGATCGATATGCCAATCTGTAGAGTCTGTCTGCAAACTGCTTGACCAACAGCTGCGTTGTTGTCAGCCCATCATACAGCAGTCACTATATTGGGCGCTTGTTGTTTTAGCGTGACCCCTTGGTTGTTGCTTGCTACTCGAGCACATCTCTCATCTCTCAGCTTTGCTGCATCTTCTGAGCACGTTACAGGTCTTGACTGCTGACCCGCTTGGGTCACCTAGCACATGAAAGCTTGAGACAGACACACCACAATCAGATCAGCAGCCCTATCAGGTAAATTTCAACTGTGGACGTGTTTGCAGGTCGGTCTTGTTGCACAGCTTCTTGGACAGCTCCTTACCTGACCTGGCAGCGGCTGCAAGCCCTTGTGAGTTGGCTCAGCAGCCTTTGCCCTTGCCCTTGACAGGGGTGGACAATGTTGCAGTCCAACCTTCAGGCTCCAGGGCTGAGGGCTTGCAAGACCAAGAAAGCCCTGCAGCCCCCCCTGCAGAGTGCTCAGAGAACAGCAGCCCATTTGGCCAGATGCAAGCAAGGGCTGCTGACAGTGGCTGCTCCAGAAATGGCATTCCAGGGCAGATGTGCCAGAACAGCCCTGAGGCTTTCACTTCCAGTGAAGACGTTGAGCATCGGGTGGCCATGGGAAGCAGGTCAGACAGGCACTTCAGTGTCAGAAGCAACAGCAGGTCTGCAGTGAAGAGGAGCGGTAGCCCAGCATGCTGCAGGGACACAGGCCAAGGCCAGCTACAGGCATTCCCAGCTACAGACACACATTCTGACAGACGCAGTGGGCGTAGCAAGAGCCAGCTTGCTTGCAGAGGCGCTGTTCATGGTGCCTCACTACCTCATGTTGGCGTCGCTTCTGTCCAACAAAGCAGTGCTGTTGCTTCTGTCACCAACATTGCAAGGGCTAGTCTAGCAGCCAGAGAAGGACAAAATTCTGCCAGCCAGAAACAGCTGGCTGATGCAAGGCAGACTGCAGGGAGTATGCAGGCCGCTAACGACAGGCAGCTCGCCAATGGAGGGCAGGCTGGGAAAGGCTCGAAAGGCAGCAGTGACAGGCGCAAGACCCTCATGAAGGCACTTGCTCGAACCACTCCTACAAGAGCACCAACCCTCCCCACAAACCTGGGGCGGTCTGAGCCCTCAGTTCAGCCACCCAGCACTGGTATCACATACTCTGTGCTGCCTACAACATCATCAACATCAGCAGCAACAACAGCAATGGAGCCAGCACAAGCTGTTCGGGTGCTTCAGCCGCTGCCAGGTTGCACCAATCAGCCAGCCAGGTGCAACCCAGTGCCTGAGCTTCTCAGTCAAAACACCCGACCACAGCATGCCGTAGGCGGCAAGATGGTTGCGGCACAAGCTCAGCCAGCAGATCAGGTGGTCTTTGTACAAGGATCTGTTGTCCCTGTGCCTGCATTTGAGATCAAGGCAGTGAAGAGATCTTTGTTGGTTCACCCAGAATTCTGCTGAGCTTGGCAGCCAGAGAACATGCTGCAGCATCTACACTTGCTCCAGGCTGAAGGTGCTCTGCATACAGTAGGGTGTTAAGGCATGGGCAGAAGGACATACGTTGACTAGCATGATGGTACAACTGGCTGTGCGCTGCAGTGAACGATACTGACTTCTGCCTGGAAGATTGTCAGGTAAGATCATGCTCTCCATGTCTTGCACATTGTTTGTTTGCTGCTGTTGACAACAAATTGACAAATGTTCATGGAGCAACAGCTAGCTTGCCTGATGCTGAAGCATTATCAAGCCACAAGAGACACAAGATGTGCACACTGAGCTGCACTAGTGCACTCATAGACTCCTTCTGGACTGAAGGACTCTGACTGGATGCTCTGTAGCTGTGTTATGACTGTTACAGCATTGAGGCTATTGATAGTGCAAACGCAGGTGCTCACAGCTCACTCATGGATGCTGCACGTCAAATTACAGGTCGATTTGGCGCGGATGAAGATCCAAATGACCACATGAAAGTCTGATACTGTTCATAAGCAGCTGTATGCTGGCCTGCTCTCAAGGGTCCTGTGCATTGCTGGTATTTGGAAGGGCAGTGTGCTGTATCTGCTGGCTGGCAAGTCTGCTACAGCCAATCAGTAAAGTGCAAGGAACCTGGTGGGAAAATGCTTATTTTAGTATTGTTCTGCAGCCATTGGCATATTAGTATTGTTGTAGGCTCACAGACTTGGCAGGGTTGTGTTCAACAGCAGGATGCGTGCATATGGATGACGCCAGTATAGTTGCTGCCAAAGCAACTTGGCATTGACTCTTTGGTTGCTTCATCATAACGAATGTCCCTACTTGCTTGTCACCCTAATTAGTTGTTAATGCACAGGCGTTGAACAAAATGACGAAGACAGTCACCGCTTGTGATGTGCTGTATTGCAAGCAGTGTCATGCCAAGCAACCTCACAGCTGTTTTGACAGTCAGCCAAGTGAAACATGTTGCATGCACAGAAAGCCCATGTACAACATGCATGTAGCCACATGTTCATGTAGAGACAGCGGTTGGCGCAAATATTCACATCATAAGATGATGCCCTTGCACCCCATATCTGCTGTCTTTTAAGTGCGTGTAACACAAAAATGATGCACTTGAAATGTTGCTGCTCGAAAGTCTGGTTGAAGAGGTGCATTGCTGGCCATGTTGTCAGCCTACAGCATCACGCAAAACGCCATGACTGTTCAGGTTGGGCTGGGTAGTTGCCAATATAAGGTACGAAGCTTGGCTGTCTTGGGAGTACAAAGCTCTGTGCCTACTTGTGGATTGTCTTCGAAATGCTCAAAGCACGAAGGCTCAGAGCAGACTTGCCCGCCCAAGGCACCCAGGATTTGTGATCAAGCCGATCTTGCGATCCTGCGCAGTTGCTGCCGAACAACAGTGTGAGACCTAGCGTCGGACAAGACTGCGGCTTCTGAGCAGATTCCGATGCAAAGGAACATCGCATCGCCTGACTGCATGCGGAAGGCTGCGCTGCGCAAGAGGGTTCAGTCCTTCGTGACGCTTCATATTCAGTCCACTCAACGCTGGCTGAGGTAGGTCAGGCAAATACTTGCGGAACAGTCATGCTGTCACAAGGTGGCAAGATGAAGAATGGTCAGGAACGATGCGCGGCACCTCCTGCACCGCGCACGCGTCGACAATTACAACTGTGATCTGCGAAGAGATCTGACATGCCGATACAAAAAAGCATTTGACCACCTTGTTGTGATGACTAGTAATAGCAGCTGAGTCTCCGCGCAACAATAAGATGGTTCTGGGGGTTCTTGGCAAAAAGGGGCTCACAGCTCACTACTTCTTCTGTTTCAGGTGAGTTTGCGTGTTGTATACAAACAACAGTCAGGCTCACATCGGGTGAATAGCTCACTCTTCATGCCCCAAAGTCGCTTGCCCTGTCGAAAGAGCATCAGCACCTATAGAGTGTCACAGCCAGCCTATGCAATACATGGCGACTGCTGTCTGCAGTGTCAGTGAAGGAGTGACAGTAGGCTCAGCCATGTCGCCATCAATCTCATCAAGCTTCACCAAAGCGCTAGGCTTGGGAAGGACAGCATCCGAGTCTTCAAGTCCCAGAAGCTCAGATGCCAGCATGACCAGGAAGAACAAACTCTGGCCGTTTTCCAAGGTAAGAAAGCGCCCTTTCTGCGACAGATGCAGCCATTGTCAAGCTGCTTGCAGCAAGCTGACAGCATTGTGCACGCTGACTTGGGTGATGCTGCTGCAGAAAGTGCTGGAGGGAGACCCTGCAATGACACTGGTCCAGCTGGATGTGAAGCGCGGTAATGTGAACGACATCGTCAATGACAGCATCAGATCAACATACCAGGTCAGACAGGCCAATGTACATGCCTCGGACGCACTCTGCTGCCAACATCAGTGATACTGCATCCAACATGCGCTGCACCATGGGCAGCCTGCTGATACAATTGTACAGATGCACCAGCTTGATGTTGACATTTCTGAGACTGATGATGATGGATGCACACACTGCAGGTTTCTGATGTGATTGACATGAAGGAGGATGAGATGAATCCAAGCATTCTCACAGTGGTGCTGTCAGAAGAGAGAGGCCATGTCTACCAGTTCCAAACCTCTCATGACTTGGCAGTCTTCAGGTCAGCCTCATCTGTTGCCTGGGGTCATTGCCAGATGAACAGCATTAGCATGTTGTCAGTCTGCACCTGTCAGCATTGCCGGTGTGTATGTCTGGTGAACGTTGTATGGTGCTTGACATCAAGGGCAGCTACAGCTGTGATCAGCATCTTTCATATCAGATACATGTCCTTCCTGTATGTGAGCCAGTGCTAGGAGGTGCCATGCCATATGCATTCAAGCGTGGCACACAAGTGTGCAATGACTGAATATCACTTTTGTGTAGACCTCATTCGATTTGCACATCATGCTTCCTTTGGTGCAATGTCACTCGGCTTGTGATATCTGTAGGTTGACGCTATTAGAAGTCTCAGCAGGGACTTGGACGATGATCAGGTCAGCTCCAAGTTCCTGTGCTTCTGTAATCTGCCTTCTGGTGCTGTCATTTTCTCTGTAAACCTGTATTCTGCTGGCCCTTGTCCATACACCTTTGCCTGTAGAGCACCTGCCGTCAATTCCTTCCTCCAAATTGATAACAAAGTCTTGGCGGCAGGTTTCCAAGGACTGTGTTGAGAAAAGGCAACATCAAGAAGCAAGGCAAGACTGGGATCTACTTTGAGCGCTTTGCAGTAAGCAGCCGCTCCATACAATGCAGTGTATTGACTCAAAACCCAGGGCTAGGTGCTGAGATGCGGCTGCACTCAGCAGCAATTCAGATATAACTCACTGCCTGATGTCTGCATCCATACCTGAAATCTTGACCTGCTCCAGACGTCAGTTACTTCCCTGCATCTCTTGCGTACCTTTCTGCTTTAGACACAACAAAGCAGCCTTGAGTGCCTAACCAGGAAGCATCTGTCAGCAGTTGCAAGACGTTGTATCTTGGCTGGCTGTTGAGAATATGTGTGTGTCCACATAGGTAATTGTGCCTCAAAAGCTTTTCATCATGAAGACCAGAAACTCCTTCTTCCCAGCTAACACAGTCTGCCTGACAGATGCTGTTTCAGACTATGATGATATACAGCATACCATCCATTTGCAGGTAGGGCTACACACCAGCCTGTCTGTTCTCATCATCTACTCTGAAAAGGGTGCTTCACCTTAGAACAGATTGGATTGCACGATTCATGATCTGATTAGACACATGCAGTACCTGTGCGTCAGGTCATCACAACAACATCTGTGAGTATGCCAATTGCTGCATGTTTGCACCAGCCCAATATTGAGGTCTTGTTTTGTCTGCGCTCTTGTGCAATGCACAGTGCTCAGACACGAAGGGCAAGCATGGGCGTCAGCTTACAGGAAGATAGACTCGACTGCCATGATGCGTAGTGAGTGACAGATTGTTTCCCCTGAAGCTGCGATCATGCAACAAGCAGACAACATAACTGGCGGCCACCAGCAATGAGGCTTTGGCAGCAATGATGGACGATGTAAGGATGGTCATGTTGCCTGTGCATGGGTGCAGGCAGGCGGACGTGAGTTCCAGTTCAAGGGAATGAGTCAGCAGGATGCACAAGGCTGGTCTCAAGCCCTGGCAACCGCCTGCGTGCTTAAGTATGCAATTTGCTCTACATCAGGCCATGATTAGCATTCGTAGATGCACGGTCTTGAATTGTTGCGACGGCCATATTTCAGACACTGCTCATGTAGGGGCTTGTGCAAGTCGTGGCTGCTGTGGTGTGCTGTCTGGTTGCTTTGACCTTCTGACTCATGCCAGGTTGCACGCTGCATTTGCAGCGCCAACTCATCAGCAATGCTGACAACAGCCACATGCACAAGACCACCAAGAACCTAAGTGGGATCCACCATTGTGCTGTGCTTGTATGTAGGTACCAGGCTGAGCCTTTGACGGAGGAGATTCTCATTCAAGAGCAGCAGAGGGCAGAAGACATGCTGCAGGCTGCCAGTGCAGGCATTGCACCCACTGCAACACAGTCTGCCTCCGACGCCAAGAACACAGTCGCTGCTGCCCCAAGTAGGCACCGCTGTTTGTTTGGTCGTTCCATCACACTGCGCTGCATTACAGAGCCTGTAGCTGTTCAATGGTGGCAAGCCTCAAGCAGCACCGTTCTTCTGCCTTATGATGCAGCACACACTGAAAGAGGAATGATCACAATTGAAGGCAAGGGTTCACATTCATGCCGACGCCCAGCAATGCTTGCTGCAATGTTACTCATCAGGGTTGACATCAATGTTGATGCCTTGTTGAGGTTTTGACGCCTGCACAGCTTTGTTCTCATATCACAGCACTGCTTGCCCCTCAAATGAATGAAAAGTCAGCAGGTAGCAAGAGCCAGAAGCCTTATCACAATGACGCTCTGCCCCAGACAATGGTGCAAAGCATGCAGGTGTAGCTGAAGACAGCAGCACCACAAACGCAGCTTACCTGTCCAAGATGCAGATGTTGCGTGAGCTAGGGTTCCTACCCAACACCTCAGCAGAAGCAGAAGCCCTAGCTCGGTCGCAAGAGCCAGTTTCTGCTCCTCAGCAAGCCACAGACTTGACAGCAGGTATGGGTCAGGGTCACAGCATCTGCAATAACAGTAGTATATTGCTGTGAACATTCACAGAATTGAGCAAAGGCTAGCAAAGACAGGGTCACAACATTTGCAATAACAGTATTATATTGCTGGAGACAGTCACAGAATTGAGCAAAGGCTAGCACTAGAGGAGGCAGACACGCCAGCACAGGATGCTGTTGTTTCAAACACCCATTTGCAAAACCATTTTTGCATTGTTTTGTACACAAGGGAAGCTGCGGGCAGACTACATGTCATGTCCTTGCATGCACACAGTCATTGTATATCATGCATCACACATATACAGCAAGCAACCCTCATGCTTCACACAGATTCAGCAAGCGTTTGCATGAAGAGTCCTGTATGTCTGACATTAGCCACAGGTGCATGGGCCCAATCACAACCTCCATGACTCAGCCAGTGCAACACCTCTGTATCAGCATACTGACTCGCATGCCTCTGCTCTTGATAGTATGTGTTGCTGATGAGTTTGATTGCATCAGACTGAGGTAAACAGCTGTTTCAGAGACTGAGCAGCTTGATTGTTTATTCATTGATTTGTGAACAGGAGTTGCAGCTCTGGCAAGCTCTGTGGACCAGCAGGCAGATGAGGCAGAGCAGCCAGCAGCAGGGCCACTGCCCAAGGCCAAAGCTGCACTGAAAAGTCCTGAAGAAAGGTATTTGCCTTTGCCCATAACACTCATATGCCCCATCTTGTTTGAGAGCTACCAAAACATGCAAGTTCAAATACAAGCACTCGCTGTTTCAGGTTTGTCAGCCTAAGCATGCTTGGGGCACTGCCAGCTCTTGTGTAATTGATTGCCTATCTATCTTAAACCATGCCTGCAGTGGCCAGAGCTGTTCTGTCAAGTTTCATGCACCAACCTGTCCTGCCATGTCTCATTGCAAAATCCGCATGAATGAATGAATCAAACATGCACGCTTGTTGCAACCATTGTCATTGGTCTATGCAGGGCCGCGCTTGCTCGCTCCAAGGGCTGGGCCCCACGCCCCCTGCCACAGCCAAAAGTGCAGTCCACAGCTGACAACACAGCAGCTGACAATGCTGCCACCCCTGTGTCTGCCACCGCCAGCAGTGGCACTAGTGGTGCAGCTGTGCTGCCACTGCCTTGGCGTGATCCTGGGCTGCGTTTCACCTCTGCACCCACTGTCGAAGATGATGAAGGGGTAACAGACACCAGGCAGGCTGGGAAGCCAGAAGAAGAGCAGAAGGGCGTGGTCCTGGAACAAGATCAGGTGAGGCATGACTCAGCCGTCAACCATACATAGCAGATGTGGGTGAGCACAGAGTGGCCTCTGGTTCTGCGTGCATGGGCATGCCAGGGCTGATCATGCAAATGATTTTTTTTCAAGTCTTGGGTAAGGTATTATCAGAGGCTAGGGTGCGAGCAAATCAGCATGCAAATGTCACCAGTTGGGACTGCTATTTAGTTGCGCAGGGCGCAAATGGTTATCCCATGGCATCGCTTGGCTGTTGCCCCTGTGAGAGGCTCCTGACTCTGTCCAGACAGTACTCTTCTCTTGTTCAAAGGGGCTCACACAAACTTACACATCTGCTGGCCACACTGCTTGTCTAGTGAGTGTATCATGACATATCATGACATAACATGACATAAAGTGTTGGTAATGTTCAGTTTCTAGTGCGTGTATCATGGCATGAGCTAACAAAGTCCATTCAGCCCATTGAGTTTGTCATTGACATGGCAAGCTCATCAATTGTCATATGCGGCGACTGTGTACTATCACATGTCAACACTGCATGTGTAAGTGCAGAAGTTTTCGTTGCAGCAATCCACAGCTGATGTCCCAAGTATGGAAGGCCACAACACAGCTGCTACAACTGCACAGTCAGCAGGACAAACTGCCACCGGTGAAGATGACCTGGCAGATACATTACTAGATGATGGCAATCAATCTGAATGGGAGGCACGAGCGGATTTTACCAGAAGGCTGAGCATGCTTCCCAGGGACTCCTTTCTGGAGCTGGGGATGGGGAATGGTGCTCAGGCAGAATGGGAGGCACGAGCACTGTGGAGCCTTGACTCTTTAAGAGCTTCTCAGGAACAGCCCCTGCACACTTCTTCTTCACGGCTGCTTGCAGCTGGGCCCTTAGACCCTTTCTTGGCTTCTTCAAACCAGCTTGCTCTCGAGTCCAGTGCCGCTTTTAGTCAGGATGACAAAGATGTGCCACCAGGGCCTGATTCAGAGTGGGTTGACAGTCCAGATGCATTAGACCAAGCTGGGGCAGCAGTGCAGCAGCCATTGAGTGCAAAGGCAGCAGCAGCAGCAGCTTTGCAGAGAGCTCTGTCCAACATCCACTTCATTGCAACCGGCTCCCAACAGGCCAGAGCAGCTGCAGCATCAGCAGCAGGTGCAGCTGCTGCAGCAGCTTCCCCGGCAGGCGTGTCTGACAATGCAGCTCTGCTGCAGCCTGGCTCTGCCAGTCTGTCAGATGCACACACAGCTGGCATGAATCTGTTTGAAGCTGCTGCTAGTGATAGTAGCAATGTGCTGAGTGCCATAAGCACCGATGTGGACGTCACAGCAGGCAGAAGCCTTGACAGCACTTCAGTTAGTACAGCCCTGCACAGCAGCAGCTTAGCAGATGATGCCAATGTACCATGGCCCATGTCAACTTTGCATGCTGTTCATACTCCCGTATCTGTCAACAGTGGGACATGCCAAGATGTTGGTGATGTTGCAGCAGCACCAAGTGGGTCAATGGTTGAGAGCATGCATCATGAGCTCGACAGTCTGAGTCAGAAGCCTGAGGTAGATGTGTTGGCGGACACTGAGCAGCCTCAGCTAGGCATGGAAGAAGTGAGCTCAAGTGCTGGTCAGGCAGCCAATGAGCAGGAGGCAGACAGTGGGCAGCAGGCAGATGATGGGCAGCATGCTGCCAATCAGCATCAGGCAGTCAATGGGCAGCAGGCAGTTAATGAGCAGCAGGCAGTCTATGCAATGCAGCCAAACGATGGGCAACAAATCGATCAAGATCAGCAGTTCCAGTCCCTGTCCGTACCTTCTCAGCTGCATATGCTGGGTCAGAGCTCATTCTTGCCTAATCAGGCAGCCAATGAACAGCCGGCAGATCATAGCTTGCAGCTGCAGACCAGGGCTGTGTCCCAACTTGACTTTTCGAATGAGAACACAGCTGACTATGAGATATCCAGAGCGCAGCCAGCAGCTAGTGGCTCACAGGCTTTGCTTGACTTTCAGCCTGTATCACTGGAGCACCTGCTTGGACCGTCTCTGCTAGAGCAGCAGCCCCAGCCTGAGCCTCAAGCTGCACTCTCCACGGCTCAGCAACCGGCATTTGAAGGAATGCAAGTCCAGGGCGCAAGCTTGCAGTCTCAGTTTGATCCCCCTGACAGCAATTTTGGCCAGCAAGGCGCTGTAGCCAATCAAATGACGGCTGGCCTGTCTTATACTGGGTCTGTGCATTCTGATGGGCATGCTGACAGGCTTCACTCAGCATGTGCCCAACCTGCTGAAACCAGTCACGGCAATGGTGGTGATGATCTGCTGACAAGTCAAGGTTCTGCTGTCCCCAGCTGGCAAGGATTGCCTTCATTTGAGCCAACAAACAGCATGCTGAATAGCATGTCCATCAAACAGGTGATTCACTTTGCTCTCCATCAAACAATACAATCATCATGCTTTGCGGCTCACAATGAGCTAGGTATGTGCAGGGCAAGTCTGGTCGCCTCAGAGCAGATCAATCACTTTGCTCTCTGCTCTGATAACCCATTACTTTAGTCACCTAGCTTCATGTGTGTTGAGCGTGTTGCCTATGCAGGGTGGAGACAGGGCTTTCAACGGCTGGTCAGGATCTGCATCCCCTCAGCTGGACACTGCCCACAAGGAGATGCTGACAGCAGTGGGTGCACAGCAGTCTTGGCACCCAGGAGGCCACAGCGTCTCAAGACTGCTTGCCAGATCCACACTCCAGGCGTCCTCCAGCAGCAATGCATCAGGCTTACTGCCTCCTGCTGCAAGTGCCAGACGCTTCACTGAGCAACCAGATCATTCTTGGGGTGCGCCCAGTCTAAGAGGGTCAGATGCTGCCCACAGTGTTGACATGCCCCAGGATAGTTTGCAATGGCCCCAGAGGACTTCGAAGCAGGCACATGACCGCTTGCAATGGCCCCAGGGCATCCTGGAGCAGCCCCTTGCAACTTCGCAGTGGCCTTCTCAGGGCAGTGTCACGCACGCCAGGTACAACTGGCGTGATTCTGATGCGTCACAGCAGCATCTAAGCAAGCAGCAGGCCTTGGCCTCAGACAGCAGCAAAACCCACACCAAGCTGACAGACTCCTGGACAGTCTCCAGCTTGTATGCTCCAGCAGGCATGCACTCACTGCATGGGCTCAAGCCAAGCAGCTTCATCTCTGAGTCAGCAAGCCCAAGCTTGCAGGTGTACAGCTTTGTGCCTGGTTCCTCTGACTCTGCCTTGTTCAACGGCAAGCCAGGCAATGGCTCCCACGCTGCTGCGCCTGTTAAAAGACAACAGCAGGACCGGCCATCGTTCCTGATAAGCACTCGGTACAGTGAGCAGCCCAGTGCAGATTCTAACAGTAAACAGGCCATGACAGGCCTAGGCTTGGGCAGATCCAGCTTGCAGATGGGCTACACCCCACAGCAGAGCATCAGTCAAAACCAGCGGCACGTCCAGCAGTCACGTGTCAGTAGCTTCCCTGACGATGGGCTGTACTCTGCTGTGTCTGTCCAGCCGCGCGGGCTGAGGCCGTCCTTGCTAGCCGCAGAATCTGCACGAAGTAACCTGTTGATGTATGATCAGGCTGTTGTGCCTCGTATTGTCGGCACAGGGGGGCCTGAAAGGCAAAGCCAAATTAGGCAGTCCCCAGTGGCTGCAGCCCTGTCAGACTCACCTTGGGATGATCAGCCAGGCTCACTCAGGCATCAGGCCACCTGGCATTTGCCCAAACCCTCACACCTGCACAGTCAGCAGCAGCAGCAGCAGCAGCAGCAGCAGCGGCGGCAGCAGCATCAGCAGCAGCAGCAGCAGCATGTGGGTCAGAGTCTGAGTGAAATGCGTGTCCTGCCAACGCAGCAGCGCGACTCATGGAGCTTGCAGGCGGTGTCAGGAGCCTCTCTGTCTGATCTCTCTCTGTCTGATGTGGGTCTGCTGCTAGACTCAAGGGATGGCGGTCAGCACGGTTCAGATGCTCCTGCAAGAAGCTTTTCTCAAGCTGTGCAAGGTGATGCAGCTCTAGCTTGGCTGCGTTGTTGCAGCTTTCAATGTTATTGTAAGACTTAGCACAGCCTGGCTTACCATCACAAGCCGTGGCATGTTGTCACTTTTGCTGAGTGGACAGCATTTGAAAATGAAGATATATAGAAAAGATAGTAAATAAACTACGGTGTGATAGTTCGAAATCAAAGTGCGTTTGCTTTGTTTACTCACTGCGTTTGTGTGGAATGCAGAGCACACCGGGGATGGAGCTTATGACACATCCAATGTGTCAGTTGAAGGCTTGGAGATGGGAGACACAGGTGTTGTTCCAACAGTGCGGGCTGCATTTCACCAGGTATGGTTAGCAGCAGTAGTATCAAATGTCTCTTCAGCTTGAATGCAAACTGTCACTCTGCAAAGCAAGCTGTTGTTGTTGCTGTGGACACACACCATTTGCACGCCGATTGTCAGCTCATTGGTATGTGCAGCAAAAGCAGCAATGAGCAGGAGCACAATAACAGTCTGTTGGCCTGTAAATACAGCAATCCCAAACTTCATCAATTGCTTATCATGGCAGTCCACCAGTTCATGGTATGCAAATGCTGCTGGAATCTTCTGAACGCTAAATATGCAACACTGCATTTGCAGGAAGCTGCAACAGTGCAACAGCGGATGCACACAGACTTGCCCCTGGCGTATCAAGCTGCAGGCACAACAGGCGCTGCAGAGCAGCATGCTAGTGTTGCGCCAGGCCCTTCCAGCAACTTGCACCATGTACTTGAGGAGCAGGCAGCTTTCTTAGCACTTGAGCAAGCAACATTGCCAGAACAGGGTGTATCAGCAGTCACACAGAGAGCATCGACAGAGCAAGATGCGCCAGTAGGGCGAAGTACGCACCTCATGGGAAAGGCAAGCCACCAGGAGTTGGCACCTGCAGCTGGGCAACAAGAGCAAGGCACAGAGGTGATCAGCAGACAGAACAGCTGGGAAGGGCGGCATGGGCAGCTGAGGAATCACAGCAGCCTTGCAAATTGCGCCAACCCTGAACAGGTAAAATAGTCATATCACAAGTGAGAGACAGCCTGTCGTGTTGTCTGCTGTGTGAGCATTTTGAAACAAGTCCACATTGGCACAATGCAGTAAAGACAGACGATGATGTGACTGAGCGCTCCATGCTGCTCAGAGATGTGTGATCACTGGCTTACTGATGACTAAAGCATGTCACGAAGATGAATGTCATGTGCAGGCTGACTCAGCGTGGCCAGGAAAGGAGGTACTGTCAATTCCCACAGCAGGCTTGGATAGCTGCCAGTCAACCTCTTCCCCTTCTTGCTGTATGTTGGACAGCCCCCAAGCCCAGACTGCTGCCCCTCTGGCTGCTGCAAGTGGGGCTGCAAATGTACACAACTTGTGTGAAGTAGCACCACAGCTAGTGCAAACACAGGCTCAGCCACAGCCTGTGTTCACAGGGCCACTCAAAGCACAACCACTGCCACCGCCACCACCGCCGCCCCCACCTCAATCATGGCTTCACATTCGTCTGCAAGCGCCATCATCAGGTCCGCCACCACCTCCTCAAGCATGCCTGGCAGCAGCAGCAGACCCAGCACTGCCACCAGCCTTCATGCCAGCACAGGCACCAGCAGCGATGCCAGCACAGGCACTGTCAGTGATGTCACCTGTTGCTGCTTTGCCTTCGCTGCAAGATAGCTCAGCACAGACTCCACTATCAGGAAGCATAGCGACTATGCCGGTGGCCACAGCTGGGTCTTATGCTGTTGGTCATGGGGTGCCAGCACCTCAAGCTATGGAGGATATTCCCACAGCTGAAAGCACCTTGTCAGCTGAAACAGCCCTAGCTGGTTTGGCCCAACCAGTCTTACGTACTGCCACAGCTGCCTTGGCAGCAGACTCTCCTTCACTGTCAGCATCTCAACCAGGGCTGCCTCTCACAAGCAACAGCATGTCAGCAACCTGTGACTTGTCAACCCTGCCATTGACTGTAGACCCAGTCGCTACTGCATTGCCACTCAGGGCCACGCCAGCAGTATTACCAGCACTGGCAGACCCAACTCTGCTGGGTGTTCCGCCTGAGTCACCAGTAGCTGTGGCCTCAGCAGATCCTGTAGTCACAGCTACAGCAGCCACAGCTGCAGCAGCCACAGCCTTGTCAGCTTCAGCAGGACAGTCATCAGGAGCCACAGCTGTGGTGCCAGAGGCTGTAGTCAGTATGATGGCAAATGCCACAGCTGGTACCCAGGCGGCCACAGCTGTGTTGCCAGAGGCTGTGGTCAGTATGATGGCAAATGCCACAGCTGGTATCCAGGCAGCCACAGCTGCGTTGTCAGCAGCTGCACATGAGCACAAAGGGCAGGGCACAGGGGCAGATCTGCTGTATGACCATCTGGCTGCTGTCTTGGCAACTGCACCTGCTACACGTGACAGGGCTCTGACCTTCTCGCCTCCATGCCACTCACACACTACTCTTGGGTCAGAGCACTCAGGTATGCTCAAACCTGACTGGACATATGTTGCTGGCAAGAGCTGAGGACAAAACAATCCCTGCTGCAAGGCATGCGCTTGAAGAGCGGTCAAAGCTGATGCATCACATTCTGTTATGACAGGCCGCATCTGCAAGGGATCAGTTCCAATTGGCATGTACCTTGTTCTCTGTAGACCATTGTGCAGTCACTTTGATAGCCAACCATATGATACGACCCCAGGATCCAGTGAAAGCAATATGCTTGTATACTTAATTTCCAACTGACTTTGTACAGTTGTTGCAGACTCAAATGGTCAACAGCAGCTGCCAAATGTCCATCACCCCGTCAGTAGCTTGCCCAGCAGATCACTGGCAGCACATGATGATGCCAGGGAACTGTTGCTGCAGCATTTGACAGCAATCGGCAGAAGCAATATACAGTGGCAGCCAAATGCACTGTACACGTCACATAGTCAGACAGACCTGCTTGTGCCAAAGCAGAAGGCTGTGCAAGCAGAGGATACTGGTGTGAGTGCACGTGGTGTGGCACCATATAGGGAAAGCATCAGTCAAGGTGATGACACGATCGGCAGTGAGCATGCACCCACAGCAGAACCTGCAAGAGAAGCTGCAGCTGCTCAAGGCATTGGCGGAAGCTCTGGCAGAGCTACAGGTATTGGCGACCCACCTATTGCTGGTGATACGCATGCAGCAAGCAGTCAAGCTGCTGCTTTTAGCCCTGAAACAACAGCAGCCATTGTCAGTACCTCTGACACCATCCTAGCTGATTTGCATGCTCCAAGTCTGCCTGTGACAGTGTCCATGCCAGAGCAGAGCAGCCAACCATGGCATGATGCAGCCCAGCAGCAGAGGATACGTCCAGAGGATACTAAAACACCAGCTACGGCGCAGAGCACAAGGGCTAGACAGCGTCAGAGTGCAGATACAGCGACTAACGCTGCTGCCCCACCTTACTTTGCAAGCTCAGATGCTACACCTGAGTCCCCCCAAGCACAGGCTGTCCCAGCTCTGCTGAAGCCAACCCCACAAGCCTCAGCAAATGCCAGACAGCATCAAGATGTAATAGTGGGTGCAGATGCCACAACAGAGTCTGCAGCAGAGCTTGGCCAGGGCACCTCAGGTGTGCCAGGCCTGTCAGCAGCAGATGTGAGGCAGCTGATGAGGCTGATGCAGAGTATGCAGGCTGCTGCCACCTGGCCAAAGGGTGCACATGTTGACCAGATGACTACTGAGCAAAGGCTCCCATCAGAGGCAGCACCTGCTGAAGCTTCAGAGGTGGCAGCTGTGGCGTATCAGATGCAGGCCTATGCAGACAGCAGGCAGCTGCAGGTGGGTTGAGATGGCTTGAAGCATACTTGTTTGTCACGGGTTGAGCTGCGTGTCAAGTCTGCCTGTTGTGTGCGCTTTCTTGGTTGCACCAATGTGCTGTCGATCGCTTTGGTATGGCTGGAACAGTCTTATGCCTAGTTATCAATCCTTGAAACTTGACAGCAGCCTCTCCAACTTTATCTCATTTCGAGTGTGCATGGCACTCAAGTACCAATTTTTCTGGTCTGAATGAGCTTGTGCAGAAAGCTTGCATGTAATTGATGCCAGAACCACTATATCTAGTGTCATCATGTCCATTGCGTCAATCTGCTACCACCTATCTATCAGATAGATTGCAGCTGATGTGTGTCATCTGCAATCTGTCACCACTGCTGTCTATTATGAGTGCTATCTATTATGAGTGTTATCTATTATGACTGCTTTCCTATTAAAAGGGCATGCCCTCGCAGGGGCATCAGCTGAGGGAGCCCTCCTGGTGCAGCAGTGCCAACCAGTCTGGTCCCCAACAGCTTCCCACAGCTGCACCACCGACTCCCAGTATGACTAAGCACTCGCCTGAAGGCAACCAGGGAAGACAGACGCACGCACAGCTGGATGTGGAAACCCTTGCAGATGCTCCTGCTGTTGAGAGGCTCACAGAGGGTGCACAACCCAGACGCAGCACAGCAGCTGCTCTGCATGCTGCGCCTGCTGGGCTGCTGCGTTTGAAGCGGCAGTGGCGGCCAATCAGCCGGCAGCTGCGGCTGTCTGACTCTGATGACTCAGACAGCCTGAGTGACTTCAACAGCATAGATGACTTCCACACAGAGAGGGGACAAGACCTTCAGACCGGGCAGCAAGCATCAGCCTGTTGCATAGGGCCTGTGGTACACAGTGGCGGTGGTGGTGGCGGCGGCCTTACTGTTGGCCCAGCAATCAGTGCTGAGGCCCTGCAGCCGGCTGTACGCATCCAGCCCAGTGGGGATGGCGGCAGAGCTGGCACATCCCTGCACATGGACAGACTCGCACCAGGTTTGATCCTCACATTCTCTGTACTGGCAGCGTTTGACACAGCGCCAATGTTTACAACATTAGTGCAGATCTTGATGCACAAGTACAGCTCAAGCTGCAATTGCCCAATGCAACAATGAGACATCTGGCACAGCCTGATATGCAGCATGACTTGGCATGGCGTATCATCGTACAGCATGGTACAGCATGTCTTATCTTCGCATAGCCAAATTTGTCCTGAACCTGGGCCCCAATGCCAACAAAACCACCTTGCAACCCAGCTGCAGCGTGCATGCTGAGTTGTATGCTGCAGCAGTGCATCAGTGGTGCAAATCATTGCATTGCAGCAGCAAGACAGATCTCCTGGGTGCCACACCAAAAAGCTGTCTTATACACATGCAACTGGACCTCACCCTTTTTTTGAATTTATTTTTCATTCTATTCTTTTTCTTAGTTTGATTTTATTTTAATTTTAATTTTATACCTTACACGCTGGGGACAGTCGTCAAGCCATATAGCACCCATGAATTGATTCTGTACTTGCTGTGCAGGGTCTTCCATGCACCTGCCGCTGCTGCCAGGCATTCAGATCCGTGTCAGCATGCCCCCCCATCCCAGTGTACCCTCCCCCAGCATCCTGCAGCCCCAGCCACCACAGGAGCATCAGGATGGTGGCCAGCACACACATCCTGACAGCACAGCGCTGCAGGGTGCTGAAGTCAGAAGTGGGGTCAAGCCTGGTCAGAAGGCAGCACATCAAGGCAGAAGGCAGTATGGCACAGGGCAGGAACAAGCCTACGCAATGCAACAGCCAAGCCTCAAAGAAGGTAACTACAGTGCAACCTCCTGCATTGTCGTCTTTCTCCTCAAGATGCAGCACCTTGACCTGTGGCATACATACATGGTCAGAGGCAGCTCATAAGCATGCTTCTGACAAAGTGTGAGTGCATGCAATCATGTTCACGCCCTGCGTCTGACCATGTCTGTGTGCCAGTGTCAAGCTGCTGCGGTGATGAGTGAACAGGTATGTGTCAGCCACCTGGTGCTGGGTTCAACATGGCATGTTGCTGCCTTCTATTGCAAAAACATGTATGTGTCTGAACCTGATGTGCAGGTAATGCAAGACCTAGCTTGGTCCTTTCAAAAGCTGACTCTGGTGCAGGTATACCTGCAAGGCAGCAGGATGAGAAGTGTGACAACCAGAGGAAGCTGACTCAGCAGCTGAGTCAGCTGAGCATGCTCTCAGAGGTGGATGAGTCCCTGTTTAGCACACAGGGCAGTCTTGCAGATGCTTCACATAGCAAGTCAGAGACTGAAGCACAGTACTGCAGTTCCTCCTGGCCATCAGCATCTGAGGCATCTGGATCCAGGGGGGCTTCACTTTCTCTAGAGCCAGAATCCCCACGCCCCTATCCTGCCCCCAACCATGGCAGGCAGGGTCAAGCTCAACTCCGGCAGGGTCATCCTCAGAGGCATCAGCTTGCGCAAGCTGTGACCAAAAGGCACCAAGAGAAATGGCGGGAAGCAGGAAATGGCGCCAAATTGGGTGATGGAAGGGGCCAGCAAGCTGGCCCTAGATCTGCTGCACGGAAGCCACAGGGCTTTGGCGCCAAAATTGGTGAGCACCGGCAACACCAGACGGATGAATCCAAGGCTGGTGAGCTGAAGCAGAAGAGTCAAGGCACAGCCCCAAGGGACAAAAAGAGGGAGAAGCACGCAGCTGTGGGCCCTACCCCACATGCAGTCCTGAGAGGATCTGAGGAAACCCAGCATGTTGCTTCCAGTCACAAAACAGACAGACGGCGTCGCTCTGCCAAGCCTCAGTCTTCAAAGCTTGTAGCTGGCTTAACGGACGCAACAGCATGGTCTCGTTGCCATGCAACAGATCTGCAGCCTGCTGACGTGAAGGTATCAGCCCATCGTAGAAGACGGCACAGGCACGAGCAGCCTGCAGCTCATCTGTCTCCTGGTCGTGGCAGCAGACACCATGCCCAAGAGCCTGAAAGTGAGTGCTTCAGTGATAGCAGTGTGTCTGAGCAGCACAGGACCAAGCAGCCTACAGTCAGGCAAGATCAGGCCTACATGCGCAAGAAGCAGACTCATTGCCGCCCTACATCTGCTACCCAGGGTGAGCTTGACAGCAGCGCTGTTGGCAGGCGTCACAGAGGCAGTCAAGGTCACAGTCATGCTTCAGCGCAGCACAGGCTGGACAGTCAGCAGCTGCCTCACAGCTCAGAAGCCCTGTTGAGGGTCAGCAATGCTTCAGCGCAGCACAGGCTGGGCAGTCAGCAGTTGCCTCACGGCTCAGAAGCTCTGCACAGCTTCAGCTCGCCATCATCTGCAGAACAGTGTGCCATTGGCAGTACAGCCCAGCACATGGCAGGAGACATACAGCAGCAGCTGGAGCAGAGCAGTCTGTTTGAAGGGCTACACCAAAGCGCCACTGGTTCAGGACCGTACGGCACATTGCCCCTGCCACATGCACCAGCAGCAGCAACTATGCCAACTGTGACAAGGCTGTCTGGCACTGCCCTCAATGCAGAGGCAATGGGAGCCTCTGGGGCAGGGCCAGATGGATCTGGTCCATTGGCAGCAGCTCAGGAAGAACAGCCCTCAGCAGGCCTGACAGGCGCAGCCCCCGGGGCAGGGCTGCAGGATGGTGGCCCTGGCCCTATGCAAGCCCTCATGATTGCACTGGAGAACATGACTAAGGCTAGTCAGACCAAACTGGCTGCAATGGGGTCAATGGGCTGCCAGCCAGTAGTCTCTGATGCAGCCGCTTGTCCTTCAGGTGGGAGAAGACCCATGCTTGCTGCTTATGATAACATGAATGATGTTTACAATTTCTGGCGCATGATGTGCTAGGTATAAGCAGGGCAAGACGTCTAGCAGAGCCGGCTTGCTGCTTGACTGCATCTTGTTAACATTGATGAATTAGCCATCTGCCTCAGCTTGCATGCATGCATGCAGACATGAACTCCAGTTTGTTCAGCACAGCATCTGCAGTGGTTACATGCATGTGCGCCCTGCTCAAAGTGCATAGCCATCTTCATGTGTGATTACAGCCTTGCATCACATCCATCGAGCTATGCTAATTGCGCTTCGCTTCTGCACAGCCACTGACGCTGTACCAACCAGAGTACATAAGAATCACGCCAGTGCTTGTCAACAGCATGTCTTCCAGCATGTCAGCTTAGTCAAGCTGGAATGTACACGGCATCTTGTAGCTTCCAAATTGCCCCTCTGTGCATTGGGAATCGGTGGAAAAGAAAAGAAAGAAAAGCTTCCTGCCTTATGCATTAGGCATCATAACGGGAACACACCAAACGGCTGGAGCGTCTCAACCTTAAGGCCGTGAATTGATGAATGCAGGTCATCCTGGTCTGGAGTCAAACAGCGTGCAGCAGCAGCATTCTGAAGCTGCGCCCATTCAAAGCCGCTATGCTTCTGCTGGATCGCAGTACATGCCTGAGTCTAGGTCATCGAGGCACATGGCTGCTACATGGGCTTCAGACCTGTACCCATATGTGTCAGGGTACGTCATGTTGCAACCACATACAAATCAAAACGTGTGCCAAGGCATTGCTGCTGCACTGCTGATATGATCAGGACAAGGGACGATGCTCGTTCTGTTGTCAGATTTTGGAGCTTGCAAAATACTCAACCTGCATGTTTTTCACTGACTCTTCTGTAGCATTTGTGACAATGTCAGGATCAGTGGCGTATCAAAATTTACAGTATCTGGATTTACAGCATTTGAATTTACAGTATTTGCAATACCTTGATTGCGCCTTGATGAGCTTTGTTGAGCAGGATGTGTGTGTTCTCAGGTGTGGCATGGGTGAGGAAGAAAAAGAAGAGGTGGCTATGAGCCCTGAGGCATCACGCAGAATCACGTCCATCGCCTCCTCTGTTGCTGAACAGGTGGACCGGGCTGTCTGTGCGGCTGTGCAAGCCATCTCTCCAGGTCATATTCAGTGCACAACATGTCTTCTGTATACTCTGATGTAGTCGAGAGACACTGATGACAACACACCAGGACTCTATGCCAGAGCTTTGCTCTCCATCAATTACGTATTTCTGCTCTGAAGATGCCTGATCATGCTTGTGGAAATGCTGATCTGCAGTCAATTTCTTGCCCCATGTGCTGCAGCACGATTACAGTGTAGTCAATGTTGTTCACCTGAGCACTTTGTGCCAATCGGCGACTGCTTGCGCTTCCTATATGGTTCTACCTCATATGTCTGCACACATATATGTGCACAGCTGCAACTGTTTGCTGTCCTAAGCAATGATACTAGTGATTGCAGACAAATGTGCAGTATGGCCAATCTCACCATGCAATCATGCTTGCGTGTGAGCACACGTGACCCTGTGTGCATAGCTCAGTGACATATGCCTCAGATGTCCATGCTTGAGATTGATGACTACAGTCAAGCTAATAAGCCACTCCTGCACGACCTTCTGTCAAATTGGCCAACTTTCTTGTGTTGCATTTACAGTCTGTGGCGTGATGCCAGATGTGACTCATCAGATATCTTGACTCAAAGCGATATACGAATCTGGCATGCAACAAGATCAACCTGATGAGAACCCTGCTCAGACAACCTACACGTGCGTAAAATCCCTGCTAATTGAGCTGACCCACTCGTGCCATGCAGGGAGACTTCCTATGTCCATGACATCTCATGCATACAGTCAGGAGGCGACTGAGGAGTCTCACACTGCCCTGGTGCGCAACAGATTGCTGCAGCAGATGGAGGCATCATCAACTGCGGATGTGCAGCACTTGGGATCCAGATGCAGTCCCAGCAGCGCACAGACAGCCCCTCAGCTAAGGTTTGCTGATGCAGAGGGCTGTTTGCAGCCGCCCTTGCGGGGCTCAGGGCGCCACCACTACCTGCCCTCTGCAGGTGAGCACGACTGTCATAGTGACGAGACTGACTGCTGCGCTTTTTTGCTCTATTTATTACTGCGATGTTGAGCCTTTGCAATGCCAAGCGCACAGGTGCAATGATTTGCATATGCAAAGTAGTGCATTTGTGGAGCAGATGTAAAAGCACATGTATGCATTGCCATAAGGTTGCCATGCATACCTTTTTGTATGCAGCCTTGATCTGCAGCTAGCTTGCTTGCACTGTTGTGGATGGTCTCCATGTTACACACACACACACATGTGTCTCTTGGTAGGTTGCTGCACACAGCCTCAGCAACAAGTAGCCAAAGGTGAATTCAGCATGTGCTGATACCACCAAAGTCCTCCTTGAAAGTGCTTGTTAGTGGAAGGCACAAGCTTGATGTGGGTGCCGTGAATTACTGATGCAGGTGATGGCTCTTCGTCAGGAGCTGCCAGGGCCAGAAGCCACTTCAGAAGCTGGGAGGCTGCAGATGACACATCACCAGAAGCTGCTGGTGAATGCAGCCGCAGAGGGCAAGAAGACATTGCAGGTACCTCAGGTTGCTGCTTGGCTTGACATGTTGTTTTGGCTTGCCCTCAACGGTAGCTTCTGCTGGCACTGACATGCCCATATGATGAGGTAGCCAAGATAATCATCTTCCAAGACCACATGCATGAGTATTGCATCTGCCATGCTTCATTGGCTAGCTTGCACTGCATGTCAGATTGAAAGATATCCTACAAATTCCACTGCATAAACAGTGTTTATTGAACATACTAGTTTTGAGGAGATACAAGATTTTTCAGAGATTTTACTAATCTGAAGAAAACTTTACCATAAAAACTTCTCTTTTTCCAGGTCCTGATCCTGCTGAAGTGGTCTGCCACAATGCCCATCAGCAGCAGTCAAAGCGTGCGCGCTTGGAGCAGAGCAACAGCTACTCTGCACAGCCTCTGAACAGTGGTGGCAATGACCAGGCAGCACAGCATCAGCCTGCTACAGACACAAGAACGGACAGAGGCCAGCAGTTCAACCAGGATGCAGCCGCCATGCAGCAGCAAGGGCAGCTTTTACACTGGATGCCTTTTTTCTGTCAGATGGGGGGTCCTGGGGGCTACCCAGGGGTAATGCAAGGCAGCCCACCTGCACCATGGGGTCAGGGCCTCCCCAACATGCCCTTGCCAAATGGGGTTCAGGGCGCTTTCCCACCGGGCACTGGGGCCGTTGGGCAAAACCTTCCTGCTGGCCCATGGGGCCAGGGCATCCCCAACATGGTCCTGCCAAATGGACCTCAAGGGGTTCTGCAGCCCTGTGCTGATCCCACAGTGGTATTCCAGCCCATTGCTGAAGTGCTTTCTCAAGCAAGTGCAGCGGCTGACAGCACTCCATTGCACTCTGCTCAACCAGCTACTAGCCAAGCTGCTGCTGCGATGGTTTCAACAGCATCAGCAGCAGCTCTTGCCTGTCAACAGCAGCAACTCAGCAAAAAGGAGCCAAGGGCTGAGGATACCGGTGGTAGCCAAAGCAGTAAGCAGACCGGCAGTAAGGTACTACAAGCAGTGGCTGCAATAGGCAATAGACCGATGGGTATTGCAGCATGTTTGCCCAAGATGGACAAACAGCTCAGTCATAGAAGCAGTGAAGACTTGACAGCACGGGCGGTTGCTAAGCTTTGGGGTGTCAATCTCAAACGATATGCTGGTCGCAATAGCTGATTTACCTATACATTGAGCCTCACCTGATAGTCCCTAGTGCAAACTGATATTGTGTCAGCATCATCAATGTTGTTATGCCAATGAAGGGCCTCTGCAATTGCAACTTGGCACTGGCACAAGTACAAACTGGTTAAGCAGTTGCTGTAGGTGTGATCAGGCCATCTTGCTCTATGTATGATGTCTGTGCATGCATATGTGACGGACCATATGTGACTGTGACTTCACTGTGTATACCAACACCCTGTCGGCAAATCTGTGGAACAAATAGGCTCAGACAAATCAGATAGAAGAAGTTTTAAAATAGTGTTTGAAGCGCGATCGCGAAGCATCGTGTGTGAGCAGGGCCTTGGGGACCATGCTTGAGTATGCAATGCGTTATGAGATAGAAGCAGTTGCTACAGCACACACAGCTACAGCACGAGTTGAAGCAGTGCAAACTCACCGTGCAGGATGATGCATATTTCAAGGGCAGTGGTAAGTATGATAAACACATGCCAAGTATATATCATACTCACCACTGCATTGCACATCATATGATGTCTGTGCGTGCGTGTGTGTGTGGACCATTTGCCGATAATCGCGTCACCCGGTATATACTGATGGGCCACAAAGTTTGACTTTCGTGCACGAGAGTGTCGGAGTCCTGCGGTTGCAGAAGTCGCAAGGGACTGCACACTCAGCAGGAACCCAAGCTGCGGTTTCGCGTGTCAATGCAGTGTCTCTTTACTGTACCTTGAAGCCCAAGCACCGCCTTTGCCTGCTTGTAGCGGATACAATCTCGCACACCGCTCTAGCTGTTCGTGCCTCTTCGGGCCCTTATCAAAAGTCACGCTGCTCTGCCAGCTTTTGGACGTGCAATCACAAACAGTCCAGCGACTCGAGCTATCTCGCCGCAACTCGACTCTCGGCAGGCGCTGTCTTTGAGACGCTCGTGGTCTAGCTATACCGTGCGAGCCGATGCTGGTAAGCATCAACTTGACCTGAGACCTGAGGCTGTAATGGATGCCAGCTGAACTTTTGCGGCTGTATGTCACAGTTTCACTGCTTAGTTCGCTCTTGCAGACGTTGCTAATAGGAATTGGTGGTGGGCTTGGGGTCGGGCTTGCAAACTACCTTGCAGAGGCAGTTGCAATGGCTGTGTGCATCTGGCTGGAGCAACAGGGCACCATTCATAGATTCATCCCTGGGACTGCCCCGTTTGCAGAACATCCTCCCAGCAATGTTCTTGCTGTGGGCCTCCCCTACATCCCTCTCTACTACGCCATCAGCCTTGGCTGGACAGCTTTTGGACAGCGCGCTGCACTGGACTTCAACCCACTGAGCATCTGGAGCTTTGTCACTGTGGCCATGCTTTGCCATGATGCCTGGTTCTTCACACTGCACACACTGTTCCACAAAATCAGGCGACTGTACAAGCACATTCACAGCATGCATCATCGACTTGGCGCATCATGCTCTGCCCTGGGTAATGCATATGCAGATGCAGTTGATGTTGGCCTCTGCTTTGTGGGCTTTCACGCAGCCTTGTATGTCTATCTGTACCACCAGCCTACCTGGAACCCACTGGCTGTTGTGGCCTTGATTGTGGTGGAAGTGATGACTAATATTGTTGGTGAGTGACTGCTGTCTGCATGCATGCTGTCCTGTGGCTTGCACGGCATTCGAATGATAATCAGGCTGTTCGTCTGCATGATAATGGTCTCCTGCCCTTTGTTTGTGTTTCTAGTACAGCACTGCATGCAGTAGTCTGGTACATAGACTGTGGACACATATGATGTGCAATGCAGTGTGTGCTGCTCACCCCGGCGCTCCATTTAAGCACTATGTCACACATTGCAGAGGCTGCATTTGCTTCATGCAGGTCATTGTGGGTATCAACTTCCATACTGGCTTCATTTGCTGGTGACTGGTGGGGTGGGAATACTGCCCAACACTGCAAATTCCAAGACACACTACATTCACCATTTGCAGCATCAGTACAACCGAGCTTTGTATTTCATTCACTGGGATTATGTGAGTGGCACCTACAGGGACAGCGTCAAGGCTTTGAAGTAGGCAAAGAAGTTGTACCATACAGATGAACATATGTATTCTTTGTGCATGCATTGCTATGTTTGTTGGGTGTTTTCATACATTTTGTCTGCACATTTGATCATAACACATTCATTGCAGCTTGTTGTGCTTTGGTTCTGAAGCAGGCATCTCAGCACAAACGACAGCTAGGTGCTCTTGATGTTTTGGCATTCTTGTACAGACTTCTGTAGATTCAAATTGTGAGTTTTCTGCTGCTATGATTTGGCATCTAGGCCATTAGGATGTGTGTCAGAGACGAGTTGCGTGTGAACTGTTAGGATAGCTTTTATATACTTTGTATACAGAGTACATTTGAGCAGAGTGTGTTGGTTGCAAAGCAGTAGGGGTTAGAAACTAATACAGTAGATGAGTCAGGTACAGTGAAGGGCAGCTGAGAACCAATTGTATGACAAACTGCTGCCCAAACATCAACTTGACCTTACCTGAGAGTTTCTGCGACGAAGCAGACCGTATTTTTCACTAGTGCTGACAGCAAAGCCCCTTTGCACCTCACTTCTGATATTGTGATGCATTCTGTACAGGTCATCTGCCTGTGTATGTCTGTGCCATGGTGTGAAGACATACTGCGTGCTGACCAGCACATGTGCCACATTGGCTGTAGACCTACGCATGCCTGTCGAAATGACTGTACAGCTGATGTCAAGATGGCGCGTGTGTCACTTTCAGGGACAACAGAAATGTGGCACGCACATAAGTATACACATACTCTTCCGTATGACAGCAATGCATTATGCATGATCTACTACATGACATTGACACACGAACCTGAGAGCCAACGCATATTCACCGTCATGGCCATAATTACACAGCTGTCATGGACTTGTTCAAGCTCTTGCGTGTCCTGTGCAAGAGCCACAGCAAGGTCCTTCCATCTTCTTCATGATTCTCATGAGAAAATGGCATGAAGAAGAGGGTGGTGCAGCAGCGCCACTTAAACAGGGGTCAGTAGCTCTGCCATCGTCTGTCGCTAGCTGCGAGGCTCGAGCTGCCCATTAAAGAGTGTCGTGTGCTGCGATCACACCTGCGTACGACAACGTATCGACCACAAAAGCTCCGCCAGTGGTATGTAGGGACGTCGCCGCATAGGCACCTTCCCACAATAGAGCATGGTCACAAAGTTCGCGCCACTAACTTTAGCGCTTTGCGTCGCCAGTCTCCGCTTGATTTTTTGTCAAACCTCCTTCGACGACGATTACAGCGTCAACGATCTTGACGACTATCAGATATACGAGCGGGGCTACGATACTTTTGAGGACGATGCTATTGACCAGACTTATTTCGACCCATACGTTGGCGACTATGACGACCCGTACGGTGACAGCCTCCTGCAGGACCTTGCAGTGCTGAAGGACTGCCAGATCGCAGCCGATGGATCAACAACCTTCAACGGTGCGAGCGTGCTTCTGCCACACCTGTTTGCGTAAGACATGACGGCACAGTTCCTCAAGCCCCGACAATCACAGGCCACGCCCTGCAGGATCGAAGCCCTGCGACATTCAAATCTTGGGAGTAGACAAGTTTGCCCCAGGCCTGGCAGGAGGTATGGATGGTGTCTACAAGGTGTTGACCTGTGAAAATGGGCGACCTTTGTACAAACGAGATACACCAGACAAAGCAGGTCAGGCATCACCAGTACGCAGCTTAGCAAACAGGATCTTGTGAAGGGGCTTGTGCATGGTCACAGTCAGCTCTTGTAATGAGAAAAAAATTTGCCAATGTGACAAACATGCATGATGCACCTGAGCATTGATCTTCATCTGATCTGTTATATGCTGCGTACGGCATCACTTGAGATACCCAAGCGAACATTCGCATCTGCGCTGATGCCTGTGCATGTGTCAGAGGACCTGTCACTGACACACAGAAGGCACAGTCACCACATAACTGCCTGAGCACTGACAGAACTCTGCATGCTGCCTGCAGCTGCTAGAATACTGTGGTACTCGACACCTCATCAGGACTGGGACATAACGAATGGCAGCACCCCTCAGGAGGTATACCATCATAGCCTGTTTACACCTTGCCTACCAAGCATCATGATATGAGCGTCAAGCTTGTCATGCGCTGCAGCATCCAATCAAATTTGCACCCTTTAGCGTTCCTTGCATGTGATCCGCATTCACCCGCACGAGAAACCACGCCAAGTCTGTGATGGTTTGCACTAATTAGTTTAGATGAAAATTTCCACCATTGCAACCAACGCATTAGTGTGGAAAGTTAACTGTCAGGGTACCACAAGTCTGTTCCAAAGCAGACTTGCTTGCAGCATCATGCACAGGATGTTGTGCGATGGGTCGATTAGAGCTTGTGGTACCAATATGCCCTGGTCTGTGCATCCATTGCTGAAAAGGCAAATGCATTGGCATATGCTTGTGCATATTTGGTCATGCAGATGCTAGATGCAGTCAAAACTCAAGAGCTGTAGTACATGTCACAGCTTCGGTGCCAGAATGCACAGGAATCACGTGTTGAATTGCCCAAGTCTAGCATCCCAAGTCAACCTTCATTTCTTGCATGGATGCATTCCAGCTGTATGCATTCAAGATTTCACATGCGGATGCTGTGTCCCATTCCCATGTACCACCAGCACTCGGCATCAATACTCTGCTGTAACAAAGGTTTATGGAGTCTCACCACCACAATTTGCACAGCTCTCAGCTGAGCTTGGCAGGAATACCTACTTTTGGCCTACTTGAGTGCCACACTTGAGGTTGTCTGTGTCTTGACTTTGCATACCTGACCTGCCTTATGCTTTGGTTCAGGACGACATACTGATGTGGGGGGGCTTTGGGGGCAGGGAAGACAGGCCGCAGCAAGTCAAGTCAGCATGGCATCTTGCTGCAGAGTTCATGTCAAACTTCACACTCACAGTGGGTCTTATCAGCATCACATCTCCTGATCTGTTCCATTTGCTTTCTGGTGAAAGGCAGCAGCTGTGTTGTTCAGGCTGTTATCAGCACTCACAGTGGGTCTCATCAGCATCACGTCTCCTGATCTGTTCTACTTGCTTTCTGGTGAAAGGCAGCAGCTCTGTTATTCAGGCTGTGATTCAGCACTGTTATTCAGCACTGTTGTTTTGTGGGAATGAGCCCCCACTCAACCTTACAGGCCCATACACATTGACAATTGCACAATTGAACGCTGCACTGCATTATGCCACTAATCACTCTGACCAATACTCCAAACCAGCATGTCGACAGGGATGACTTGCATCAGCAGAAGACTCTGATGTTGTCACTGTTGTTTGCATCAGGGCCCTGGGCAGCCCCGCTATAGTACTTGGCTGCTCACTAAATTGACGCCAAAAGGCGTAGTATTTTCTTTTCTTCTTGATTTCATTTCATTTCATTTTCTTTTTGTGTATGAGGGGGTGTGCCATGCAGGGTCCTGAATACTCGGAGGTGGATGCAACAGTCTCCTGTGTGGATGGCAGTGAAGCAGATGAAGTTAATCCCCCAGGTCAGTACCTGCTGATCATTGATTGCAAGATGAAAGTAAATGGTCCAGAAAAGCTGTGTCACTGCATATTTGTTGTGCATTGTTGCCAAGTGTAATATAAAGTTGCCTTTTTGACAGCAGTTTTGTTGACATGATATTGGATGATGCTTGCTTTGATGATCTGACTTGATGAGCCTTGGTATGAGCCATGTTACAGCTGTATATGTCGGCTTGCAACATGCTGATGACCCACAATTTGTTTCTACCTTCACTTTGTTGCTGCATATGTTTGTGTGCAATGCTTCACTCATGCCCCAGCATGTGTATGAATCGACATTGCAGCTTTGGCACTCCTTCATCCAGACATGTGTCTGTGTTGCAAGCATGCATATGAGTCCTTGCATGAGTCCTTGTTAAAGCAGCTGCTTGATCAATACGACCATGAGCTCCTGACCAAGTGTTGCTTTTGCTGCAACAGCGCAGCAGCGATACAAGAGCAGCTTGCTAACAGATGAAGAGCAAGATGCACAGTATAGAGCTGTCATAAATGCAGCCAGGCAGAATGCAGACGTCAGCAGCGGCCTTAATTCGGTAAGATTTTTGCTCATGCAACAATAAGTCATGCATTCGCACAAGGCTGCTGATCATTAAAATTGCGCATGACCAGCACCAGCACGCATCCTTCCAGCCTGTTTTGCATGAGAAGCAGTTTGTGGACCCTGGGCATTGCCATTTGAACATGGTGTTCTGGGCAAAGGGCTTTTGGGGAACTTTTGGGGAGGAAGGGGCGATGGGGGGGGGGGACGGGGCTGTGACAGCCTGTTACAGTACACCTGTCCTGAGACAAGCATAAGCACTGTCATTGGCGTAAGCACAGAGTAATCAGTGATGAGTGCGTCTTGGGTCAGACAGGCTGCTAGACTCATCAATGTGTTCATGCTGCAGGGGCTCATTGTCCTCTTTGTGTTTGCTGGACTTGCAATTGTAGTGGTTCTTCCGTTCATGATTGCCAAGAAGAGAGGGATGCGCAGAGCTCCTGGGGACGGTAAAGGTGGTTTTAGTCTATCAAATCTTTTTGGCGGCAAGTCAGCACACAGCAATTGAACACCAAGGTGTTGAATGTGAAAGGGATTGTTAGGAAAAAAGCAAGCTACTGCGTGTAGCGTAATGGCAAAACTCACTGATGACATCGAAGCCTGACATACTGCAGTCAGCAAGCAGCGTCTTCCAAACAACATGTTGCTGAGGGCTGATTGAGGTGCATCTCTGATTCTGTGTATGCTTGCTGATGCCATGACAATTGCCAGGCATAAATCGGGACTACATCTCCGTCAGATACGCCATACGGGAAACGTGCTGCGCCAACAATGTACGCCGTGATTGTCTCAGATCAGTCACATGTGACTAAATCAGCTGCTTTCTTGCTAGGCCCAGCTTCAAGCATGCATTTCAACTTGTGAGGCACAGCATCCCCGCGATGCATACCTGACGAGCTACTGACGTATCTGACGTTCGGTGATTGCGCCACAAGGCGCTTGCTGCCAAAGCATGACAGGGACTGCCTTTCTACAGTCAGCGTCAAGCACAAAACTATGTGGCGTGCACGCGACATCTCGACTGTTTCGGCCATTTCGCAAGCATCATAGCAACCCCCGCAGATATAGCAATTCGCGCACAGCTCACCGTTGCAAAGCCTCAACAGAGGCTCAAACGGACGACAGGTCCGAGATACAAATAGAAGGTATTGAGCAGAACTATTGCGACGACTTTGTTTGCACAAGTTCGCCCGCAGTTGAGCAAAATTTGCGAGCGCTTGCGCGAGATGTCGTGCGTACATCCACGTGGACATCTGATTTGTTTGCTGACGAAGTCAGATACAAGGTGAGTTTGCAGCAAGTTTTGAGAAAAAGTGCTTTGTATGAGCCTTGTATGTGAATCATCCAATTCGAGCTGCAGGACAAGTTCAGGTCCACAGAAGGCATTGCTCAGTACAAAAGGCAGACCTACCTTGCTGGTGCTGTCAAAGCACCAAAAGTGGTAAGTGTTGGAATTTTGCTTAAGCTGTCGTCACATGCTGGGTCGCTGCAAAGGCTTCAAATGACCTACAGTGTTGCTTGCAGTTGGTCACAAAGCTGCGCATGATAAGCAGGGATGTGGGAGCAGTCAATTACCGCATGAGAGGCAGTATTGCGTCAGTTCCAGTCGACATTGACTTTGAAGATGTGTTCGAACTAAACTTGCTGACAGGACGAGTGCTGAAGCATACGTAAGCGTACCTGCTTGGTGGGCAAATGTGCAAATGCTTTGCCCATTGATGCTGTGAAATTCCATGCATGCATGGGATGCTGTCAACTTTCATGCATGCATGTGTTGCTGTCAAATTTCATGCATGCATGTGTTGCTGTCAACTTTCATGCATGCATGTGTTGCTTGAGGATCAGCTTGATGCTCTGACGTGCAGGGAAACGTGGGACTTGAGTCGATGCAGCTTACCTGGCAAAGCTGCTTTCATTGCAAGCAGAATCATTTGGGCAACAAGGCAGGCAAGCATCACTTCTGCCCCACATCTTCAACTACAGGCTTTAGACATCTGGACGTATGGCAATGTATCTTTGGGAATGGACTCTTAATATTTATGATGTGTGCAGCAAGCTTCAGATACCAAGGATGGAGGAAGCAAAATCATGGAAAGCTTCAGCTCTTTAGATGAAGGAGACCAGAAGGTAAAAGTTACAAAGCAAGGTTTGGCCTGTGTGCAACCATCACTAGACAGCAGCCCTGAACAGCGGCAGCACAGCTTTGCACATGTATCCTGCCTGCATACAGTGGTGTAAGCGTGCATGCACAGCACTCATTGGCTGTTTGTGACAACACCTTGCTGGTTACACCAAGGACAGCAATGCTGCCTTCAGGAAGCTTCATGTCTGCCCAATGCCCATCTGCTTGCAACACCTGCAAAATTGCCAGCAGCTTTCAACAGCAATTAGCGTCTGCAACAAGCAACCTGCAACTGAAGATCCTCTACCTGAAGTTTCCCAGGCTCAATGGGCATAGAGAACCTCTGTGATTCCACAGTCTCACATTGTGTCTGTGCAGGGGTTCACTCAGAATCCCTCAGACCCCACCAGGTTTTTCCAGCCTCAGGACAACGGCAACAAGGTAGTTGGCATTCAAGCTTTGTGAGCTTGCAGCGCTGGCAACATGCATGCCCAGTTGCTGCATGCTTGCACATCCTTGCTTGAGTGGGGGTTTCACAATCATGTGTGGCTGCAGGATCTGATCCAGGTGGCCCTTGTCATTGCTGTTCTGTACCTGATATACAACACCTACTCACAGATAGAAGGTATCAAGTAAAGAAGGTGTTGCTCACCACTATTATTTGCGCACCACAGTCCATGGGAAGCAGGGCTTGTTTTGCCATGTTATCAGCAGTGTTTGCAGAAACTTCTCTGAGCTTGTTCTGGCGCATGGCAGTCACAGGCTGGACTTCTTGGGAAGAAAATTTGCCTCAATGGCATGTCATAGCTGTACCGTAATGCTGATCTTTATCTGACATGAGAGTGCATCTAGACTATAGCTGCTGCTAGATGGCACAGGAATGTAATTCGCAATTGCCTGTCTAGCAAGAGTTGGTGACAAATCACAGCTAGCATTCATAGGAGGCTAATTGCATATGCGTATGAGTCACCGTGTAATTTATGAACATTATTGTATCAGCTGCAGATGTAAATGCTATTGCATACGCGCCGGAAGATAGCTGCCTGGCATTCCTCCAAGATGGCTGGTTTTAGAGATGCAATATTGTCTTGATCTGAAAGGCCGCGTTCAAACGTAGGCTGATTCAGCACATTTAAGGAAATTGGATACAAGTACATTGCAGGGTCTGCACTCAGAACACCTCCTTCACAATTGCCGTTGCAAGTGAGCTAGTCCACTTCATGGGCGCAAGACTTATACTAAACCATCAAAAGAAAGCTGTTGATACACATAACTTGAGGCATAGCAAAGTCTACAGCTGTACACATGCTAGGATGTAAATAATGGATATCTCTCACATATTTGTCATTCACCTTGAAACTCATATAAGCTGTTGGGACAACACTGCTCAGGCCAAACAATGGTAATAGTACATCAGACAAGGCGCAGTTCTTTGCCATTGGAAAAAAACTCTCTGACACTCAGTATGCATATACATCTGCTTTAGCATCAGCAGCTGCCTTTTTGGCATTGCGGCGGGCACGGCGACCAGCCTTGCTGCTACCAGCCCCAGCATCACTGCCAGGGCTCTTACCCATCAGCCCTGACTCAGCAGCAGCCTTCTTCTTACCTTGTCTGCAAACAGCACCACAGCTTGAACTGATGTGAAGGCAATAGAAGATGCGTTTTGGTTTTCCACACCTCAGTGCCCAACTTTGAATGGCGCATGACTCATCAAAAGCCTTCCCTACCAGTTGCAGCTACAGGTGTGGCAGCTGCAATGCCATTTGAAAACTCTTGGGCAGTGCCATGCCTAGCAGTGCATTTGACCACTGATCAGCTGCAGCCAGCAATGACTTCAAACTAGGCACATAATACATGTCTACTGGCCACCAGGCACATGATCATGTCTATAGGGCAGCAGGCACAGCAGCAGCCCCACCTATAGGAGCTCCAGCCCCCGCCACTGTTTGCACTTCCCCAAGCCCCTTCTGAGCTGGTCCCTGCAACATCTGATCCACTGCCACGCCTGCCCACCGACCCATTGTTCCTCCATCCCCCTCCCCCAATGGGAATAGGGGTGGAGGGTGTCACAGCTGCTGCGGCTGCTGGGCTGCTCCTGATGGGCGCTGCTGGTGAGACTGCTGTTACTGGATCTACAATAGGGAAGTCAGACCTGGCAGGAGGCAAGTCTGTGGGCACAGTGCTGGTACTGTTGCCTGGGCCAGCAGCTGGTGTCGCTGACTTGGGCTGAGGAGTGGGAGTGCCGCTAGGTGGGTTTTGGGGGGTCTTGCTTGTGGGGGTGTTCTGTGCAGGTGTGCCTACATCCTTGCTGCCGACTGACTGCTTGCCAGCTGAGCCTTTCTTGCCGGAGGAGCTGCCTTGACCAGCCTATAGTCACAGCAGCATGGCAGCTGGTGCACAGACGCATGTCCACACCAGAAACAACGCTTGAGGGCCATGACACTGCGCTCTGCATCCAAACCAAGAATGCCGAACTTTAAGTGCCATAACAACAGCACTTACAGTTTGGCATTCTTGGTTTGGACGCAGAATAAACAGATGTGTCAAACAGCAGGCACACTGGAGCATAGCGCTTGCTTGTTCTTGTGCTCAAAGCAAGCAAGATGACATGCCCTGTGGTGCAGCAAGCCTCCATGTCCAGAAGGTGATGCACACGATAACAGTATCAACACATTAAGGCTAATTATCTAATCATCACCATATCAGTATAACAACCTACTCAATGTGATATGATCGCACACAGCAGCAGCATTGAGATGAGAGCCGAGAACAGCTCCGGGCTGCCGCCTTAGGAGACTCCCGTTATGCTCGCTGAAAGCGTAAACTTTTCTGTTGCTGAGAGCAGAGAACAGGCAGTTTCACCTTGGAGGCAGTACGCTGCACAGGGCGGCCTTGCTGGCGCCCACTTGCCACATACCCATTCTCACCCCACCTCCTGTTGCCCAGAACAATGCGCGCGCGCCCTGCAGCTGAGCTGAAGTAGAAGTCCTCCACCTGCATGCCCAACACTCAACTCTGAGATGAAGCAACAGTGCAGGTGACGGCTGTGTTCACGAGCCAGAGTTGTGGTCTGAAGGCGCCAGCATTGACCATGTAAACACGAGTTAGGCAGCACAAAACGAGGCACATGCTGACACCACAGCTTGGTACAACAGCATGTGACGTTCAAGCATAAAAAAGTGAAACTGGTCTCAGCGCTGAGCAAACATGGTGTGCCCTTCAGAATGTAGTTTGACCTTGGCAAAACAGTTTGAGCTGGACAATTGCTGTGACCTGGAAGCTAGAACAACACCTAGATGCAGCTGACCTCAAACAGCAGCACTGCATCTTTACACTCAATCTAGAAAGCATCCTGGTGGTGTTGCAGACATTGCTTTCCAAAGGCATGATCTCACCTCCTCATCATCGTCATACTCATCATAGAAATTGCTGTAGTCCTGCCAGTCTGTCACTGGGTCTGAGGTGTCAGCAGCATAGAATGCATCAGATGAGGCGACTGCTTTTCCTTTCTCAGCTGTCTGCAGCACAGCAGTGAACAAACTTGACATAGCTGACAGACTCGGCAGAGATAATCTGATGAGACTTCCTTTCTACAGTCATCAACCAAGTCATCAGACCACGCAGTCTTGAGCATGCAGTACGATGGACGTCTGTCACTTGAGGGCACAAGTCACTGGCACTGGACAGGGTTACACATGTAGCACAAACATTCCACTGTGGCGGGGGACAGCCCAAACCCAAATGAGACCAGTGCACATGCAACCTTGAGGTTGTGAACACCCAAGTGTTTTGTGTGTGAAGATTGCAGGGAGTTCATTCAGGATGGCATATCAGCCTCTCACACTGTCGATGAATGCTGAGTGCAGATGATGCAAAAGATGACATGATGCAAAACATGTATGCAAGCAAAGCCATGCCATACAAGCTGCTTCATTGCTGTAGGCTTTGTCAAGCATTCTGTACTGAAACTGCATGACTTGCCTTGAGCTGCTCCTGAATCCAGGTGGCTCTTTTCAGCAGACACACACTCTCCTCTACAGGGAAGTCACTCATTGTGCCATCCAGGGTGCGGTAGGTGAGCAAACGGGTGAAGGGCTTCTTGCACTGGGGACAGCTGCAATTGTCGCGCAGATCAGCCCATTGGAGAATGCATTTGGCTGCATACCAAGGACCACATGTAAGACAATGGAAGCATTCCCTGGCGCACGCCCAGAGCCAACAGATGCAGCAGAACAGCTTGGTCCTGCTGCAAAGCATGAATCTTGCTATATGCACCACTTTGCCAGCACTCTGTCATCCAGCAGCAACTGTGGTGCTTGTGTGCATGCTGTAGAGAACGAAGCTGAGGCTGGTGCTCTGCAAGTGATACCCACCGCAGTAGGCGTGCTCACAACCCTTCACATAGGCTGTGTTTTCTAGCTGAATCTGCTCCAAGCAGATAGCACACGTCATGTCATCCGGGCCATAGCTGCTTTCTACGTCGAGACTGGGATGTGAAGCATCTGCTTTGCTGACAAGCGACGTCTTGCCAGCCACAGCCTGTGTGACAAATACAGTGTTAAGTCAGGTAGACAAAAGCAAGCAGGGGGGAAGCCACCTTCACGACAGCTCACCGGCGACACTTGATCCAGAAGATCGGATTCCCCCTGGTTCGAGCTCTGTGGCAACAGCAGCGAATCGCTCAAAGCTTTGCTGTCCGACATCGCTTCCCAGATGCTGGAACCCCGCACAACTCGAACCGCTGTACCAGCTCCGCCCTTGTTGTTCCCCTTCTTGAGAATACTCTCGTTGGAGCAGAGACTGCTCTGTCATGCAGACATGATGTCCTTAGACCAGCAAGTAACACTCAGGACTATCCCTGGAAAGGTATCTATAGAATCTGTGGCAACTTTTCACAATGGAGTTGCGTTCAGCTGGTCGTTGTGGGATCGCAGAATAATCTGTGTACACTAATAAATACACGCGAAGGGAGCGGAAGGACTGTGCTGGGCAGTGTGCTGAATGATCTCGTGCTGACTTCTGACACATCGTCGGAGTATCTGAATTTAAAGTATTGAAAAGGCTCGCAAAAGCCAGGCACACTGCCAGGCCAAGGAAAGTTTGGACAGGGGTGCTGTTTGCACATGGTCCAGCATTATGTTGACATGAGCCCAATGGCAAATTCTATCAAAACAACTGAAGTGTAACAGAATGTATGTGTCACAAGGCCTCAGGTAAACAAACTGGTCTGCACAGCAGGCAAACTTCTAGAAGCTACCAGTATACATCAGCATACAGACAAACCTTTTGCTACAGTTTAAACAACAGTCACTGCACTTGAAGCGAAACTGGGAACGTCTAAAAAAAAGGTAGGGATGATGCAAGCAAAAAAAAGATTCCTTGAATCGCCTAGGTCACTACATCCTCCTGGCTACAAGCTCAACTTGCTGCGCATGCTGCTGTTTGCTGTCCCGCTCTGATACAAGATTGGCTGGATTGCTCAGCACATATTTGGGTAACTCATATTTGCTGCCTGCAACAGCAAGTTGCGTTGGTAACATGATCTCCCGCAGCAGTTGCACAAAACAGACAACATTTGTTGACGCAACATGCTGACGTCCTTGTATGATACTCTACCACTGCATGACCACAGCTCGACACACGTTGGTGCATGCATTGCTAGCGGCGACGAGAGAGTGATGCTCTAAGCACACATACATAAGCCAGCACAGTTCTAAAGCGCATCTGTAATTTGCTCCAAGCAAGCAGTGTCAAGCGCCAAGCAAACAGTGTCAAGGGTGTCATTTGATGCAACATCTGCAAGCATGGAATTCTGACCTCTTTCATCAAAGCAAGTACTCATGTCTTGGACTGTGACAATGATGCCAGCAGAGTTTACAATAAGTGAGGCTGTCTGCAAGTCTGCTTCGCAAGCTGCTTTTAAAGCATCCCATATGACTGTACAAGCACAAGGAAGCTCAGCCAAAGCACAATGAACAGTAACAAGTATCATGGTGCAATGTCAGTCGGTACCTCGGTCTCCACCATAGTGTGGAGCTGTGTCCCAGAATTCTTCACGTTTTTGCTGCAAGGGTACACCACCTCAGCAAAGATGCTTACTGTTCCACGCAGCAAAGACGTCAGCAGCCTTGATTGATGTGTACCTGTAGCTCGTCTCTGGTCATAGGGTATTCGCTGTTCCATATAGGTCGTCTGAGAGCTCGCCCCTTCTCAGACTTAGTTTCTGCAGACTTCGAGCCAAAACATCCCATATGCTCAGCTGAGGCTTCTCACTGTCTGGCAACTGTCAACGACCGCTCGTGCGGCTGTGATGCCGTCACGGCGGTCTGTTTGTCTATGAACAGAAACCGTGAGAAAGTAAACTGTCTGAAAAAGTTTGATCGGAAGGGACCCCAAGCAAGTGAACAGCTGTGTAGTGCGCCGCTTTCAAGCAAATCTCGAAGTTCCCAGCAAGCCTTTCGGCGCAGTGGTAAAGGTCTCGTGTCGGAATACAACTGATGAACGCTGACTCACGTTCGGGGTAAACTTTGCCCGGTGACTAATGCATGCATGCAAAGTTGAAGTTCACAAATACAGCATGTATGAGCTGCTGCCTGGCCAGCCGCATGAGCGCACAGACTGCCAGAGGAGTAACATCAACAGCAATGGCATGCGCAGTGAAGGAAGCTACGGAGCTGCAGGTGTAGGTCGAGCAGCCTCAACAAACAATTTTTCAGTCACAAAGGGGCCCACAAAGCACTAGACGAATTCAAAGCTTTTGCCTTGTTCTACAGTAACTGTACAACAACAGCATTGCGTAATCAATCAACCATAAGCTAAACAGCAGTAGCAACAAATTCAGCCTGAGGCAGCTACTGCAACCCCTCCCTGTGGTGCGAATGCTGTCGTGCGCCGGTAAAATGTGTCCTGAACAATGGGCTTGCGCGCATACTCTGGCTTGTGGAACTGCATCAGGCAGGCACAGCTTGGCTTTGCATCTTTTATGTGAGCCACTGCAACTGGCAGTTTGCTCATGTAGCAGGCTCTCAGATGCAGCTCGTGCAAGTTCAGGAACAGATGCACCAGGATGCATGTTGTGTACTATGTGCAAAGCACACCTGCATTGGTTGCTTGTGTGGGCACAACAGCATCAAGTTTCGATGCACATGGGATGACACCAGGACATAGTCACATACCTCTGAAGGAGGAGCAAAAGCCATGGACTGTGTGGTTCTGTATGTGCCCAGATGCCTCTCCTTTTCAAAAGCTGTTGGATTTTTGGTGTCCCTAGCAAGCTTGAAAGTGGCCTCCTTGTTTGTGTCGGTGTCCTTGTCAAACACCTGATGGGCACAGAAAGCAGTGTTAAGTGTGTGCATTTAAGCTGTGAGTTGGCACAGATTTTTGCACAAACCTTTTGTGGTATCTGCCCATTCAAAGTTTGCTGGTGTTAGGCAGACAGGAGTAAAGGGGAAAGACAATGTGCTCTTACAGGACAAATGATTTCAAATGAGCATACACTGCCAGACAAGCCTGTTGTGCAATGTGAGCATAGCCTGATATGTGTGACAGAACATGTGCCTGCAGCATTTGTGATCAACCCCGTGAACACTACTTGACAAGAGCAGCAATGGTAAGTGTAGGCATACCAGGTCAAACAAGAACTTGTCCTTGTTCCTGTCAGGTGCCGGGGTCAGAGAGCTGGTCAAATTTGTCAAGGTGCCATCTGGAGCAGCAGTCCCCAGCAGCTGCAATGCCTTCTTAGCAAACTTGTCCTCCTATACGCAATACAACAGAGTGAAGGTGCCATAATGCAGTGATCTGGTCACTAGAATGTGCTTTCAGGATTCTGAACAGCTGTCAGACAGACTATGTGTGGTTTGATACAAGACGAAACATGCCATATCTATATCTCAAGAGGGTTTATCATCACACTGCCGAACAAGAAAGGTGTTACCTGTTTCAACAGAGTGCGGTATTGCTCTGTACGGAAGGTCATGGAAAATTCATCTCTGCGGCTGAAATCGCTTGTCAGGAAACCTTTCTTATGCGTGGGCTGGGTTTCCTGGTACTTGAGCCTGTCTGTGTACTTAGCTCCCTGCACACAAAGAGGCACAAGTCGAGCGCAGGATGCTCAAAAAAATATCAGTGGTGCTGGCTTCGCTTTATAAAGCAATGAGTTTGCAACTGAGGTTAACGCCCAATGTCTGTGCCTACCTCAGAGACCCAGGGATGCTTCTTCTCGAAGTAGGTATCCGGGGTACGCCCAGTCTTGGCAGGCTGCGTCTTGAACTGCTTCCCCTTGAAGCCATCCCTTTCAGCAGCCTTTGCTGAAAACTTTTCTGGTTGTCTGCATAGAAGCGGCTCAGCGGTCTCGATGTATGCTACAGGCAATCTATTCGTACAAGGTCGACACAGCTGAAGAGTCTGCAGCAAACACCGGGTCAGGCTTACTCTTTTGTTCCAATGGTGATGTAGGAAGATTTGGCGAAGACACCTCTGCTTCAGCTAAAATGTGTTCAACTGAAGTCATGTCAGTGTCAGATCACTGCAAAATCTGCCCTGAGCCAGGCAGTGCACCAAGACCATTTTGATTGGCAGTGCGCATAGAAGGCAAACCAGCTGTTGCTCAGCTGTGCATGACTGGCCAGTTGTGACAGCTCCTGTTGCAGTATTGGCCCGGTCAGGGCAATCCGCGCAGGGCGGAGCGGTATACGGCAATACTGCTAGAAGCGTATGCAAACCAAACAGTTTCAGCTGGAGGCCTACCGTTCTGGGGGCGCCGCCACGCTGCTGCTGCTGGTGTCGCTGGTAGCGCGCTTGTCCGTTCAGCGGCTGAGACTGCAAGCATACACAACTTTGAAAGGTGGCCTACCGTAGGCTACTTTTGACCCAAGCGAGGCTGCGATAAGTGCGCTGCTCACCCCAGCGTTGTGCTCACCGCCACCTTGGCGGTCTTGGTTGTTGGCCGGCGCGTTGAAGGAGTCAGACATAGTGTGCCTCCGTTCACCCCAGCACCGCAGTCTGTGGTGCCACGAGCACAGCAGCAACGTTCGAAAGGAATTCCTGCTGCCTGGTGCAAAGTGACAATGGTCGGCTCGGGCAACTACAACACTTTGGCAGCCACCAAAGTTTGTTTCAGATTGTGCGAATCAGCCAGGGCGTGTGTCTGGCGTGTGTGGGCAGTACATCGGGTCATGATTTGTCACCTGCATTTTGGACCTCTCTTGGAATTGTGCATTTAGGCGGCAATTTAACTGTCCTAAGCACGCTCTGTCGCTGCAGATCATTGGTTTGAATTTGCACGTAGTTCAACAACGATTCAAATCGGATCACGTGAAACGAGCACGTACAGCTCCACAATTACGTAAATCATGTACACCCCTCCCCAAGGCGATACACCCAGCCTGGCAGTGCCTGGGTGTCCTCTGCTCAGCGATACAATGCAAGCGACCGCATGATCTGATGGTCGGGTACACAAGCTATGTACAGCTGCCGTCAAAAGTCTGCTTACAGTAATGGCACTGCTTCAGCAGAAACCTTGGAGTGAACGTTGTGCGCAATGCAAGTGGCGGTGAGGCCAGCCAGTGTTAGCACACGAGCATGCGCACTTGCTGCTGTGACCGTTGCCGTTGAAAACGCTTGTGCCGCAAGCTGCAAGGCTTGAGCTAAAGCAGGTAAGTGAGGCAAGAAAGCTGGTGTCAGCCAACAGTCAGGTTCGAGGCTGCCCAGCAGGCAAGATTCATAGGAAGCGATACCCTGTGAAGGTCAAACCTTCTGGCAAAACAGGCCAGC
>JAABUP010000783.1_pt1 | contig 68767 bp, 94 predicted proteins | sample 5559201 | NCBI WGS metagenome assembly JAABUP01 (sample SAMN10711887, study PRJNA513373) | rock metagenome | isolation source: Antarctica rocks | place: Antarctica
TGTGGTTCTGTTGGTTGTAGAGGTACTCCAAGACGCGCGGGTTCCTACTGTGGTGTTTCATGCGGGCCCAAAACTGCTCAAACGTCAGGCCAGGAGGCAGAAAGTCTTTCTGTAGGCTCATTTTATCATGCAGCATCTTGAGCTGTCTCTGCTTTTTCTGAGCTTTCAATTGGTCGATCCACGACTGGTATGATGCTTGTGTTTCCTCATCACTTAGCGATGTTAGGTATTTAGGCTTTGTATGCTGGTGTCTTCTGGGCAACAACCAATACAATGTGTGTCCATGTGCAGAGCACTGCGAAGCATCTGTGGACAATCTTCACAATAACTCATGTGACCTGTGCAAGCTGCATTTGTTGATGTCTTACACTCAGGAGTGATGGATATGTCAAGCCTTGGTGTACATCATGCCTTCGTACTTGGTGAAACAGTACATGTGAGTGAAATTTGCCCTGAGTAACTGCATCAACAGGCATGCTTGCTGTCTATGTGCAGGATTGGCCAAGGAAGATCAATATCAGTATCTCCCCATGCAGTATCTATCAGCAGCGCTGCCAGAGTGGACGTGCTGAAGCAGACTGCAAGTGCTGAGAGATAATGGGCCCATGCACCGGGCAATGAGCTGTCTCTGGACGCTCTTGTTAGGAAAGCCATCACCAAGGACTGTTCATGCCCAATCTTACAGGTGAGTTGCATGATACTGCATTGGATCAGTGTTGTATTGTTTTAGTAGTTCCTGCTTTGCAACCAGCCTGAAGCATCGATGGATGTCTGATGTCACCCTGCAAGCTTGTCTACTAATGTCATCACTCGTATGTTATGGCTGACCATCTGTGTAGTTTTCCAGGCCAGACCTTATTTGGCATCATGTTGCAGCTTGTAGTGCACATATTATGAAGGCATGCATGACACATATGTCATGACTGCAGGAGGTGTTGATGAAGCCACTTGTGGCAGTGGATAGCTGTACTCAAGAGACTGTGAGATTCAAGACTGGATGACTCACAAGAAGACCAGTCATTGATTTAGCGCTGCTGGACAAGCAGCTGACAGTCCGCTTTCTGCTTGGAAAAGTGCGTGGCGGTCAGCTTGCACTCAGGCAATTTGGCAAGACTTTGACAAAGTATGAAGGCTGCATGACAGAGTGCAAAAAAGAGGAAGCCGTCACATTTTTTTTGAAAAGCTTTGCTTTTAGCAAAGACTGTATATGTGCTTGCTTTTTGCTCAACATGCACAGAACGATTCTGCCAAAACATCAGATACGTGTGTTCTCTTTGACTGGGTACATTTAGGACAAAACGTCCCTAGCCCCAGCAGCAAGGTCCACCCCCAGCACACTTTTTTGATATTTTCCTTACATTGTGACTCTCCACACATGGCAAGTTCCGGTGTTCAGGATAGATTAAGCGAATGTGCATCAGCACGAACGTAATGATTGCCTGAAGTTAGACGCTTTACTGAACAGTGTGATTTTGAGGTTGCTGAAGGGATGTGCATGTGCCTTTCGAAAAACCTATCTACTTGTGGCATATGGCCATGCATGTGTGCAGCTGTCTTGGGACTAAATTGTATTTGTAAGCTGCAGCACCCCTGCTTTCAAAATCTAAATCTGATCTGGCATGCCACAGCTTGTGTAACACAAGTTGTGTTCTTGAACAATATGCATGTGATGGGCAAACAATATCCTGTTTGGCTTACTAACTGGGCATTAATGTCTGTTCAAGTACATAACGATGCCTGATACCACATGCAGCCAAAGCTATACGTGACTAAGCAATGCAGAGAACTTAATTAATGCTAGTAGTAGTAACCTTGTATTAACCAGTTTGAGTGCGCTTGGATAATGTGGGCGAATACACAAAGGCCTGAAATCCGAAAAAAATAAAAAGAAATACTGAATCCTGCAGACCAGTGCCCCTGCTGCCTTGAGGGGCTCCTGACTAACATTCGACTTGTATTTAATACCATACATCACAGACACATGAGCAAAGTCACCCAAGAGCAAGTGCAAAACACACGATTGTGCCAACACAACACAGCGCTTGACAAAGCATGACCAGGGAAGCCTAATGTACAGAAGTTCTGTTGCTTGCCAACACAAGGGCGCTGCTGGGCTGTCATTCAAGCCACTAGTCTGCTACCTGCAATGCAGCAAAAAACTGTGACGCCACACAAGATACACAGCGGCATTGACTTGCAAACAGGAATCAAGTAAGCTGTCAAGATATCAAGCGCATTGGCACAATATGCCTGCAGTGATGCAGCATGTGGGATACAAGCAATTGAAGTGAGATGGCCTTCACATGACTGAGGGTGACAGTCAGCCGACACAGGTCCTTCAGACCACAGATGTGCTCACCTTGTGTGATGGTGACATGATGCTTCACATGTCACCAGCGCTGCTGCTGTCTAGCACTGCGCTGCTACCTGGCTGTGTGTTGTGTCTGCCCATCTGCCGTGGCAGGTGTGCTGGCAGTTGCCATGCCAGCTGCATGGTCTAGTCACGTGGGGCCTAATGCTTACCAATGGAGGCAGGTGAAGCATGTGGGCTATGTTGGGGGCCTGCTGCTGCGTTATGCTGCGCTGCCACCCTGTTGCTTCTTGCTGCTCAGCTGCTGCTGCGACTGAGAGGGGAGAGCCTGAAAGATCAGAAGGGCTGAAGGGCCACTGTGGTTCAGCCCTGATCTGTGCATCCAGAATCTGGGCGCAGCTGCTGCTCTAAATGCAGCTGGTCGTCCAATGCTGGACGCTCTCAGCATGCTGAAGTGGTTGTCCAGCTGATGGTGGCCCTCAGGCGTCACTGCTGCTGCCTGGTGTGGTGCAGAAAGGTGCACACGGCAGGACCGATGGCCAAAACAGGGCCACGAGCTAGGGCAGGGCTGATGGCTGGGGCAACACTATTGGCTGGGACTGGACTGTTGCCTGAGGCAGTACTGTTGAATGTGACTGGACTGTTGGGGCAGAGCAGTTGGCTGGGACCGAACTGTTGGAGCAGGACAATTGGCTGGGACTGGACTGTTGGGGCAGGGCAGTTGGCCAGGACTGGACTGCTGGGACTGGACTGATGACCAACTTGTGATGATGGGTCTGCAGGCACACCCACAGCGTTTGCCAAGACATGCCATAACAGAGCAGCTCACCTGCTGTCTAAAGCATGACTCTGCATATGCTCAAGGCTGTACAGGGTGTTGTGACTGTAACAAGTTTGCTAAGGGAACAGCTTTTGTACTGAAGACAGGCCTATTTTGATGATCATCAACCAGCTATTCTCACAACCTGGCTTGCATGCTCAGTCTGTGCTGCTTGATGAGGAAAACAGCTTTAGCATGATCAGGTATGCAGTTTAGGACCAAGGGAGGCTCACCTGATCACCACAGGGAAAAGGAGGGGATCCTTGGGCAAGGGATTGTTGGGCGCGGCAGCATCCTGACAGCAGCTGCACCCACCATGACAGTGGCAGTAGCAGCCAGCAGTCCTCCATACCCCACCAGACCAACCCCCACCAGGGCCTGCTGTGTCATTGACAAGGGTGGTAGGGAGGCTGACTCAGCATTGGAGGAGGTGGATATGGTGCTGCTCTCCTGGCTGATGCCAACCTGCTCCCTTGCAGCAGTCATGCACTCACCAGCTGTTGAGGGTGCCTGCTGACTCATGTCGGTGTCTGAAGAGACCCCAGTCGCCCCACCCGATGGGCTAGGTGCAACCTGTAAGAAAGCAAGGCTGCCACTGAGCGCCTAAACACAAGCCCTCTAAAAACACTCCTGTACTGATCTAACAACGCGTTGCTGGATCAATCAATGCAAATGCACACGCAGCAGATAGGGGTAAATGCTGTTGGCTGCTGCAAATGTGCACACGCCATGTGTACAAGATAAGGGGGTTGCTGATGTCCACACTAGGACAATGTTACAGCAGGAACGAGCTGCATGGTATACGCATGAATTATATGAAAGCAGAAAAAGTCAAAGCGTTGCAACTTCCTTTCAGCACAGATCAGTCCTATTGCACTGCTGCATACCTGAGCCTTGGGCAGCATGTCAACTTGCAGCAATGGAGCATCTTCACTTGGCTGCTCATGCAGAAGCAGGGCTTGGTCCTGAGGAGTGGTGGTGGAGGGCAGTGAGTCTGTGGCACTGGCTCCCGGCACCTCCATGACCTCCTGCGGTAAAGCCACCATGTCAGCAGCAGGGCCTGAAACACGCAGAAGCAAGGGGCAAAACCTCTGGTCACATGTACAGATGGTGAAATCGGTGCGTTGCATTGCTTAAAAGTCACAGGGTTGTGATGACCATGCAAATGTCACAAACTGACAGCTTGCGACATTTGCATGGTACATGATGCATCGTCGATGATCATTCGGCAAACAAACGGATCCAAAGCAATTAGCTGCAAGATGAGGCTTGGTTATTGCAAGACAGGCCTGGGGAAGCACCTTGTCCATCCCATTGCTCCTTGCACTGTTGATTTCATCAGCCTGCATGGCATTGCCAGCCACCATGTGCTCCACTGCATGAGGCTGCAGCCTTGACTCCTGTGAGCTGCCAGACATCTCCTTGCTGTGGGACTCTGCTTTGGCACTGCTGCTGTCAGCTGCCTCATCAGCTTCTGCCAGAGCTTCCCGGACAGCTTCCTCCAGAACTTCTTCAACAGCGTCCTGAACTGCTGAAGGATAGCGCGTGCAGAAGTCAGAGATGCTCATCTCCTCTGTCACGCCTGCACACACAACAAGCAAGCCATTTGATGCTGTTGCAAGGCAAGGAACACATGTGCTGTGTCAGCAGGTATGATACCATTAGGTAAACTGAATACACCACCACTCCGGGTTGTATGGCCTCACCAAATCCAGAGCACGATGAGTGCCTACTGATGCTTTGCATGTGTTGTGCTTACTGCCAGAATGATGCCCACAGCAAAGGGTTGATATCAGGGTCCAAATCAGCACAACACCACTACTGCAGGGCTGACAGTGTACAAAGCAAAGGCAGCAATGTAAGGACAGAGTTGCTGTTACCTGGCTCATCACTGCTGCTCCCGTCAGAGCTGCTGAACTCATGGCACCCATCTGTCACAACAATCACAGACCGAGGTGACTCCCAACCTTGGAACTGATAGTCCTGCACAGCCATATCTGCCTCAAATCAGTTTGACATGCAGCAGGCTCCAGAGGCTTCAGGCTAGCACGCAACCCCAAAGGTTACTATGCATGAGAGACACAATCAAAGCAACGCACACAGCCAGCAGAGGATGTCCACCTGGCAGTGATCATGGCTGCTGGCAGCTTGGTTGTGTACCTTCTGTGGAGCAGGAGCATGAAGAGTCTCTTCTCCATAGATGATGATCATGCCAGGCGTGTCATGTGTGGGCTGGAAGTCTGCCAGCTGTGCCCTCTCGGCCTGGCCATACACTGTGCCCTTCTCACCTGAAGGGATCAGGATGTATACAGAAGCTGCAGACAGGCACACTCTGTGCAATCACAACAGATTTTGCCCCTGGCTCTTGACAAGGAGGAAGCGCAGGTTAAGATGTACATGATTTTTAAAGCCGCAGGAGCATTTGACAATGCACCAATGACAGGATGGTTTATGAAACATTGCATACAAGGAAAGCTGAGTAGAGCTGTCACATGTGTGCATACAGATGTGACCAAGCAACGGCAAAAATTGCTTACTCTCAGTAAAATCTGGCACAGAGCTGTCAGGGATGGTCTGTGTGGCAGCATCTGCAATGCCCGCCCTGCCAGGACAGGGCTGCTTGACTTTTTGACCCTGAGACTGGCAGGAAGATGCACCTGCTTGAGCAGGCACCTGTGGTCTGAACATGGGCTGGTGCACAGCCTGCAAATCAGCAGAACACAGTCAGGCATGCGCATACAAAGTGAGCATCACAAGTGTGACAAACACGACAAAGCAATGGCGTGAAAGATGGTGTTCAGCAGGAACGAGCAGACATGCTATGCACCACCTTCTGCACTTATCATTCAGCAATACCCAGCTCAATGTTTTCATACAGCGTGATACATGACAAACACATTGGCTACAGAATAGCAAGTGCACTACACACAAAAAAGGAGTGGCTGTGATGGCAACATTTCTGGAGGTGGCATTACCTGTGCAGCTGCGTGGTGGGCCAGGCGCTCGTCCAGTTGCTTCAGACCATCATCATCCATCAAAGCCTTGAAATGCTGGCAAGCCTGCAGCGCAAGGACGGCCTGTTTGACCTTGAGTGATCTCTGCCAGACTTGACTTCACAATGTGGAAATCACGCTGATGAGAGCCTGCTGCACTGCTCAAATGCAAGGCTAGGAACACTTGGCTGTCCATCTGGCAGACCTGACTCTAATGCAGGGTTGACATCAATGCTGACACCAGATTAGATCCAAAATGTCTCTGCAGCAAAAGGTCGAAAATGGACTGAAGTCAGACATCATATCGAAGATGTGGCATCATGACAGGACCGTACCTCCTTGAGTTCCACACAGTGGAAGCAATGTGCCAGATCTTCCACTTGTGCATACGCCTCCATGCCAATGAATGCCTTGATGGTCTGCTCACACTGATGCTGCAGCTTGCCCATGTCGAATCTGTGGCTCACTTCAAAGAGAAATACCGCCTGGTTGAGGGTCAGCCTAGCCTTGAAGCCAGCATACATCCAGTTGAGCAGCAGACCCATGGTGTCTGCTGTGATGTCGTCAAAGACCAGCTCAGAGGTATTGCCTGCATACACATGATTCCTCTGTACTCAATCAACAACCTCGTGTATTGCTGTAGCAACAGTCATTGGAAGAAATGATGACCGCTAGACTGAGTGACCCAATGGACTGTAACTTTTGCTGGGACATCAGACATCAGACACTTGAGTGAGTGAGTGAGTGAGTGAGTGAGTGAGTGAGTGAGTGAGTGAGTGAGTGAGTGAGTGAGTGAGTGAGTGAGTGAGTGAGTGAGTGAGTGAGTGAGTGAGTGAGTGAGTCATATGGATGAGTAAGCGGGTGCACCACTCGTATGTACATGTGGGTGAATGGGTGGATGAGTGGATAAGTAAAAGCAAGGTGAAAAAATGAGTGAAAGGATAAACTGAAGAATAGATGCACGGACGAATGAAAGAAGCAAGAAAGGAGTGAGTGACTGCATGAACACATGAATAAGTGGAAGGAAGGCATGAGTGAATAAATGAGTGAATGAAGCCATCTCTGGCCTGCTCCCAATGCTGCTTTTTCAGCTGAGCTCTGCTGGCACTGCGGTGTCATTTACCTGCTGATGAATGAATGAGTGCATGCACACGGGCATGGGGGAGTGAATGAAGCTAAAATAGAAACAGATGGTTCAAGGTGGACAGCTCATGCATATTGAAGATGATATCAGAGGCAAAACACCCAGGTGAGCAGATGGAGCAATAAACAAGAGGTTTCCAACAAGCAAGAAAGCGGATTCAAGAGCAAGTCAAGAAGGCAGATGTGAACATAGAAGATTTGATGAATACCATAGAGGAAGAAATCCTTGAGGACGGGGCTGGCAGATGCCAGGATGGCCCTGTGCACACACCACACCTTGCCTTCCACACCCACTGTTGCATCTGTGAACAGCTCCTCCTGAAAGATGGTATTGACGTCTGCAGCTATATCATACCGGTTGCAGCTGAGATCGGGAGCATCCACTGCTGGCCTGCTGCCTTATGCATTGGACACTTCTTGCAGGCTGTAGGTGAGGAGCGTCACCATCACTACCCGGCTTGCGCCCAGACCTACATAGCACACACTTGCTGTCAACACAAGACTTGAATGGTTGCATACTGTCACACACCAAAAGCAGCAATCATAGCGACTATGTGTGTGACATTGTGTGTACAGGCTGGCTAATGTCAAACAGGCTGGCTAATGTCAAACAAACAATCAATCAATCAATCAATCAATCAATCAATCAATCAATCAATCAATCAATCAATCAATCAATCAATCAATCAATCAATCAACAGTTCTTGTCTTTAGGACTCATCAAGGGAGTCAACAGACAATAAATGGGGGGGAAAACTTACACTAAGCACTAAATGTTTGAGGCTTTTGACAATGGAGCACCAAAGAGATTATTGGAGTGATGCTGTAATGAAGCAGGGCGCTAGTACTGCGACGCCACACTGCCAAATAGCCAGACAAAACGTCTGTGTTCTTCTTCGCTGTTGTTGACTGTTTTCTGTTACTGATCTCTTCTTTGTCAGTCGAATCAGCTTGGGCCCACGTAGTCTTCGTCACTCTCCCAATAGTCTGGGTTCTCTTCATAGTCTTGTCTGCCCAGTAAACTTCCATCTTCTCTTCATAAGATCTGTTCTCAGCCATCCTGTCTTCGAAGGTTCTGTTGTCAGGAGCATCGTTACGCGATTCGTTCTTACGAGGCTGTTGAGTTTGTGTCGTCCTGTCAGCATCATCGTTACGCGACTCGTTTTGAGGCGTGTTCGACATGTTTTTGCTGGGATGGGTGAAACCAGTGTGCGAGGATAATCTTTTTTGGGTCAGGGCGAAAGGCGAGTCGCCGGCGAAACTTTACGAATCTCAGTGAATCCCCAAGACGACGGTCATTTTCTCCGAAGACACCGCCAGATACAACTAGGCAGATTGGGTTTGATTGTCTAGACCATGCAATGGACGCACTGCAGCCCTTGATTATGTAAACACATGACCACATGTCTGCATAATTACTCACCTTACTCAACTGTCTGTGTCTGCACAGCCTTTAGCTGGCCCAGAGCCGCAGCGACAACAATTTGCGCAGTTCTAAAAGAGCAAGGCAACATTGAGATCTGTGTGAATCGCCCCGAACATGTTTCTGCGCCGAACGCCGAGTCCAAAGATCCATGCAGACCGATACTAGGCGGACCTTGTACGCCTCAAAAAATGCATGTGTCCGTCGATACACGGATCTGCTGCAAGTATCTCTGTGTGGACTTGCTGCTCTGCAGATCCGCCACTACGCAGATCTGTGACTGTGCAAATCTGCGAAACGTCCAAATCTGTGCAGGCTGAGTTCACACAGAACCTCAGGTCTGCAGAACTTTAGGCAGCATTGTCCCGTATTGGTCACTGAAGTGAATGCCACACGCTGGCCATCAGCAACCTATAACATGTTGTCAAGCTGCGCTGTGTTCTTTTGCACTGTCAGTCAAGTCTTAACAGCAAGCACTCGCTGTGGATCTGATTGTGTGGTTCTTCTGTGCTGTGAGTTGCAATACCTCTCATGCAGGCACACCCCTTATGGACAAAGTCTTCACTAACCAGGAGGCACATTCGTATATATTAGAGGCTAACGGCACCCTTGACCTTCTGCATTGCACCTGCCACCTGCTAGTACTGTCATCGACAGGTCAGTCACAATATCCACTCCAACTTGCAAACAGACATTGGCCAATTGGTGCTGACATGAAGCATGGTGGTCCATGCAGTGAGAAGGGCTTGATTGATATGCAAACCAACAGAAGTAAGAGGAAGTTTGCGGAAATTCAGCAGGAGGTTCTGCATGACACTACAGCTGGCAGCATGCCACACCCATTGCATATTTTTGGTGCATCGCCTACAGGTAATTTTTCTGTACTCAGCTGCTCTTCAGTCAGGCAGCAAATGCAGGCGTCCTGCAAGTTTCAGACATAGCTGTCCTTCGCAAATGCATTGGAGCTGTTGCTCTTGGTGTCCCGGAGAGCAAACCTGACTCTGTGTTTGTGCCAATGCATGCCAAATTTATTCACAACAAATTTAGTAACAAAGGCCAGCTACTGTCTGGCAAGTTTTCACATTTCCGCAAGCAGCCCGGAGGAATGTCCATGCTGAGTGCGCAAAGTTCCAATCACTGGTTGCTGTGTGTAAATGTAGTGCTACAGGAGCCAGCCTTGGGGTCAGCTTGGAGCAGCAGCCATTTGACTCAGGTTTGCCCGCAATCTACAAGCAGAGTGCAAGTAACTGAGCTGATCAAGTCCGAAGGGAAATGCAGTGCACATGCACTTGCACTTGATGAGGCTGAATGCCCCAACAGCCCTTGACCTGCAGCTGACCTAGCCTGAAATGTTGCTATGCACGGACATATTGCCAAGGCTTCCAACTCTTGTTATTTGCTCTTGTTGTAATAGGTGTGTCTGCTGCATGCAGCTCAGTGTAGTGCTGTCATTTAATGCTTCCTGCTATCACATGTGACACAAGTGTCACAGGTGTCCTGATCCTGCGCTGTGCTGCAGATATGACTGGCCAGTATGTGCGTCAACTACTAGAGCCTACTTTCTCTACTGTGCCAGCAGCTGCTGAAATTCCAGACTTGTTCCAATCTGCGCTGCACATGTCAGGCACCCCTCCCTTTCCAGTTCCAGATGTCTTCTACCACTCTCAGTGGTTGCAAGACAATGACATGAAGCATTACTTGGCACCAGTTTCACAATCAGGCGCTGTAGCTTTCAGCTCTGCTGTCATACTCTTCTTGTCAAGAAGTTCCCAGACAAGGTGCAAGCAGGTCAGTCTGACTTGCATGTTTGGTCTGGGCTGCTGGCACACCAGGAGGCTTGTGATTTTTTAAAGTCCCATACGCAATCTGTGTGGTTTGCTGTGGTGCATCGGCACTTTGTTGCTTTGTCCACATAGTGAGGAGGCTGTCCTGGGCAGCCCGGTATAATACTTGGCTTCTCATTGATTGACGCCGAAAGGCGTAGTCTGTTCTTTTCTTTTCTTTTCTAAGGAGGCTGTGTTGGCATGTAGGGCCCTTCGACCAGCTTGTTTGTGAGATCATGGAGCTCTTAGACCAATACACTGGCCACTTCAAGATGAAGCGCACGCGGGATCAAGGCAACTCTCTGACACTGATCACAAAGTGTCCAGATCTGTGCATTCTTGTGAGGAACGCTCTCCTCTTCAAAGGCAAAGAAGAGCATGAGGAGCACAAGCTTGACCTGGCTGTAGCCAAGCTGAAGCAGAAGATGCGTCGCTGGAGCCAAAGCTACCATGGACAGGTGAACCTGTTACTGGCTGCCAACTGTTTGATGTCATTTTCCCAATGTAAAGATAGTGCACTGATTTGCACCAGGCAAGGGATTTGCCTGTTAGGTGTATCTATCATCAAAGCAGATGCATGTCATGGATGCAAAATGATGGTTATCCTGCGTTACAGGTGGGATTTATGCTATGCTCTGCAATGGCGGGAGGCGACGTCAGATTCTGCATGCTGCGCCGTGATGACCCCAACAGTTGCTTGGTTCTTAGTGGCGATCACAACATCCATACAATCAGAGGCAGACTTCAGCTTTTACGTATTGCTGTCTTGCTGTATCGCATTCTTACCATACAGCAAACTTAACTGCCAAGTGATGCTGTGCCATTGGGTAGTCAGCTGTGATTCACTTTTGGAACAACCATCACTTTCATGGAAGATTACGTCATCAAGCAGGTTGATGTCCAGCAACAGCCGCATCTTGTTGACAAGCTGCCACAGCTTCAAGAGATGTACAAAGCAACAAAGGCCATTAAGCATCTCATACGGTCTGAAGAAGGTCCACACATTGGCAGCAAGTACACAGTCACTTTATCTCCTTTTGGTGAGCAGCTTGGGTCTGGTGCTGTCTCCACCAGGATAACATCACTGGCACAGCTCCAAGCTGCCATCAGATGCATATTGTTGGCGCTGCAAGATCTGCATGCTGCAAGCTTTGCCCACACTGACATCTGGTGGCCGAATGTGATCAAATGCAGCAAGGATTTATTTTACTTGATTGACCTGGAAATGGCAGTGAAGTTGGGTTGCACATGGAGTGTCAGAGAGCACGGCCCCCATCGCAACGCTTGGACAGACAACACTTTGGCCAGAGGCAGGTACACAGCAGAGTCAGACTTGGCGCTGGTGGGGCGACTGTTGACAGAACCTGGGCTACCACCCCTTGGTGAATCTGGGCACTTTTTTGCTCGGGAGCTGATGGCCAAATCATTGTCATTGCAAAGCGCCATGCACCATGTCTGGTTTCAGTCCTGAATTCAGAGGCATGCACATCATTTAAAATGTCAGACGGCGTCTTGAACAGGACTCTGATCAGGGCTTGTGAACGCATTGTTGAGACTTTGGGAATGTGCTATGGGGTTTCCTGGCTTTTCAGCACTAGTGCTGCCAAAATGAGAGAACACTTGGATGTTTGTTCAAGTACAGCGTCAGTCATGATAATGTGATGTTGTTGCATAATGGTGAGTAGTATGTGTTACACCGCTAGCTGCCCAATCAGCTTGTGTATAGGCACTCAGATACACAGTAACACAGACAAAATTTAAGACAGTCATGTAAAGATGCAGTGCATTTGATTTGATTGTCAGAACCTTTTGACTTGTTGCATCGCTTGTCTATGCATAGCTTTGGCTGCTGCATGCAGCATCAGTATCAACAATGCCTTTCATCTGATACTTAATCAACTTATCATGACCACACAGCAAACCAAATAAGATGGCATTGCATACTCCCATCACAAGCAAACTGCTCCAGCTGTAAGCTGCAACCACATGCAGAAATCAAGGATTTTGAACGGCACTTGATATCTTCTTGCTTACAGCAACCTTTTCTTTTGACAAGAGCACAGTTTGCAGTCAGGTGCCTGACTAGGCCTCACAAGCCTGATGGTCTGATCAGGCGATGATGGACTCTGCTGCTGCGGTGTAAATGCTGCTAGGATGCCGACCAAGCTGCTGCTGCGACACATCATGTGCATGTATTTGCCTGACCACCGAAAAGCAGTCATGTATCACATGAGCAGAATCTAGTGTGAAGTCGCAAAGCTTACGAAGGCAAACATCATTGAGCCTCAGCTTGGCACCGGACCAGGTGCACAACCTGCGGCTGCATGCAAGTAAAAAATGCAACATGCAGGCAGTATAATCATTCAAACCCCGTCACAGTATAGTTTTGTATTGCCCTTGCATCCAAAATAATGTTGTTGCGTGGTTGCGTCGCAACGCACTGCGCGCAAGCTCAAATTTTATCAGCGACAGACTGCCACGCAAGCGCAAGCAATCTATGAGCAGGCTCGGTCATCGGCTTATTGAGTGCGTTTGAGCGTGTCATGAGAGCGCAGCATGCTTGTTTGACACCAACCTTGCTGAGCTCAGGGCTGCTGCAGGCCTTGCAGGGCTGAGGCAAAGTCTCCGAGTCAGACTTGTCGCTTTGCAACAGCTTGACCGTTTGCGCTCACGCTAGCGCTCTCTATTGAACGTGCTAGTATGAGCAACCGTGGCCTATGATCTCTCACTGCCGGTACATGTCATGCTGGCCTTAGATCCTCATAGTTTTGCCGCGTCTTGTGGACAGCTGCTTTCAGTTTTCAGCCGAGATCTTACCGGCGCAACAGTTTCCGAGGGTCTTGACGCTCACTGACCTCTGCTTCGCGTCTCAGGTAGTCCTTGTAAACATGCCTCCAAGAAGGCGGACCGCGGCCGCGGACGCCGTGCCTTTCTCCCCGGGCCAGCAGAGCACGGAATCATTTGTAGTCAGGTGCGAACAGGCCGATCTGCACTGTACCTAGACGTCTTTCCTGGTGCTCCTGCTTGTCTGCTTTTTGAATTGGCTCACTCTGGTCCAGTGCTGCAGGAAAGAACAGGCTACAAGCTGGGCACTAGATGGTCTTGCTAGTAGCCCAGAACTAGCAAAGTGGGGTGATCAGCTGCACAGCAGACTCAGGCGCTGGCAGCATGCCTTCACTGCGGCAGCGGTGGCGCTTACTATAGCTGTATCAGTCCTTGGTTACCAGACTGCTGTATACCATTCAGGTGACTGCTCAGGACATTGACATGATGTGCTACAGCTCTGTATGTTGTTGGTCAGCTGCATGCTTATTGCATGCTGCTCAAAAGTCAAAGTCTTTGGTTTTGGCACGTACAGGGTCCTCACTGAGTACCCCATTCAAGGAGAGCTTTGACATGCTCAGTGGCAACAGTCAGCAAGCTCTTCAGCAGCTAGTCACACAGGGCTCAAAACTCATTCCTGAAGGCTCGTCAATCCGAGACAGCTATGACAAGCTCAGTGTCAGTAGCCAGCATGCTCTTTATCATCTGGTTAATTCAGGCCTTTCTCTCCCCAGCCTGCTCCCACATAAGAAGGAGCCCAAAGACTTGCTGAGTACTACCAACGCAGATAGCAAAGCCGACAAAGCCTCAATAACACAGCTGACATCTGATCTACATTTAGCACGGCAGGAGAATGAGATGTTGACAGATCTGCTGCAGCGCTCACAAGAAGAAGTCTCTATTTCACAAGGCCGTACACATGAGCTGCTGACATCCCTGGCGAGGATTGAGGATGACAGGTCCTTGCTTGCGAGCCAGAACGCCTACCTGCAGTCAGTTGTAGAGAAGGTCCCAGAAGCCAAGGAGTGCGCTCAACAGATGCCAGCATGTGATGAGGCTCCTCAATGTCCAGTATGCGATGATGTGCCTTGCACAGCTGAGAGTATGTATGGTCCTTTCGGCAGTCAGGTGAGCTTGTGACGTCTTTTTGCTTGTTTCCCCACTAGACATGTTGCCAGGCGCATTCAATGCAGTCTAGTCACTCTGCTCCTGTTCAGCCACCTGCTACTGTCATTTACAGTGCTGTGATCAGCTGGTCATGTGCATTTCTTACATGTTCACAAGCTCGAGACTGATATAATGCGCACAAAGGCTCCTCAGTCATGCTAACATTCTCTGCTGTGAGTCCAATGAAGACTGCACAGCATAGGCTGTCAGTTTGCAGACTTGTTGCATTCTTGCTCAGCATATCACAGTTGCTTCCTCACCTTTCCTGAATTATGCAGGGCTGGTTGCTTGGAGCACTAGCAGCAGCCTTCCTTCTCTTCACGGGCTTCCTCTACGCTCCTGGCTCTGCTTTGCGCCCCCTCAAGGCAGTCTACCGCTCCTGCTTCCCCCCAAAAGCCAAGCTGCACCAGGTCAGTCGCAAGATCTCAGACACCTCAGTGTCAACCAACACAGATAGCAGCTTCTCCCGCAACACTTCCAGTGGTCAAGACAGCCTGTTGAATGGCTTGTCAGACTCAGAGCTGCAACAGCGTTGGAAGGAATGCATGGAACCCATTGGCAGCCAGGGTCCAGCAGCTGCCAATACTGTCACAAGGTTGAAAACAGCATCCCCAGCAAAGTCGCCCCCATCGCAGTCATCCCCAGTCAAGGAGTCCCCTGCCAATGGCCTGTCCGGTCCATCAACTCCCAGGACTCTCGAGTCAGAGTCTGCTGAGTCAGAGGCAGATATGCGTGAGCAGATTGAGGCCCTGAGAGCAGTGGCCACCCAGCGTGATGGGCTGGAGAAGGATCTGAAGGTACTCATCTTGCTTCAAGATCAGTTGCAGTTTTGCACATGGATCACTTGCATACGTCCCATGTAAAGGTGCTGCTGCTGCTATGTGTCAACATGTTTGGCAGGTGTGAGGCGCTAATTGTGTCGTCAAATGCAATGTGAGTAACTGTTACCCCCATATTGCTGCGCATATCTAGAGTTACGACTTTGCGGGGCAAGTCAAGGTCTTGTGTGTTTTGTGTCCAATGGAGTGTTGAATGAAAGTGAGATGGAGTGTTCATTGCGCACACAGCAGGCTCATGCTGTTTTCAGGTGGCCAAGGCAGATCTGTCAAACACTGAAGGCAAGCTGGCAGAGACCACTGCACGCCTGGAATCAATCAAGGCTGACCTGACTGAAAAGACCAGGCATGCATCACAGCTGGAAAGCCAGGTACAGATTGCCCAGGAGAAGGCAGCTGACTCTCGCGCAGATGCTGTTGCTGCTCAGAACAACCTGGACACTGCAGAACACAAGGTTGCTGAGCTGACTGATAGTTTGTCTTCGGCCCAGGCCAGCCACAGTCAGGCTGTGGATGAGCTGCAGCAGCAGCATGTCAATGACATTCAGGTGAGCTGTGCGTGCAAGCTGTGCATAGACAGTTCTTATCGTGCGTTGTGCCCAAACCATTATTTCTCATTCTCCTTATGAATGTTGTCGGGGCTGGTGCTCTCTGCTTCATTTTGCTTGCCTGTGGTACCGTGCTGCTCTTTTGCTCCTTTGTGTCAACTGCTCATGCAGCTAATGCAAAGTATATTTGTGCTGATACGTGTAAAATGGGCAACAGTCTAGTGTTCACTGGCAGCTATGTGAACTGCCATATGTGTTGTAACATAACATCTATGCTGTATCACAGTGAATTACAGTACATGCATTGACCTGTTGCCTCACAAGCACACAATGCCCAACAGGCTATTGAGACCCAGCTGGCACAAGCCAAGTCAGACAGAGCCACGGCTGAGTCAAGCCTCAATGAGAAGCTTGCAGAGCTTGCTGAGCTGACTCAGCAGCTGACAGAGACCAGGTCAGCCCAGGCAGCTGCAGAGGTTGCCCTTGAACAGACCAAAGCAGAAGCTGAACGCCTCAGTTCAGAGCTGGCAGATGCCAGCTCTGCCAAGGAGGCTGCAGAGTCAGCTCTAGAACAAGCCAAGGCAGACGCTGCAGAGCACAAGCAGGGTCTGGCAGATGCTATCTCTGCCAAGGAGTCAGCACAGGCAGACCTGAAGCAGGCACAGACTGAGCTCTTGGAGCAGGGCAGAGCTCTGGCAGACGTCACTGCAGCCAGGAAAGCTGCAGAAGCCAGTTCAGGCAAGGCTCAAGCTGATGCTGAGCAGCTGCAGCAAACCCTGGCAGAGCTGACCTCTGCCAGAGACTCTGCCCAAAGAAGTCTAGAGCAGACTCAGGCTGATTTGGAGCAGCAAGCTCAGGCAGTGGCAGAAGCAACTGCAGCCAAGGACACTGCAGAAGCCAGCTTGGAGGAAGTCAGTGCGAGTGCAGAGCAGCTGGAGCACAGTTTGGCAGAGGCTGTTCATGCCAGGGAGTCAGCAGAAGCAGTCCTAGCGCAGACCAGGGCGGATGCCAAGCGGCAAAAGCAGGAGTTGGCAGATGCTGCTGCTTCAGCTCAGGAGGCTGCAAACACAACCCAACAGCAGCTCAGGGCAGATGTCAAGCGGCAGAAGCAGGAGCTGGCAGATGCCAAGTCAGCCACAGACAGTGCTGAAGCAACTGTAAAGCAGCTTAGGGCAGATGCAAAGCGGCAGAAGCAGGACCTAGCGAATGCCACTTCAGCCAAGGACAGGGTTGGAGCACTTCTGGCGGAGGCCAAGTCAAAGCTGGATCGCCAGCAGCAGGTTACAAAAGATGCTGCCTCAGCAAACGCTTCCTTGCAAGCAGCCTTAGACAAGGCCTCTGCAGATGCCAAGCAGCATCAGCACGCCTTGCAAGAGGCCACTTTTGCCAAGGACGCAGCAAAAGCAGCTGTAGAGCAAGCTTGTGCACAAGCACAGCAGCAGGAGCAACTAGTGACAGATGTCAGCTCACTCAAGGCCTCGTTGCAGGCAGAGCTTCAGCAGGCCAAGGCAGATGCCAAGGATCATCAGTATGACCTGGCAAACGTTACCTTTGCCAGGGAGTCAGCAGAAGCAAGCTTGAAGCAGGCTAAGGCAGATGCTCAGGAACAGCAGCAGGCAGTCGCAGATGCCAACTCAGCCAAGGCTCATCTTCAGGCAAGCCTTGAACAGGCCATGGGAGATGCTGAGCAGCAGAGGCAGTTCTTGGCCGATCTCAAGACTGGCAAGGGCAGTACTGAGGAGGCTCTTCAGCAGTCTAGTGCTGAGTGCAGCCGCCTAGCTGCACAGCTTGGTGAGGCCATCTCGGCTAGAACAGCTGCTGAGGCTGCTGTGGTTGAGAAGAGCGATGATGTGAGGACCCTGAGAGCAGAAGTGGCTGAGACCCACAGAGCGTGTGAGCACTTGCAGAAGGTCATCAATGGCTTGCACGCAGACTTAGAGTCGTCAGTGAGCGCTGTACAGGTGTGAAGCCCTCCTTGCACTTCTGTTACTTCATCATGCTTGTGATTGAAATTTTGTAAGAGCTCTATCTCCTGGCTATGTTTTTGAGGTTCTCAATTGAACGGGATTGTGATTGAGTGTGCCACCAGCACGTGTCACAGTATCAATCTGTATATCATTGCTTGCAACCGTGTTTTGTACAAAATTGATGTGATGGTTTGTCAACATAATGGGCAGGCTGCTGCGCAACTTTGAAACATGACTGCCTTCTGTTTGGTACAGAACAATGCTACAATGACATGGCTTTATATCAGAGCTAATCAGTGTCATACGTACACAGCAGTCAAGCTGCATCAGTCAATTCTCATCATTGAAAGTGATGTCTTGCAGGAGGAGTTGAACGAAACCTCTGATCAGCTGCAAGAAACATTCGAGCGCAATGACGAGCTTGAGCAACAGAATGAGCAGCTGCAAACACTCAAAAAGCAGAGAAGTGCTGAGCTTTTGGATTCTATGCAGCGGGCCACGGCTGAATATGACTCCCTGAGGGAGCAAGCAGAGAACCATGTGCACGCACTGGAATCAACCCTGGCAGAGGAACGTCATCGCACTCAGTCAGTTAGTAACCAGCTGCAGGGGTCATATCTGCAGGTCCAGTCACTACAGAATGACCTTGCTGGCGCCAACGCCCACATCCAGTCTCTGCTGAGTCAGATGCAGCCACAGCAAGAGCCTGGCAGGCTGCAGGTGCAGACAGGTCCCCGGGCTATGATGCACAGCAACAGCATCCCTGGAACACCAAGGCGCAGCCCTGGTTCTCCAACAGGATCAAGCAGATCCAGCAGCTCAAGGGGATCAAAGGGTTCACGGCCAACTGACTTTCTGGTGAGCACACCCCATCTCTGCCTTGCATTGCGCAACATTGTTTGATTGCATGCGCTCCGATTGACTTTGTATAATACTGTGCCTGGAGAACTTCATCAAAGCTTGTTGTATGCTTCTGAAAATTCATCCAAGCTTGTGTGTTCTCTTTGGTTTTTGCAGTTAACTCATGCAGGACACCACCTAGCAATGCACAATGTGGCATCTGTGGCATCAAGCCAGTTCTGTGTTTACAAGCCAGCATCTGCAACCTACCTCTGTTGTCACTGTGCACACTTCCTGTGTAGACGTGCTCCACTTGCATCTTCCTCCTCCACTTTCAGCACCTTCACATTCACTTTGCTCTCTGAAGGCACTGCATCCAAAGCCATGGCGCTGACCTGCGTCAAGCTCCTTGGCGTCTATGATGTGCAACCAGTCCCATGGCGTCTGTGATCTGCTGTGATCTGCAGACACAGCTCACAGACGCTCAGAAGCGCATCACTACCCTACAAGCAGAACTGGCAGCTGCCAAGGTCACAGGCTCAAGTGCCATCCCTGCCCCTTGCCTCAGATGCCTGAGTAGGGATCCTGTTTTCCACGGGATGCTTGCTCAGATCAATCGGCAGCCCAGCACCTTCTCGCAAGCCTGGAACGCCACTGGGGAATACAACGAAGTGCGATCTAAAGCCTTTGCCAGCTTCGTCACTGACTCTGGTGGCACGCCACGCAAGGTTGGATGTGTTGTGATGTTTCGTCGTTCATTTTGGCACTCAGAGAGATGTCCTAGCGAGCAGTCTCTGAGTTCAACTGACTTCAGCTGCAAGCTGAATGCATGATGTTTGAATGGCAGTCTCACCGGTCCAGCAAGACAAAGGCCAGCATTGCCTTCCTCATCTCAACATCCAGCTTTGTGCCATGTTTACTGTGGTCAGCTTAGGCTATCTTTGGGATTTGCTCTCAGCAGTGGGCACCGTCACCTGTCACTTTTTGTTGTGTATAAGCACTGGCATTGGTAGAAGGTACCTTGTTATATTGTGTTGGAATTGTTGCCTATGGGTGTTAGTCGTTGTTGACTCATTTGTGATTACCAACCTGTCTTTGCGAGTTGCAGCATCTTTTGTTCTGCTTCTGCTTGAGTTGTGTCGCTTCATATACCAGGCTTGGTTGTCACTCACACCTCTGTTCGAGCTGACGCCTTGATTTGGGCATGTGGCCTGCGCGCGTACATACCTGATAGCACCATGGCCATCATTGTGTTCCAATCCTGTTCTATCTTCAACCACTCTAGCTTGATTATCACAATGTCATGCAGTTGTGCACATGAGTAACATTTGACCAGCACTGCATGCATGTTGCAGGCTGCTGCTTCAGCTTCCGCCAGCCTTCCAAGCCACGCTGTGGAGGTACAACCAGAGGTGTCCAGTCATGCAATCGAAGGGGCAGGAGATCTTGCAAGTCATGCTGTGCGTGAGTCCATCCCCAGTCATGCTCTTCAGGATGAAGGGCTCCCCAGCTATGCCTTGGAGCATGACGTGGGAAGCATGGGCAGCCCCCAGAGCTCTGTGGGGTCATGGCGGGGCAGGCTCGACATGCACATCAACCTGGACGATGTCGTTGCTCCAGAATCAGCAGCCTTGAGCCCCAGGCTGTCAAGCCCCCCCAGGAGTCTAGCACGTCATGCCCCTTCAGGCAGTCCTGCCCATCCTGTCTCTGGCTTCAACACTGCCAGGACCCCCCTGAGCAGTCATGCAGTGGCTGACAGCACTGACTCGGACTCCCAGCTTTACACAGGCCAGACTCCATTGAGCAGTCATGCGGTGGCTGACAGCATTGATTCAGAATCCCGGCTGAATATGACACCATTGAGCAGTCATGCTGTGAATCCCAGCTCATCCTCTGGGTCAGGCACTGATGAAGGCTTCACACCAACCTCAATGCAAGAAGAGGCCACAGGGTATCTTTGAATGTACTGTTCTGTTATGAGATGAACCAAAATGATCTGCTGAATGTGCCAGTTCTGTATGCCTTGTAGCGCAGTGTATGTCGACCTGCATTGTGGTGTTAGATTATCTTGGCATAGACCTTGCACATGCGATAGCCAAGTGTGATATAAGTCAGAATTTGAAAGCTTGTGGTTGCCAGAGCTCTTGCTGTGATACTTCAGGTCTGGTCTTAGGTATCACCACTGTCTATGTTCAGTTTGAACAATGGGATGCAGTACTCGCAGTCTTTGGTGCATGTTGAACACTTTGCCAATATTTGAAGAATGGTCCGCGGTTTGAACATTGTATGACTAATGTATAGAATGCGTGCATGTCAAACACTTTGCCAAGATTGAAGAATGGTCCGCAGTCTGAACATTGGATATGTATAATGCGTAGGTCTCAGCAAGTACCTCCTCCGCAAGCTAATGCATTTTGTTGCATCATGCAGCCTAACACATACCTGAAAACTGTGTCATCACTCATGATCAAGGCATGTTATCAGGCTCTGGAGATCAGTGGATTTTTGGGATCCTGTATCTGAGTTCCATTTTATCAAAGAAATGCAATTTTGTTGCCCACAACATTCAATGATGAACCAGATTCTCAGACCAGTCCATTTTAGGCAATGTGTGCCACGTGCTCCTAACATTCTGTCTAGGCACTCTTGCTTGTTGCTCAGCATCTGCCGCTGGAACGCAGACTTGCAGGCATTTCGATACGTTCTACACGCGTTGCACCACAGCTTTCAGTTGCACAAGGCACTCAGTGTCTTTAAACCAAAGCTGTGTATGCATGCATAGCTAGGGGGCGCGGGTCCCGTTTGTGTTTGACACTGTCAAGACAGCTTTCAGCTCGCGCTCGAAGTATATGAATTGCCTTATTCCCGTTGCAAGGATCGCTTTGCCTTAAGACGAACACCTGCGACGAAGGCTCCGAGGCTGATCCGCCATGGAAACAACGCAGCAGCTGGACGGGGAGGAGAGGCTGATCCACGCTCGAACCGTCATGAATGCGGTGCAGATGTCGATGGACAGCCAAAATCCACAATCCCGTGCAGAAGCAGAGGCAGCACTCAGGAACTGGGAGTCCGATGCTGCACCTGGGTTCTTGCAAGCTTTGCTGGATATTTCGCGTGAAAGTGAATCTGTCGGCGAGGTGCGAGCCCAGCCTGACTGCGAGCCTGCATACGCTGGCATCGTACAGTCAGACAGCACAGCGAAACTGGAGAAGGACCTGTTTGTTTGTTGTCTGCAGAGTGTTAGATTACTGGCAACTGTCCTTGCCAAGAATGCTGTTGGCAGCTCGTGGCGCAAGACCTTGGGCACCAGGGAATGGTCACGCATACCTGAGACAGAGAAATCTCATGTGCGCTCAGCCGCAGCCAGTTTGCTGCTGAATGAACCACAGCGAAGGGTAGCAACTCAAACAGGCCTGCTCATTGCCAACATAGCCCGCTTTGACTTCCCTGCAAAATGGCCAACCTTGCTGTCTGATCTAACCTCAGCAGCATGGTGGGCAGAGGATGAGGTATCACAGGCAAAGATAGAGCAGAATGACAGGGCGCTCTTCACTTTAAAGCATGTTGTCAGGGCAGTGAAGTCCAAAAGGATCGTTGTGGAGACTTCTGGGCCCTCGGGAGGTAGCGTATCGACAGCAGGTACGAGCTGCTTGTTCTTCAATATGGGTTCAGTATTGGGTTCAGTCTGTCTTTGCCATGCACTGAATGGGCAGCATGGTCTTCTGCACTGACAGCTGCTGTGTGACTGCGGCCCAGCACTGAAGGCCTATACGGTGGCTGTTTCAAACCATTCATTTATCTTTTCCCACCTCATCCATCCATGATGCCTTGTGCATTACCACACACCATACATTATGCTCCACCTCCTTGACACGCATGCACCGACATAAGCATGTCATACATTCTTAGCCGCTTGGTACAGCTACTACGCATGCACTTTTCGCATGCAGTCATACATCTAATAATCACTTGGGGAGTTGCAAGCTACACAATGACTTTCACATACAATTTGATCATCATTCCTTGTGCAGAACTGAAGCCTCTGGCAGACAAGATTGCACATGAGCGCAAGATGCTGAACACCAAGGCGGAGGAGATCTTTCCAATCTTGCGCCAGCAGTGGCAGCAGCACTTCATAGCCTTCATGGACAACAGGTAACTGCATCAGAGTTCCAGGCTGGACCTTTGAAACAGTCTCTCACCAACACTGCAAACAGGCGTTACATTTGTTTTGGTCTCTGTTGATTTTGTCATGCCTCTAGGGACAGAATATCAGTGTCCTGGGGCACACTCTCATTCTGCAGTGACTGCCCGCTCATGTTCAGAGCTGCTGTGAAGTCTTGCCAATGCCAGTTGAGCAGAGACCTGTCCTTTCAAACCTTATGCAGCTTTTTTTTTCAGGGCTGGTTTGTCAAGCCCTGTATAAGTGAATGCATCTGCTGCGTGACATATCAGTTTGCAGCCAGTGACACAGAAGCAGCAAAGCCATCCTACTGTGCTTTGCTCGATGATGAGCCTGCAGCAATTCTCTTGCAGCTGTCTGCACGTCCACTCGCAATGCGCAAGCTCTTCCATTGTCAATAGTTAGCAAGCCCAAGAGGACTCGCTGGTGCTAAATTGACTGTTGCACACGCCGCATTGCGTTTGGCAGGTTTGTACACATGTGCAACTGCAACCCAAGTGTTGTCGCTGACTGACAGCCGCCAAGGGCAACAAGCAGTCTGCTTACCACCAGCTGTCAAAGGCTAACGCATATGCTACCAGACTTGCAGACCCAAGATACCTCTCTAACACACAAGCGACTGTTACTAGTCCCCAGGTGTTAATGAATCAGCATCTACACAATGACACAAGCGTTTCTACAAGAAGAGCAGTAACATTCATGTATCCCAAAGAGTAGTTTGTACACTCATCATTGTCTCTCTGTTCCAACAGGCATATGGGTGAGACACGGGGGCCGCTTGCCAACAGATGCCTAGGAGTTCTCAGAGAGCTGCTGCATATGTTGGCAGATAGCTGGACGCAGCTTGGCAGCGAGATCAGGGAGTTCCTGGAGGGAATCTACCGGGCTACTACTGCCATCAGCACCATGGCCATAAGTACGTGCTCTGAGACTGTTATGCCATGCTGTGCCATGTGACTGTTAGTGAAGACTGTCAGATGTACGCAGTCATCTGATATGTGACCTTGTCAATTGAGAGTTAATTTGACTGATGAGTTGACCGTGTGCAAGAATTTTGTCCGATTTGCTGGGGAGAAGAAGGTGTCATTGGCTGGGGAAGCATGGAGTTCTCAAATGCTCACATCTGCCCTCATGCTTTTCCTGCTCAACAGTTCCTTCCGCAGATTGAGCTGATGATGGCTCAGAAACACCAAATGCATGAGCTATGCTTCTTCACCTGCATCCCTTCTCTTGTCTCCCGGCAATCAGCTTGAGCTGGTGAGCATTCATGTGCTGCTTCACTGACATGTTTCTTCTTCCCACACTGGCCCTATTGGCATTTGAATCCAGCCAACACAGCTGACCCGCCTTTGGGCTGCCGCCTCAGGAGGCTCCTGTCATGTTCGCTGAAAAGTGGAACTTTTCTTTTTCCCTTTTTCCAACAAAGCTGATGCCCATCCTAAAGGCACACACACCTGGTCACATGCAGCACATCACTCACCCCTTCTGAGCAGCACTTGGCTTCTGCCCAGGCAGCGAAGACAAGCTGCGCATCCAGACAGCAAACAAGGCCCGAGTGCGCATGCTGCAATGCGTCATCATGGCCTTGGACCGCAACCCTGTGGAGTTCGCGGCCTTCCTCCCACCCTTCTTGGCTCTCTACAGCACCAATGCATTGACTGCGCCAGATGCTGCTGGGGTATATGCCCTGCCCGCCAAACGGCGTGTGTTGTTGACGACTTTCTTGGCCAGAGCCTTGGTGTGCCCGCACTATGAGCCTGACATGATCAAGTTCATCAAGATGAAGGGTATGCTGCTCATCTCCTTTGCTGGCCATCATGGCCGGGACCAGTCTTCTGCTTCTTTACAGTGACTGCCCTGGAACTGAGGACAAGTTGCTGCTCCGTGTGCAAGTTCTTGCCTTAGTGCCTACTTATGTGGGCTGCCCATTGCATGCATGGTTGCAATTGGGATTCTGCGTGATTCTGGACAACCTTGCAGCAATCTGTGCTCTGTGATTACTGCAGTCATTCGTGCATAGATACATTGACATGTGCGGTCAAATAGCATGCCTTGCCCTTTTTAGTGCTCAGCCCTGCACTACCCCCTCCCCCTTTGCCCTTGCTTTGGCTTGCTGTGCCCTGCACCATCCTGCCCTTGCCCTGCCCTCTCCTGCCTTGGACTGCCCTGCCCTGCCCTGCCCTGCCCTGCCCTGCCCCGCCCTGCCCCGCCCTGCCCTGCCCTGCCCTGCCCTGCTCCCCTTGCTGAACATGAGCCCGTGCCGGTGCAGATGGCATGACAGACTCACAGCAGCTAGAGGAGGCCAGCACTGCTCTCACGCAATGGCTGTCACCAGAGCACTGCTACCACCTCATTGCGGCTGTCATCAGCAAGTACATTGCCCTCACACCTGAGGAGCTCCAGGAGTGGCAGGTCAGCTTCAATGCATCACAAGATGTGTCCCCAATGTTGATAACATCTTTTCACTGTGCCTGTGCACTGTTAAAATTTCCAAGGGGGATTTTTCCTCAAACAAGTGATCTTTCTGAACCCTAAAAAGCAGCTTCTCTTGCGAGCACATGTTTTTATCATCTGTTGTCGGTGTTCTGATTTGTGCAGCCATGGCATTACACAAGTTGCCAATGCTCTGCTGATTATTGATTCCCCTCCCCAATTTGTGCAGCCATGGCATTACACAAGTTGCCAATGCTCTGCTGATTATTGATTCCCCTCCCCAACAGCCCATCAAACAGTGTCCAAAATGCTTGCAATGTACACCGCAGGGGCGCATGCCATTCCATCCCTGTTTGCTACTTACACTCAGTGTACAGTGTGGGTTAGCAGCAGACAGGAACGGATTGCATGCAATCCTGTACAGATAGTGTCAGCGTGTGTGCTGCCCAGTGTCCATGCTTGCAAGGAATGGATTGCATGCAACCCTGTACAGATAGTGTCAGCGTGTGTGCTGCCCAGTGTCCATGCTTGCAAGGAATGGATTGCATGCAATCTTGTACAGATAGTGTCAGCGTGTGTGCTGCCCAGTGTCCATGCTTGCAAGGAATGGATTGCATGCAATCTTTTACAGATAGTGTCAGCGTGTGTGCAGCCTAGTGTCCATGCTTGCAAGGCTGAGTTTCAGGATCAACAGCGTGTTCTTGCATGGTGCAGGGCAGTGTTGCCCCGTATGTAATACGCGTACGTAATACGTAATACACAAATACGCAGTATTTTCCACTATTACTCCAACAAGGCAAGTATTGCAACTGCAGGCTGACCCAGAGGGTTTCATCAGGTCTCTGGATGCCGACACAGGCCCAGATGCTGACAACCCCAGAGCTTGTGGAGTTGCACTGCTGCTTTGCATGCTCAGGAAGGGGTCAAGTCATGTTGCTGAGGCCATGCTGTCCTATGTGACGCATCTCCAGGTGTGCATGCGTTGTCCTGCCCTTTGTTCTGCCCTTTGCCTTTGCCTTACCTTTGCCTTCTGCCTTCATCTGCCTTTTGGCCCTGGTCAGGTCATGGTTATGGGCATGCATAGGCTTGCCTGCAGTGGTTGCATCAGTTCTGGCTGCATGAGTTCCGCTCAACTTCTGGTCTTCCCCTGGCACCAAATTGTTGATCTGCCTGCCTGTGCCTTGTCAACACCAGCATCTGTGGACATGCACCTATTTGCAGTGCAACTTACTACTTGGTTACTCCCTAAAATGTAGATTTTCCCGCCAATTTTTGGTTTTTTTCCCCTTTCTCTGCCTTGTGGTTTTCTCCAGCTCCTGTTTTTGTTGCAACTCTTCCCTTGTCCCCCAGGTTTGAGACCAACTTCTTTCCATGATTGCGTGTGACCATCACTCACGGCGCCTGCAGTGGCTTGTGCAATGTCTCATCCATACCCTGGGGCAAAAACAAACAGGAATAACAACAATATCGTTTTTTTTCCTATTTCTGTAACAAAAAAGGTTGATGGTCCCATTACAAGCCTGCTAGAAAGCAACAGGAGACTTCCCCATGCACAAACATTTTTTTGGAAATAGCTATTCCCAAGGCTTTACTTCCCCAGGAGGCACCAACCTAGGCGCTACCTAGTCAGGTATCCATATGATAGTCACCGCAGGCCCCAACCAGGGCATCACAGACAGTAAGCCCCACTCCTGAACCTAGGGAATCTACTCCTGTCAGGGAGCAACTCAGTGAAAGGGTCGCATGGTTTGATCAGCAACCCAGTTCCATCAGAAGTTATGCAAGGCCTCAGCCTATATCACCTGATTTAATGCTCACCTCAGTCATCTTTAGAGTCCATAGGGCTGCAGGTAGAGAACACAGCCCAAGTTCTGTGTTCTCTACCACAGCCCAAGTTCTCTAGGCTGTGGTAGAGAACTGCAGTCATACTACCATGACTGCAGTTCTCTACCATGACTGCAGGAGTAGCTACCATGACTGCTACTCCATGACACCGTCATCGCTCACCTGGTCCAGTACCACCTGTTAACCGTTTGGAGATCGTTTTGATACCCGGCATGATCAGCAGCAGTTTATCATCTTGAGCCTTTTCAGTGTAGATTTACGCGCAGCACGTAAGTCTTGACTGAAAAGGCTGAAGATGATAAATTATTGCTGATCATAACAGGTTTCGAAACGATATCCAACATAGATCTTACTGCTGTTGTTTGGCAATGTCAGGCTTACTTTACAAGGTGAAAGCTGCAGCAGGTACAACAACGTAGGTAAAAGAATGTTTCAGAATTGATTAAACCGTTGTTTAAGGGCTGACAGGACTTGGGTTGGCGTGCAGAACCAGGCAGTGTCCCCTTCAACCCTGCTGCTGAGGGAGGCCTGCTACAGGGCTGTTGGGGAGGGCTTTGCCCATGTAAGCCAGCATATAGACTTCACCACTTGGTATGCCAGCGAACTGCAAGGGCTTCTGGAGAAGGGCCTCACGGTACATGACCCTTGCTGCTGCCAGTCACATGTCATGAAGCAGTGTTCTCATATGTCATGATGTCATGAAGCAAAACTGTTAGCACCGCTCAGATTCATGCATGTGTATCTGGTACATGTGAAAACGCAACTTGACAGACAGTGTCTTTATGCCTTTCAAGCTTGAAGCACAACTGTGAAGACATGCACCAACACCCTTTTCACTACTTCATCTGGTGAATTTCCATAATTGCCCTTACAAGATAAGAATCACTGACAATCATCATGATGCCACAGGAGACGCAACCTGAGCAGCAGTTGCTGTGTGCGCGAGCCCTCTGGCTCATCGGTGTGTGCGGCACAGACCTACCAAACCAGCACTGGTCAGCAGCATACCCCCTGCTAGTCCACTACATGTCTGTCCAAGACTTGGTGCTGTCCCTCACAGCATTGGGAGCTGTGCTAGCAATGACAGCTGTAGTGTTGGAAGAGGCATCAGCCTTGGAGCAGGCTGAGGAAGCTGTACTACACATGCAACGGCAAATCCAGAGAGTGCGGCAGCTGCAGCAGCAGCAGCAGGCGCAGCAGCAGCAACAGCAGCAGGGCAGGGACGCTGGCAGGGAGGGCGGAGGGCTGTTGCGAGAAATGCCCTGGCAGCAACAACGGTTTCTCCAGGAACAAGAGCAAGACTTGCAGGTGAGGTGTCTGCCATTCAAAAGCCTGCTGTGGCATTTGCTGTAGCCAGGTCTGAAGCACTCGGCTGTCTCCTCAGTGAACAGTTTGACTGCATGCGTTGTTGCAGTGTGTTCCAGAGAATCGATGCAGTCCCATCACAACAGCAGACAACCGAGCTGGTGGGCATGCAGAATGCAAACTACCCTGCTTGTCAAATGGCGTTGCATGCTCTGTGACCATGAGTACTGCTCAGAGACACATTCATAGGATTGCACCCGATGATTGCATGTTCTGTGACCATCAGCGGTTTTTAGAGAGGAACCATCAGGCTGGCCCCCAATGGCTGCACGAACTGTCACAGCACTGCAGTCAAAGCTTGCCAATGCATCATGAGCTGTGCCCACCAACACCACAATTGCAACCCACCTCTCATCCCCTTGTGCATCACCAGCTATGAAAAAGCCAACATCAGTTGCAACCCACGTCTCATCCACTTGTACATCATGAGCTGTGAAATAGACGACACTGCAGCTGCAACCCACATCTCATACTTCTGCATCATGACAGCAAGCTCTTTTCAATCCCAAAATGTCTTGTTTCAGAAGCATCATCCCTTCAAATGGAAACCTTAACTCAGAAACGTCTGGGGACAGCAAAAACGTGTTTCTACACTGTGGAGATGTTTCAGGTGTTGCCTGCAGGCGGGTCAGCAGCAGCAGTATGGGCTGATGCAAGACTGCCAGGCCCACATGGCAGTGGTGGAAACACAAGCTGGCGCGGTCTTTCACAGCTGCTTTCAGCTGCTGTCGCGCGTCTCTGAAGTGGACAGCATGGTCCGAGTGCTGCACTTGGTGACTGTCATGCTGGAGGCGCTGGGGCCCAAAGCTCAGCCTCACTTCGCTGCTATCACAGCAGCACTGCCACAGGTCAGCTGTAACACTCTTATGACAGTAATACAGGCTTGTGAAAGTAGGACAGCTTGTGACAGTAGTACAGGCTTATCTGCTTTGAGGGCAGAGCCTAAAGTCAAAATTTCTATCTACACTGCCAGATCTGATCAAGGCTGCGTGCAGTTCCTCCATGTGATTTGTGGTCATGTGGTTGATTGGCTGTGACATGATGTTGAGATCTGTCCTTGACCAGCAGTGGTGTTGCTTCATATAATCTGTCATTGTACTAAGCCTCTCTCATCAGCTGCTGTGAGTCCTGCAGGAGTGCAATTTGCACTCTTTGTTGCCAATGCCCCATAGCATAGTTCATGGTCAATGAGCACATACATGCAACATTGCGCAGCGCATACAATGTTGCATGCTGAAGGGCATGAACGCTGCAGATAGCATTCAGTATAAAAATACTGTTTTGAGGCTATAATTTGACCTTGACCACGCACAATAGAAGAGTCACGAAGTTTTCACCTGTGATGCATGAAATTGCTCAAGCATACTCTTTGCACTCCACTGACACACACTGCTCCCAATCTCCTGCAGATCTGGAATGCTGCAACCCAGGAGGGCAGTTCTGGGCCTGCCTCTCGCCTGCACAGTGCCCTCATGGCCGTCCTGACCCACATGGTGGGGCGACTAGGGTCTCTGGCCATCCAGGACTCCCACATCCAGGCAGTACTTTACGCTCTACTTCAGAAGGGTCTAGAGGGGTCCCCTGCTGAGCAGGAAGTACTGGTCGAGGATGCTGTCAAGCTGCTCAATGCAACATTGTCAGCAAGCAGCAGCTTAGAGCCTCCACTGCAGGTATGTTATCAGGCTGCTGAATGCAACATTGTCAGCAAGCAGCAGCTTACAGCCTCCTTTGCAGGTATGCTGATGTGTGGTGGAGTGTCTGCACTGTGGTGCTCCATCTGATGGATGCTCCTTTGTCAATGGCTATGGAGTGTCTGCACTGTGATGCTTCATCTGATAGATGCTGCCTTGCCAACAGTCAGCAGTCAAACATGTTAGAGAGATATGTAAACAAAGAGAGATGTCAAGCAAGAAACTTGGAACTGCCCACTTGCAGCTTACTGAGACTGCAAAGTGGCCTTACAATCTGCCTGTCATGCCTGTTCTTTCTGCAAGTACAGCTTCAACAATGTAGCCCAGGTCATAAACGGCCGATGCTGCATTACTCTTCATGCATTTACTGCAACAAGCAGATAGCTGAGTGCGTACTTGAGAATTCACCACCGCAATGCTGCAATGCTGTTCATGCAGTCACTGCAGACAGCAGATCATTGTATGATTCTTGAAAGTTCTGTCGCAGAGATTCCTTCCAAACCTGATAACAATCCTCCAGCGGAGCAAAGACAACGCAGCCATTTTCCAAGTGCTGGAAGGCTACTTTGTGGCAGCAGACCCTGGACTGGTGACTCTGATGCTGGATGCTCAACTGCCCCAGATAGCAGACTCAATGCACCGCAGCCTGGATGCAATTTTAAGTGCAGCTCTGAAAGCCCAGAACAGTAAGTGTTGTTCGTTCAACATTGCATTTCCCCAGCCATATTTTTGCTGCATTTGCTTCATTGTAAGACTGGCCTCTACCTGCCTAGCATACACTGACACATGTTGCACCTCATCACAACCAAAAGTTGTTTTCCATCATAGTAAGCACGGTCGCTGTTGTTTTCATTGTCACAAACCGTTGTTTGCAACAAGCCTCTCCTGTCTATGCTAATGTGTTTGGCAACACAGACTGCATGTCATTCTGCCTGAACACCTTCATTGTCTCCCTCTACTCGCTTCAGAGTTTGGTCTTATATCTGGAGAAATAGATGAAACCGTTTAAAAAATAAAGTCGACTTTAGATATTTTTCATAGCATTGCTGATCTTGCCTATCTTTGTCTGTCTTCTTGTGTGCCCCACCCACATGCTTCCAGCCCATACCCCCCAACCCCTTGTGCTGCAGGCCATGAGCAGCCGCCCCCCAGTGGTCAGCAACACCCCCACCACCAACGGGGTACCCTCTGGAACAGGGCCCACAAAGGGGGAGGCAAGAAGGAGGTGGGTGCCCTGGACATGGACAAACTGTCAGACGCCAGCGCTGCTGCCTCCCTGCTCACCGTTCTTCTTGAGCAGAACCTGTCTGATGGTCAACAGGCGCTTCTGTCACCCATTCTGAGGTAGGCCTTGTCATCAGCATGATTGACGATGTGTATGGCACGTTGCAGCAGCATGATGAGATTTTTGGTACTGCATAGTATGCATACTGTGTACATCACTGATGCAAGTCTATTTTTGAGGAAAAGCTTTTTGGTCACAGATCTGATCCTTGTAACATTGCGGTGCACATCATAACACTTGCAGAGCCACAAGCTCCCTGTAGCCTCCAGCAGTCGCTCCAGTGGCGTACTGCTTCAAGAGGAAGTACCGCAGACTCTTCATTGTAGTGGTTGCATGCTGTGTCCAACTCAAGATCGATTGGCTGGATTGACATAGTCAGCGGGACAGAACTGACTGCAGTTTGCTGCAGCATGGCAGATGGCCGTGTCCTTGCATGCGCGTGAGCTGTTTCTGGCAGTTGGGCAGCATTACTAGCAGCACTACAGCCACATCAAGGATGCAGATGTGAGTTATACACTGGCACGCCCATTCATGGAGGACAGCCTGTGCAAATGTCAATGCTGCAGACTTGAGCTTCATACTGAAACACCCGTACATGCAGGACAGCCTTCGGCAGCATCATTGATGCTGGCATGGGCTTCACACTGACATGTCAACATACTTGCATGCAGGACGGCCATGCACATAGTGGCAGTCACCCAACCTCAGGGTGCTATGCACCTTCACAGCGTAGCAGACAACCTACTGGAGGCGCTTGCTGTGACAGCATGTTCAGCCCCGGCCATGTTCCCTGCACTCATGGGCAATAATGAGGAGACAGAGGGGCGGCTGTTGGACCGCTGGGTTGCAATCGCTTCCACTAGGTGTGCCCTGCAAGGACTGTTGACTGAGCACATGTGTTGCAAGAACATCTGCAGGACAGCTACATGACTGCTGTTGCTGTGAGCTACTGGTGGTCTTTGTTGAATGACTATTGCCAGAATCACTGGTGAAGAAACTATATGAGGATAGCGCTGAGCTGTCATGCAGAGCATCATGGCTTGTGTCTTGTGACATGATGAAGTCCCATTCAAATACATGCATAGACTCGTCAGCCCATGCATAGACTGAAGAGGCCATGCATAGAGTCATCAGCCCGTGCAGATGGGAGCAACATCCCCAGGTATGATTGCAATAATGCCAAGTGTGATTGCAACACCACACCAACTCAAGTGCAGACCGTCATCAATTACCTCAACGCAGTGGCCTGAATCATTGGCTCACTCAAAACATATGTTGGTACTTTAGATGTGGTATCAACTAAGCCAAGGAAGCTGCTAACTCCCTCGTCTGTGAACGTGGCTGCCAACATGTAGACTGTCGCACACCACATACACCTGTGCTTTCCAGCTAGGGTGTCTGATGAATCACAACTGGCTCCACACCCCAGACTGTAAGTACAAATGAGGGGAAAAATGAAAATGCAAATGAAAATGGCTGGCGCATGCAGGCATCTGGAGGAGATCCTAGGTTTGGGCACAATGGGACCTTTGCAAGGCAGGGTGAAGAGGCATATAGCGGCTGCTGGTCTCTCCACTCTGCTGCTCTCTGCAGCCTTTGCACCCATGTTTATGGTCCAGCGCCTTGCCAGGATCCTGGCTGTCTGTCTCAGGGCTCTTGCGGAATCCAAGGCTTTCACGGTGAGCACCAAAGATTCTGCTGCGCTCACTCCATGCATTGCTTTGCTGTTCTGCACATAATGCGCCGTGACTGCGCTCTGACAGGTCACACCCTTCCCAAGTCTGACAGTGTTTTGTATGTGACACATGCCTTGGAGAAACCACTGAGACCAAGCTTGTAGCACTTCACCTTGGTGCAATGTGCTGCCTGTTGCCAGAATTTATTTTGGCTTTTGTGTCTATGTTGGTTGACGGCATGCATGACTTTGATTTAGAGACGCTAGACGGGTGTCACAGGCTTCAGCCTATGTTGAGTGCATGCATGTTGTGCCAAGACAGCAGCATGCTATTGTCTTGGCACACCATGCTATTCATTCAAAAGCAACTGCATAGTCACACACATAAATTGCTACCTACAGGCAGAAGAAGCTGAAAGGCGGACCCTGATAGCAAACAGGGATGTCAACGATGCATCACAGGACCTGACCAAGCTGAGACGGACAAGTCTGTCCGTGCAGTCTGCTCCAAGGAGCCTAGATCTCCATGCTGTTGTGGGAGCTGCTGCACAAAAAGCTGTCTCAGTGGTTGGCCAAGAGGCACTTGTTGAGGTAGGCAGCTTTCACTGTTATGCACAGACTTCTTGCTCGTGCACAGCCTGCAGTGCTTGCCTGAATAATGCCATGCTGTCAAGGTTGCAACGTTGTCACCAGGGATGTTTCAGAAAGGCATGTCTGTCAGCTTCATTGCGTGGGCATCTCAAACTCCTGAGCACCAGCATGCTTTGCTGCATGTAACAGCCTTGGATAGCTGAATGAAGGCCATGTGATTTGCAGGCCATTGGCTGGTTGGACTCAAGCTTTGTTCAAGCACTGCGGTCGGTGCTACACGATGCGGCTCTTGTATCAGAGGGCGACATATCTGAGGCTCTGAAAGCTTTGTCAACAAAGGATGATGGTCTAGGTTGAGAGCTTCATCTTCAACAATGCTTCTTCCCAGGCTGTATTTTCTGATTATCAATGATCTGGCAGGTGTCACATACTTTTGAACTTCGATTGCAGGGAATGAGCACTTCTAGCATTTTGCCTTTGAACTCTTGTTGATGAAGTCTATGCCTATCTTTGCGGCCGTCGATTTTCGACACATGTGAGTCACGCATGTGGCCGCCCAACATTAGGGATGTATGGATCGAAAATCTGTTACCTGTTGACGATTGAACATGTAGCAACAACAGCAGGGCTCAAGCTGCACATGTGGACAGCTTGCTCCTTGACTGCATTAGACTGGCCCATTGCAATTAAGATCAGTGCGTCACACAATGGTCAGACCAACAAATACATTTGATTGCTGCGGTCAGTAACGTCATCATGCGTTGCTGCAATTGCAGCGAAATGTCACAGCTGAACCACAGAGCTGTGCCACCACAAGACTGTCTTGACAAGACACAATGATGAAGTACATAAGATTTGATTCGGTAATAGATAAACTGCTTATTGCATGTCTTCTCGGTGTGCAGCATCATATGTTCAAAACTCTTTAACTTTGGGTGCATAGCGGTACCCTGCATCATGCCTTGGTGTTGATTGAGCTGTCCAGGAACTCAATCTTGTTTGAAATCGTCTGGAACCGTCTCTGGCGTAAAGTAACTGTCTCTCAATTGCTCTCGGCTGACAAACGCCACTAGACCAGCGTATTTGCCCAGAAGAGGCTTGAACAGGTTCCAGCTGGGCTGGAAAATCCATGGTGCATCGATAAACAGCACCTGCCCTAGTCGCTTGGGGTAGTAAGTGAAGAAAATGTCTCTCTGCAGGAGGCACACTTTCAGGAGCAGCACAATCATCAACACTGTGTTTCGAAAAGACACATCTGAAGTACGCATATGCTCTTAGCATGCTTATGCCTCATGCTTGTGCTCAACAGTAGCAAGAGCTGAGACACTTTCAGCACAGCTAAGCTCACAAGTTCACATTGCCACATGTAACTTCCGATTAGCATCATCACCGGGAGTAGCTTGTAAACAGCAGCTTTCCAGCACAGCAGACAGAGTTAACATACTGACCAGGAAACCAGCAAAGCCAAGGTCGCCATTCTTTTGCTTGAAGCCTCTGAGATCAAAGACTCCCAGCACTGTGTCCTGTCCTTCTGGCAGCTGTTTCAGCGCCTTCTCCAGGATCAGAATGCAGAGCCGTTTGCTGTCATCGAGCGAGAACTCTCCTGCAGAGGCAACAAAGTAGCTGAAAGAGGTGCTCTAAGTGCCTGTTCTTGCCAAGCCGAGCATGCAGTCTGTGTGGAATGATACAAGCAGCTTTATATAAAAAATGTGCAACTCATGCATAAAGAGAAGCATATGACTTTGGGGCTTACAGGGCTGTCAGTCAAGGTCTGCAATCTGACTGAATGTAAAGTGCAGAATTCCTCAAATGTAGAATGCAGAATTTGTCTCATCTTGGGCTGACCTTAAACATGTCTTGGAGTTTGTACCTGTTTTGTGCAGTGATGACCTGATTACAATGACCGGCTGTCCGTTGACATCCTTGTGCTCATGCAGGTATGCTTTGCCAGTGCCAGCTTCCTTGGCTACCATGTCCCAAGTGATCGAGTCTGCTCTGCATTTCAAAAGCAGCTGAAATTCAAACACAGTGTCTTTGTGTGTCGTGACTCACGAGCAAACCTGAAACAAACAGCCTCTAGATGGCAAATCCTGAGATGTGTTGCAATGCAAGATCTCACGCACACAGCAGCTCCAATTGCAAGCAAGCAGACCAAAAGCAGCTAGCAGTGACACCTACTGGAAGTCCTGACGCCACTTCAGCATGTTTGTTAGCTTGTCAGCAGCTTCATCCGCATCTAGCTTTCGATCTCGTAGGAACCATTTCAATGTATCCTCATCAGGTTGGCCGTACGTGCATTTGTTCATTTTGTCTTGGAGTTGCCTCAGTGCCTACAGAAAGCACTCCAGTGACGAGGTGGCCGAGCAAGACAACGATTTACAGCTTCGAGTTGCCAAGGCTTGCCTGCTTCTGCTCTTCGGATTCCGTCCATGGCGGAATGGCTAAGCCTGCCGGAGGAGCTGTTGCAGTGGCTTGCTTGCTATGGATTCGTCGATCAAGCCTTGAGACTACTGGTCTCGACAGATGTTTAGCGGTTGCCTGTTGGAAGGTCCTTTGAAGCGATGAACGTCGCAACAGTGTGCTGTGGCAAGATTTACACAGAACTGCGGAGAATGCCATGCCGCACAGGGTTTTAAGTTGATCACTATCACCACGAAGTCTGCAGCCAGCTTGTCATTGGTGGAGCAAACGAGTGCTGACCGGCGTGAGCCTCGCAACAGGCGCACTGATACGCTCTGGTCAACGAGTTGGTGCAGCTCGCAGGCCTAGCTGCAAAGCCTGGATAGGCAAAATTTATGCCTTGCCAAGGGTTTGGAAATCTGGATTGTGCCAGGCAAATTCCCATCTGGTTTAGAACCTAAACAAACCCTTTACAAGTATGCCTGTTGCAGCGCTGGACTGGATTGTCAGGTATGGGTGAAATTTGGACGTGATGCCTTGCTGACTGCCTGTCAGATTGTGCCTAAGTAGGTGTGTGTACATGAAGGATCAGGTCTGCTGACAGAATTCTTCGGCCTGAGATTTGCAACTGCCAGTAGTTTAGTTCAATTGATGCACACAGGTAACAGACAATGCAAATAAACAAAACTGTCGTCACGCATGCCGCCAGCTCGGTCTGTTTAATGCTTCTGATTGGTGTCGTCCATAAAACATTTGGCATTCATCAACACGAATGAACAAGTTCATCATACTTTTAAAGCCAACTCATGACTGCTCTCGTAACAGCCATTTGCAGGAAGTCACTGCTAGTCAGCCGGCTGTGCCTGTGGTCTACGTTGCAGAGCGTGCCCACGGGCCAGAAGCGCGAGCGGCATCGACAGCAGTATACTCGTACAAAAGGCAAACTGATCGTGATCACTCCAGCACTTCCGCAGTCAACAGCTGCTTGAACGTCGTTGAAAAGCTTCGTAGCAGATTTTGCCCGTGCAGAAGTCGTGATACCTGTACCTTCGCGTGTCCCCATCAGTGCATTGGCCATCGAGTCCTAAGTTCCCGCGCACCTTAGCTTGCTGTGTTATGCAGCCGGGAAACCGCTTCTTAGCAAGGTAAGCACCAACCCTTGCAGCTAGTCTGCGTTGCAACTTGCTTCGAATCAGCCATTGACTCTGACGCGCAGGCACGTCGAAAAGGAGGACCTCAATCAGTATTGGTACTCGTCAGCTACCATCAAAGTGCTTGTGCAGGTATGACTGCACTGTTCCGATATAATCGTTGTCTACTAAACAAAAGACAAGATGCGGTCATCCTAGACATGCTGCTCAGGAACTACTCAGAGTGTCTACAAGGGCTGCCTTTCTGTCCACACCAAGCCTGTATTTCTCACTGCCCAAGGTGATCAAGCACATAATTGCACTGCAAGTACTGCTCAACATTCTCTATGCTGTGTGTGGCACGTTCACTTTCAACTGTGTGCTCACCAATGAACCTGGACCTTGATCTTGTGTCTGCCGCAAATGCCAACTAGAGCTTGCCAAGCATTGGGCCATTCCAGGCAATGTCTAGGTGATCATTTAATTCACTGCAGGACTCCCAGCTGAGGAAGAACAGTGCTTTGTTTGATCTTGATAAGCAATGGAGCAGTGAGCCCAACTTTGTGGTCTATGATTTCAACAATCCTGAAGACATCCCTGCAAACATACATCACACCTTTGATTGCATAGTCATAGATCCTCCATTCATTACTCATGAAGTATGGAGGCAGTACGCAGCAGCAGCAAAGCTTTTGCTTGCCCCAGAAGGTGAGTGATAGAGCTTCAACGCCAGCATATGTGTGAAAAGTTTCCCAATGGTGTGCTGGCAAACTAGAGTTTCAGGCTGCATCAGCCAACACATTGTGCATGCAGCTTGTACCATGACATACACACTTCAAACAAGATATCTATAGTGCATTGCCCGCAGGACGTATACTTCTCAGTACAATTCCAGAGAATGACAGCTTCTTGAAGAAGCTGCTAGGGGTTGACATGCAAAAATTCAAGCCATCTATCCCACATTTGGTGAGTGTGCAGGAGCCAATCCAAAATGGATTTTTGATCTTGCACTTATGTGCATGCTTGCAGCAGCTTTTCCGTGCACATATTCACTTGGCTCTATCAAAACGGCGAGTTGCTATTGCAGGTCTATCAGTATTGCATCTATGTCAACTACAGCAGTGAGCTGCTGAGTCAGCCTAATCCAGAGGTTTTGGATGAGGCATAGCCTAAACTGCAGACCACCACAATACAGTAATACTTGATCTTGAGGAAGGAATGCTGCAGTTAGTGTGCTGGTCTTGGAGGCTTGCATCAAACACGAGTCATGTTCAGCGTCTATCAGTGCCAGCTATGTATCTCATACATCCTTAATGCAACAGTCAGACAGCATTCAAATGACAACTTACAATGAGAATACACCTGGTTGTCAGATTCTGCCTGACACTTTAGCTGGCAATGCTATAGCTGGCAACGCACAGACTTGTGAGTTACTCAACACACCAATTTTTGACAGAAGACAGCACTCAGTGTGACATTTGCACGCTAAAAATGGAACCTAATATACTCATGTCAACTCACATACATGAGTTTGCTAGTTTCAAGAGCTGAATCATCTTGCAACCAGTGCATGCGCTGCATCTCATCTAGAAGCCAAGGAGTAAACATGTGCTGACATGTTGCTGCCTGAGATTTCAACTGCTGCAAAGACATCCACTGAACGCTGTACACTTCGTCAACATCAGTGTCTATGGGTCCATCGTATGCATCCAACCTGCATCAATAATACATACCTTACTCACACACAACTATCCGGCACCTCATGTGGGAAGCTTCAAACTCACTAGGCACATACCTGTAACATTCCACAAATTCGCAATCACAGAACTGACCAGGGACCTCTAATTTGCGTGCATGATTTGGTGCCATGGGACCCTGCAGATCTGCAGGCCTGCACCCAATGCCCAACTCCTCATCAAGTCCTCTTGCTGCTGCCTGTGCCAATGTTAGCAGTACAGCAAGAAGCAATATACATCTGCCTGGATACATATGACTGCAACATGTAAGTTGCATTCACCTGCAGATACGTCTCGCCAGGCGATAGGTGCTCAGCTACACTGAGATCCCACTGACCAGGTCCAATCTGTTTTCTGCAAGAGAAAACGCTTATTAAAGGAGTGGCGAGCCAGCATACTGTGGCATATGTCACAGGACAACTGCTGGCACTCATGGTCTACAAGCCACCTTGGGGACCTTTGCTGCAGCAAAAGTCTTCTTTTGCTGTCAAAAACCAAGCAGTATACAGCACGGTGCCGCAGGCCTTTTGAGTGTATCACTGATCGCGCTTCTAACCCGACTACTTCGTTAATTTCATTCACAACCTCGAGCAGCTCACGGCGTTGGTCAGCTGACATGAATGAAGCACATGACACATGCGTCAAGTCTGTTGACTGTTGAGTGCTGCCGCGGTTCAGCGAAAATCTACGAGGAAGACCAAACGGCGACGGGCATGGCCACTGACAGCTGCTGTGGCAGTTGATGCATTGCTGTTTCGTGCGTGAAACGACGGTGCGAACTGCGTGACATTGCTCCAGATATGCGCACACCTCATGACAATTGCTGCTGCTGCTGCTTTGGCAGACCTGGACATATCAAGTGCACAGGGTGCAGGGTTGTATGACCACTTGCACAAACCCAAACTCACTGCTGCAGACCATGATGCTGCTGGTACAAGGGTGAAGAACAGCTGCTTTCACATCTTGATACAATTGCAAGTTAGTCTTGCTTAACAGAACACCACGAGCTAGCACCGTGATATTCATTGATGGGTTCATTGATGCACAAACTTGCAATTGGGCACACCACATTTCTGCGCTGAAAGGTCACGACCTGAAGCTTCCTGAGAAGGACTGACTTGAGCAGAAAGCTATCTACAGCAAATGGCTGTGTCAACTGTCGTGATACAGCAAGTAATCGCGCAATTTGGCCTAAGTTTGTCTCCCTCTATTGAGGAAGTACACACACATCAGCGCAAGTACTCTAAAGATGAGCCCAATGACAATCAACATCCCTAAACACAAATGGAACTCAGCAACACTGTAGTTCAGCTGCTTAAGGTCTGCACACCGTGCCAGTAGCCACACCCCATTCAGCCTGTTGGCTTCAGAAATGATGAACCCTGCAAGCAATCAACCGTGTCATCTTGCAGCCATTGACTCCAAAAGCTGTGACAGCTGGCAGCAGGCTGATGTGTCACATACTTCAAAACACATCCGCTACAGTTGACTTGAATTAGCATCATTGCAGCATCATTCATCATTGCATCTGAATACATCATTGGATCATGCACAGAGGGGCTGCAATTTGCTGTACATCCAGTGAGCAAGAGGCAGCTTGTTGAGAGGCAGGGAACTTGCCTTCCAACCCCCAACGAGCGAAGCTGAGGTTGTAGATACACCATAGCAACAAGGGACCGTCATGCCGCCTGCCCAAAAGCGCAGCTATCAGAGAGTAGATAGCTGCAGCCAGCTGAGCCGATGCTGGTTCCATGACCTGCACACACACACACACAGACGGTGGACGCAACACGATGAGAGGCAGCAAAAGAAGTTTTTGTTGAACCATTGTGACTTTGCTGTGAAAACCACCTGCCTGCTTGCACCCTAAGGAAGGCAACGGCAGATAGACATACTGGCAGTGATTGGTTGATTGACTAGTTGACTGTGTGGTCATTTGATGGTTGATTGATTGCTTCCAGGCTGCGTCAGCTGAAGCTAGATTGGTAGTAGGCATGCCTCACCCTGACTCTGTAGCTTCCAATGAATGTGGAAGCACTGCATTGTCTGCCATTGTGTGTGGCAGCATGCACAAACTCACGGTATAGCATTGTGCAAGCAGAAGAGCATCGCAGGAGTATCATTCTGGTGTTGGCAGCATGCAAAACAACCTGGATCAACATGCAACTGCAGCTCAAGGTCCCAGCGTCAGGCAAGTTCTGCTTGACATGGACGTTCAAGCCTGCTGCCCTTACTTCTGCTGTGTCAGCAAGCTACACGCATGCATCCCACAGCAACACAGCATCATCCCCGGCAGCGGCAGCAGCATGCAACAAGGAGTGTGTGTGTATCGCAACCACACACTGTACAGCCTTGGTTGTCCAGCAGTAGTCAACCACAACCAAACTCCAGATGAACACAGAGGTTCCCAGTGTGATGTCAGGTCTGAGGCATTCCCTACCTGAGACATGAGATAGGCAGTGCCGGTGCAGGCGTATACAATGGCCACCGTACAGAGGTACATCTGCCAGATGACTGCCCGAGGCTGGGCAAAGGAGTAGTACATCACCATGTACAGCAGCGACTTCAGGAGCGTGCCTGTGTGGTCAAAGGTATCCTGTGCTAGGAAGAATGCAAACCTGCAAGAAAAGAAAAGTTTCGGCGTCAATTTAATGAGAAGCCAAGTATTATACCGGGCTGCCCAGCATGTGAATTTGCAATGGAGCGCCAGAATTGCATTGATCCTCGTTTGTTTGTCAATGCTGTGCAGCACTGGTTGAGTTGTTTGAAAGTTGTTGGCAGCAGGTCATTACAGTCAAAGCCGGCTGTGTAGCAGAGGCATGCAGCAAAACTAATGCACCTGCATGGTGCATGCACAAGAAGCATCATGCCAGTGCGCTTGTATGCACGCCTATTCACACCTACAACTGAGGCACAGCAGTACACAGGCACAGAGGTGTGTAACTGTACAGCACAAAATAGTGATGCCATTGCTCTGATATGTCAGTCCCTTGGCAGAACAGTACTCATGTCTTCTGTAGTCCAGCTTGACTTACTTGTTGAGACCTGAGGCGGCTTCTCTGTAGAAGACGACACGGTGCACCCCAAAGGTGCGCAAAGCTGAGACTGTGGTCAGCAGGCCCAGGGCCACATTGTTGTACAGGGTGTCCACATCAAAGCGCATGATGTTGCCCCGACCTCGGTCTGTGATGCTACCTAGTGCCAAACCTGCACTTCACAACAGCTCCTCAGGGCACACTGTCTTCTGCCACTGTGATGCATTGGTGGTTTGACATCTTTTGTGTTGTTGCAACTGTCTCAAGAAGGCATTCGGTGAAATTCCCATGGACAAAATTGGTAATTGAATGATCAGTATGCAACTGTGTGGCAGAAAACTTTGCTATGGTTCAAAGCCTTGATTAGGATCACAAAAAAAGTGAATCATCATCAGCTTGCGAAGCATGCAAAGCGCAACATGTTTTTTTTGATTGTCAAGCAGATAGCGCAGCCCTGAGGTCATATGCTAAACCATACCTGTCAAGGCAAAGATGGCGTAGTCTGTCACCACAATCAGGGGCTCTCTTGTTCTTTGCAGTGCCACCCTAGAGAGACACCACGCAAACTGCCTCCTGAACCCTGGCGTAGGTCGCTTTGATCTCTTTGGGGCCTTTCCAGATCTGGCCGCCCTGCTGGAGATGGCCCTATCCTGCAGCATTTGCGATGCTGTACTGCCCTCGCGTGACAGCAGGGATGCCCTGCTGCCCTGCCTTGATAGCAGGTCTGCTTCTGACTGCTGGGGCTGATCTGATCTCAGAAAAGCAGGCTTCAGATTGTCTGGGACCCATGATGTGAGTTGACACCTGAGAGTGACAAAACAGCGTAAGTGACAGCTGCAGCAGAACATGCTGCATGCAGCCATTGCAGGCAGTATGGGTTTCAGATGCTTTTTCAGGGAAAACTGGGAGGACCTCTGTCTGTGATTTTACTGCTCATTCACAAGCAAGGGTATGCAGTGAGGCAGACATCAGGTCAGGGCTTGCAGCAGTTACAGAAACTCACAAATCCAGCAGATACTTTATCATCTCCAGGCTGCGCTTATTTCATCACGTTTACGAGCAATTTGCCACTGCTGCGCATGGGGCATTCATGTATGCCCAGTGGGCCAAAGTGCAACATTGCATGTCTCTAAAGCCAACAAGTGAGCCAATAAGCAGAAAGCAAAAACAAACAGGCATTTGCATGAGCCTGTGGGCCTGAGTGCAGGGTCACATATGTCCAAAAACCAAAATCTAGACACTGAGCAGAAAGCAAGGCAGTGTCATTCCGGGGTCAAACTGGAGTTCTTCACAGACACAATGGGGTTTTACTTGGGCACATGTATACATGCACATACAGTGGATCATGTCATCAGTTGAGAGTGTTCATCGCTGTGTTTTGGCCTTACAACAACTGGCATCGGGGGTGTAAGGCCAAAACCAAAAATGCTTTCATCCAGGATTGACCTGGAGACCTTGGCTGTGTTAAAGCCATGTGATAACCAACTACACCATGAAAGCCCAATTGGTGACAAAGTTCCTTAAATCGACGTGTATAATGAGCTAATGAGGTTGCATCCATATGTGTGAAACTGATGTAGCGCATTGCTTAGCAGGGCAGAATCGCGCGGTCCCTCAAACGTGCTATTGTTAGACCGCGAAGGCGCGCAATTTCGGTACTGCATATATTGCTGTGATTACTTTCTCGAGCGTTTTGGTGTGGTCAGAAAATTTGGAGATTGTGCACCATTCAAGTAAGTGGTTCAACGAACGCGCTGAACTAACCCCAGACTAACCCGCTACACCCTCCCCGCGGTGTTTTGTATCACGCAGGGGGCCATAACGGTCACGTGTTGTGTTTGCGGTCGAACAAAGGGCAGCAGCAACAATGGCACAGCCGCGGTCTCTGCACAGCACAACAGCCACCTACACTCACAGACAGACACAGTGCCCAACGAACCACACACCTGAAAGCGGCCATCTGCTCCCTCAGCTCCTTGCCAAGATAGGCTCCCAGCAGCAAGCCCTTCTTCCACTTCCTCCCCAGCCACCGTCCTGCTTTTTTGTGCAGTGGCCCCACAGCAGGCGTCATGGGAGTGCCTGGCAGAGGGATGGAGTACTCAGCCAACTCAGCTGGGCCAAACCCAGACAGGCTTGAGTCAGCCTGACCCGAGTCTGAATCAGTGTCTGAGTCAGGGAGGGGCCGCGGGGTGGGGGGCTGATCAGGGGGAAGATTGTGATCATCCCATGCAGCCGCCAAATCCTGCAAAGCAAGCCCGGCACGTTCCCACTTATGCGTGTGACACAGCGGCACAAGAATAGTTTTGAAATGTTTTGTGCAGTCAGAGAAAAGGCTAGGCACCATCTGGTGCTGGCAGCAAAAAGTTTACAGAGCCACATGCATTTGCAGCCAGGATTGCACCTGTGGGGTTTGAGGAGGACCATCAACTCTGCTTTTGATGCCAGCAATGATGTCCATGTAGACATCTGCAGGGTTTGTCCTCTGGGGCAGGGCGTAACCCAGCTTCTCAAAGTAGCCCTGGACTTGCCCTTCAGGCCCATAGAAGGCTGTTCGGCCGCCCTTGGCCAGCAGCAGGATGTCATCAAACATCTGAAAGATCTCATAGCTGGGCTGATGGATCACTGCTGCAATGGTCACCCCCATGTGTGCTACCTGTACATGCCTCAACTGAAGACTGAAAGAAAAACGAAAGAAGAAGCACAAGTATGCAAAGCAGCGGGATGAGAGGAAGCAAAAAGCTGATCAGCACAGTCAGCAAGCAGTCATCAGCACCTCACACACTTTTCAGCAGGAAGAGCTCAAACAAACTGCTAGAAGCAGAAGCAGGATGGGCTAGCACACAGTTTGCCAAGGATTGAAGCAGCAACAGGAAGTGCATGGTGTGTGTAGTGTATGCAGGATCTGATGCATCACTTGCAAGCACACACCTGCTGCAGTGCTGAAATGACCATCTTTGAAGATGTGGAGTCCAGGCCGCTGGTGGGCTCATCCAGGAACAGCATAATTGGATCAGCCACCAGCTCCAAGCCCACATTCACCCTTTTGCGCTGCCCACCAGAGATGCCCCGTACCTCTTCATCCCCGATGATCTCATTCCTGATGTCGTCCAATGCCAAGATCTGCACAATACAAGGTGTATGCCTTGCAGTGGGGTGACAAAGCCTCTTGGCTCAAGTTAGGCATAGATCACACTTCTTGGACCAAATGAAGGCCAACACATGTGCATGTATTGTTGAGGAAAACCAATAACACTTGGCTGGAGCCCACTTGATTTTCAGTACTCTACCCATAAAAATGGTTTGCAACCTACACAGACGTATGTGGCTGTGTCATATATCAGATGTCTATGCTTCTTTAGCTAATCATCTCAATTAGCTTGTAAGCCTAGCTTCTAGTGCACAAGCTCAAGGTCAAACGCGTTCACTGACCTGGATTGCTCTCTCCACATAGTAGACATGCTGGGCATGTGTGTAATGGACTGGCAGTCTGTATTGGGCACTGAACAGCAGGTTCTCCTCCACTGTCAGATTGGTGTACATGATGTCATCCTGCAGCATGCACCAGTGCATTGTCAGTGCAGTGCCAGCAGCCCGAAGCAGGACAGTGAATTGCAGTACAAGCTGGGGTGGCGGGCCTTGTAACAAGCAAAGACGCAACGGCAAAAAGCTGTGAATTCCTGAGGGACGGGGGAGAAAAAGTAATGACAACTGTGAGATTTGAACTCACGCCCTTTCGGACTGGAGCCTAAATCCAGCGCCTTAGACCACTCGGCCAAATTGTCATGATGCATGCAGATTAAGCTAAATCTGGCTGGTAAGTACGCTGATACCACCTCCCACATACATGGTGACCATCATTACAGAGTGTGGTGGGCCATACCTGAGGCACAAACCCCATCACCCTCTTATACCTCAGCAGCTTGTCTGCCTTGCCGTTGACCTTCACACTGCCACTGACTGTGCCATATGAGGCCTTGCCAGCCAAAGCAGCCATCAAAGAGGTTTTGCCTGCAAACCAACCAGATGAGGGTGAGCTGGCACTCAACGCAATGGGCCCTGGCCAAATTGTGTTTTCAGTGGATTGATTGACCATGTCATGGTCTACTGCAGGTGGCAGCCACCAGCTTTGCTTGATAGGCACATATGCTGGACTACACAACTGCAGTATAGGCAGCCCAGTGTATACAATTCAATGTATGTAGCGCTGTCAATACCTCTTTGCATCAGCTCTTGTGGTGTGCCCAGGTGCTGCACCAGAGCACTCAGGTTGCATAGCACTCAACACAGAGGTGGTCCTTCTGACTGGTCAAATGAGCCCTTGTAAGGCAATTGCACACCTTGTAAGGTAATTGTGCATCTTGTAATGCAGTTGCATACCTTGCCATCCAGTTTGGTGGAAACTGCGTACCTCTCAACACAAGGCAAAACACAGCACAGCAACAAGCTGCCCACAAAACACAGGAACAATCAGCCAACACAGCCCAAAAGACAGCACAAGAAACCTTCACCTGCTCCAGAAGGCCCCATGATTGCAGTCATACGAGACTCCCTCAACCGCCCTGTCACTCCCGCCAAAACCTTCCGCCCTGTGCCCTTCAGCCTCATGCCCATATTAGTAAACTCCACATCCAGCATTGGTCTAGCAGCTTCCTGGGGACCAGGGCTGCTCATCCTGGGGCTTGTCAGTATTGCCCCCGCTTGGGTGGGATCAGCGGGGTGGCTGGGGGGCTGACCCATCAGGGGGTTGTAATCAGCAGAGCCCGGGGCAGGGCCCCCAAAGGAGGCCCAAACAGGCACGTGGATTGAGCCCTGCTTGCTGGGGCTATGCCTGTTGGTCTTTTGTGGACTGATGCTGCAGACAAGCACAAGAACATGAATGTAAAGAAAAGAAAAGACTACGCCTTTTGGTGTCAATTTCATGAGACGCCAAGTATTATACCGGGCTGCCCAGGCAAGAACATGAAGGCTGTTTGCAGCCAAGCCTGGGCTTTCATTCCAGAGGGGTTCAAAAGCCAGATATGCAGCTGCAGAACCATGTGCAAACTGCCAAGATGGAGATGCAACATGGACATGCAAGGTGCAATGACAGCTTCAGACCTACCGTGGCGTGGACATTGAAATGGCAGCACCTCAGTTGGAATTCCAACTGCAGTAGTGTAAAGTCGATGGATGACAGATCACGGCAACCTGCTGAAGGAGTTTCAGGACCGCGATGATAGTCAAGTTACGTGCAATGTGTTTCTGCCAGATTGCCTCTGACAAGACTCGGGCAACAGATGCTGACACTTTCTAGATCCTCATGCTACTGCACATCCTATCAAGCTCCTTATACATGATACAAACACATTGGAAGATGCCCAGCAGGTGCATTCACTGCTTGAAGCTCCATAACACATTAGCTGCTGTGATACCTCTTCTTGATGATAATAGTTTACAGGCGTTCCAGCTACTTGTTCTTGCCAGGTACCTACTAGGTATGCCTAAACTCTAATCCTGTGAGCCAACATGCACTAACATGAGACATGGGTGCAATTTAGTGTCTCATACCTCTTGATGATACGCGCAAGGGTTCCCGAGTTGGACCTGCGCCGGCCCTGTTGCTCTTCATCTCCTCCATCCTGCAGCTCAGCGCTCTGAGTCCTGCTCATTGAGCCTGTTGATAGAACGTCCCCATCTTCTTCATCTCCCTGTCCTGAAACTTGCTGTTGCTCGCCATTGCCAGACGCTGATTCTGCACAGAGGTATCAACCTGGGTATATGAGTCAGACCTCATGTATACAACATAGCTGATCACTGTCATCTTTACACGCTTTCCAAATGGCTGCAAAGCATGCCCAGCTGCTTACAGACCAGTAGAAGTGTCTGCAAGCATGTTTGAGACACTTCTGTCCCCCGTGTGTGCTGATACCTCTGCCTAGGCCAGTCAATCATTTCCTTTTTTGGAAGAGCTGCTGATGACAAAGGCAGACTTAATGTGACAGGCCGAGTACGCAGGCCTAGTAGATGCCAAGTCCTGATATGCAACATACAAAAATATGTTGGTGCTTGCTTTGTCTGCAAATCTGCCTACTAGTCGGGGGAATGATGTCAAGCAGCAGCGATCACACTTGTTCCGTTGTTGAACAAACATTCAGCGTGTGCAAAGGAAGCAAAAGCTGACGCAACTCGGTTGGTGTTTTGTGTGCACAGTCAAGACCAGATGCTGCTATCATGCAGTGTGGTTGCTGAACAGTTCCAATAGTTCAACAGCAGGAGCTGCCATTCTGTCTTTGCAGGGAATTGCAGGCAAGCAACATTATGCCAATCTCAACAATATACAGCCTAAACAAAATACCCTACCAACTCTAGGGCCATAGAAAGCTGCAGCTTGTGTGTGTGTTGCAGGAGCTAAAAATGCACTTGCTTAGATTCATGCACACACGCTGGGTTGAAATCAGCAGTGGTGATCTGTTGGGGCCAACACGGCCTGTTTACCCCCTAAATCAGGCACACTGCTTCGTGCACAGATGGAGTATTGAAATCAACAGTGGTGATGTTGCGGGGCCACTACAGCCTGTTTGCATGTTTTACCATGTAACATGCCCAAGTACCAGTTTCATGAAAAACATGCATGCTGCTTTCAGCCCCCCTGTTGCACAAGTGTGCTGATGCAGGGTTGGACTTCTCCTGACATGGAAAGGTACAACAGGGCATTGTTTCAGACAGCACATTGTTTCAGACAGTCTGCCTCATGCAGGGCAGACAAATGCTGGAAAGGCATAGTCTTACCACCTGCAGGTGCTTCTGCTGAGACAGCCTGACTCATCTCTTGGCTGGCATGACCAAATATGTGCTTGGGAGCCTGGTAGTCTCCTCTGTTCATCTTCAGCCGCTGCTTCTTGCTCAGCTTCCTCAGCAGTCTATGATACCTGCACCAACACAGCAGCACCACTGTACCAAAAACACAGAAAACAAGTCAACCCTCCTGTTTCCCCAATATTGGTCATGACTGCAGCATTCTGGGGGTTGCAGCCTAGCAGCAGACTCAGAAGCTGCTTATCAAGCTGCTGTGTAGCCCAATTTTACTGAGGATGCAGATTTTCGAAGCCTGCTGTCTGTGCAGCTTTTCATCTATCTGATGAGACAGTGCAGCAATGGCAGTCATATTGACAATGGCTCACCATCTGTAGAGCATCCACACGACCCAGAGGCCCACAAACATGGCCAGGTCCAGAACCATCCCAGCATAGTTGTCTGAGGGCACCTCTGACTTCTCAGGGCAGGTCATCAGGGGAGGGCACTTGGTGGGCTTGGTACTGCCTGTCTTGCAGTAATATCCTCTTGGACATGGAATCTGTATGCAGTTAAGGAACTGCATGGGTGTCTCTGTACTGCTGGAGTGGCAAAGCTGAGGCGCATGCATCTCAACAAATGCTACGTGACTGCTGCACATCATGGCATGGCATACAGCAAGAGTAAGCAGTCCCACATCAATGCATAGCCTACGTGGAGTTATGCAATGGACATGTGTCATTGGCCTTGTTTGTGAGCATGTCAGCACAATCTCGCAAACAGCAGCACTGTGAATACTAAATTGTGCAGCGCAGCCCAGATTGGAGCATCAGCTCAGTTCACACAGCTGATTGAAAAAGTGCAGAAGGTCCGCTATGTGCAAGGCCAAATGTGACAGATACCAACTGCTGTGACATCACACGTCATAAAGCCATTTGACAGACCTCAACTTATCATATGAGAGTTTGACAATACTACAAAAGCAAGGGCATACCTGCACGGTGGTGTTAGGGCAGTAGTGCCCTGCCTCACAGAACAGGTTGCCTTGGCCATAGGCCCACCAGTAGCCAGGGAAAGCCCCATTGGGGACCACGGTCCATTTGTCTGCCCCCCCACACCCCACCTCAGGCCGCATCTTGTACGCGTACGGTGCGCACCACCTGTCACAAGGCATGTGCTGAGGTCCCTCTGTTCTGTGTGTCGCATTGCCTATCACTCTGTTTTGTGTGTAGCATTGCCTATCACTCTGTTTTGTGTGTAGCATTGCCTATCACTCTGTTTTGCGTGTCGCATTGCCTATCACTCTGTTTTGTGTGTAGCGTTGCCTATCACATCTGGTTGGTGTTAGCATAGCAATCAAGTTGTAGGCTGGGAGTAGAAGTTGACCCCATGCTGTGTGTGTTTTGTGCATTTACCCTGAATGGTGTGCGCTGGAGTGGTGTCTGGCTCACCTGTTTGCATACTTCATGGGTAGGGGGTCCAGTGCGGCCATGAAGGGGTCTGGTGGGGGTGCTGAAACAGCTCTGTAACAGAATGTAAAAGTGTCGTTGACTTTTTGGGGCTATGTAGAGCCTCAAGACTGCCGGTTGGGAGTGCAGGAAGTTGCACTGAATTGAGAGTGGCAGAATTCGCACTGACCTGGGCCACAGCTGCAGTTCTGATTGGCTGGTGTAGGCTGACAGGAAGATGTGCATCATTACAGGGCATGCAGCAATGATGTGGCATCTGATGTGCACCCTAGGTGGCGTGTGGGCATTCGGGTGAGACCACGTGCAATGTGTCAAGCATGTGCTTGGCGTGTGCTTCAAGACAAATGCTCACACCCTGGTCACTTGATAGCTACATGTTGTTGAAGGCCAAGGTCAAGCAACACCAATGCAAGACATTCAGGTCATATGACAGGTGCAGATGTCACTGCATGTGCACGCAAGGTTGTGAGGATGCTTTGGAGAGTTTGACATGCCTCTGGCAGCTTGCACCCAGTGGACATGGAATCATGCATGTCAAGATGGGTGGGCAGAAATAGCCAGGACAGCAGGCATGCGGAATTGCTGTTGAGCTTGGTAGCAGCTCTGGCAGGTTGGCTTCATCAAAAAAGCCTGCAGTCAAATTTAGCCTTCAGAATAAGCTGCCTCTGAAGATGATTTGATATGAACTATGACTGTTGATTTCATGCAGATGTGCATGTCCTTGACGGTGGCACATTTGTTGGTGATGGGTTGGGTGTTTGATTGCGCTGTACTTGCAGCCTGATAGCATTGTACCTGGTGAGCACTGGGGAGTGGATACACCAGATGGACAAGCTGCTGTGTTTGGCACTTTCTCATCATTGTCAGTTAGCAGCAAGTACTGCAGTAGGACACACTGAGATCAGGACAGCTCTGTGGTGGCAAGCAACACCAGCATCAGCAGCCCAAATCTTCTGCTGACCTTGTAATACTCCATGAGAGACTTAGGACCGCACAAGTGCTTTCCAAGCTCTGTGGCATTGCTGCACACAGGGTCTTCTGCTGGCTCAGTGGGGAGCGGGTCAGGGAATGAGTCTAACATAGTCTTCAAGACCCCTGCTTCTCTCTCGCCAAGACAGAAAGCAATGCGCGGTTTGGCTGTGAGCCAGGCTGAGTCGACAACTTTGTCCCATATATCGCGTACAGCTCCTGTTGCCGGGATCGGCAGATCTGGAGCGGCAGTGACTGTCGCAACACCCACAGACAGCAGCAAGAAACGCTGCCGAGCCGGTCGCATCGGCTCACACAGCGAGGCGTGCGCCTTCTCGCATGTACACAAGGCAGCGTTGACTTGCCTACAAGTAGATGCTTGCAGCTTACTACAGAGTTTGAACACCCCAAAATCTTGGGATATTTCTGTCCCGTTACAGCTATTGAAATATTGTATGTCTCGGAGCAGTGCAGCTCTTGCCTTGCAACTCCTGCGAGGGGCAGCAATGTCTGGCATTGATCCTCAGGAGTCTGAAATGTACGCAAGAATGTGCACGCAATGCTCTGCATGTCTGGCCAGGGAACGGTAACCCTTGCACGTTGTACCAACTCATAGCAACCAAGACATCAATTCCCCGAATAGCTCTGCAAATACCAGTTCGCAACGGAGGGTGTATTTTAGGGCTGCCTGTACGTTAGGCGTATGTTAGGCAGCGGAGAAGTCTGACTGTGAAATAGCAAACCATGGTGGAATCTGGTACAGGGTTCCTCTCTCCTGCTGCAGGGAAATGATTGCAAGTCACGATGAAACATGGATTGGCTTGATCCTCTCCAAGGCTGGCCAGCAGCTGAGCTTAGTGTCCTGCACATATCATGCTGAAGTTGTCCTGCATCATCATTTGCTAGACCCCGTGCACTGAGCAACACAGGAGCGAGACAGCCACACACCAGCAGGGCCAAGGTGGCATGCCTGGCAGCGCCAACTCATGCCATTGAGTGGCACAATCATGGGCTGGATGACATATCAAACATTGCTTGCCATGGCAGCCTTAGTCCACCATGCTCTGGCAGCTTGCCTATGTTTTTTGTGACTGTGACTGTTGCATTGGCATCCCAGGTTGCTAACTTCACCATACAAGTTTCCTTGATAGGTCAGATCAAAGATACATGCTCCCATGGATTGTTGCTGCCTTTTCTGTCAAGACCAACCTGACAGCCGGCCGCAATCACAAGCACAATACACACACAGCTGAGAATGGAGGTTGTGTCAGTGGTGCAACTATTTTAGCACAGTAGACAGCCCTCAGCGTCCGTGTGAAGGCTGTATAGTCAGGCACTCGTCCACAGAACCAATGTACATAGGCGCACGACCAGACTGGTGAACTTTCTCTTGCTGGCTGTTTGTAGGCTGATTGTTTGGCGTGTTTGTTTAGATGTCCTGACTGATGTGCGTATTTGTGTGGACCTTGTGCTCATCAAAAGCGTCATTATGGTAATATGGCAACTTGGTATGGTCAACCAACGTTGTAACACATTGGCGGCAATGCGCCAGGGCTCATGGCTTGTGGTGACAATAATGATATTTTGAATGTCATGATCCATTGCTGGTTACATCATAAGCCGTGTTGACCCCTTTCGCAAATGAACACAAAGGAACAGGAAGGCTTTCTGGATCTGACATGTAAAACAAGGAATGGAAAGCTGGTCAGTGAATTTTTACAGCAGATAGTGTTTAGTCTATGGACGTGACTCATGTCCATCTACAATTGTCTAACATGCTCACTCTAAAGTTGTGAGGATAAGTCACTGACAGACAGTAACTGTCAATGGTGTTGAGACCAATTGCCTTGACTGCAAGGTGGGACACTCTATAGCATAGCACATGCATATGCAGCAAAACCAGTCACTGGCGTATCTCACAGACATGTAGCTTGATTGCCAAACTATGTGTACGTAACAGATCCACCCAGGTTTGAGCTTGATGCTGGTGCTGGACTTCATGCTCAACAACATCTGAGGTAATAACTGTCTTGGCAGACGCCTGGCTCATTGCTGTCACCAGAAGAGGATGATGAGGATGATGATGCTGAAGACGATGACGAGGAGGACCCATCATCATCTGACGATGAGGAAGAAGTAGACGCAGATGAGGAAGAGGAAGATCCAGAGTTTGATGCCGACCGAGCAATGTGAGCACCGGTAGGGTTGTAGTAGCATGTTGACGAAGTGCAACACGCTGGGGTGTCCGAACCACAATCCAAATACGTTGTACCCTCGCTGCCAACCTGACAGTTTCCAGCGTCGGTATTGTAGGTGAGCAAATGTCGCGACGAGCCCTGCAACTGAAACGGCCCAGCGGGTCCGGCTGGTGCTGTCCTGGTGAGAACAGCGGCGGGTGACAACACGAGGAGCAAGACGACTGTCAGCGTGGCGGCTCTGGCAACAACCTGCAAGCGACAGTCGTTGATGGATGGCCTTGAAGTCCATTTTCTGAGAACACAACAACTTTGAAAGCGGCAGCCGCTGCCTCCATGCATTTGTCGATGTCAACACCGCCACTGCTGAGCTTGGCAGCTGTTATAAATGCTGCGAGCTTGCAACAATGATAAGCAAGCTATGCAGCGCACCAGATGGTCACGATGCACCATTATTCTGGATGGCTGCGGCTTGAGCGGGCGGGGTGGTGATGGTGTAGCGCAGCCTGACAAGAGCAGGGAGGCAGTCAAGGAGATGATACACTTTTGAGCTAGCTGTTTACACGCTGAGATGCAATCAAGTCCTTAAGAAGTCGGTGTTGGTCTTCGGAGTCGTCAGCAACTTCCGGTTTGGCAATTCCAATGGATAGCTGCAAGCACATGTATGTGCCGTTTCGCGTCGTTTCAACTTCACTCTTGACTCACGTGAGTGCACATGTACACGTGTGGGCTCAAAGCTTAACACCGACACTGAAGCACTGAAGCTGCCATGTTCACTGTGCTGTACATGTAAGAATATTGAATACTGAATATGAAGTTTCCTGCAAGATCGTGCATGCATCATACTCGATAGTAACGTAGCCTGAGTCATGAAAAAGCTGCAGCTGGACATGTCTCACGAGTATACGTATGAATCATGAGTATCTATGTGACTCTAGGTATCTATGTATCTCTGGAACAAGGTGGTGAGTCCTACAGACCAGATGGGCATCAGCTGGCAAGCACGCGAACCTCAGCATTATGCAAGCAGCATTTACAGGTCCTGATCATGATTAGCGTAGTATCCTGCACGTACAAACCAGTATGGCTCGCTGGCCCAATTAAGATAGAAAACGAATTTGCACAACGAGCCTTATTTGATTTGCTGCTATAATATGTACAGCTATAGCACTTTCCATCTTAGTTTTGTTTTTGTCACGCATAGATTTGCGCAGTGTGGCAGTGGGCTCCCAGGTCACTCGAGACGCCGTAAGGTTGAGCATGCCCACCGTAAGACCACTCAAAGGTCAACCTGCCAGACCACACAGCTCTGCAACTCCGACAATTGCTTTCGTCCACAAAACTTGTGCACCCAACTTGAATCGCGTGCGTCGTGTGACTTTCATGTCAGCCTGGCACATTTATCAGCACAAACTTGAGAATTGACCCTTCATGTCTGACCTGAAAGACTCTAGGGCAAGCGGTCAAAGCGCTGCAGCCGGTGGCCTTTCAAGAAAACCTGAAAGCACTCCAAGCGCAAATCCTGCTCTGAGCGCCGCGCCAAGCCAAGCAGGAGGCTACCTCTCCAAGCTCTTTGGATTTGGTTCCGGAACAGGCCCTTCTGCCGTTGATCGGCCCAACGGGGCGATGGACGACGCCCATGATTATCACCCAGGTCTGTTCATTTATCTCTCTATCGCTGCAAGCATGTTATGCAGTCCCAGCTTGCCACCTGAAGCAGACTGACGCTTTGCTTTTCAGAGCTGGCCTTTTCTCCAACAGACGTAGGTATCTGGGAAACACACTCTGGTACGTGAACTCAACTTGTAAAACCCACTGCCATTGCAGTTGTTGATGCATGTGGTCTTGCATAAAATTGCGACCTGCTGCATCTGTCCTGCAGACCAGAGAAAACCTCCTCACCCGTCACCTGCGCCTCCCGCCACCACACAGCATGGCTGGAAAGAGTAAAACCAGGTACCACCACTGTGGCACCGTACTGTTGTGGCGGTATCTGCATGATGCAGATCTGACAGCAAAACATCAAGTCATGGGCTGTGCAATATTGGTTGCTCATTGGTGTTGGCGCACAGCCTGACTTTACTGTCAGCCTGCACATGTGAATGGATGTGCAGGGCTTGGTGTACAGAAGCACTCAAGTATCTGCAATCAGTCCTAGGCAAGTCAACGGGCATGGAGTGGTGCCAACACAATATTTGATTGACAAGTCAAGTTGTTTAACAGAAGTATGAGATTCAGTGTACACCAGCAGGCAATTTGCCGCAACCAACTGTCATGCAGCCTTCCAAATGTATCAAGTACTCCCTAAACTTATCTTAATCAATATGTAGTCTGTACAGGTTTGCCAGTCTGGCAACTAAGCTATATGCTGAATGCGGCCATCAACTCTCTGTAACAATATTTGTCGCCAGTGTACTTCTAAATGTTCTGATGCCTCGCCTGGCGGCACCGCTGCATAATGTTGTGTACCATCACCATCTCGTTCAGTATCACAGATCAGGTTCAAACGCAGCAGCTCATCAATTGCTTCCTCTGCATTGAACCTCACCCTCACCTACAATGACATGGAAACCTCTGGATCACCATACTGACCAGGTTGACATGGTAGTCTGTGTGCATCTCATATGCAAGCAAATTCAGTGCCTGCAAAGTGCAGTCACTTCCATGACAAGTTAGATCTATCCTTCTTGGTAAAATGCTGTGATGACACCACAAAAGACGCAACAATGGTGTGGTGTGGTGTGGTGTAGACTGCATCAAAACTGAAGGCAAATATAATGCGACATGGCAGGAATCAGTGAGGGCTAGACAAACAGCAATCAGCACCTCAAATTTGCCCTCTAGAAGGCTCTCAGCAGCAGCTGCCAAGCCAGGTGCGCCCATGCTCCTGCCAGCCTCAGACATCAGCACGTACGCCAAGGCTGTCTGCTCAAACTGCTGCAAAGCAGCTGCATTTGCGAGGTAGGTGATGACGCCCTCCTGCCCAGCAATGGTGGACTTTGCCAGCATGTCATTTGCTGTACGCTCGTATCTACACAAACACCACACACAGCTGATAAGGACTCAGGTGTGAAGGCAGTTCAGGCATCAAGTACACGGTGGTAGGTCTTGTCTATTGAGAAAGATTGAGCTGTCATCAAGCTCAGTTTGCCACAAGCAGTTACAGCAAGGCTGTGCCCTGCACAGGAGCTCTCTGACAGAACAGAGGCAATCACTTGTAAAGGTGGAACTGTGGCACCGAGCTCATGCCTTGCTATAGGCGTGCATCAAAAAATCAGTTGTGAACAGGCATGCCAGAGTTGACTTTTTCCACAACAGAGTGGGTTCAGATCAGAGTCACGGTGTATTATCAACTTTGTCACAGATGGTCAATCAGGAAAACCAAGTATTTTCTCCTACTGACACACCTTTCATTGAGGCGCTTGTAGCCCAGAAACGCCCTGAAGACAAAAGCAATGACAGCTCCAGTGGTAATCAGCTCCAGAATCACGGAGTCATACTTCAGCTGCGCAAGATATGCTGCACATGCATACAAGCTGTCAGTGAACTTAGCATTTTACCACATCTCCTGACATTGGTGCAGCCAGCATACACAGCAATGATGTTTCCCATAAAAAACGTCCATGCCATTGACATGTTTCAAGATGTGCATGCACACAATGGCTTTGCAATTGCTCTTGGTTTGCAGTGCCTCTCAGTCTGACAAAGGCCCTTCACCCTGACCAGGCTTAGACAGGCAACACAGTTTCTTACTAGCATCAATGCAGGGTGGATGCTGAGGGCCAGAAAATTTGAACTAGAGACAAAACACAAACGCTATGCGCCTGCCACAGACTGACAAAGTACTTAAGCAGGTACTGACAAAGACCATTTGTCAAGCAAGTTATGGAGCACTCACATAGCAGCCCAGCAATGGAGACAAGGTCAGAGCGCAGCCCATCCAGCGGCCGAAACTGCAGCAGCTTGTTCGGGAACACAATCTTCCAGCTGGGGACAGGAATGTCCCGGTAGATCCTCATGTTGATGCTGTTGCGCTGCTGATACTTGGGAGTGCTCTCCTGTTCATTGGGGCCTATGATGCGCTGTCTGAGCTTGACCAGCTTGCTGGCACTGGGTTGCGTCTGACGATACATGACTAATAGATCCTGCATGCATATAATGTGACACGTAACATGACAAGACAGGGTGCTGGATACAGATATAGCAGATAAACAGACAGCTGCATACACTGAAATGACAGTAGGGAAGATAGAATTACAGGTGCTTGCCTTCCTCAAGCGTATTGTAACAACATTCTTCCCACCAACGTAACAGTATTATGTTGATGGTGATGCAAGCTGTTCATTCCCTTCTCAGGTATTATAGCTGTAGGAAGCTTTTGCCCATATACAAACGCTGCAAAACCATCGATCAACGCTGAAGTGCTGTGCTAAATGGAGGGCATTGAATATTATGCATAGCTATGCATACAATTGCATAACTTGCCTTCGTCAAGCAGATGCGCTTGTGCAGTGGCGTTCATGAACTGTTGTGATGTACTACAAGGGTAGTGCCGATGGCTAGCATACCTGGAAGGTTGGCTCAATGAGCTCCACTTTGGACCACAAGCTTGACAGCCCCCCTCGCTTGAGCCCAGACAGACCCCCTAGGGCGTCTCTAATAGACACCCTCTCCACATGTACTGGGTCCAGCCTACAGCGCATGTGATTCAGTGTAACATCACCACATTTATTGTGTCAAAGGAAAGCTGCAAGGGCTGGTTAGGTACATACAGTGTCTGTAAACCCACTCAAGAAAATAGCTGGCCCAGCGGATCACCGGGCATTCACAGGCAAACGTGGTGGGCTCTTCAGGCACAGCTGTAGATGTTGGTGTTGTTGCTTTGCCGTAATTGTTTGTATACTGACTGTCAGAACAAGACTTACACAGGGAGCTGTTCAGGGCTGCACATGAGGGTAACCCAAAACCAGAGGGCAATCATTCAAGGCACCAGATCAAGTTTAGGGTTGCCATTCACGGTATATGCATCACAGTTTTGTGCTCATTTTCTCCCTCAGAATGGACAGGAGAGCTTGATTGTTCAAGGCAGTGAACAAACCAGCAAGCGACAGGCAAGACAATGATACAGTCCATGCATCATATTGTTCAGCACCTGCCTCATCAAGCTGCCATGAACTGTGGCACTACTTTGACCATATGCACATCCCCAAGTTGGGCACAAAATGCCCTGTACATTTAGGATCATGGCCAAACTCATGCCAGTATCATAAAATACCAATAAAGTGTGTACCTGTCTGGCTCATCAGGCTGCCAAACTCTGTTGAACTGCTCCAAGGGCAGGACATCAGACTCCGGCACCAGCCCCCAGTTGTTTAGGGTCATGAAAAGGCCCCCACCAGCGATGGTCAGCTGAGGGGCGTTTTCCTGGAACTGCCCTGCAGCCTTCTTCAGCTGGTTGCGCACCCTTTTCATGGTGGAAGGCGCTTGCGTTGCCTCTTTGAGGTTCTGGTCAAGGTTGCCTGGCGCTGCCTTGATCAGCCTCTCTCGCTGCTTCTGGATCTTCTGCCAAACAGAACCAACACCTGCAGACATTGGACCATCAACGACTGCAGCACATACTTGTGTAACGTGTGACATTACTATTTCAGAATGCATCTTGGGAATAACTGCCAAGGTCGACGGCTTGCAGCAGCTGCTCTCAGTGCTCTTGCATGTTCTGCTGGGCAGCAGCAGAAAATGCCTGCAAAGAACAAGGAGGTGGTACAGGATGAGGTAGGGGATTGATGCTGTTGATGTTGGTGGGTCCTGGCAGGAGGCTTCTGCTGCTTAGGTACTGTTAACCCAAAATGCTTCTGACCAAGGGATCTGATGCTCACATGCAGGGAGCTACTGCTTCAAAAAGTCATGTCAGACAAAAGAATAGGGGTATATCATAATACACAATATAATAGGGTATATTTAAATATACGTTATGATAGGGGTACATTCACTACACCACAGGTGAATGATAGTGTTCAGACAGGCAATAATTGTTGAGCTCAGCAAGTTATATGGCATCACAAGCATGTACTACAGCACACAAACAGCAGGCAGAAAGTGACACTGAAACTGACTGCAAATTCCAATCCTTGCAACAATATGGCATGATGATGCAGACCACCAGATGTGATGTCTTTGGAAGTTGGAAAGTATGCATTCAGTTGATGAGTGACAGCAAGGGTGCTTACTAACAGCCAGGCGACCCACAGTGGCTTTGACCACCAGCAGCTGCAGAAAGTCCACTTTGGCACTGATCATGCGTCCACGCCGCCTAGCTTGTCCATACCTACCCCACAAAAAGCCAGCATCTCAATTTGATGTTGCCTTTACATTAAGTTAAAGCAATCCTTGGTAGGAATGTGCATCAGCTGGAAGCTTTCTTGTCTGCTGCATTTGCAGCTGAAGTGTTTGTAAGCACGCTGATCTGCTTAGCAGTGAATGTTCTGATAAGCCATTCAGCCTGTTTGAAGGGAGATCTAAAAGGCTCAGCTGGCTGGGACATCCGGAGTATTTGACTGACGATATACTACCTTAAAAGCTTTTGTTCTATCAAGTTGAATTCCCTGATAAAGTTGCAAAGCTTGGCATGAGCTGTCCAGCTGAAGTCACAAACAGCAGCACAGGAGCACATACAGAGAGGTAATCAAACTTGTTCATACTTATCCTAAGGAAGACACATGTTCAATGAATGGATCAGTGAATGAGTGTACAACCTACTGACGCAAAGGCATCAAGAGCAATGTCCACTACATGTATACAATAAACATCTTGTCAATGCCCCTGCGTCAATAGGTTGTCATTCACTCACTCACTCACCCGTCCACTTGCATGGAATGTGCATAGGTGTGACAAGCAGCAGAGGCACTAGGGAGAAAGACTACAAGGAAAGATTGAGAGACACAGCCACAGCCACAGCCACAGACACAGACACAGACACAGACACAGACACAGACACAGACACAGACACATAGATAGACACAGGGACAAAGACAGACACAGACGCAGAGATAGACACAGACAGAGACAGACATACTGACACACACACACCCTCTCTTGAAGACCACAAGTGCTTGTGCATACGTTCAACAAGCAGCAGAGGCACTTGAGAGGAAGACTACAAGGAAAGATTGAGCACACAGACGCACCCTCTCTTGAAGACCACAAGTGCTTGTGCCTCCTGAGGCAGGCCACTGGTGGCCACCTCATCCCTGACTAACTCCTTGTCCATGCTCTTGGTGTCTGCTCTGATGTACAGCTGAGACAGATAGTCTGAGTTCAGACTCTTTGACATGGCAGCGTCACGCCCCGTGAACTTGGCAAAGTGGGCCTGCAAGGACTCCAATCAGTCATTCATACATTCGTTAATTCATTTATACATACATTCAATCATTTGTTCATGCATATATTCATTTGCTCATGCATACGTTCATTCGTTCACTCATACATTCATTCATTCGACCATGCTTTCGTTTACTCACTCATCCATCCCTGCCTTCCTTTGCTGATGTCTGGCACTAATGGTGGATTATGACAAGTATGACAGATGTCATGAAGCATTGCAGGAAGCATGTATGCCACGGTCAAGTCTGCCCGTTCTAAGTCATCTCCACGATGTGGAAACAACAAATGCTAGTCCCCACGCGTTTCTGACTTCAGGACCGCAACATGAAACAGGCGTTTCTAGGATGTGACTATATCCACAACAGCAAGCCATACCAGGTAGCTCAGCTGCAACACAGAACACAACTGCAATATGCAGTCTTACTCAACCAGGCCATCGCAGATTCTGCTACTGTGAGCATGTATGTGTGTAAGTAAAAAGTGCTACAATTCTGCACATCTTTGTACAAACAATCAGGCCTGGTGTACCATTGAGGATGTTACACATGGACTGATCACCTTCTCAAGAAGCTCCACTAGCAGCTGCACAAAGCGCTGATCTGCCTCCTGAGGGTCCACCTTATTACGGTCCCCGACGCTGGCCTTACGCCGTAAGTCAAAGCCCATGCGGCTGACATCGGTTATGTCTACAGAGGATGTAGGCAGGATGATGGCCTCGTCAGATGGCTCAGCTGTCTCCATCAGTAGCATCTTACCCTGAGCAGTGCTTTCAGCAACTAAAGCCTTACCCCCACCAGAGCTTGTATCCTGCAGCAGACCAAAATACTGTCATACTCCCATTTCATGTACATGTTATACAATTCTGCAACAGCTCACAGAAGCTGTGAGAAGTATCTTTGATTACTCTGTACAGTTGGCACCACAGGTGGGCTGCGGGGAACAAATTCACTGCTAGGATGGGGTGACTGCGTAAAGCATGCTTTGCATGCTTTGTGTCTCTATGGCATGGCATGAAGCTCAGCAAGCTTGGCACCTTGTCTCTTGGAGCTTCTGTCTCTGTGGCAAGCTTGTGCCTGACAGCCTGCTGAGCCTTCTTCCTCAGCTCATCTGCTTCCAGCTGACTATCCTGAACCAGCCTCTCGAAGCCCGACCTATCATGCAGGCGGTATTCTATCAGTTACTTCTCCAAACTTCACACATTGTACTTGGTGTGATCACTCTTGAGCATCAGGTTGTACCAGCTTGACTCTGCCATGCTTGAATTGCTTTTGCGCAAGCTGTAGCAGTGCTGTAAAGATGTGCTTGAACTGACTCTGATGCTACAGTGATATATGTGCAACATCAGCGTGAATACAGCAACAAGTGCTGCTCAAATGCACAGGTGTGCACCTGCAAATGAAATGACAAGACACACTGATGATAGTCTGAACAGGAGGTGCATCTAGCATATCACCACAGTCAGGATCAACAGTAGCAGCAACTACCTTATGGGCTTATCCTGCTGATCAAGAATGAAGTTTCACTTTTCCAGTGCAGCGACATAGCATGTGACAACTCCAAGCTTGCAGATCTGTAGTGAATGGGTCAAGAGCTTGGTGTGACATACCTAGAAGCAACGCCATTTCCCTCTTTCTGCACTGCCTGCTGCATCTTATTTCCAGCAGCAGACACTGCATGCTTGACCTGCCCTGACCTTGTGCCATCAGCTAGTCCCGACCTGCCATTACCCCTGCTATCAGAGCATTGTTCTGACCCATCTTGATCAGATTGCTTGCTGCTGCTGCTATCTGACCCATTCCTGCTGACAGAGGTTGATGCAGTACCATCTCTACCACTTGTGCTAGCATGCTTGTGGCTATCCTGCCTGCTGTCAGCATTTGCTGATGCACCTGAATCACTAGCTGGGGACTGGTCTTCGCTGTCTGATGACTTGCTGGGGGGTTCCTGTGGGGGTTTGTTCTGGGATGGACTTGGGGTTTTGGGGGGCTCAAGACCAGGGATGACCTCTGCAGAGCAAAGAAGGTAATCTCAAACAGATGAAAGGAACAGGGACACCAGACCATGGCTGAGAAACATGCAGCTAGTACATAGAGACACCCACCTTGCAACATGCCAGGGCCCACATGTGCCTTTGTAAGGCCTTGCGAGGCGTTTGTTTGCTCTCAAGCATCATGATAAAGTTTGCAAGGATGCAGAACTTTTGCACTATGAAAAGGCCTGGAGCCAAACAAAGGCCTTGCAGTGTGAAGGCACTTTTGTAGGTTATGCACAATGACATGCGGAGAGCTTTGGTACAATGAGCTTAGTGATGTGGGTAGATCTGCAAGGTGATGGATATCAAATGTACAGGTTGGCGCAAACATACCACTTACCTTTGGTCTTTGCTGTAGCAGAGTTGATGGTGATGCCATCAATAGTGACTGGTGGTTTGTACTCCAGAGCACCATTGGCTAAGCTGAAGGCAGACAGTAGCTCCTCACCAGTCTGCTGCAACTCTGCTCTGCATCAGGCATGCGTGCAATAAGGTAGGATGCATGTTACCAGATTTCTATGTGCAGACTTGGTCAGAAGCTGCACGTGACCACAGGCTTGCATTGTACAGCCTTTCTGGCGAGACCAAGGCTTGTGTGCTGCAGTCACTGGTGCACTGCCACACTGACAATGTCCACAGTGCAAGCGAGAATTGTTACCGGTAGATGGCCTCCAAACTGGCAAACACTGCAGAGGTTTCCTTCCACTCCTTCTTTGGCAAGAGAGACTGCAGTGCCTGCCAGGCCTCTTCCCGGGATGCAGGAAGATGGGTCTGCCTCTCAACACGGAGCTTGGTCCATGTCATGCGGCCATCTGTTCTGTTTGCAGGCTGCTCACGCTGCTCTCCTTTGCCCTCTGGGCTTGTATCGGTCTTTTTGTGTGACTTGGACTTGTTGTCACTTGCACGAAGTACATGGCGCTGTGTTCTTTGCTGACGTGCGCAACTGCTGCCATGTCCAGGTGTGATCGAGTGCGACCTTCTGGTGACACCGCAGCCGTTCACTCTAGTGATCAGGCTGCATCGGTGTTCAAACGCAAGTTGCATGGACTGCGTATGCGCCTCAGCAGAGGGCAAATCAAACAATAATATCTGCTTTTGTCTCTGAACCCTTGACTCTGAGGCCTTTGCGTCTCGATAGGCAACTCCTGCGCTGCGCTGCTCAAGCCTATAAACCAAATACACCAACTCAGTTCCGTGAAAGAACACCCGAGTCCCAATGGGCCAGTTTGTACAAACAGACTTTAGCAACCTTCAGGACCCGACTTTCAGCTGAAGTGCTATTGATCCAACTTAGTCCTGTTCCATCTGTTATACGGCACAGGTTTGACCTATCTGCAAGGCATCCAGGTCTGCGCAAGAGAACAGGGGCACAGTCGATGCAGGCTGCCTACAGTTGCAGACTATACGGTTTCAATTGCATGTAGGTGTCATCCTCGCAAGCGCTATCCCTGAGCAGTACGCTTCGGAGCCTTCGGGCATCTGGTACTGAGGTCAACAAGCACGAGGAAGAAGAGGTTCGCACAGAGCCAGCTGCATTCCCTAGATGAAGCCCGACTTGCACCGGGTCCCAGTGACGATACACGACTGGTAGTAGCCGTTTGCCATTCAACAGGAGTCCCTGTGAAGGGTGAAGGCATCGCGACTAGTCAAGCACTGTTGCCCGCTCTTGGCCTCAAAGGTTGTTGATAAAAAGTAGGAGCACATTGAGTAAGCTTCATACAAGGTGGATGCACATAACCGGTGGCAGGTGTTAGTCCCGAAGGAGGGGACTTCAGCATGTCCTCGGAAGCAGTGGGCATCCCGCACAGTGATCTTACTGAGGTTCGCACAACGCTTAACCCCTTGACCCTGGAGTTCACTCCTGTGCTAGCAAGCCATCTCACTCAATATCAGGCTCCTCAGTCAGTAGCAAAGTATTGCAGCGTCTAGCCTGATCTGTCTGCTCTCTGTCAGACCGTCTGTTCCTCTTGTCTTTTCACCTACCCAGAAGCTGCTTATGCAACAGCAAGAAGCTTCACTCATGTTGATGGGGCAATGTGCTGTGCAGCTGTTTTCACGCCTCTCTGAAAAGAGGATTGCTGTAGAGAAGGAGTTTAGTAAAATACCTGCTCCACCCAAAGCCTCCAAAGATGTCTTTCAGCTATGTCGTGGTTTTGAACGGGCATTCGCCCAGACTCTTGAGGTGAGCGTGGACCTGTCGATCTCTACAGCATCACGCATCTGTCTTCAACATGTTTCTTGTCTCACTTATGTACTCAAATGTCAGTACACAAGGCACAAATCTCTTTCTGTCTGTTGCTGTTGGGGGTTACAACAAACATGGACACATGTGCAGACTGTTGGCTACTCAGCCATGATCCGAGAGGCCTTCCAAGGAGACAAGGGCCTGCAAGGCATTGTAAAGAAGCTGCCGATTGAGCGGCAATTCAGACTCGACAATGTCAAGACGGTAAGTGCTCAATGCTGCAGTTGACCAAATAGTCTGTTTCCTGGAACCCTTTCCCTCGTGTACTATAAGTGCACCCTATGCATGCATGGTGACATCCAACATATCAGACACAGCTTCTGCTACCTGAAGCCACACAGGTGGATATCAGCTTGAGAGCATGCAATGCAACATGCATACAACGCAGGCATGCATCAGATTTTCCCCCTGCTAACTGCACACTCACATCATGGCTTTCTACACAGCATGATTGGCCATTCTGTGACCAATACTGCCTTTGCTCATTCCATGATAAAATACGCCTTTGGCCATTCTGTGATGGATTACGCCTTTGGCCTCAGGTTTGCCGAGAGGCTGATGGGTTCCAACGAAGCTTGGTGTCTCCTGAAGCTGGGCTCAGACGCCTAGTGCACGACTCTGTAGAGACTGTGCTGATCCCTGTAGACATGACAGTGCGCCGAGTGCATCAAGTCCTGATAGACGCTTCCAGGTGATGAACCTCCTGACCAGGTCAACGTGAACAGAACCCACAGCAGAAGGGCCACTGCAAGCAGGCTTGTCTTGCTGAATTGGTGGTTATTGTGAAGTAGCCATCAACTGCATCTGTGGCTACCTCAACTGCAAGCTGTATGAAAGTGCAGTGCTTCTGCAAGGGGGAGCTGTCTGATCAGCGGGACACTCAGGCCAACCCACTATGCATTGTATAGCATGGTATTTGCACGATGCATTGCTTCCGCAAATCCTTTGCACTCTACTCTGTTCTGAGACTTTGTTTCAATCGAAACAGCCCCTGGTTGGCAGGGCAGTGCAGAGAATGTGGCATATCTCAGCACATTGTCAGCACATGTAACATGTGATATTTGGCTTGAAAGGCTGGCAATGCCACCCTGCAGTAAGCTACATGCTGCTGTAAGTCTGCAGCAGGGACTTTGCCACAGCTGCAAAGCCTACAGCAGGAGCTTGGCCACAGCTGCAGTGCCTACGACAGGGGCTTTTCCACAGCTGCTGTTGCTACAGCAGGGACGTTGCCACAGCTGCAGTGCTACTTTTCGACACATTCACATAGCTCAGCTCAGCTCAGCAGCTGAAAGTGCTAGAAACAGGCAGGCAGCGCTGACGTCTGTACAGAAAGTGACATGCTTCATTGCAATGGTCTATCACAGAGCATAGCTTGCAGGATCTGACAATCCAGTCTCAAGTTCTGCTCTTTGAAAGTCAGCAGTCTTCAGCTGACGACACAGGAAACATGAGGACCGTTGTACAGCACACCAGATCAGCCAGGAGCCCAGCCTTCATGCACGTACCGCTTGCAGGGGCGCATTTGCAAATGTAGTCTTGTCAGCACGCACGGTCACACCAAGGCAAGTTGATACAAATGCACATGAGCAGAACGTGACACTGTGTTTGCCTGTAGGGAGGCTGCCCGCAAGGCCAGTGCCTTTGCAGATGATGGTACGTATGTGGAGACCAAGGAGCCCCTGCGCCTGCCAGCCTTTGAGAAGGTCATTGGCTTTGCTGTGCAGAAGGCCCTTGAGGACTGGAGAGATGAGGCCTTGGAAGGTGAATGCTCACATAATGCAAATGCGTCGTGACACAATGCCTGCTACACCATAGGTAGCAGTCTTGACAGCCTGCATTAGCAACCAGTTGTGTTGCTGTTTGTTGATTGTTATGTACACTGTACAGACAGGCAAGCTACATATGTTCACAACTGCACCATCACAAAGTGAAGTACCCTCAAGGGGGCAGTGATAGCAGCAACCAGAGGGGCTTTTTGGTGGCAAATTTGCTTCTGTCCATTGACTACCATGCTGCTCCAGCCATCCACTCAGGTTTTGGTCATTCTACGTGACCTGTCAACTGCAAGCTGACTTCAGCAGCTCATGACTGACTGTTTGCACATGAAGATACTACATGTGTTCGTGATCACCCAGAACAAGTGAACCATAGTCAATGGCTGGATATCTTGTTGCAGTGGCCAAGACACTAGTGTCCATGGAGCAATCATATGTGAGTGCGGCCTTCTTCAGGCACCTCACCAAGGAAAGGCTGCAGAGGCACCAAGCTGAGCAGCTGCTGGCAGATGGTAGGCTGCAGCCTCTGAAAGAAAAGAAAAGATATTTTTAGTTTAGTTCAGTTTAGTTTACGCTTTTCAGCGGTCATCAGGGGAGACTTCTCAGGCGGCAGCCCGGAGCTGCCTCAGCTTCTGCCCAGCATCAGCATCATCAACTTGCACCAGCACCAGTGCATGCCTTTACCACACACAAAGCGCTTGTGTAATCAGTTGTTGCATGCAACCACTTTCATTGTTAGCAGCATTTGGGCTTCCGTACTTGCCAGTTTACATCCAATTTCGTTTTGATTCGATTCGATATGTTTAATATTCTGGGGACCAACTGGGACCCAACAGAAACAAAAACAGATCAATTTGTGTGAGTCAAGCTCAGCACATGTGCTGTCTGTTCGCTCAGGCGGCGGAGTCCAGGCACCAGATGCTGGTGATGATGATGACTCTGATGATGATGACAGCACGGTACGCAGCAGGGTAGACGGCTCACCCAGTGTGAAGCGCAATGAGCTTCAGACGTATGAGAGCACAAACAGCTCCCTGGCTGGGGGATTGACCATCCCCTCAGCTGCCCCCAAGAGCAATGATGACCCAGGTAACCTCTCTGGCTGTTCCAGCAATTGCAGCCGCGTGAGCTTTTTGGTCCAACATCAGCACGGCTGGGATTGCATAGACAGTCTGACTGTTGTCTTCAGTTGGTTCCAAAGGATGGTCTAGAATTAATCCAAGCATTGGAAGACCAAGTTAGCTCGACTGATAGATACTGAGCAGCGCACTCCCACAGTCACTGGACTACTGCAATCTGTAGCTTTGCAAACTCAGAGCATCTGCATTGCTTTGCATGCTGACTGTGTTTGCTGACGATCTCATGGGGATCTGTCTGCAGGGGAGCTGAAGACAGGATACCTAGAGAAGAGGGTGGGCGAACACAGTGGCAGGCAGAGCGTCCCCCTGGGAGAGTCTTTCAAGTGGCAGAAGCGGTACTTTGTGCTAACAGAGCCCAAAGGCATGCTATACTACTTCAAGTCTGCTGACGACCCACCCAACTACAGGGGTGTCATCAACCTCAGGTCCGCCCCCGGCCTGACTGCCCCCAACAGTTGTTTGTCCACCCATCAATCCAGATAAACCGGTCACAGAACAGCAACAGGGGTCTGAGATTTGCAACTTCGGCAAGCTGACTCAGATGCTGCAGAGCAACCAGCTCAGCTTATCATGATCCAGAAGCAAACCTATCACAACACGCTTTTGACAAACCATTGGCTACAGCAGTCACAAGGCAGCACAGACAGTTCAGTTGGGTTCCAGTGAATGCTTGATAGGGAATTTCCCCTGGAGGCTTCTCCCTGGGAAGGATTCATTGGAACCCAAATG
>JAABUP010000784.1_pt1 | contig 68643 bp, 97 predicted proteins | sample 5559201 | NCBI WGS metagenome assembly JAABUP01 (sample SAMN10711887, study PRJNA513373) | rock metagenome | isolation source: Antarctica rocks | place: Antarctica
TCTGAGCCTCACGTTTTATGAATCTCCTGCTGCATGTTAGCTAACTGCTTACGCTGACATTTCGGTTGTATGTTGCTGCAACCTTGAACAAAGTCCTTTTGGCCTGCTGGACTGCCTTACATAAGAGCCTTGGGTTACAGCCATCAAGGGCACATGCTCACCACCCTATTTGTAGCACTCAAGGCTTTTGTCCAGCAGGGAGCATTCAGGCAAGGCTGATGATTAGCAGCTGGCAGAAGCTTGCACTGTAGCTTACTGACTTTGCTGACATGACATGCAGGGCCTGAAGGAGAAGTCTCTAGTGAATGAGACTTTGGACAAGGTGGATGCACTGAAGCCCATTGCCGAGGAGCTGGGGGCTTCCCTAGCCCAGCTGGCCCTGGCCTGGTGTGCCAAGAACCCCCATGTCAGCACTGTCATCATGGGAGCTACCAAGGAGCACCAGGTATGACATTGTGATTTGCCTCTTGCTTGGTGATTGTAGCTCAGTTCTCTGGTCTTGCAGTAATTGTAGAGGTAGATTTCAGAGCAATGTAAGGACCCAGATTTAGTTGTGTCAAAAATCCATTCTTTGGATGACAAGGGGTTGCATGTCAACAGCCTCTGTGCCATGGCAGTTTTGACCAAGGATCGCCTAGTGCAACTTCAGAAATACAAGTGATGTTTGTTCAAGACGTGTGTGTCTGAATAGAAGCGTAGTGTTCCTGCTCTGCATGTATTGATTGTATCTTGAGCTTGGCTGAGGTGATTAGGCGCTGCTTTTGAGCTTCACTAGTACCTTTGGCATGTCGTGAATGCCATATACATGTGTGTCATGCTTCACTGCTGAAGCTGCTGTACGCAATCATGATCTCTGTACAGTTTCACAACAAAGCTTTGATTGCCACAAACAGCTTGAGCATGTCCTTACTGGGCAGCAGTTGTCTCTTGTACATGCTTGGGCCGTAGCACAATGCTGCTGAGAACAGGTGATTGTTGTAATTGTGGCAAGAAGATGCGCAGAGCAATCAAGTGCAGATGTACTTGTATAGCAAGCTGTGTTTGGCTGTGCAGCTGGAGGACAACTTGAAGGCTGTTGAGATTGTGCCCAAATTGACGTCAGAGATTATGGAGAAGATCGAAGGCATCATCAAGAGCAAGCCAGAGCCTGCTTCAACATATGGTCGCTAGAGCTTGAGGCTGTTTCAGAGCTTGAGGCTGTTTCAGGAGTGTTTTCAGGATTGTATTAGAGTGGCAAGGGAAAGGCATATTCAATACACGTTCTGTTGGTTTGCGCCACATGTACATGACAATGGTACAGGCTGACCTGTGTCATGTGCCTGTCTTGCCACCTATACTTACCAATTTATTACCATTTCATTTTGTGTTGAAAGGCAATTCATGGTAACAGATTGCCATAAAACTTTGCTAGATAAACCTTTGCTATAACCTAACTTAGCTGTGCTGCTACTGCTCCGCTCCTGTTCCACCACTGAGCTCTTGACACACTGTTAGAAAAAGGAGAGCCAATGCACATATGAAATCCAAGGTGAGTTTTACATGAGATGCACCACTAAGATTCAAGCATGACAAAGGGCAATGAGAGTAGGCATCACAACAAGGACAGCCAGTGCCTTGCATAACGTCGAGTCTGGGGACATCGCAATAGCCATCGGCCATGCTCACCGAACAAAGGGGAAATGCTGAAGCCCGTAACATCACACAAAATGCGAAGGAAGAAAGACATCATCCTGGTCTGACTCAGCATCCATGATGGCGCATGATCTACTGAGTTGCAATAGCAAAGTCTCAGGAGCAGGACACCACACTGGCAATCTAACACGCTTCAATTGTTGGCAGTCCATCAAAGTCTGCCACTCACATATACTCATGAATGCCTTGGCATTCTCATGTCTATCAAGGGTGCCAGCAAAGTCAATTTCAAGGCTACGCAGTGACATCGGCAGCCGTGGCATGCACATCGTAAAAGGGTGTTGCTGCCTGACACCACCGACCATCACAAAAAACTTGATTTCAGTCAAGTCCTCACACAAATGCAGACCAGCTGCCATATCTAAACAACACATGTTTGCTCCACAGTAACACAAACGCTGAAGGCTCTTGGGAAATGCCAGGAGACAGGGCTCACTTAATGTGTCAATATCGGTGATGGTCACTTGCAGCAAAGACACCGATGACCGAAGATCTATGCTGCTGCATTTGAAGCCTACCAACAGAATTCTTTCCAGGTGACACCCCTGATCTTCTTTGAGCAGAACAGAACCTTGGCCCTGATGGAGAGTTGTGTATGCAGTGGGCTGGTGCCTTAGCTGAAAGACCTTCAGAAAGGTGCAGTGAGTCAGCACTTGATCAGTAACGCAAGCAATGTCTGAGCTCCTGTACAGATCAACCTCACATGACAAAAGCAAGCTCACTACGCAACGCGCAGAAGTAGAAGTAACATCGAGCAATGCCTGTTTCAGGCGAAGTGCTCCCCCATGCAGATGAACCCAAAAGTTACCTGTTGAGAGCGCGTGCAAAATCTCATCTGAGTGCACCTCATGCACTGATGACACAACGAATTGCGTAGACTTCACAAACAAACTGCACCCACAAATGTTGAGCATTTTCAGATTAGACCATGCCACAAAGTGTGACATACGCATACTAGCGCCATCTTTAGTGCACCATCGAGATTCAGAGATGTCTAAGGACTGCAGATTGGTCAGAATAGTCAGCTTTATATGGGTCTCACGCTCCAAAGTGATGCTGCTTTGGCTGAAGCTCAGTCCGGTGAGTGGAGTCAAGCTTCTCATAGCATCACATGACAGAGTGACTTGACAACCCTCCACCTCAAGATGCCGGAGAGATGTCAAATGGGTGTGCAGCACATCCTCCACAGCTGCTGTCCAACGAAATGCCAGCCTGTGTCGCCTGAGTTGTTTGCTTTGCCTCATAGAGAAGCTCTGCAGACTCACAGGGCAGGTCTGTAAACATGACAGCAGGTCCTTGGGGCGAAGGTTTGAGCCTGTTAAGCTTGCACCAGCTGTGGCAGGCTGCCCGCCTGAGTGCCAGTTCTTTGAGATACCGCAGACATGAAGCTGCAGAGCCTTCAGATCCGTAAGATGTCTCAAGTCTGGGAATGAAGATGGAAGCTTTAAGGTGCGCTCCGCGCCGTCAGGTCCACAGCAGTGCATCTTTAACTGCTGCAGCTGCACTTGCCGGTCAGTGTAGAAGTGTACTGCACCAACAAATGGCGCCCCAACGCATAGAGTGTCGCAGGCTTCTGGTATGTTGTTGAACATGCTGTGCTGTACTGAGGCAAGCTCAGGATCTGCCACGTGGGATAGATGATAGGAGGCTGTCAGCTTTAAGCAGCAGATGGAGCTGTAGGCCTTCAGGCAGGATCCCCATTCTTGGAGATTGCTGATGCTGTTGGCATGCAAGTGCAGTGCCTGGGCAGTGCTGCTGTTGACTGCAGCTCGCCAAGCTTTACATGCGCAAGCAGCTGCTGCGTTGTCTAGAGCGTTTTGTTGTCTCTCAAAGACAGCTTGCAACGCCTGTATAGGAGGAGCTGACCAGCTGGAGCTGTGAGACATATTGGTTGCCTGCATCAGCAGGTATGATCAAACCAAAAAACAGTGAGCTTCATTACGTAGCTCAGCGTCTCAACCACCAGCAAGCCTGTTTCAGAAGCTTACTCTCGCAATGATATGCTCTAAACAGTCACACCCCCATCATAGCAAGCTGGTCAGCATAAAGGTTCCCTGTGTTCAGCATAAAGGTTTCCTGCACAGCGTCAGTGTTCACAGCTGCAGTAAGGTGCTGAAAGATGCTGAAAGGTGCAACAAGCTTAACCTCACACTTTGTAACAATTTTCTTTGCTAACAGGGTCCTATAGAGTTGTAAAATTGCAAGTTACTGTAATTGTTACGTATGCTTATACACTTGATTCACCCTTGCTGCACGTATTGAGCTTTTGTGGCTGTATGACCTACTCATGAAGTGGTAATACCAGTAGTGTGGCCACAGTAATGGCAATCTGATTCGGCATATACAACTTGCTGTACAAGCATGGCCCACTTTGGACTTTGTTCCCATGGCAGGGTGCCTCTCACGCCGGGACCCAAAAAGAAAAGCCTTGCTGGCTGTGGGTCATGTTTACACACCAACGACTTGAGCCACTCATGGCATGCTGCATAGGTCTGCTGATGATTATGCGGGACAGTGGTATTTCTGCTACCAGTATCAGAGTATCAAAGGATGCATGACCAAGAAGTTTCCATGACAGAGCCATGAGCGCAATTTACAAATAATATCTGTGCAGCACCTGTGAGGGGACACTTCACACTTTTAGCCTCTTGCGCAGGCCGAAAGGCCTGGTAAACAGCTGACCTAACGACACGAGGTGTCTGGCACGCCCTGTTACCGCTATGCCAGCTCAAGTAGGAAGTTGTCAATTATAAAGTGTCAACGTCCTGAAGGTTCAATCATGTACTCAACAAAACTGCTCGTGTTCAGATAGAGAGCGACAATGCTTTAGCCAGCCAGCAAGTCTGATCACATCATAGCCAGCACCACCGATCGTAACAAGGTACAGGCCTGCCCAATCCATTGTCGACTTGCGACAGCTTCCAGGACATGTTACAGACCCGCACCAGCGCCTTTCATGCCAACTGAGTGAAACGTGCGCCGAGGTGACGTTCTGACGAGACGTCCTATACCTCGCATGCTCCCTTTCAAGCTGGCATGGGTACAAGCTTTGTTGTGCCCCCTTCCCAGAATGATAAATTTAAGTCATCCTTTGTAGTTGCCGAAGTGATTTGGTGGTCACAAAACCCAAATGACTTTTCAGACTTGCGTTTTTAGCCCATGATCTGGGCTTTGCCCCCACTCTGCCTGGGACCCACAGCTTTGATCTGGCTTAGTAGGGCTTGGAGCATGCAAGCCAGAGGCGCAAGTCCGAACACCATCTTTCCTGGCAAGCCACGATCGGTTCCAAAAGGGTAAATCCGTGAAGGGGCCCCCAATTGCACCAACCATAATTTGTATCAAGCAAGACAAAATTTTGCGACATACTATAACGTTCTGCATGGAGACAAGCCTTGAGAAAGCAAGCTGACAGAAGAAACCAAGCATGCACCGTGCAGGGTCACTGTCGTCAATGGAGCCTTCAGAAAGCAAGCTTATATAAGAGCAGCAGTGCGTCTCTCAACCTTGAACTGGAACGTAGAGCTCGCAGCAAGCTTGGATCAGAGCATTGACTGACCGACAAGAAGATGAATCGGCAAGTCAGTGCATGCTTTGCACTCAGGGCTCGACAGGGGTCTTCAAAACCAGTAGGTTGCCCAGCTGGGTCGTGAATTTTGGGGTGGGCTTCGCAGTGCAGCCTCTACATCATCGTCACGACTAACAACCTCAGTGTGTATGTTCTGAAATACAAACTGATCAACGACTTCAGCTACTGCCTCATCATCATCACTGATCATGATGTCTATTGGCTGTTGTAGACCACCACGTTCATATCCATTCTCTGAGAAAGCATGCACGTCTGCCTCATCATTGATTGCTATGAAATCACACTTCAGTGTTGCCCGCGTGCTCTACTCTGGCTCGGCCATTTTGCGTGGGTTGCCCGCGTGGGCGCAGTTTTTCAAAGCGGGCTACGCCCCCTTTTAAAAAATGAAATTGTGCCGATTTAGGAGGGCATCCCCGCGTCCGGCCGAAGGTCGGACGGGGGGATGCCCTCTGCCCCCGCGGGATCTGGGATGGGCAGTCGAACCCTGTTTGCACTCCACTGGAATGCAAAGCATGCATCGCATGCAAGAATACGTGCTTTCCATACAGACATGGCGCTACGTGAATGGTTGAAGCCAATGGCCCCTGGCGGACTGGGAGCAACTGTGACCGTCAAGTGCTCCTCAATCGATCTGGCTTTTTTTATGGACTGAGATGTGCTGTGTAGATCGTACGGAACACAGGCATCCAGGCATGGACGGACTGGCATGATGGAGTCAAAGGGCAGTCGTCAGACCTGTAAACGAGGAGCATATTCCTCCGCCGATTCTGAATACTCAGTGCCTCACCTGCTTACCAACGAGCCAAGCTATGCTGGCGGTGGGTTTGATGGCCTCCACACCTCATATGCGGCACAGCATAAACGCCAACACGTCGGACCGGCGATTAGTCAAGACATCAGCTTACCGAATTCTCCCTGGAGTGCACCTGATCATACCAGACCAGCACTTGAAAGTCAGGCTGCTGCCGTGCAGAGCTCGTGTAGAAGATCAGGTGGGTCAAGCACTATGGTGTCCTTGCTTTGCTGCAGCCAGCTCAGCTGTCAGATGTCATTATTTCGTTGCCTTGAATGAGATTCTTGCTAATATTCCCGTCCTGTTGCACCTACCAGTGGGCAATACAGCTGAGTCATGGTTACTTCCCTACACAGGTCCTACAATACGTGGACACACCAACAGCAGCACTGTTAGCATGCACCAACCAGGGCTCCCCCTTGCCCGCCACAGCCGGCCATCAAGGTCACTGACTGATCCTTATGCGCGCATTCCTGCACAACATAGCAAACCCCAAAATCAACAGGTGAAGGCAGCTAGCGTTCATTGTGACAGCCTCTCTCACAGTCACCACCCTTCAGACATGCCAAGGCACGGTCCAAATGCGTCTTACAGTCCTGGCCTTCGTGATGCTGCCGCTGCTCCACGTCTTCATGGTAGAGCATCAGCTACTACTGCCGGTGTGCCAGCTGACCAGCATCACAAGCTGCTACAGCAGCAACAGCCGCTGCACCACCATTACCATCACCAGCAGCACCAGCAACAGGTGCATACCCATCAGCTGCAGGCTGACATTGGAAAAGGCTGTCTTGCTCAACTGCAAGCTTCCCAGCCTAGCCACCTCCATCTGCAGCCTCCACAGCAGCTTTCTCAGGAGGGCATTAATGCCTTGCATTGGCTGCAGCAACCACAGCAGCAGCAGCAGCAGCAGCAGCAACATCAGCTGGGTCACAGTTTGCCTTTGCAGCAGCAGCAGCAGCAACAACAGCAGGCGCATAGATACATGTCACAGTTGCAGCAGCAGCAGCAGCAGCAGCAGCAGCAGCAGCGGCAACAGCGGCAACAGCAGCAACAGCAAAGTTCTGCCACATGTTGCAAGCAGCAGCAGCAGCACCATGCTCATGCTTTGCTTCAGCACCAGCAGCTGCAGTGCCCTCCTGCTCTGCATGTGTCAAAGCATCAGTCTCTTGCCTTGCAGCAGCAGCAGTCTCAACAGACTGGCATTGTGCCAACATCCCAGCAGCAGTCACAAGCTTGTGCTGAGGACTTGCCAAAGCACCAACTGCAGTCATTACAACAGCAGCAGCAGCAGCAGCAGCAGCAAGCACATGCGCTTCAGGGTCCTCAAGATCTGCACCAGCAGGGTCACCCCTTGCATGATGCAACCAATCACATGCACCCCTGGGCTGGTCCAAGGGACAAGGCACAAAGCAACAGCCAGTCTCTTCTTGATGGTATACTGGCTGGCGAGGGGCCTGCCTTGCACACTCATACCACAGCTGTGCAAGTGCCAAGTGCATATCATACTGCTGCAACCACTGTTGGTGTAAGCAGCCGGCAGGCTGCTGCCACTGCTGCCTTGTCAAGCAAGGCTGAAGAGCAAAGGGCTGAAGTGCACAAGGCTGAAGTGCATAAGGATAGAGGCTTCCCAAGTCAGGCTGGTCACAAAAAGGCCACTCAAGCTTTGCCGCTGCAGCTCATGCTGTACCAGTGGGGCCTACCACAGAAGGTGGTACAGGTAAACTTGCATGTCCACATTTCAAGCCCAGATTGCAGCCAATGCTGTTATGCAAGCAGACATGCTACTATTGTCTCAAGTTTGGGCAGATTTGTAGCTTCATCCTCTTATCCGTTCACTGAGTCTGTCAGGAGCATGAATACTTTTGTAAGGCATCCCTGTCTGTTCACCGAGTCTGTCAGCAACTTGAATGTTCTGCAAGGCATTTCTGTAGACTGCAACAGCAAACGCAGGTGTGCAACCTTGTCTGCTGCATTGCAAGCATTCGAGGACATCCTGTTGCAAAGGTACATGCTGTAAAGGGAGAGCAAGCTTGTTTTGGCAGCAACAACAAAGCAACATCTTCTTATAGATGTTCAGACTTGCTTCTCACAAGCTTGTTGGTGATGAGCTTCTTATGACTTTGCAGGCGTATGCTGCCAAGGGGGTGCACAAGATGTACCCCTGGCAAGCTGCAGCATTGGAATGTGGAAAGAGCGGCAACAACCTGGTGTATTGCGCACCCACTTCTGGTGGAAAGAGCTTGGTAGCTGAGATCCTGCTGATCAGGCGTCTTGGTAACACCAAAAGACCAGGCAGACCTCACGGTGGTTTCCATGTAAGCACCTGTTCTGCTTTGCCCAGACTTTGAATAGCGTGCTGAAGATGACAATGATTGAGTGCAAAAGTGTGGCTCATCAAGCCTGCTGATAACACCCAACGACCTAGCAGATGCGGCTGTGACTGTCCTGCAGAAATTTAGCATGTATTTACCTAGGCAGTGGTATCTCATGCGCAACAAGTGTCAGGTGACAAACGTCCTGTTGACCAGGCATGCCGCAGCATGCTGACAAGGTGTCATGTGTTGTGTCAATTGCATGATGCCAGCTGCTTAGAATCATTGGTTGATTGTGTGGTTTGTTGGTGCAGATGTACAGCAAGGCGCTGGTAGTCCTGCCGTATGTCAGCGTTGTTGCTGAGAAGACTGAGCATTTGACAACCATTCTAGCTGCAATGAGATGCAAGGTGAAGGGCTACTACGGGTCTGGAGAGGGGGGCATGCCCCTAGCCCCTGGGTAAGCACTTCTTGTGATTCTGGTCATATGCTCTGTCATTGTAGCGCATGCAGCAGGGCCAAACAGCATTGCGCACATGGGAGCAGTGAGGATTGGGGCATTAAGGCAGTTCAGCAGCATGCACCAATATACTGCAAACTGGCCAGCACGAGGTGCAACTGCACCAATTGCACTAGGGGCTGGGGGGAAGGGGGTTGTATGGCGGTCATCATGGGTTTTGTATGTGAAGCTGCGTGTATGCACGTCACAAACAGCATGTCTGCTGCAACTTGCCTAGTTGACTTGTATAGGTGTCAGCCAACCTGGGTGCTATATTATACTACATGGTATCTCGATACATTTTTGCAGCACAACATCCAAGATTTGTGGGTTGCCCACAAAGTTTTAAAACTTGTGCCGAACACACCTAGCATTTGTTGTTGGTGTTGCTTTTGTTGTTGTTGTTGCTTTTGCTGTTGCTGTTGCTATTGTGGCTGCTTTTATTGGATTGTGGTACATGGTAAATTGCAACAAGGACAGCAACACCACATATGATGCCATCTGACAACATTTCCGACATGTTTGTGCAGAGGGGAGTCTGTGGCAGTGTGCACCATAGAGAAAGCAAACGTGGCCATCAACAAGCTGGTGCAAGAGGGCAGGCTGGGTAAGCACATGCACCGCATCAACACAAGGCAATCGCATCATGCTGTTTCCTGCATCTCACTGCCGATTTTTCAGTGGATGAGCTGCATGTGACCTTCTCCAGCAAGGCTGCTGATTCAGCAAGCCTTTCATGCAATTTGGCACATGCCTGGCACGCTTCCAGCATGTCATCCAAATCTGGGACATGCCTGCAGATGGGCTGACATGTGTGGGCTGAGCTGCATGTGGTGCATGTGATCCCTACAGGGCTGTCGTCTTGAAGCCAACATCTGCCAAGCTGCTGTCTGAAACTGCTTGCAAAGGCTGACACTGTGCTTGTATGCATGCCAAATATGCATTGTCTTAACTGACTTTGGCGAAGCTGACCTGTGTGTAGTAGAAAAAGAGTTGCGTGCACAATGTGCATACAGTATTGTGTGGCGCCCACCAGCATTACCTTTGAAGCCATTCTCTCCCAAAATAGTACGTTCATGGCCAGAAGCATGAGTGTCAGGCCATACACCATAGAGGAAGTCATGAACAGGAAGCTTCTTCTGACACTGGTAGCAGGCTGAAAGCAGTGACATGCAGGACATCGATCAATCTTGATATAAAAGCTGAACATAAGGTCATGATCAGACATGAATTGGGTTTACATGCTATCTTGGCGCTATATTTATCAGCTGTGTCCCTTGCTAATAGCATGTGTGTCGAATGCTTTAGTGGCATTGCAATATAAGTTGGGTGCTCTGTTGCAGGGGAGCTGACATGTGTGGCAGTGATGGATAAGCTGCATAAAGCCATAGGATTTTGCCTTTGTCACCAACGCAGTAATGTTTGCCAGACAGGCCGTGCTGTAAGTGAGTTGCTTGTAGCGTCGCAAAGCAATGCCAATGGTGCAGGGGAGCTGACATGTGTGGTGGTGGATGAGCTGCACATGGTGTGTGACCCCAACCGGGGTCTGCCTCTGGAGCTGTCCATCACCAAGCTGCTGTTTTCTCGCTATGCCGATCGCATTCAGCTCATTGGCATGTCAGCCACCATGGGAGGTGAGCAAATGTCATGTCATGCCTAGGAGGCCTGCCCTCATTCAGCTCTGTTCTGCCCTGCCCTGGCCCCTGTTGTCCTGCTCATACCTGCCCTGCCCTTGCCTTGCCTTTGCTCTTGCTTCCACCTGCCATGCCCTGTCCTGCTGTTGCATTGTTGATTCTGCCCTGCCCTGCTTGGTGGTGCCTTGACCGCCTCGCCCAGTCTTGTCCTGCCCTGGACCCCGTGCTTCTGCTTCCCATAGCACAAGCAATGCATGATGTATATGTATGGGTTCAGGGAACACAAGACCTACCTGTGCTGCTTCTCATAGCACAAGCAATACATGATGTATATTTGAGGGTTCAGGGAACACAAGATCTGCCTGTGCTGACGCAGGCTTGCAGGAGCTGCGCAGCTGGATGCGAGCAGAGCTCTTCCTGACCAACTTCAGGCCGGTGCCACTCACAGAGCATGCTGTCTTCAAAGGCTGCGTCTACTCTAAGGTCTGCTCAGTCCTGAAGCGTCGACACTTCATACAGGGTGAATTGCCATGGTCTGTTGACTAGGCTAGGATGATGTAGGCAGTTTGACCCAGCAAACAGCAACTGACTGTTGACGAGATAGGACTTGCAGGGGCGTCATCATACACTGCAGCTTCATCCACAAGTATTGATACCACTGCAGATTGTCTGACTGATTGGCTTTCTGCATTCAGGCCGCTGTTGCGGTTTTGCATCAGAGAGTCACATTTCCAGCCAAAAACCAGACTAAACAGGGTTAGTTTGTTACCAGGCCTCTTTCAAAGTTGGGGCTGCAGGGTATAAGCCTCAGTGCCCCTCCCCCCTCCCCCAAGAAAAACATGCTTTTCTGCATGGTATTGGTCGTAGTCTCAACTTGTCGCACACGGCATGCTGCTCTTGACTACACCTGTGGTGCTGCAGGTCAGTGGCACCAGCAACCCAGATGAGGTCCTGACAGCCATGAGAGAGCTGCCTGAAAGCACAGCCAGAGACCAAGATCATCTTGTGCCACTTGTGGCTGAAGTTGTCATGCTGAGTAAGCATGGCACACTGAACATAGCACCTAGCCTGCATGGCCTTTGTCACACATTCCAAGTTTGACGTTGCTGCTTGAGAGCCTTCTTGTCTTTGTTTCCTTTTTAGATGTTTTCTGTGGCCAGGTCCTCAACACTCCTTTGGGCTGACATTGCCAGTAGTTGATATCGTTGACTGTTGGTGTGCCCATTGCTTGGTAGCATGCTGCCCTGCTCATCACAGGCCTACAATGTTCCATGCTGGCTTGCCATGATTCATCACTTGTGTGGTGCAGAGTGGATTAAGAACCAAAAGAGTGCTGCTTTGCTGTGCCAGCTGCAACAAAAGCAGTGGCCCCAACCCTGTGCTTTATTGTTTGCCTATCCACTGCCCCACTAGTTTAGCTGGAAGACAGCTTGTTTTTGGACACCCCTCTTCTTCTTGTCCTGCACAGGAGTATCTCAACCCCTCTTCTTCTTATTGTCCTGCTCTCAACTCCCCTTCTCATTCCTCTTGTTTCACATAATGTCCGTGCATGTGTGATGCAGGTGAGCCAGTGCTGGTGTTCTGTGCCAGCCGCAAGCAGACTCAGAGCTGTGCAGAGCTTCTGTCAGAGCTGCTGCCCAGTCAGCCTGGCTGCGAAGCTGTGGCAGCAGCTGCCCAAGAAGCTCGCAAGGCACTGGTGGTGAACATGCAGGACGCCATGGGTGGCTTCAGCAACGCTGCTCTGGAAAAGCTCATGCTGGCAGGTGATTCCGTGTACCTATGAGTCGTTGATTGTTTGTGCTGATGCCGCTGTGTTTGATCTGGGGGTCAGGTCATGACAACAGGGGAAAGCTCATGCAGGCGGGTGATTGCGTGTACCTATGAGGCATTGGTGATTGTTTGTGCCCATGCGCTGTGTCTGATTATTGTTATTATTATTATTCATATTAATATTGTTTAGTTGTGATAGGCCTACTGTACAAGGCAACACCCGATGGCCAGCATAAATCTACATATCCTGCTGAGGCTAACGCCCTACCACATGAGGGGGCATCAGCTCTTGTGCGCTGTGTCTGATCTAGGGGTCAGGTCATGACAGCAGGGGACCCTTTGAGTAATTGCTGATGCTGTGCCAAACCACACATGCAGGCTGCAATGGGGGTAGTCCAAATTGCTGTGGCAAGTTTGACGCTAGCCTTATTGTCCTGCTGTCTGTCATGCTGACAGTCCTGCTGACTGTCCTGGTGTCTGTCCTGCTGTCTGCTGTTTGAAGGTTCACCTGCCTAGAGTCCGTAGTCAAGTGTGGAGCAGGCCTGCAAGGCGCTGAAATCACAAATGCTGAATGGTTTATTGATCTCGAGAAGTGCTAGCTCAACACAACAGTGCTCAAACACAATGGCAAGCATGCGCCACAGATGCAAGTCTGCCTTAAACACTGATGCAAAAACACCTCAGCCAGTACTACTACTACATGTGTCGTGCAGGCCTTGCTACAGATACAGAGCAACTGCGCAACAGAGAAGTGCCTGATGCTGGCTCATAATGATGCAATGACACAACCTGCAACTGAAAAGCCACAATTCTGTGTCCACATGCAGCTTTCACACGCAGGACCTGGTCTTGTGTGTTCACTTCATGCAAGACAAAAACTAAGTCCAACTTTAGTTTCAAAACTGAAAGGAAGAAAACTCCACTGCTGATTGCAGAGTCGGATGCTTGGCAATGTTAAGGGCAGAGTGGAAGTGAACGGCACATATGCATTCCCAATTTTGCAAGACAGGCACATGAAAGCCAGACTCAAAGCTGGGGTGCTGGCACTGACTATTACAGCAAGCTTGGCATGTGAAGGTAATGTGTGGCTCTGTAGGTGTGGCGTACCACCATGCTGGCTTGACCACAGAGGAGAGGCAGACCATAGAAGCAGGCTTCAGGTCTGGAGCACTGCTGGTGCTGACTGCAACTTCTACACTGGCTGCCGGGGTGAACCTCCCAGCTCGGCGAGTCATCCTGAGAAGCTTGTGGCAGGTATGGGTTGCATGCTAGGTTTCATGGCTCAGCATGCAGTGTCAGGTCTCTTGACTAGCTTGCTGTAGGTTACTCTAAAGGCTTGAACCAAGGCTCCTCGCAAAGTCTCTGTCATTTTGTATAGTCTGTGTAAGCCACAAGTTGATGGTGTTTGGATGACTGTGGGCAACACAGGTTCAGCCGTGTGTTGCAGCATGACAATCAGGTGTTGTGTCAAGTGATCTCAAAAGCTTGAGCAGTATTTGCTGTAGGGAGTAGGGCCTGTTTCAAGAGCCCAGTACCTGCAAATGGTGGGCAGAGCAGGCAGAGCAGGCCAAGCCAAATTAGGCGAGGCCTTCATCATGGGCAAAGGGGATCCCGAAGCATCCTTTGGGGACTGGAAGGACATCTGCCAGCTGTTAGTCGCTCGGGTGCCATCCCTGCACAGTCAGCTGCTTTCAGAATCTGCATTCAGAGTCTGCGCTGCTCCTACAAGCACAGTGGGTACAGTAGCGATGCAGCTTGCAGCCTGTCAGCAGGTTCCATCACATCAGCCTAGTCAGTCGCAGGCTAGGCTGAGCAGTGCGAGTCAGGGCAGTGCTTGCTCAGCTTCCAGTCAGCCTTCTCATGCGTATCTGGCGTCAAATGCTTCACAGCAGCAGCCGCAGCACCAGCAGCAGCAGCCTCCTCAGTCACAAGCTTCAAGTACCCAGTCTGTGTTTGTCCACCATACTGGAATACAGTCAGTTGCTGTGCACGCATCATCTGCACAGCAAGCCGCTCTTCCGTTGCCACTCCAGTCAGCATCAAGTCAACCCAATGCCCAGTCATCAGCCAGTCAGCCTGGTCATGATGACTCATCCTCATCAACGCAGCAGCTGCAAAGGATGCTGCTGGAGGCAATTGCAAATGGGTCCATTGGCAGTGCCCCAGATATCAACCATCTGATCCAGAGCACTCTGCTGAGTCATCAGTCCCAGTACAGCCGGATGCAACTGGCCACCAAGACTGCTTTGGCAGCGCTCAGGTGTTACTTCCTTTGCTGTGACTGCTCTGTATGTCCATCAGGTTGTATGAAGTTCACCAACATTGGTCATGGGCACAAGACTTGCCAAAACCTGAATCTGTCTTCAGACAACTCAAGCATCTCACAGGCAAAGCACAGGTACATGCTAGCAGTGAACAGGATTGCTGATGCATCAAAGTGCCCCTTGCCAATTGCCTGCCAAGCAAGCAACTGCCTGAACAGCATATCAGACAGCAGCATCAGCACTAGTCGATGTCACGATGTCACTGCTTTGTGCTCTACAGCTGGATTCCAGCGCCATTTCAGCAAGCAAAAACTGCACGACTGTGGTCCTAACAGGCGCTAAGTTGCGATTTCTTCAAGCAACTTTGTGGCAAGGATGCAGGTCCCAGAAGCTTCTGACCTACAGCCAGGCCTCTCCTGACAAGGCTGCAGCCTGGCAGGCCACCACTATGGGGCGAGCAGTGTATGACAGCGGTCTGCCAACAGACATTGGAATGAGGCTATATGATGAGCTGAGTAAGGCTGTGGCAGGGCTGGTCCTGGGGGAGCCCTTGCACCTCATGTACACCATCATGCTGGAACACCCATTCAAGATCTTTGGCTGGGGCTGTTGGGGGAAGCTGTTTGAGAACCTGCCAAGCATGCAGAAGAAGGTGAATGCACCCTAAATCAGCAGTTCTATGTCTGTATCATTGTGCCATACAACTTGCTTCCTGTAGTCATTATGCTTGACCATCCAATCACCACTACTGAATGACTACAGGGCCATGCTACTTTGCAGCCTGCCCTTTGTGCAAAAACAGATCATGGACAGGTTGTTGATGCCTTGCTAAGTGCTTTGTTACTTTTGTATTTACAGGCCATGCATGCAACTCTACGTCAACTCATGCATGGCCCACTATGCTATGCAGTGCTATGCTATGCTATGCTATTTTATGCTATGCTGTGCTATGCTATGCTATGCTATGCTATGCTATGCTATGCTATGCTATGCTATGCTGTGCTGTGCTGTGCTATGCCATGCTGTGCTGTGCTATGCTAAGTTATGCCTTGCTATGCTATGTCATGCTATGCCATGCTATGCTGTGCTATGCTGTGCTGCAGGTGGCACGTATTGTTGGCGTAAATGAGGGTTACATTGGGCAGCGCTGTCGCGGAGGTGGTGCACAGTCAGATGCTTCAGCAAAGCATGCACGCTTTGCTGCTGCCTGTGCTTTGAACGCCCTGCTATGTGAGCAAAGTGCCTGGGCAGTGGAACAGACCTGGGGCTTGCCATCAAGCCTCACACAACAAGGTCAGCCTCTCCTCACGTACCTGTGCTCACATCAGCAAAATGACACCGTTCCCAAGGTGGTCTTTGCTTGCCTCAGCAATTATGCCGTCTGCTCATCATCAAACCTCAATGTTGGCTGTGCTGTGGATGCCCTGCTATATGAGCTAATCCAAGCTCCATGCCCCAAGGGGTCCCTCTGCGGCGTCGATTTTCCATCTCCCTGTCCAGCAGGCGATGTCAGCAAAGCGTCTCGGGGTTACTGTCCATCTTGACGCGACAAGGTGCAACATTGCCAGCCCTCACCTAGCCTGCAGGTTGACAGCACCTGCACAAGGCGTTGCACCTCGACGTGAAAGTCGACATGATAATGATTGCAGGAGTGACAAGGGGGCAGTTGCAAAAGCTGCAAGCGGACCTGTCCAAGTGGGCAGGGCTGATCAATGTGAAACTTGACATGTTGGTGGTTGCAGGAGTGACAAGGGGCCAGTTGCAGAAGCTGCAGACGGAATTGTCCAAGTGGGCAGCTATGGCAGGGCTGATGTGCGCCTCCCTGGGGTGGTGGCAGCTGGAAGCCCTGCTGGCCTCCCTCTCCCAGCAGGCAGCTGCAGGGGTCAGGCCTGAGCTGCTGCGCTTGATGGACATCCCCTCCATGACTGCAGCCAATGCTAGGTATGCAATGAGTCTTGTGGGTGCTTTCGTGTGGGGGATTGCATGTGGGTGATTTCATGTGGGGAATTTTATGTGGGTGATTTCATGTGGGGAATTTCATGTGGGTGATTTTGCGGGGGTGAATTCATGCCAGTTGCATGGTCACCAGGTGAGGTGTCCAGTCAGCCTGTCACAGCAAGTATCTGCAGGCATCGGGCCTGAGCTTTTGTGCCTCTGGGAGATTGCTTGCTTGACTGCATCCAACTGTGGGTATGCAGCTGAATGAATTAGGACCTTGGTATATCATGCAAGATGTTGGACAAGGAGATACTTACACTTGACTGTGTGGAAAGATACATGCTGAACGGGTGAATTAGCGAAAGAGTCACTGAGCTAATGAACGAGTCACTGAATCAATGACCGAGTCACCAATGACTGCAAGAAGGGATCCACATATGATGCAGTGAAATACTGAATGCGTGGATAGATGAGCGTACTGAACGAGCAAGTTGAGAAATTCAATGAAGGAGAAATGGACAAAGGGTTGACATGTGTTTGGCTGGCAGGGCTCTTCACAGTGCAGGATTGATCAGTCCTGAGCTGCTGGCGGCAGCTCAAGAGGAAGATGTAAAGAAGGCACTGGCAGCAGGTCTGCCAGGAGCCCTCAAGAAAGCATCTCAGGACAAGTATGCTTTGCATGCTGCTCGATGTCTTGCATTGCTTGTCAAGTCTGGATAGCCAGTGAAGCTCTGTGTTGTTTGGTGTGGGTGGGTACTCCTTTCATGCAGCGTAACGGCAGTTTTGTTTTGTGAAATATGTGACTGTCCTATAGCACATAGACTGATTGCAGCATCTTGAATCCTACTAGGCGTATTTGATCATGTCCTGACACCTGTTGATATACAGGACTTTTCAGGCTTTGAAGATTCACCCTTGACCACTCACCTATGTCAACATGCTTGCTGCATGAACTACATTGGGCCTTGCAATGTGCCTGTTGTCAGGCAACCCTGTTCAATGCCTTTCAATCTCTTGAAGGTGCTGAATCATACCTAAAGCCCCATTCTGTCACTGAAATGTTGACGTGTGCAATGCGGATTCTGCAATTATTTTCCTGCAATGTTGTTTCTGCAAGGTTGTTGCTGCAACGTTGGTTGCTTCTTCTGTCATGACATGTGTCTTTGGGTGCAGACGGGCAGCCCCTTTCTTGGGGGGCTTGACAGGAGCCCAGGGCACTAATCACTTTGTGGCCAGGACTGCCAAGGCCATCTTATCAGGTGCGTTGTCCCTGCTGCTGGTTGTTTGTTCAACATGCTTTATGTCCTTGTCCCGCACGTACCTAGCTCATCATGAGCTGGAAAGTGTTGTTAATATTATTTGAATTATGTAGCTGTCCCTGGATACTCTCTGCCAAATCACCAGCAAGCTGACAAGAAAGTCTGCTGCAATGAAATGAAACTGTGAGTGCAACCATTGTACAAGTCTCTTCAAAAGAACAGTCACTGCAAAAGAAGAGTGACCGGCACAATGCTAAGCATAATTTTCTGCACATGCAGCCGCACGAGAGCACATGACTAATGTAGCAGAGGAAGCTGCTGAGGAAGCTGCCAAGCTGGCTGACAGTCAGCAGTTGTCTCCCTCTCAAGATGCTGCATCAGATGGCGCTGTTCAAATGAACACAGAGGGATGATCATGGCAGTGACAGCCAGCTTTCTTGGTCCATTCAACCATAAAGAGGTGTGTAACATGTGTTGCATGTTGCCTGAGTACCACAGCTATGACATCATTATACTGATGTATGGCCAGTATGCCTCGTCCTTTCATGTTATCTGCTTGTGAAATTCCAGCATTCTTATTTCCGGTACCAACGTCGAGCCATGTTGCCAGTACTTGTGCCTGATCAAGCGGCGGCCCATGAACGTTTGTTACTGATAAGCCTTCAGTGGTTTGCCTGGCTAGCTCGTCTTGACCTGACGAACTCCAAAGATTTGCTGTCCTGAAGATGCTCATACTTCTTCCTCAGCCTGGTGTCAGTAATCTGTAAGCATGCGTGGGAGGAAGAGTGAAGCCATTCCTTGCAGGGTTTTAGAGGAGCCTAGTGCTGTGCACTGTGCTGAAAGGCCTTTGTATCCCATTAAGGGTCAGCAGAGTATGCCCCATCAATGCCACTGGTATTCACGCCTTGATGACGCAGCACTGGCGGATTCTGGTACGTAGTATACATATAATCATATTTGCTGCCTGTTTGTACCACAGCTCTTGCTATTGCTGGCATGCTGACTGCCAAAATCCTAAACCTCATACAGGGAGCTGGCTCAGACTGTATGTACAGTCCACACAGGGAGGCGCATTTTCACCGACTGGATACTGAGTGAATGCAGCACACCTACAAAAGTGTGTCTCCAGAGCACAACAGACACCTGAGTGAGCAACTTTGATACCCTGCAGGTGTGCTCACAGTTGGGCTTGCAAGTGGTGCCTGAGGCTGGATTAACAATCTCTGATATACTCCAGAGCTGCATGCACAGGATTGTATGCAACTGTGACCAAGAGTACAAGGACCAATGCCCAGCCTCGTATCTGGAACAAAGTATAGGCTTCAGCTGCATTTATCTGCTATTGCTCATTGTGAGCGCAATATGGCATATTCCGACAGTGTCTTTGTTGGCTTGTGCTGCCTAGGTTTTTTTATGCGCTTGTTACTGGAGAATGTTCATGTCATCATGTGTGCACCCTTTCTCCTCAGCGTGCAAGACTCTTTTGTGTAATCAGGCGCTCTTCACATTCAATTTGTGTAATTGAAATTCATCACCCAGAAAATGTCATAGTGTTATAGCTTCCACAGCAAGTGCAAAGTCAACGGCATTGGTCATGCTCAGTGACACTTGACAAGTCACTACAATGCAATGCTAGTGATGTTACAAGCATCAAGAACGTGAGCAAATTTAGCGCTAGTTGCTGATTGGTTTCTGTATGAGGCGCTGCTCTACCTGAGGGCACACCAAAATCTACTGGCTTGGAACGAAAACAAAGTTCATAGAGATATCCAAGTCAAAGTCAACATCGAGCTGGACAGTCTTGGCGAGTTGATTGGCAACAACTCTTGACGTGACAACAGAGTCTTGCAGACATTGTTCTGTAAGTCAAGTCAACTCAAACAATGCCATCTTGAGGAGATCATGCATCAAAGTTCTTAGTCCTTTTGGCTGTTGCTCCTGTAGTTTCAGGGTAGATGTTCATGTCAGCCTGCCCCAGCAGAGCAGCTTGCCTGGTAGAGTCGGTAGTCTTTCGCTTTCCATGGCCGCTCTCAATCAGACCCTGCCTGGCCAGTAGTGCTGACTGCTTGACTGTCAAGTACCGTTGCATCTGCAAGACATATACTTTGTACTCTCATGGTCATCTGACCTACATCTCGTGCTGCATGTGTGATATATTCTAAGACAGGACGAGCTGCTGCTGGTGACATTTGCAGGCAATCAGACTCAATGCATTGAGCAGACATACAGTTTGAGGCTCAAGTGACAGGGCATGGGTGAAGGTGTATTTGTGGTGGGTGAAACTTTGTGTTGGTGGACATGGCCAGCTGCAGATCTGGGCTGACATCATTGTGCATTACTGAGCCAATAACAATGGTACCTCTGCCGTGGCTGCATCAACAGACAGCACAGCCTTGATGAGATGGCTCCTGACCATGCCATTCCTGACCAGGGTGTATTCGGCAGCCAAAAAATCTGCCTTGTCTTTGGAGATCTGGACAAATCCAATACCACTGGTCCAGAAGCCGTGATCGTGGTCACCTGCTGCCTCAAGGAACACCCTCTTCATGCCACTCTGCAGAAGGAAAAGTTGTCAAAGTCAATGTGCAGGTGGCGCAACATGTATGCATTCAGCACACTATGCTGCACCTATGACTAAGAATGACAGGGCAGATAACAGAGTCATAAACATCACTTTGTGCCAAAACACCCACCTGCGCAAACAAGTCTGCAAGCATTTCTTGTACATGCAAGCACATCAACAGTGCCAGATTGGCGACATACTGACATGTTTGCTGCACAAGAGTGATTGTACCTTGGCCAACTCCAGTTGGAAGTGCAGCCACAGGATCTTCATGTAACCGAAGCCATGAAGAGAAGGCAGGCTGTCAGCATACAGCAGGTCTGCCATGCCTTCACCCTGCAGCCGGACTATGATGGCAGCAAGGGGCGGGCAGTCCTGCAGGGTCATCAGCATACATTAATTTTTTTGTCAATACTACTAGATGTTGGGAGGGTAAAATGTAAACGAGACAAGAAAAACTGCAATATGAACAAATTGAAAGGCAATGAAGCAATTATGCTGTATCCATCATGTGGGATCACCTCACAGGACATAGACTGCAAGACAAGACAAGACAAGATTGCATTCATGAAGGGCAACAGCTGGGTCCTTCCAGAGAAGCAACAGACTTTGATTGCAACTTTTTGCTTCTGTGTTACACGCAGCCAACAGGCGGAGACATCACTGCAAGCTGCAAGACAGAACAGTATTTTGGTATGAAGAGATACACATTGTACTGAGACCAGTTGTAGCAGCCTGACACACGGTCCGTGACTAAAGCAACTCCTATGGTCCTTTGTTTCTCACAGAGCTGCATGAGCAGGTAAAAGTACCTGAAGACTGACTGGGCCCTCTCGTGGAACGTTCTCCCAAAGAGTCAAGGCATAGCAGCTGTGGTTGAAGCATGACATGGCATGGCTTCCATGCACGAAACCTTCCAGCATGGGAACTTCCACGTCACTGTCGAGCCCTGGTGTCTCATCTGCCTGGGTATCGAACCTGAACACCTTCAGCAGCTGCTGGGTGGCTGACAAGATATGATTGAGCTCAGGGAAATTCAGACCACTGCTGCCTGATGTGACAGTGACGCCTAATCCCTTCTTGCTACTGACAGCTGCTACGGGTATGCAACCGTGCTCAGCGGTCTGCTTTGCCTTTGCGTCCCAGTGAGTCTTGATATGCTGACACTCAGGGGAGCACATGACACACCCTGCAGTTAGGCAATCTGCCACTCAGGCGCTGTTTCTTTCAAGCAAACATCTTGTAACGACTGCAGACAGTAACCTGGTCTCATATGGTCTCAAAGGTCAAGGAATACATACACAACACTTGAGAATGACTAGCACGTGAAAGTGCCCAGCCAAATGACCCATGTCACAGTGTGAAGCACAATCTGATGCAGACACTGTCTGGCTCTGCCGCTTTGGCAGCAGTGTGAAATGGAGTTTGTACTCGGCTGAAGCAAAGCAGGCTTGCCACACATTTGAAACTTACATTCTGCACGAGCACTGCCTCCCACATTCACCAGCTGCTGGTGTGGTTGTCTGCAACCCCTATGCGTGGGGCGATTACACAACCAGCAATGGTAGGTTTGGTCAGTGTATGGCTCCTCGCACAACTGCGTGCAGCTGACACAAGGCAAGTACCTGCAGATGGGCAGCTAATGGGTCATCATTGCCAGAAATGGTGTATGTGAGCATACGAGCTGAGGCGGGTGCAGATATGATGACCAACAGATGTGATGACCAACAAAGGTTTCCACGCCACCATGACACACTGACTGCGACAATTAAACACACGCGCACCATGACTGCTGCTATGCGATGACTTGCACAAATGACATGTACTTGTCTGGATCAACTCTTGCAGGGACTCTTTGTGAAAGCTCATGCTACCAATGCAGCGAAATTATACACATGATCATATGTTTTACAACACACCAAGACTCATGCACTGCTACGTGCATGCATAAGTACTGACTCGCAGAAAAAACCACATCTACAGTATCTTACTTGTGGGCTCTGGATGGTTCTGCGGTGGGGAATGACTGTGCAGATTTTTCACAGCCAGCCAGCTCTCCAGACTCCTCCTCGGCAACAACTTGGTTCTGCTCATAGTCTGGCTCAGAGAACAAGGAACACAGGAATGCAGTGAACTCGCACTGGCCGCATCGGGCGGTGGACTGAAGAGACCCGGCTCTGCATAACATCAACAGGCCATGAGCAATGCAACACGCACTAATTTGTCACAATTTGCTGCACTAGCATGGACATTGCATAATGTAAGTCATGGTACATGCATGGCATGCAATGATCCAGCGTTGAGTCTAACCTGATTTGTCTGCATTGCTAGCAATATAGTGTTCAAGAGTTGCAGACATCTGCTGCAGCACAGCTCACGGACAAGTGGCTATGCAGAACTGTCACGTGACAGGGCATGCATGCAGAGCTCATGTAGGCTGGTGCAAAGAAAATCCTGGTGTGAATGATGAGCTCATTTACTCTTGCTAAGTGGTAGCACTGAGGCAACCCAACTGCTGTACAAAGAGATTGCTGTGTTGGCACGCAGCTGGATGAAATGCACTGGAAACAGAAGCGAACAACTTGCATCGCATTAGCTGTGACTGAGACTAATTGCCTTGGGTAGTGGTAGAGGCTTGAAACCTGCACTTGCGATGTGCCCAAAATTTCCCAACATTTACACCAGTCCTTGACTCACTCACAGCGGCACTACAAGCAAACAAAAACCCAGCATTACCTGGAAATTTGTGGTCTACCCTGTGCTGCAAGAGCGCAGGCTTCAATGTCTTCAGCGTCATCCAGCACTAGGATCCTGCTGAGCTTGCTGGGCCTGCCTTGCAGCTTGCTTGAAAGTAGAATCTGGTCCTCCACATGAGCCGCTTCTGACAGCATGCATATGTCCTCTTCAAAGCTAAATCTGCAGACAGTGACAGGGAGTGAGCCAAGCTGTTTGGTGCAGCACAAAACATCTGGCAGGCAGTCTCAGCTTGTAGCACATGCAGAACAACAACGCATGTTCAGCTCGTGGGGTACCGCATGGCAGTGTCATGACATAGTTGCAACAAAGATACTTTCGTCATGTCAGTGCAGAGGGTATTGGGTGTGTGGCAATGCATGTCATTGTGCAGGGTGTGCAAGTGACTACAGAAGTGTCCACGTCTGCAGCTTTGCCAACATGGCGAAAGCAAAGCTTTGTTTGAGGCTCAACAAGCTTCAACGGTGTCAAAATGTGCACACAATGACTGTTCATCAGTGTGAACCATCAAAAGCACGACAGCAATACAGCATCATGTGACATGATTCATAACATCAGCCCTACAGCATCATGTTCATATCTTGTGCAACATACAGACAGGCAGACAAACTGTGGTGCAGTATGCATGCTGGGCTGGACGTAGCAAATCCTGGTGTGGATCATGAGCTCATCTACTCTTGCTAAGTGTTACCACTGAGGCAACCCGACTGCTGGGTGAAGAGTTTGCTGTGTTGGCACACAGCTGGATGAGATACACCGGAAACAAAAGAGAACAACCTTGCATCACAATGCCTGAGGCTTAGACTAACTGACTGATGTAGTAGCTGAGGCTTGCAATCTGCACTGGAGATGTGCCAGCAGTTTTGTAGCATCCACTTGTTCTTTGCAACAGTACAATCAGTACAATCAGTTCTTGACTCACTCACAGTGGCACTGCAAGCAAACAAGAACGAGGCATCACCTGGAGGCTAGTGCGCTACCCTGAGCTGCTGGAGTGTAGGCTTCAATCTCTTCCATGTCATTTGGCAACAGGAATCTGCTGAGCTTGTTGGGCCTGCCATGAGGCTTATTCCAGCTGAGCAACTGTTCCTGAACACATGATGCTTCTGACAGCATGCATACAGTCTCTTCCAGACGGTATCTGCAGACAACAACAAGGGATCAACACCAGCCAAGATTTGTGGTGTAGCGCTCACCCAACGTCTGGCAAGCAGCATCAGCCAGCTGCAGCAGATGCGGAGTTGCATACTCGTAGGTCATTGGGTACGAGGCAACTAAGTCACCCAACTATTGCAACGAGACGCCCAGGTCATGATCATGTCAATGCATTCAAAGGTATGAAGTACGTGACACCACGCTGTTGTGCAGAGAGTATATGGCATTAAATAGTACTCCTTTACTTGGCTGTGCGGCCAGGCAAGCAAAGCTCAATGTGCAAAGCTCAGTATATATGGACAGCCTCCCAGCGACAGCATCGTTAAAAGCATTGGACAAGAAAGACACCTGCTGGAGATGAGCTTTGGGTGGAAGGAAGGGGGTGGCTGTGTGTCGTAAGAGGCCAAGTTGGAAGGACTGCTGCTGCACCACTCTGGCATAACCTCATCAAGGCGCATTATGAGCTTGGCGGAGAAATCCTCGTTGTCTTGCAACAAGCCATCTCCTCCCCTGCTGATCACACTTGGTGAGCAAAGCAGCAAAGCAGAACGCATTCTGATTTGTTTTCGTGATAGGGCCCCCAGCTACCGGCAACAGGAGGTCAAGCTGTTTTTTTAGCTGAGCTGCAACCAGCTTGGTTTTGCTGCATGCAGCATACGCCTGTGCTGGATTTTTGATGTCTCATAACTGCTTTCTGCAATTCAGACTGTAAGGTACTAGAGTGTTTGGGCCAAGGGGGGGAGGGGGGGGGGGCACCAGCTCAGCAAGGCCAGCAAGTTGAGTGGCATTTCTCATTCAAGCCTTGCAGAAGCAATGGCATCAGCCATGTTATAAGTGAACATGTGGAAGCTGTTTCACGTCCATCAATAATGGCAGCTGCAGCTGCATCCCTTAGTGCAACACAGCAATGCAAATACATTGCCGCTGGTGACCTTGTGCATTGTACAAAAACATCTGCACCATGCAGAAACGGCAAGATGTGTGCATGATGTAATATGTGAATGCATCCGACCATCATGCATGACAACTAGTCGTTGGCTGCAGTATCTGACCAGGATGTTGGCTCCCATCCTTCCTCCGCAGCTGCATCGTCAGTAGGCGACCACTGAGGATACGTCCTCTGAAAGCCAGGACTGGCCATTGGGCCCGGCATGACACGCTTGGCCAAGCTGTCTTTTGGCTGCTTGGCTCAGAGGGGGGAGGGAGTCAGCATGGTCTGGGTTCTGCAGCATGAAGACCCTTTCAATAACTGATTTAATGTTGTCTATGCAAGTATTGTCTGTGTTTGTAAAAAGTTGCCAGACTCAGTATTGCTTGCAAGACAAGGGCGCTGGTGCACCTTTTGCAAAGCAGCTGCCACTGAGGAAAGAACACACAAAATGAGCGACTGAAGTTAGCAATACTTCAATTGCAATTGATGCAAGGCAAAAAAAATGTTGCTTGTTGATTGCAGCTAGTCTGTATTCACTTGTGATTGCGCTGGACTGGCCTGGTATATGCTTGCTTGAGCATAACATGATACGCAGTATGGGAATCGGCACAAACAAAGCTTTCAGCACACACTAACTTAGGTAGACTTGTTGGTACATGGAGTGAGAGTGTCACCAGTACAAACGACCAGAGACCTGTTTACAGCATGTTACAATGCAATTGCACCGCAAGTTCTGATGGATACCTATCAGAACGTCCATCCGTACATCTCCAGGACTGAAGCAAAGAGCTGGCTTCGTGAACCAAAACTTCCTTGTTGCTGCTGGCAACATTCAGGACTGAGTGGCTGACACTGTTCGGCACCTCTGCTCTTGTCAGCTGTAGGCGTCTCAAGACGCGCAACAACGACAGGACATCCTTTTCCTCGCTTAGCAGCTCAAATCCGCGCTCCATCGCATCCAGAGCTGTACTTTCAGCCGATAGGTGCATCAACATGTTCTTACGCAGTGTTTCCACGGGCATCTCCGACAGTTGTTGCAATATGGCATGAAATGCCTGGCCGCTGTCAGCTGAATGGATGTTCTGCCAGAGATGGTCTTGCTCGTGGATCTGCCGTATGTTCGAAAACTTACCATTGGCATTCACCAGAGAAGACTGCTGCTTGGCAGCCTCGGGACTGGCGTTGGCTGTACCAAGTGAAACCATACAGTTCTGACTTGGAAGCTGGCAAGTCAACAGAGTACGGCAACCGGGCCAGTCTCACATGACTTGCTTCATGGATTCGGCAGCACTCCCGGGGCTCCCCCTCCCCGTTTTTGAGACGATATGCTGCATAAGAAGCGTGTCTGAGGCAACTTGATTATTGCTCCAGGCCCTGGAGTCCAGGCTGGAGTCCAGGGCCCTAGGGCAACATACCGGTAGAATATGAAACGACTACAGCTTGAGTCATAATTGGTGATTCGTGGCTTGAGGTATTCAGACTTGCGACAGTGCTGTGAACGAAGCGCTGAATGGATGCCCCGGTGCGAACAGGTGTAGCTAGGCAACCAGCACACCTTCCTGTGCACGGGCTTACCGCCGCGGAAAACAACTGAAGCGCTCGTGGCTGCTCGGTAAACACGACTGTACTGTACAAGCAAAACAGGGCTGCAGACGCAGTCCTGACTTGGCAGCTGTGCGGCACGCAAGAAACATAGGAACCGGTGCCTTCTGTTGGTCAACCTTCGTGGCAAAACAAGACAGCTGTAATCTGTAGTATCCAGTTTATGCAGCAACACAGTGTGCTGTCAGCAAGAGTCAGAACACAAGAAGCACCAAAAACCTGCTGCCTGGACAAGCTTCCCTCTGACAGAGGGAGAGCCTGTTCGATCAGTAACCTTCTGTTTTCTGTGCAACCTGTTGCATATGCACCGTAGTGCAGTGGACTTACTACTCCCAAAAATCTTGGCAGAGTTTGGTGCCTTCTGAGACTTAGAGTTAGACGGCAGACTGCTGACTGCGTCTTTGGCTGCGTCAAAAACTTGAAAGCTGATGTACCCCGCTGACAGCAGGATTCTGAAGCTGTTGCTTTCAAATTTGATTGTGCAATCCCCAAGGGCATACTAACACAGGATGCAGCCACAAATGGGTTTCATAATGTACATTGCAATCTCCAGCAATGCAATGGTCCAGACCTAAATTTACACGACTCAAGCTGTACGCCTTTCTGCGAGAATTGGCATCCTGTCAGCGCTGCCTGCATCTTGCTGCAGCGCATTCATGTGATGAACCACGCTTCTTGCGTTTGCGCAGAGTGCATGCAGCAGGCTGAAGCACTAGGATGCAGGCAGCCGGATTCTTGCGGGCAGAGTGCAGACTCAAACCGCCTTTGTACTAATGGCTGACGCAAAGAAAGAACGCTTTTTGCTTCTCTGTCTGTGACAAGTCAAGCTAGGGTGCCTGCGCCTCCAATCATAGATGACGTAAGAGCCCGCCTGCTACAACCACAGCGGTTTTGACATGATGCTGTCCTTCATGCTCCACTGTTGCAGTGTTGTGTGCATTAAGGTGCACTGCATAGAAATTGCAGGTATGCCGCAACCATGACTTGAGTGTGTTTGGTGACAGCTCAAGTTTGCAATTGCAATTTGTCAAATGCAGCAATGGGAGAGTGCTGCCCAAGCACTTTGGTGTTGCGCTACATTTTTCACCATAAGATAAACTTTTGGTGCATATGCACATATTGTTTGGTTGCATGAGTCAACAATGCAGCGTACAAGGGTTTGCTCACACAGTCCCATTATATTGGGTACAGCTGTACCCACTGCAGTAATCTGTTGATCTGCCTTGCAATTGCACATGATTATGATATTATAACAACCATTGCGTCGCGGCGACTGAATATGGTAATTGTTCTTATGCACCACAAATTCGTTCGATATAATTATTATAGCAACGACCTTCAGTATACAGCGATCATGACCAGCAGGCCTGTGTTAGTGCACTGTCGTTACACAGAGCAGCGAAACCATTATTGCGTCAACCTTGTGCATTCAGCATAGGGCTACATGTCATATCTAGGGTTTCAAAGTCCATGTATTGTACAAGCTATAGCTAATCCCAGCTGCAGACTCGGTAATTATTGGAAAGATACTTACTGATTATCAATTTGAGTTGCATTCTGTACCCTGCAGGGACGTCGTGATGTAATTCTGGGGACAAGTGCAGTCGTGATGTTATAAGACTACTGTATAATGTTTTCATTCCTTTGAATTTGTTTGATGTTTGTCGTCTGATGTTGACGTTATTGATTTGGCAAATGATTTGTTGTGATATGAGAGGCAGACTGTTGCAATGAGCCTATGAAATTCACTCAGGCTATCGACGCCTTTGGCCCACAGGCACACAGCTGTCCCAGAGCTACAATCTCAGCCATGCTAAGTCGTGCCTTACTATTTGGGATATTGTTGACCCAAATAGCAGTATTTCAACGCACTGCGATTGATTTGTATTCCTAGAGAATAGCTCCATCTCGCTCGGAAGCAAGTGGCGGGGCAGGCCAAATGCAGCCGTATGTCGCTTGAAAGCAAGCCGGGAAGGTAAAATCCTCTGTTGTTTTGGTCAAAAGTAACCAAGCCAACAGACGGAGAAAATGGGATCTTACACCGTACACTACACACCGTAGAGAATCACGTACAAGTATTGGGATGAACGACAACGACATTTGGCAGGTATGGGATGAAATTCTCTGGCCATTGCTGGTTTGTGACGCTGGCGAGGACTGCAATGCGGGAGTTCGGGTCAGTTCTGACGCTGGCTTTAGAGCCATCTGGAATGTGAAAGTCGCCAACACCGTTGTCAGCTTGCATCGTGTTGCAAAGTGAGAGACCCGGTGCGGCAGGTGCACCATGGCAGCTGATGCACACACAGCAGACGTCGCCCAAGGCAACATGCAAGGTGAGTTTGCCGTTTCAAGAAGTGACCCGAGGCAGTGACCCCATGAACGCAATACAGGGTAAGAAGACACACGGATAGAGGTGATGTGCAAAGACTTTAGTCACACAGACAACAAGAAGTCACGCATCCAACAAGAAGCGTGTCAGCACGTTACTGCCAGAGAACCCTTGTCTAGCGCAGCTCAGCAGGTGAATGTATGCTGGGTAAGGCCCAGGGAGCTGGGCAAGGCCCAGGGATCTGGGTACGCCTCAGCTGCATGCGCCCTGCTGGCAACATTTTGATTTGAACGCATGCTGGGTAAGCCCCAGGGATCTAGGCAAGCCTCAGCTGCATGCGCCATGCTGGCAACTGTTGGACTTCAATGCATGTTGGGCAAGCCTCAGGGATATTGGTAAGCCCCAGCTGCATGCCATGCTAATAATGCGCACACCACCAGAAAGCTGCCGCACACATGCATGCTGTTGGCTGCAATCTAGATGCCATACTGCAGCTCGAATTGGGTGCTGTTATACCTGCTGCTGCTGTCAATGCTGTTAATGGTGTTGCTCATTCTGCTGCTGCTGCCGTTGGTGTTCCCAGAGCTTGTCACTGCTAACTGGCACGTCCTGGCTGCTGCTGCCCTTGATGTTGTTCCTTGTATTGCTGTTACTGCTGCTGCTGCACAGATGTGGTTTATAGGCATGCTGTGCTGTTATTGTTGACCCTGTCGCTGCTGCAGCTGCTGCTGCCACTTGTTTCTGTTTTGCATCATGGCTTTATGCATGATGCTGCTGCTGTCCTTGATGCTGATGCATGTTGCTGCAGCTGCTGCACATGTTGCCGCAGCATCGTGTTTCATGAAGCTGATCAGCTACATTGTATTATACCTTCTGCTCATGTTTGCCGTTGCACATTGCCGCAGACAGATAATACTGCAGCTGCAGGCCTGGGTATACCTAGGTATACAAAAGTTGTTGCAGCTGGGTGGCATCATACTATGCTAGTAGTTGAATGCTGATGCTGCCATATGCAGCTGGACAGTGATGTTGCTGCAGAGGACAGTTGTTGCTAAATGGTGACCCATCAATGTCAAAATGGCAAAATGACTGGGTGATGCCATTTAGCAAGATGGCTGTCACTGCGCAATGCTCCCATCACATACAAGTCATGATGTATGCCCTGTCGGTAGGCATTAGGAGGAACAATGGGGCGGGCTAAAGTAAATTTAATACCTCTTCATCACTGGGCAGCCCGGTATAATACAGGGCTTCTCAATAAATTGACGCCGAAAGGCGTAGTCTTTTCTTTTCTTTTCTTTTTCTTTTCTTTCTATACCCTGTCAGTGTATGTACATACATGTTGTTGTTCTTCTCATGTTGACTTATGCATGTCCTTTTGTTTGCTTGCATGCACTCATGGTCTTTGTTAGTTGATGCTACACAATGTTATAGACTTTGCTCACTGCTTCTGCTGTGCAATGCTCCTGCTGCATGCTGCTGCCCATGTGAGGGTCTATGCTGCGCAGCATGCATCCACTGCTGCTGGGTTGCAGCTGCTGCCGTCATACTGTATGGCTGCTGCTTCCCGGATGATTCTGCATGTTGCAATGGCGGATACCATTTCCATTTGGTGCTGGTATTGAATACATTGACTGCTGCTTTGCTGGAACTATTGGTTGCATGTCACAGGTGCAGCAAACTTAAGTTTGATGGAACCGCAGCTGCAGGTGCTTCTGCAGCTATGGTTTCAGCCATTGTGCAATACATTTCATGCATGTGGGTGCCTAACAACATGCAGGTCATCAAGCCAATGATTCTCTTGACTGCATATCCTGCACGCTTCAGGTGAGTCAATATTGACTCATTAATGCTGCTACTGTACTGCTCTGGACCTGCAAAACCTGCTGTTGCAATGCTCTGAATTTGATAGGCTTATGGGTATCAATTTAGTACTTCACATTTTGCTTATTGCACATGGCAGCATCCCCTGTCACTTTTCTGCTTGTGCAGCTGCTGGTGAATCATGTTGCCCCTTGTGATGCTGTGTACACTCTGGCCTGTGTACATGCCCAGGCACTGCAAGTACATGGTGAGACGCGCCCAGGCATTGCTGCAGGCCATGGGCTGCTTTGCAAACTGCTTTGGCCCCACTGCTAGGGGCCTGGCAAAGACGTTGGTGACTAGCTGGTCTGCTTCAGCATAATGGTGGGTCATCAATTGCAGTCATGTGGTGAAGCATAGCACATCACAGGTCAGGGTGATACTACAATGACCCCCCTTCCGTGCTGGTCATGTCTGGTAGTAAATGCACCATGGCACCAGCAGCAAGCCCACCACTTGCCCATTTGGTGGGCACCAGAAAAGCCACTGCATTGCCCCCAGCGGGTCAATGTCTGACACCACTTGCATTGAAGCCTCTGAAGCATGTCTGCCACAGCAGGCTGAAAGGCAGGCCATCTTGCAGCCTTATCAGCTGCTGTGTGCTACCTGTGTTGCTGTTGAACTTGTTGTACATGCTGCTCAGCAGCAGAAGCATTTCTGCCTCTGTCAGGGGCACTGCTCCTTGCTTTTCATACCTGCTTTTGTAGTATCATTGGAGGGACCCCCCCCCCCCCCCCAACAAGGGTTTGAACCTCTGGTCAGAACAATTCTGTAGGACTGAATTCTGCAGAATTTTGCCAAACTTTTACTTGCATCCCCTGGGCACTCCCGTGCCATATCCTGCATACTTGCAGGATGCTTATGTGAGCCGAATCCGCTCCCATACTAGGCTCATTGTTTCCACAGCTAGAGGAAGTCATATGAGGGTTGTGAACTTTGGGCTAGGTTTCGATCATGGCAAATGATCTGCCTGGTACCCTGGCTGCTCAGGTAATCGGCTTGCTAAAAGGGTCCTACGGATACACCATCACTTACAGATGTGAGCTGTGTCTAGTCCAGTAGTAGCAACTTGGAGTAGCCTCTCAAGGTGCCTCTAATCTGCATGCTGTGCATTGGAATTGCTTCTTTGGGTGGCGGGGTCCTAGTCTCCAGTGCAGCCCAGCAGCTCAAACTCTGTGGCCAGGTGTGACTTGATGCCTGTCAGGCTGCTTGGTGCTGTTGTGTACACATGTGCTCCCCTGTTTTGGTTGCTAACCCAGCGAGGTTGGGCAACCAGTGCTGTGTGAAGTACACTAGCATGTCCCCTGGAAGAACAATCTGCAATATTTGCTGCATGTTGCATTGACTGTTTGCAGGCATTTTGCCAAGTCTGCCACAACTCCCTTCCTGGTGTGCATGGTGCTTGCCTTCACTAAGGTGCAAAGCAGATTATTTGCCTGAGGGTCATCAAATATAGCATGAAACCCATGCAACACTGTATGTGATCAGTGATGCTAGGCAAGCACATATATGTGCATATACAACACCTTCTTTCCCTCTTGTGAGCTATTGTAAACATAGCTGAATACTAGCTAGTATTCACCTATAGATTGTGGCTCAGGATAAGACTTCAGTACATTTTATACAGCAAGCTTCTGACCTGTCAGTCTTGGCAGCATCATTGCAAGAAACGGTCTGCAGTCGCATCTGCAGGTAGCATCTCAAGCCTGTCCTGTGGCTTGATATACCCGATGACCAGGTGTGAACATCACATCATCAAGAAAGCCCGCTTTCAGGCTCCCGGACAGCTTTTGATGCAAAACATACCTTGATAGCATTGCATGCTCAGCCACTCTCAGTGACATGCCCGATTACGTGTCTATTGACGCTGCGAGGGCTGCAACCTCGCCGGAGCCCCATGCTCACACGTACGAACTGAGGCCAAGCAGACTTCAGGTGTACAGCCTCGGTGTATAAGTGTATCGTGCGCCGACCGCACGTGGCGGTGCTTTGATTAGGATGATGAACGATGCCTGTTGCTCCCAGCGCTGTCTGTCCCATACCTGCCACATTCCCGTTTAACCTGGCATTGCTACATTGTGCAATTGTGGGGGTTTCATGGGCACCTCGCCCACTTTGCCTTCCCTTGCCTTTTGCTACTCCCTTTGGTTCGCCTGTCTTGGGATGTTTCTGCCTTTTACTACCCCCTCCCATGGAGATAAACTGTACGTTTTATGTCCACCCCTCCCAGGGCGATGAATCATCATTTGCGATCGACATAAAGCCATTTGGCAGTCACATAAGCCAAACGGACTTACAGACTTGCCTTGAGCTGAGCCTCGTTACCACTCAGGCCGGGACCCACGGTTACGGTTGGTCTCTGCGGGGCTCAGAACTGAGGTCATTGTCAAATAAGTATGCAACTCAAATCACAAAGTCAATAACGATTAATCGATGACATCCTTGAAAGAGAAATTTTACAAAGCTGCGCAAGCTGCATGCACAAGACAGGTTGTCAACATCGCAACGTTGGTTACCCAGCCAAGTATATTGAGGTCAACATGATATTATGCTCTCGAGACGTTTATGTACCAATGTGTGAGTGTACACATGTGTCATCATGATTGGATGTAGTCACCAATTCTACATATGTACAAGCAACTGAAACAGCTTTTTGCTGCTGTACATACATATATCTACATATGCATACAACTGCAGCATAGAAAAGAAAAGGTTGCGCTTTTCAGCGATCATAACGGGAGCCTCCCAAGGCGGCAGCCCGGAGCTATGACCATAGGCCATAGCCCTAAGGGAAAGATAAATTCCTAAACCCAAGGTGGATCCGGCCTGTTCTGTCTGCGTTTGTCTGTTTTCTCCCTTTCTAGTACTCTTCTAGATGTCAAAATCTTGTGAAATGTCAAAACAGAATGTTCATGTAACTTGGACATCAACTGCAGCATATTCACATATGCAAGGTTGCAGAGCTGAATGGGCAACTGCTTTTGTTAATGCCTCATTGAGAGGGTGCACACACTGTGATATGGACATTCTCCAGTGAGAAGTGTAGTGAAAATATGGGCAGCACAAGCTGTACAAAGACACTGTCATATGCTCACACTGAGCAATAGCAGGTGGATATAGCTAAAGCCTGTTCTGCATTCCAAATGCTAAGCCGAGCTTTGATCCTTATTTTCTTGGTTACAGTGCTGTTGCATGCAATTCTGTGCATGCAGCTCCAAAGTACATCAGAGACTGCTGATCGAGCCTCAGGCACTTGCAAGCCCAATTGTGTGCACACCTGCATAGGCATCAAAGTTGTCACTCAAGTGTTTGTGGTGCTCTGGAAGGACACTTCTATATGGTGTGCTGCATTCACTCAGTATCAAGTCAGTGAAGCGTCTTCCTGTATGGTCAATCCATACAGTCTGGACCAGCTCCCTGTAATACATACTATGATACCTAGGCTTTTGGCCGTCATCATGCCAGCCTTGCTGCAGCAATAGCAAGTGCTGTGGTACAAACAGGCAGCAAATGGGAGTATATGTATACTACATACCAGAATCCGCTGGTGCTGCATTAATGAGGCTTGAATACCAATGGTGTTGCTGACCCATAACATGGCGTACAAGAAGCTTTCGAGCAGAATGCGACACCAAAAGGCTCCACTCAACCCCTGCAGTGATGGGCTTGACACTTTCTATGGTACAGGCTACTGATAACAAGCTGGGGAAGAAGTAAAAGCAACTTTAGGACAACAAAGCAGTGGAACTCCAGTCAGGTCAAGGTGGGCTAGCCATGCAAACACTGAAAAGCAAGTATCGTTGAAGGGCTGTTCTTTCAAAAGGCGCAAAAGCTAGCAACCTGGCCAAAAGCTGCTACCAGAAATAACAATGCTGAACATTGACAAGCAGGCAACATGAGAAGAATGAGGCATGCAAGTCATGCATCAGTATCATAACATCAGTATGATGACATCAGTATGATGACATCAGGATGATGACATCAGTATCATGATGTCATAGCTGTGGTCCAGCTTGCACTCGTGTGCGCTCTCTACTATCCAGACTTGACAAGCAATGCAAGACATTGAGCAGCATGCGAGGCTACTTGTCTTGGGATGCTTTCTTTGGGGCTCCTGGCAGACCTGCTGCCAGTGCCGTCTTCACATCTTCTTCTTGAGCTGCTGCTAGCTGCTCAGGATTGACCAACCCTGCGCTGTAAAGAGCCCTGCCAGCCAAACAGATGTCACCCCTTTGTCCGTTTGTCTTTAATTTCATGTCTTTACTTGCTCATTCAGTTGTGCACCCATCTAACCATGCATTCAGTGTTTCAATGCATCATTTGTGAGTGGCTTCTTGCAGTCATTGGTTTGGTGACTCGGTCATTACCTCAGCAACGCATTCACTAAATTCACCCGCTCAGCATGTATTTTTGGACACAGTCAAGCATGAGTATCTCCTTGTGCAACATCTTGCATGATATTTAGGTCCTAATTCACCCAGCTGCGTACCCACAGTTGGATGCAGTCAGGCAAGCAATCTCCAAGAGGCACAAAAGCTCCGGCCTTAGGCCTGCACATACTTGCTGTGACAGGATGTCCATAATACTTGAAAGGTTGTACAAATTCTTATTTTTTGAAGGGAGACATCACCAAAAAATCGTGGGATATTATGGTTGACTGGACACCTCACTTGGTGACCATGCAACTGGCATAAAATCGCCCACAAGACTCATTGCATACCTAGCATTGGCTGCAGGCATAGAGAGAATGTCCACCAAGCGCAGCAGCTCAGGCCTGACCCCTGCAGCTGCCTGCTGGGAGAGGGAGGCCAGCAGGGCCTCTAGCTGCCACCACCCCAGGGACGCGCACATCAGCCCTGCCATGCCCGCCCACTTGGACAGGTCTGTCTGCAGCTTCTGCAACTGGCCCCTTGTCACTCCTGCAACACCATCATGTCAAGCTTCACATTGAAGTGCAGCGCCTTGTTCATTGAAATGTTGCACTTTGGTAGGTGGAAATTGACAGCAAACTGCACGGCGCTTTGCTCACATAGCAGCGCTTTCGCAGCACAGCCAACAACCAAGCAGCAATGCTTCCGAGTCTTGAAGCAGGCAAGGACAAGCTTGGTGAGTGTCACCTTGTTCACCTCAGATCATGCTTGAGGTGAGGCTGACCTTGTGGTGCCAGGCTTGGTGGCAAGCCCAAGGGCTCCTCCGCTGTCCAAGCCCTTTCCTCACACATCAAAATGGTCAAAATACAGGCAACGGCAAAGCGTGCACCACCTCCGCGACTGTGCTGCCCAATGTACTCCTCATTCAAGCCAATGGTGTCTGCCACCTGCAACACAGAGCCATGCCAAACATGGTATGGCATGGCATGGCACGGCACGGCACAGCACAGCACAGCACAGCACAGCACAGCACAGCACAGCACAGCACAGCACAGCATAGCCCCTTTGCAGTATTTGGTGCATGAACGGCCTTTTCTCCCTGAGCTGCCTTGTGCGCCTGATCATCATTGAACCTATGGGCGCAGAAATTGAAGCCCTGTCACACGCTGTGCATGCACTGCAGTGACAATGCATTTGTCCAGAATAACAAACAGTAGTTACCCAGGGGCTAGGGGCGTACCTCCCTCTTCAGACTTGTAGTAGCCCTTCGCCTTCAAATGCTTTGTCCTCTCAGCAACCACACTGATATACAGCAGGACTACCAATGCCCTGCTGTACACCTGCATCTGACAAAGCTACACAGTCAAATCAGGGTCCTGATCAGCTACCAGCTAGTGTTACACAGCTGACACAACATATGACACCTGATCAGCATGGTGCAGCTTGCTTAGCAGGACAACAGCTGACAATTGCTGCCAGCACTCTGCCAGTCACTGACTACTTGAAGGCGTGCTTGGTTTGCAGGAAAGCTGCAGCCGCATTTGCAAAGCCTTTGTGTGCCACCAGCAGGCACGATGCGCGATGTTGCTGCACTTGAACATTGTCATCTTCAGCTTGCTATCCAAAGTCTGGGCAATGTCGACACGCTATAGGTTGGTACATAAACGCGTACGCTTGCCTCGAGGTGCTGATTTTATGTGATTTGTGTACAGTCTATGTAGACTCAATTGCAAAACTTTATTGTTGGGGCTGCTTTGAATTTTGCTTTGCCAGAAATGGTATTAATTGTATTCATATTGGGAGTTGCAAACAATCCAGACGTTGACCTCATTTCTGAGCCCCGCATCCCAATCGACTGCCGTGGGTCCCGGCCTGACAGGTGGGAAGGCTCAGCTCAAGGCAAGCCTGCAAGTCCATTTGGCTTTTGTGACTGCCAAATGACTTTTTTGTCAAATACAAGTGTTGATGCGATTCACTGTCTTGGGCAGATGGAACACAAAGTCATACAGTCCATTTGCATTGAAAGGAGCGGTAATTGACGGCACCGTAATGGTGTGTTGTAGCAATGCCAAGTTCAAATGAGTGCGGCAGGTATGGGCACATCAGTGATATGACATCACAATAATCGTTCTGATCAAAGCACTGCCGCGAATGTGTGCGACCCATCGCAAGATGGGTCGCAATGTGTCGTCTTGAATGCAGACATTAGTACGTTGCAGAAGCTGGGACTCAAACGTGTGATCGACAGTCAAGCGCTAGAGGTCGTCAGACCCCATACGAGCTGCACCGCTGTGCGAGACACTGACAAAGCTTTTGCAAAGTTGTTGCTAGCCACAAGTGTGGCATTTCTTTCCAACATCAGATGAAGATTTCGAGCAAAGAAATACCTGTTTGAGCAAAGTCTGACGCATTGGTTTTTTTGCCAGAACAGTGCTTCTGTGGCCAAGGTGCAATCTAGCCCTGCTCAAGGCATGACCGGTAAAAAACCAGTCAGAAACTCCCAACAACGGCAGAACCAGAAGGCAATTTGCTCTGCACATTTAATATTGCACCTTTGGAAATAATTTCGTTTCAGGACGGCAGCTCTAGGCATGAACAATGGCAGAAGGTTCTCAAGTCCGCTTGAAAGGAACTCAACCTCGCGCAAACCAATGCATTTTTACACCTGTTATGAACAATCATGTAGCACATATGCTCAGCCATATGGCTGGAGATAAACAGATGACATGACAGTCTCTGACTCCTTATCTACAGGTAGCTACCATGCAAACCAGATGTGAGCATAATGGTTCAACACTGTCTCAAATGGTAAGGCAAGACTCAGCATGGCTGACGGTTGGTAGCAGTGGGACAGCTGCCTACATGTACATGGACAGCTGTCTCTGGGCCAAAGGCCCACTGCAACGGTCTATGGTAGACCTCTGCAAGGCCTAGGTAATTTCTGCAATCTGTCAACCAAGGCCCATTGCGACAGTCCACCTCTCAAACCTGTCCATAATCAACAAGCATTAATTCAATATTGACGTGAACAACTGCATTCTCTGCATAAGAGCATGCTACCCCCCAACAAGAATCATTTGTTGCAATTGTACGGATCTATAGCAACAATCGTATGTAGTGCGAATTGGCTAAATCAGACTACGGTATCTGGTGTCTCTGCGTCTCAAAGTGTTCAGCCATGTCATTATGTCAATCGCCGGTGACTCAAGTGCCGATGACTCAAATTCAAATGCCGAGGACAAAGCACATTTGCAGAGGTCATTGAGAACCAATCTGCAGAGGTCAATCCGAGTGGGTGCAAGGGACACAACGGTGCTGCCTGCGTACACGTCAAACCACGGTCACGGCATCCACCATTACAGCTGAGCAAAGCCGTCCTGCCAAAAATGGCTCCTGAGTCTAGCATGCCCAAAGTTAATCCACAACACAGAAACATAAATCTCTTTGCTCTTGCCGGGCGAGATGCCCCCAAATTGGAAGCGCTGCAAGATCTGCCAACAGGCATGCATCTCATTGGGGTCGGTAGACCCAGTGACGAGGTCGCAGGCAAGTGCATTGCTGCCCGTTCGACCTTCTACGACGGTGGACAACTGCTGTAGACTGGACCAACGAAGACTGGGCTAAAGTTGAGGTCATCTTCAAATGCGGCACAGGAAAGGATGCTCCCACGAATCAAGAATTGCAGGCAAGCTGTACACTCAGCCCCATTGTCGGACTAATCTTTTGCCTTGAGGCTTGCTTTGTGTGGCCTGCTGTGTCCTTTTGAGTACCTTTCTGGCACTTAAATTCTGCAGTGCTGCTTAGGACATTTGGCCCCATCTGACAAACCTGAAATGGATTCACTCAGTTGCCTCTGGCGTTGAGAGGCTACTAATACCAGAAATGGCCAGAGACTCTGTGATGGTGACAAACAGCAGGGTAAGGCCTGGCAATCTTTGCTATGCAGACAGGCCGCAAAGGTGTGCATGGATGGCTGCTGCCTATGGTCATTGCATTTGCCAGAGTTTGCATGCTGAGACTCAAGCTTTACACCTGCCATTGTTGCAACTTGCAATTATCCAAAATGCCAAACATGCCCATATGTTGTTACAATAACGTCCCAATATGTTGCATCATAATGGCATCTTTGCAGGCGCATGACAAGATGACTAGTTTTCAGCTGCATGCTCAGCAGCTTGACTGTGTTGACACACGTGTGCACAAACAGTTGACGACCTGCTTGAACATCATAATGTTTTGTCAATGCTGCATGTCTCATCCTTGTGCTTTTGCTGCATCCGGGCCCATACAGTCATGCCTTGGCTGAGTGGGCTATTACAGCTTGCTCCTGGTTTGCCAAGGACCTGCCTCGCCTCAAGGCCCAACAGAAGGATCACAACTGGGAGCCATACTATGTTGAGGAGCTCAGGTATGCCCAGCAAACTTATGCACTTGCCTGTCTGTACCCTTGTCATTGCGTACAACACTGAAACTTGTGGTATACTTTGCTGCTGCAAACAAGCAGTAGCCTTTGCAGCAGGCTGGCATGTAAAGTGCAACAAAGAGAGCAGTGTGTGGTGTGCAGCACGTGCCCGTGCATGTTGCGCACACTGTCATGTTTGACGCCACAATGATATGCATATGCAAAACGGGCAATAGCTCAACATCATCCAGCATCTACACCAGTGCACTCTGGGCGGCTGTAGACCTTTCCACTATTGCACCCAATGCAGAGGCAAAACTATTGGTATTGTGGGCTACGGTGATATTGGACAAGCAGTGGGCAATCTTGCACGGGCATTCAAAATGAATGTCATTGCCCTGCGGCGCCGCACACAGCTGTCACAGCATGAGCATGACCAAGCTCTCAAGGTGCAATGCTTGCCTCTCAGTATTTGCTGCAGCCGCAGCTTTTTGTTCGAGTTCACCTGGTCTGCATGTGTGTCTAAATCTTTGCCTGTAAGTGCTTCTGTGCCAGTAAAGCATCCTGTTGCAGTTAGCTGTGTGTCATGCTGACAATTGTCCACAATTGTATATGTCTGTTGCTGATGTCCTAGATGCGCGTGCTTCTGTAAACAGTGCTCTGCGCTTAAGTTTTGAACTCAGCATGAAATGTCCTGAGTTGCAGCATGCTCCCACAAGCCTTTATGATGGCATGTAATATGCTGACTTGCAGCATGCTGCCAAAAAGCCTGCCCTTCACATTGAAATGCTCAATGACAACATGAAAGAAGACTACTCATGCCAATTCTGTTGGCATATGTATTCGTTCATCCTGGCTTATGCTTGTTGCACAGGTGTATGGTCCAGAACAACTCAATAAGCTTATGGCTGGAAGTGACTACATTGTCAACGCCCTGCCAGTCACAGAAGCTACCCTTGGGGTCATTGATGCCAGGGCCATCGCCAGCATGAAGCAGAATGCAGTGTTTGTCAATGTGGGAAGAGGCAAGACTGTTGATGAGACTGCACTCATTCGAGGTAGGTTATAATGGCATGATTGTGCATTTGTCAATACAGTTTTGCCTTAAGCTTGCGGATTGTATGGTCGGCGATGCAAAGCGTCTTTGCTGCTGCTGATACTCACTTGTGACAGACATCGCCTGCCTCGGTTTTGGGAAAGCCATGACCTTTTTGTTGGCATGTGCAGCTTTGCAGAACAAGCACATTCGAGGAGCTGGTCTAGATGTCACCTACACTGAGCCTTTAGCCAAAAATAGCCCACTATGGGATCTGGACAATGTGCTAATCTCTCCACACACAGCTGCTCGCACTGAGCTGTCATTTGCCAAGAGCACAAAGCTGTTTGGTGAGTTAGCTCAGCTGTATGTGGACGGGAAGGAATTGTTCAATGTTGTAGACCCTGCGGAGGGATAATAGTAGCATTGCAGAGCATTTTTCCTGATCAGATGTAGTTGGCTCGGCCCCCATCACACAGTTGCAAAGGTCCTTGAGCTCATTCAGAAAACATTCAACATGTACGTCACACCAGCTCATCATCTGAAGTCATATATGTCAGGCGCATGCACATATGATGATTGATTACTGGTTAGAACTTATGCACAAGCTTAAGGTGACACAGATTGAGTGTTGCCATGCTGCATGACAACCGTGCTGTCTGCAGCATGCTAGCCTACCTAAGTATATGAACATGCTTTTCATTATGGGACACACTGGGTTGTCCTGCCTATGTGAACACAACTTGATGAAAGGTTGTGCAAAGCTGCTTGCAGTTGTGTATACACTACTGAACTTATGTAAGGCATGCACATCATGTCAGATTGAGATCAATCAAATTTGCCTCAAGCATCAATGCAGCTACTCAACATCAACTGTCAGTGTCTGAGGATGAAACCTGAGCAGTAGTCACATTTGAGTCAGGTTGAACATCCCAGACAAAGACCCCATCAGACCCCCTGATGGACCCTCCAGCAAGTCTCACATCAGCCTTCTCTGCTCTGGTTTTGCGGCTTCTATCAGTCAAAGTTTTCTGCATCAGGTATCGTTTTCTGCCAATGATGTAGTACCAGCTATCGCGTGATTTGATGCCAAACCCAGAGCCCATATACAGTTTCTGGGCTTGCTCATTGATGACGTCCACATGCAGCCACATCTCTGAATGTCCCCAGAGGCCTCCTGCAAACAAAAAACAGATTGGCTTCAAGCTTGCTTTCACCTGCACTGACATGCAACTTGGGTCATTCACAGGTGCAATGATATTGACAGCTCAGCTCACATCACATTGCATCGTGATACTCCAGCTCACATAACTGCGTCAGTGATGGCAGTAGAAGCTCAGGAGGACAACGTCACATGGACGTGTAGGGATCTTTGAAGTCATGAGTAAAGGGGTGATGATCAATTTGAATTGCGTACACCTTGTTTGGAACCTCAACTTGGCTTTGGAGCACTGCATGACAGCGCAAACAGACACAAGGCATCACCTATACGTTGGCAGCGGTGCAGTAGAGCTGTGGCCAGGCCTTGCCGGCGGTGGGCGGTGGCCACCGCCATGTTGCTGCAGTAGAGGCGCCAAGGCTTGGTTGTGGGAAAAGGAGCTGGCAGCAGCTGCACACAGCACAAACTTTGCTTGCCCTCACAATGGAAATGACAAGGTGAAATGACAAGGGTAGTCTCATGTCTGAAAGCTCAATGGTCACAATTTCCTCAATGGACATTGCAATGTTGTGCATGTTGTGTGTTTGCACACAGATGCTGCGTGTGATGTCTTCACACAACTTGGTTCCAACCAGCAGCCAACATCAGAACAGAGTTGAGAGGAGCAAGTGGACTCAAAGAGATGTCTGTGCAAGGTGGAGCATGCAATCCAAAACATAGCTGCAAGGTAGCTTGAGTCTGCCAAATCAAACAGATACTAAGCGTTGCAAGCCCCTCATTTAATGCATGTTGAGAGTAGCATTTTGCCATTATAGTTGCCTAGCACTGCATGTGAGCACTGTTGTGCAGAGGTGTGCTCTGACAGCATTGAGCAACATGTATGCTGACAAAGATATGTAGAAGTACGCTGCAGAGTGATGTGAGGGGACTGACCGCATCAGGAGCAGCAAGAGAAAGGACACAAGAGGCCACCACTTGTTTGCTGCTCCTGTGTTCCGCCACAAGGCATAAGAATTGCCTTTTCCGCCTCCAACTTTGCGTGGCAACTCTGCATTGCACAGCTTTTGTCGCTGCATGGAACACACAGAGCAAGGAGAATGCCAAAGTTGCAAGAACAGACTGCAGCTGCATTGCGTCCCTATCATGCAGCAGTGTGAAAAGTATGTGATGTTATTTGTCCGGAAGGCCTTATGTGCATACAAGCTATAGACATGCTTCCTATAAAGGGTGGAAAAACAAGGTTTCATATGGTTGTGGTCACACGCAGTTGTGCAGAGTAACAAATCCAGTTCCAATGAAATTGGATGACCAGACAAGCTGTGCTCAACAAGTCTTTACTTTTGCAAGCGGTCTTCTAGGGGCAGGGCAGGTAGGGGCTGCCCCTGCAGGCGTGCTATGTCAGCCCTGAGCTTCCTGGACTGCTCCCGCAAAGTGGCTTCTCTAGAGCCATGCCCAGCCTGCTCACAACAACATTCATTCAAGGTGCAGCAAATTGCAGGGCCAAACTCTGAGTAGAGAGGGCTCCAATGCTTGTTAACAAATACAGAATACAAAATGGAGTTGCACACCCGTGATGCTCTAAACAAGCCTGTCTGGAGGGAACTGACTTGCGTCGCACGTACCTGATGCCTGCTGGCTAAGTATACGTTTGAATGCTTATCCTTATTGGATTACAAAATGGGTTTTCAGTTGCATATTGCAATTTTCAATGGAGAAGCAATGCTGAGCCCTTGCAGCGCAAAACAGCACAGAGTAACTGGGTGCTGTGCCTCATGTCAAGGCTGATATAACAGAGGTGGTCCAAGTTGCTGATGCAGTACAATGTGAAAGTGGAGGGATTTGCTACCAGGAAAGAGCTGTTGCACAGCTTCAATGGCTGTTTTGTGATGTAGGATGTATGCAGGCAGGTGGTATAGTTGCATCTGTGATCAGGTACACTCCTGAGCTATGCATTTCAGGCCTCAGGCACTTGCCTGTTGCTTGTCGCTCAAGGCTTTGGTAAGCTGGTTAATAGAATCCTGGTACACACTCTGCTGGTAAAAGGCCTCAGCTTGCTCGGTGTAACTCTTGAAGAAGCCTGGCTCCATTCGATCAGACTGGATCCATGCAAAAGCCTGCGATGCAGTCAGATCAAGTCAGGATAATTGGACGGCTGCAATATTCAAAAGTCCATAGGTGCAGCTCTGAAGCAGCTGTGCTGCATTTACCTCTGCATTGAGTGCTGCAATTTGATCTGCTTCTTCTGCTTTTGCACTGCGTATCTGATATCCAGGCGGACAGACAGATATGGACAGATTGGGTTTCACAGGCTTGGCTGCTTGTGGTGAATCCTGCTGCGGTGCTGCAAAGCTGGAAGCGCTTCTGAGCTTCCGTGCTTGCTGGTTGTGACGCTTTCGGCCTTCTGTAAGGCTCTGCCACAAGTGTACCCTTGATACACTGTGACACCGCAGCAGACGCTCGAGACTTGGCGTAAGCTTGGAAGTTGAGGTGCTGCCTTGCGGTGTGCTGATAATCGCTCGTGGCATGAATGATTGGCGCTGTCACAGCGCGTAGCTTGTGCACCTCACACAGCTTGGACACGGTCGTCGATACTGACGGGGGGGTTCGGGATTTGCTGCTGAGAGCGTGTAGTAGGACAAGGTGTGTATAGCCAGGAGAATACCGTCACGAAGACTCTTTTCATGTGCAGAGAAGAAAATAGCAGACGTATCGGTAGATCATCAGTGTGTATTCAAACTTTGACCGAAGTTTGACCTAACAAGCTACTAATTGCTCTGCAGTCTCTGATCTGCGCTCTTTCGCAAACGACTTGCCTGATGGCCAAGCGAGCACAGCATCAAGCACGTCCTACGTGCACTTGTTGACCTTGTAGCTGTCATCGTGTCGCAGCATTCTGCGGGGCTTGTGACCTTGCAAAGCATACGCACAACACTTGCTAAAGCGCTGCAGTGCGGCGAGACCTTTAGCTTTAACACTCAAATATCAGCGCTTAAGATCTGTAGCGACTTCTCTGACAACAATGCAGGCTTCGGCCTCGACGGTAGTGAGTGAACAGAGAGAAGTTGCCTCAACTTCCTCTGACACACCCAGCTTTGAGACTCTGCTGTGGGATTTAGACGGCACGTTGTACCCAATAGAGAACGGGTATGAGGACCACGTCAGGCAAGCAGCTTATTTCTGTTGCTCTGGAACGCAATTTGTAAGTGCAGTATGATTCAGGTGTACCATCTGTGCAGAGAAAACATATTCAAATTCATGCATCAAAAGCTGGGTGTACCGCAAGATCAATGCAAGGCAACATGGAGACCTCTATTTGCCAAGACAAACCAGAGCTTGAAGGTAGCGTACAGAGGCTTTCTCTATTCAGAATTACCCTTTTACACACAGTGAATCTGCTGGCATCGTACAATGACAAGTGTTCATGATGCAATGGGACAACATGTCACAAGCTTGCTCATGTCTACAGCTGCCATGCTTTTGAAACATTGCTGACACCCTCCTTGCATTGCTTGTCATCTCAGAGCAGCACTACAGCCCCTCAACATCTGTACCATCCATAAATGCACACACATGTGTACATGCAAGCGTGTCCAAGCACCCACAGGCTGACTCACATCATCAGCGTGCAGTGTCATGTAGGGCTTGCGGGTAGGTGGCTACAAGTTTGATACTGATGAGTACTGGGACTTCATCAGAGGTGGCAGGGAGGAGTTCTTGAAGCCAGACCCTCAGGCAATCTTCAGTGACCCTTTGACTTGTCTTTTCAAGGCACATGTTGCAAATCTGCGATCTGCTGCCTGCATGCTCTGCGATCTGCTTCACAGGTTGCTGTGAGGCAAGCCCACTGACCTTTTGAAGCTGACACCTACTCTGATAGCATATGCACCAGTTTGACAGCCAGTGCATCACAAAATTGCACAAGCAAAGTATCAGCACTTGATTTTGCGTTTGTTTCTGCACATGTTGCCATTTGTTGAATGTATGGTATGTCAGTGAGTCATTTCTACATAAGAGAGAAAGTATGGTACTCAAACACATGCACAACTGGCATCGCCTAATCCAGATCTGTCAGCTTTACTTAAGATATTGAGTGGTATGCTTTCCGTTGGTGGTCTTTTAGCAGTAGCTTCAGTGGTACAACTGGCATCGTCTAATCCAGGTCTGTCAGCCCACCTTTGATTTTGTGCATGAGCAGGTGCGAGAGTGCTTGAAGGCTCTGCCTCAGAGGAAGTGGGTCTTCACAAACTGCAATGAGAAGCATGCACGTCTTGCCTTGGAGTCGCTTGACCTCCTGGTGAGTCATGCTTGCAACAGGCCAGCTGCACTTCACGTTGGCTGCTAGAGTCTGGAACTTGTGACGTTGCAGCAACACATGCTCTGCTTGGAGTTGGGTAGTGCTCACCCAGCTAGCTTTCAAACGTCCATGTACATTTGGAGTGTCAAGCACTCGGTATGCCAAGATTACTGCTGCTCAATGCTCTCTGTCAAGGCACCACCTGTGTATCCTCCAGCTGCTGCTGCTACCTGCTGTGTGACTGTGGCTAGTTGTGCTCCTTGCAGGACTGCTTTGAAGGGGTGCTAGGCGCAGACTTCATGGGTGAGAATGCTAAGCCTGATGCAGCAGCATTCCATAAGGTGCACCTCCACCACACAGCCTCATTGTTTGTGATGGTCACACTCTCACAGCCGCGTGGCTTTGCAGATTAGTTTGGTGGCCACACATCGGATCAGCATCCTGCCAGCCTTGCCCTAGCGTGACACAGAACATGCTCTCTTGCTGTGGGAATAGCATGCTGTACTGACACTTCTTTGTCTCCTTGCTGACTGGTGTTATGACTGATGCAGGTTCTGCAGCATATTGGAGCTGAAGCTTCCAGCACTGCCATGTTTGAGGACAGCTTGAGAAACCTGCGACAGGTGCATTTCCGACCTAATATGCATGAGCATATACGTAAGCCATGTTTGAGCCGCTGCACTGAATAGATTCTGCTCAGCGTCATCCAGTTAAGAAGGATGTTTCTGTGGTCGACAATGTGGCAATCATGTGTATACACCCTGTGCAGTAGGATTTAGGGTTGAAACCCTAAATAGAGAATGTTGAAAGAGATGGATGGGTGTGAGTGTTGGCTGTGCAGGCGAAGAGTCTGGGCATGACGACTGTGCTCATCCAAAGCAAGACCATGCTTGAAGAGACTGGATATACACTTGAAAGGTATGTCATGGCTTGATGATGAAATGGCAATACACACTCTCTTCTGAAAACTCATGGACAGATATGGACCCAGGATGTGCTTAGCCTTGCATGCTTTGACAGCTTTTTGTTTAGTCTTGATTGAGCCATTCTGCATGGTCATTATAATGTGCATGATGGTGACTGCTGTGCACATCTAAGGCATGAGCCCTTTGCAAGCTTCACCGCCCCATTGTCTCAATGTTACACTGTTGTCTAGGCTTGGTCACACAACGTCAGTTGCAACTGCAAGCAAGGTTCACAACTGCTGGCTGTTTGACACAGGCAACGCATGTGCTAAAGCCTTTGTTCTGCTCTGATGCAGCGCAAAAGGTATGTCTGACCCGGCCGTTGATGTTACCATCTCCATGCCACACATGAGTGACCTCAAAAGGCATGTGCCCCAGCTGTGGCCACACCAAAAGAATTAAGATGCACTCTGAATCTTCGGGATTCTCCTGGTTGCCAGTCTGATCACATGCATGACAGAAGCTGCGCAGCAGACTGTACCAAAGAAGCAGAAGAGTCTGCGCAGAACAATTTTCCAAGGAACCATTGGTTTGGTGCAGAAAGCAAGGCTGCTCAGACACCTGCTCAAGCAGAGTATTGAACTTCTGTGTGGGGTGCTGATGCATCATGCCACAATGTCAGATAAGCTACATGAGTGCATCCAGCAGCTGAAACGCAGTTATTCTAACAGTACACTGATGGTATTGATAATATACTGTTGATTTGGTATTTGTACGAGACCTACCACTGGTCTCCCAATGGTAGGTCATTTGATTTGAGCAGCTACGGAATTACCCAGAAAACCGGCACCGCCGCTGGATAGCCAGGGGAAAAGGTTAATCTAGCATCACGCCCCACCCGTCTACTCTGTGGTATCCCTGCATAGCCTTTGGTCCACAGGCCTACAGAGGCCACAGAGCTTGGGGTGCTGACTGCTGCCAAACTGTAAAAGCCTTTTGATCTCAAGAATCTCAAAGGGCTTTGATAACAAGCTGCAATGTAGCTTTGTTTTGCTGGAAGTGCAAAACCTCATACTACGGAAGGTACATCGTACAACTGGATCAGCCTGACCTTGAAGCAGGTGTCAACATGAACGCCAACTGCCGGAGCGTTACTGCTGACACCCGATTTAAGATCAAACTCGTCCTCACAAATTAGGCAATGTCCTAGAGGGAAGGAAGGCCAGGCCATATCGTAACGCCAGGCTGATGAAGAGAGTGAAAGGTTAAACGAAACCGTGAGGGTATGGGACAGAAGCACAAATGACTTCGCCTCTCCCAAATCAACGGCAAGTCATTTACTGATGTGTCTTTCTGAAAGCCCAGATACAAAGCCACCCGGTAACAGGACTTTCCAGAGACGACTGCGGCGATGCTTACTTCAGCACGGTCTTGTATGCTCTGCTCGACGTACAGCAATCAAGGTTATCAAAAATGCACACGTATGATGCCTTGTGGCTGCAATGCCTGGCATTAGGGGGCCAAATGACATGAGTAAATGCTCAATTGCTCGGCCAGCTGCTGGTGATGGAGAGCAGCAGCTACTTGCGTCTCATGAGAGGGCTCACCAGGTGCTCTGATCAGTCAAAACTTTTGTAACTGCGTTGGCACCAAAAGCTCCTTGGAAAAAGTTTGTGGGTGTTGTTTGTGCTAGAATAAGCTGTGAAAAGGCATGCTGCCACGCGTGGTGCCTTGGCTTCTTGGCTGGCTGACAACTTGACATCAGACAGATCCTATAGGCACAAATATGTTTCTTGTGTTTTTCCTTGATAGATTGGATCTCACACTTTCCCAAGGATACACTAATTTGCAGAGCTTAGTAAAGTGCCTGGATCATAGGGGTATTGCATCGGATACAGTATGCAGTCAAGCAAGGTTGTGTTAGGCTGCGCAATGCATTAAAATGCATCTCGGAGGCTATATTTACAGTCATGGAGAATAAAGCAGGTCGCTGACAGAGAAGCTGCTGTTTCTTGTGTTTATAGGTGAGCTTCCAAGCAAACCGCTACATGCTAAGGCTACGCCAGTCATTGCCATTGCTCAGCTTTCAGAGATGCTTGTTGCTTGCCAAAGGCATCGTCGATTTTCTCAGAATCAGCAGCAGCTACAGCCTCTATAGATTTTTCCCTACTGCTTGACTGCACTGCTCTGCAGTGTCTTTGCTGCATGTTGAGTGCTGCTATGATAGTATGTTGATGGCTGTTACCACTTGTATGTCAGGTAGGCATGTAAAAGCTTCAAAGATGTTCGCAACTGGGTTCATTTGTTGCTGCTCAAGCAGAAAAGGACTGTCGACACTCTTAACTCGCAAGCATTGTCTGGGCAATATTATGATGCAGTCAGCCATCTGTGCTACAATGTTTTCATGGCCCTGGTTTGTCTTGGCACAAAGATCTTTGTGGTAGCATAGGCATGCAGCTGCTTGCAGACTCTGCAGCTGGGATGCTCAGGCTACTATGACTGTGCATAGGCTCTTGTGCACTTCAGCATACACTCTCTCATATGGAATGGTCTCTCCGTCGAGCACTAGCCATGTGCCTGCCAGCATGCCAAAAAAATCAGCATATCTTCAGTGCATTTAGTCCATGAGCAACTCACATTGCTATTGCTGAGCAGTGGCGCCTTTGCGCAAACAGCAAGACCAAACAGATGCAGCGTCTGTGACTCATGTGCGACATGTGCGTGCCACTTCAGCAAGAGCACGCTTCATGCAGTAAGCAATGCGCAGCCTGCAAACACCACAAAGTAAGTCCACCAGAAAATTGCACAATGATGAAAACTTGAAGCACAAACAACAACCAATCCAAAACATGGTGAGGGGTGGAAACCTGTGCTGATGGGTTCTAAAACCAGGGCACACACTTTCTTGCACTGCACCAGGCTCATGCCCATGTGACTGCCCGTCTCAACTTTAGTCATCATCTGTAACCCTTCCAACTTTCCCGCCAAGCCTGTGTAGATGAGATCCAGGCAGCCTGCACATCCAGCCACACATTCATTTGGCCTGAACAAAGTCACTTGAACTACGTGCTATATCACCCGATGTTAGGCAATGCTGTATGAAGCAAAAGTTGCATAAACCTGACACCTGTCAGCGGTTCACGGCAGACTTAAAGCGTGTAAGTCTGTCTAGCAGTGCTGACACACCATATGAGCTAACTGTACTGCCTACCAGAAACCTGTGCAAGCATCCGTGGTGCAGGACACAGCTTGTGAGTCAGTATTCATTGCATGTGTTCCATGCCCAAGCATCTTGTGCACACTATTCAGTGTGACTAAATCATACACAAACAATAATAATATTGATGATGACAATAACAATAATTAGAACAACAATAGTAATGATGACAATAACAGCAACAGCAGCGGCAACAACAATAGCAATAAAAACGCCATTATTATCAAAGATGCAGGAGCGATTTTGCAGTCTGATTGTGTAGCGCTGACAACCTGCAGTGTTTGGACATATGGCCTGCCTAGATATGTTTCATAAAAGCTCAAGAGATACCTGAGTCCATCTCTGCATCAGGAGCCAGCTGGAAGCTGGTGTCCAGCCAGGGCAGGTTGCAGGCTGCACACAGCTGCAGGGCAGCTCCATCCACATCCTCCCACCCCTGTACCAACCACACACAGCTGTATGCGTAAGCACAGATTTGACAGCAGATAACAAAAAGAATCCAATGAATGCTACAGTGTGAGAGCGGCGGGATACTAAAGGCTGCTGTTGCGCTGAGCTGACTGCAAGGGGAAGCACCGTGTGGAGCCAAGAAAAGGAAGAAGAGGAATAGGACGAGGAAATGATGTCATTGTGCAAAGAAGAGGAACAGGAAGGGGTGCCCTCGCAAGGGCAAAGCTTCAGATGAGGCAAGGCAAACAAGCACAGCACAAAACAGCCGATGTGCTGTACTGCCGTTGATGTTGGTCGTAAATAATAAGCCAAAATAAGCCATGTTTGCACGACCTGAATGAATAAACCAAATTTATAAAGTACGATTATTGTCCATGGCTCCCACTAATCAATAACAAATCACGAAACCAAAAAAAGCGAAGAACTGTGCTCTATGATCTTTTGACTTGCATAGTGCTGACACAGTCATCATGCCAGGTATAAGACGAGTGAGATGCAATCCAAGCTGAGTCAACATCCTTTGAACTGAGCACATGCCTCCGTGGACGTAAATTGTAGCACAGCAAACTTGCAAATTATTGCAGCCGCAATCAGCAGTTATTTCAACTTGAAACCATTAATAATTTTCTGGAAAGAAGCTGACCCAAATTGAAGATAATCCACTATTAAATCATTGAATTGCAAAAAAAATCATTCGTTGTAATTCCGAGACGTCATGACCCTAGCTTGAAGCCAATCAACACTGAGGGCAGTAACCAGCACAGGAAGGCCACACATGAAGATGAGATGATAAGAACAGAAGAAGAAGCATGCAGAGAGGATTACACAAAAAGTGCAGGATGAGAAAGTAACGGAAAAGAGAAGAAGCAAGTTGACGCAGGCAGCTTACATCAGGAAGTTCAGTGGGCCAGGCAGAAGAAGAGGTTTGGGATAGGAAGGCATCCAGCAGGGGCAATGGGGGCCCTTCTGGGGGATGCCCTCTCAGCCCACTCTCTTTCACATCACCATCTGCATGCCCAGGCCACTCGTCTACTTCTTCACAGCAGTACAAAGACAGCACAAGACACACACCTAGCATAGCATCATGTATGAACGCAGGAATGCCAGAACTGCAATTTGAACAGCATTACTGCTGTGCGGTGCCCTATGCTTTCAGCTGCGCCAATCCATTGCTGCTTATGTACTCCACTCACTGATTGCCTGCTGCTGCCTGCTTGACAAAGTCACATGTGTTGCATGTAAACATCCGTTTCCTCTTGTTTTCCTCCTCGTCTCATGCAAATTCTCTACAGCTTGCAACAGACAAGCACACTCCGCTGGACAACAAACACAGTACCCCATGCAGCAAACTCTCTAAAAAGCACATGTCTGAAGCCAAGACAGGCTTGCAGTGCATACAATTTGGACCTTTCAAGGGCCAGATCTGTTTCTCTCAGAATAGCGTTGAATGAACTGTATCGTTCAAATTTGACATTCTCAGAATTCTCACAGTTATTGTCTGTTGACTCCCCTGTTGAGTCCTAAAGAAAAGAAATGTAATGTATGTATGTAGAGCCCCACCTTCTGGCTCATCAGCTGCAGCATCTTGCAGTATGGTGTCAGCTTTGGCAAGCGGCAGCACAGCGATGTGGGCTTGATGTGTTTTGCCCTGCAGGATCTGCTGAATGGCCCCCAGCGTGAACCTCAAGTTACCCATCCACCTGCACTCACGCAGCAAACAGCATCAGGCTTTGACGCTGAACAATTCCTTCATCAAGTAGCAAACAGCACCTGATGAGGCTTTGACGCTGTACCAGTCCTTCATCCAAGTAGCAAAAAGCCCAATGGATAGTGTGACGTCTCACTAGCAGAATGTTGAACTATCTGGCTCTATTTGTGCTGGGAAGTGAGCAGCAGGGAGAATGCCATGCAGGCAAATTGAAAATGACTGTATCATGCTCAGATGGCTTGACATCACAGCATATGGCAAGCTAAATTCACAGGGTCTCACGTCACAGCACAAGACAACTTTCTCACAATGAGACTCATAGCTGCACAGCTACACAATAGATGTTTCAGCGCCATGCACATTGCTCGTCATTTGCTAATCAATTCATGAAAATGGTTTGAACAAACTGCTGGTGCAAGTTTTGCACCACTCACCTGAGGTTCTCGGTCCCGATATCAAGATTGCTAATCAACCCAAAGTTGAGAGACAGGAAGGAGAAGAAGCGTACGGAGGGGGGCTGCAGCATGGAGACAATGTCTATGGAGCGTGTGCGCCCCTTGCATATGGCATAGGCAGCTGTCACCACGTCCCACATGCCTGCACACCTGCCCATCATCATTCAATTATCCATTCATCCATGCATTTGTTGCTTTGGTGGTTCATGCACTTATTTGACACGTATCTTGCTATAGATTCAGGTATGCACAGTCCTGAGCAGATCATTCATCCATTTGGCCATGCATTCATTCCTTTGGTGGTTCATGCACTTGTTTAGCAAGTGTCTCCCCGCAGACTCAGGTATGCACAGTCCTGAGGAGACTCCTATCTGAGGTCCCTGTCTTGGCAGTCGGCTTACCGGCACTTTTCACAATTAGCAGAGTATTGCTCTTGCCTGCTGTTGGCTGGTCACCAATCCAGTGCATCTTGTAGGCAAAATGCAAGTCACAAAACAAATGGACTGCAGCCTTCCCTTTCCAACAATTGTGCGTTGTGCCCAAACATAGAACCTTAGGTGGGCCTCATGCATGATATCAAAGCATACTGCAGAAAGACATGCAGGCTGATCACAAGTCTGCGGGTGTCAGTCAGTCATACATGCCATTGCATGCAACAGTACAAACTTGAGATGTTGATGATGCTGCAGATGCAGATGTGTAGCACCTGCAGCATCATCAACATCTCAGTTTTGTACTGTTGCATGCAATGGCGTGTATCACAGATGTGTATGCACATGCAGCAGATGCTCTGGGCTGCAGCTTCAGGAGGCTCCTGTTATGACTGTTAAAAAGCGTAAACTCTTTCCCACAAGCGCTCATTACCATGTAACAACAAGCAGACATTACAGGCTAAAGACCAGGGCAAGCTGTCAATGATGCACACGTGTCTGTGTGCAGCGCTTACACTTGAGTAGCAAGGCAGCCGCAATGTGCCAAGCAAGGACCACTAGCAAATGAACAATGCTGTGTATGATCATGACGATGCGTACAGTTCTGACCAATGTCAAAAATTGCACAGGACAATGCATTGTTTTGCACAGATGGTGGTACAGGAGTTCCAGCCAAAACCATCTTTCATGGGTAGCACAGCAGAGACGCACCAGTGTTTGCAGCGAGAGCATTGCCAGAGCCTGTGGGCAGCATGGCGAAGGGCAGCTTGGCGGCCTCCTGCCAGTCAGGCCTCCCCAGTAGACCCTGCACAAAAGGCAACCAATTCAACAACAGGGCAGGTGACAGGCAGCCTTGACCCTCTGCTGCCAGACAAACTTCCTTGACAAATACTGCACAAATGGCAACCGATTCAGCAGCAGGGCAGCTGACCGGCTGTACAGGTACTAGTGATAGGCAGCCTTGACCCTTTGCTGACAGACAAACTCCCTTGACAACCACTGCACACAAAGGAGGTTGCTATCAAGACAGGTGAGGGTTGGAAAAGGCTGCTAATTGGAGCAAAGGCAATGGGCTCAGAAATACAATCCCCATGCAGGCAAGCCACAGGATCTATGGACTGCTAGATCTAGCCTTTGACCAGCCTTGCATGCAAGCCTATGATGGCTAATGCTTGATTATTATTGATTTGGGAACAACCTTGTGAGTATGTCTTTGCGACCATACCTACAGATAGTACAGCATAATATTGTAGAATGCAAGAGATGAAGCCTTTGTTCCACTTGCTGCTGCCAGGCCAATGAAGCTAGGCAGTAGGCACAACAGCATTTTGTAATGTTTTGTATGCATCTGTGTTCTTGAAAATTTGGTGCAGAAATAAGAATAGTGATGTATTCATATACTAACTATGTTTAGAGTTGTATGCCCAGCCCTGCAAGGACAGCACCAGATGCACGGCATTGCATGCATAGCAGTGCATGCACCAGTGCAGATGGGATTGAGGTGTGTGGGACTGTGCAAACCTTCAGGTATGTGGGACTGTGCAAACCTTCAGGTGTGTGGGGATGCGCAGACCTTCAAGTATGTGGGACTGTGCAAACCTTCAGGTGTGTGGGACCGTGCAAACCTTCAGGTCTGTGGGGATGTGCAGACCTTCAAGTATGTGGGACTGTGCAAACCTTCAGGTGTGTGGGACTGTGCAAACCTTCAGGTATGTGGGACTGTGCAAACCTTCAGGTATGTGGGACCGTGCAAACCTGCAGAGCTTCATGAACAGTTCCATCGCCTCCCACTGTGACCAGCGCATCACAGGCAGCCAGGTCCAGATTCTTCACCATCTCACTTGCGTGACCTGGCCTGTTGGTCTCCCACACAGTCATGCTCAGGCCAGCGGCCTTGAAAATGCTCTGAATCTCAGGGCTGTGGAACATGGCTTTGGATCTGCACTGCAGCCAGGTAGGGATGTTGCAGTTGTTGGGGCCAGTTTAAGGCTGTGCTAATTTGCACAGCATATTTGAAAGTAGCAGCTTTCACTGTGACCAGAAAATTAGCGTCCGATTAGCGTCCAGTCAAGGTGCAACGAGGCCAGAATCCCATCTGCGATTTGCTTAATTGTGCCACCTTAATCAGCTCCTACGTGAATTGTCTATGAACCAGGAGAGCACCCAACTCCTCACTAATGCTTAACAACACAACACGCAGTCAGTTTGCGCCAACTTACCGGGATCCAAGTTTGTAAATAACATGTAATACGTTGAGTACATTACAACACGCTAAGTTAACGTGACTTATTTGCAGCATGTGCGCTGCATCCTGATGCGCTTGTACAGATGTGAGCGCCCCACATGCTGATGCGCATGTGCATATGAGGAAAGCAGGCATCCTGATGCAGATGTGTGAAGTATGCCTCACAATGATGGTAAAGATGCTGTATGCTCGAACATGTCTGACTGACCTGTCTGCCGCAGCATGCACAGATGGTTGCAGCCCTGCAGCTTGCTGGCCGGTCAGCAGAACCACAAAGCATGCTGACATCGACTGAATTTTGCACAATGTGCACTTACTGCCTGCCCAGTCGAGGCGATGTTGAAAAGAAAAGCTTCATCAGACACAGGTCGTGATTGATCACCTGCCTTGCCCGCTCTTGGGGTTTATTATGACAGTAACCCTTCTGGGCTGAGTTTGGCGGCCCCAGCTAGCTGACTGCTGCAGGGTAATCCGACACCGCTTAGCCTCATCTGCTGAGCCTGTCTGAAACACCTGGGAGCATTCCAGTTTCCTGGAGCATCAGACATCCATGTGATGCAAATTTGCAGCTGACTTGTTGCGAGTAGGGATGTGCAAATTACTCTTTTCACGGGTCCAATGTATGTAATTACCCAGTAACGTTACCAATTGGTAAGCAACGCAGTAATTTACTATAAAACTATTACTGTCCAAATGCTATACATGGCCGTTTTCAATTTTTAAAGCGGCAAAGCACTGTTCTTGCTGAGGGAAATGCATCTGCCAAGTTGAACAAATTCTCGAGCAATATTCCTACCTCAAACCAGGGGTTTACCTGTTTTGATAGGTTTTGCAGGTCTGAAATTTGCCAAATTCTCCCAGAACCCCTCGACGAAACCTTTTATTGCCACCAATTATCCCTCATTTTGGCATATTTGGGCCTATTTTGCCCATTTTCTATGAAATGAAATGAAACACAAAATGCTCAAATTACCTTATTCCACGACCCCAACAGTAAATTAGCAGTAATTGCAGTAACGTTACCATTCAGTAATGATTGACGAAAGGTAATTTGCACACCCCTAGTTGCGAGGCTGAGGTCATTGCAAGGGGACAACATTGTACACTGATGTGAGCATGCAGCATACGGTATGCTGTTCCAAGTCGCATTAAAACAGAGGCAGGTGGGCTGTATGTGGCAACACATGATTTGTGACTGAATGATAAAGCAAGAGTGCAAGGGTTTTGAGAGGTAAGCTAAGTGTACACACTAGACATGATCTGCAGACAGGAATCTGGGCTGTTCACATCCAATCTTGAACAACAGAATCATGCAGCACACACCTGACTGGCTTGCTCTGGTGCTTGCTAGGCAACCTGCAGAACCAAAGCTTGAAGCCTCGCTCACCCTCAACAGTTGCGCCTACCACGTCCTGACCAGGAACCTACGAGAACATGCTGTTCTTGGTGCAGAGCATTGCAGGACACGAAGGTGTTTGATGCTGAGTGTCTGGGGGCCGAGCTGTGGGCACTGGTTGTGAAAGGCGTACTCAGCTGTGTGGGGATGAGCTGCTTACCTGTAACTCGATATCCTGGCCGCTGCAACAGCATTGGTACAATAAATCCGGCTTGAAGGTCGGATCCTGCAGACAGTAACTTCAGCAGTCAAGCACGAACCGTCGACAGGTAGTTTCAAGTCTCGGATGAATGCTGCAGCCCAACGTAAAGTGTGGGGCGGCCTACGCACTGCACCTCGTGGGGCAAAAAGCTGAACGAGGCGTCCTCAAGGACCTTGACTCTACCGAGGACCCCTCCGCAACTGGCAGTCAAACGTAACTCAACATAGCTGTCATCTTCGGTAGACCCAGTTGAATCATAGGATGATTGCACGTGTAAGCTGGAATTCTCTGGGCTCAACAGAAGAGCCTCCTGCGCGCTTTTTTTTCTCAACATGGCGATCACTCGTGGACCATAGGGAGCACGACAAAGCTTGTCACGCTGTCTAGCAGCCGGCAATACTCCACCCCAATCCTGGCAATTGCGGGCACGGCAATGCGGCAGGCAGCGGTCGGCCGCTTGCGCGATCGAGGCTTGCTGCATAGAGAAACACAGTTCCTGTTGCTTCTTGGGACTAACATGCAGGGCTTCGCGGCGTAGCCCTCGGTCAAACAAAGTGCTCATTGTGGCCTGTCAGTGATCTCGCCTGTGAAAAGTCGAGCAGCGTTGAAATTTCATTCGGTGTAAGCCTGACAAGCACAGAAAATCGATCTGCCGCATCTGAAATACTGTCTACGTCTGTGCTGAGTTGAAAGAACAGTGAGGCCTTTGCGTATCTCCTCGCGAGCTGCACCAACAAGGCTGTGCGACCAAAGTTTCGTTGCTGGTATCAACGGCACGCTGCTGAAAGGCTAAATGCGGTCGCTGCACAGCAGTTCAAGTTGCAGTCTCATCAACCTACGCCAAATGCACGAACAGTCCAGGGTGAAGCCACTCCAGTGGATCCCTCACAGGTACATCAGCTGCTTAGTGCAAACCAAATGAGTTGGTGCAGGATCAGGCAGTCAAAGATACAAGGGATTGAGCATAGAACAGTGCTTGTGTAGACCCTTTGCGCCTGCCTCCGCTACACCTAGACATGCAAGCCTTGGCGACAGAATTGCTATGCGCGGAATTTTGGATTCATGGAAGAACATGACGAGCCGTGATGACTCGTCGCAGTCTCAAGCCACCATTTCTGTAAGCTGACAAGTGCTAGCTTGACGTTGCTCCTGGTTGTGTTGGTGACTTGCGATGTGCTCATGTTGATGTAAGCTTGCTGTGCAGATTGATGATGATGAGCCATGTCCCCTGGAATGTGTGCGACAGGTTTACAAAGGTGTGTCCCAGCAGCTTGACTGAGCTCGACCAGTGGCTCTACAGTGCTTATCATCTCATTCTTTACAGTACAGATGCTCACACAACTGCTAGTTCGGTATATATGCATGTGCAGCAATTACCTGCTGCATGCAGTGAAAGAATTCCAGAAAGTAGTAGAGCAGGCGCATCCAAAGTCATTGGTAGTCGTGGACTACTACAGAACAGCATGTGGAGCGTGTAAATACATATTGCCTGGCTTTGTGAAGCTGTGTAAACGGAGTGGCTCCCATGATGCTCCAGTCATCTTCCTCAAACACAATGTCATTGATGAGTAAGCTCTCTGAAGTGACGATTGGATCATCTTGCTGCCATGTGTGCACCTGCTCTCAATCATGACTGTGATATCGCAAAAGCTGGAAATTGTTGTTCTTCAGCATTCCCAACAGTACTCAGTGTGCTGCAGTGTAGATTCAAGCATGATTTTGGTGCATGTAGGCGTAAGAAGCAGCATGCCTTCCTGGTGCATTGACTGCCCTGCTGCATTTGCACATGCACAGTGGCAAAACACTTCTCCCAGAATGTAGTGGGTATGCATTGACTGCCTGGAGATTGTTTGTTGCTGCGAGGCAACCATGCTGTGATGTTTTGCAGATATGATGAGCGCACAGAGCTTGCAGACTATGCTGACATCAGAGCTGTTCCCTCATTCCAATTCTATATGAATGGCAAGCTGGTAGAGCAATTTGCAACACGAGATAAAGCCAAAATTAGTTTGGCAATAGACAAATATGTGCCGGGAGCAGTGTCTCTATAGTTTTTGTGCATGTGTGTACAACCAGCAAAGTGTTTTTTGATGAACACAGCAATGTCAATGAGGAGAGACGGTAGTTGCATGCAGTGAGTGTGACCTGTCTGGAGCAGATATGCGTCTTTTGTATTAAAAATGTGGGCGCTGCCAATGTGTCGAGAGCACACACAGCAAGTTACTGCAGAGTTGAGCTGCCCTGTGGTAATGCTGATGTCTGTCCAGGGTCCTTGGTACAATCATTTCATTGTATTTCAGTATGCAGACATGAGATCATATAATCTACAATGTGCTGCTGGCTTTTCATCAGTCTGAGTAGCTAAGCACTGTTGTGCATGCTGTTTGTTCGCGCCCACTCCTGGGTCGTACAAATGTGTGTAACGCAGCTAGTACACTGGATGCATATGCTATTGTCACCGCAAGTTGATACCTGAGACTGCGTCTGAACATATTCCTCGCACTCGTACTTCACAGAGCACATCAAACGTGCTTAATGCGCCTAGTAGCAGAGACCCAGATGCAGCATGATGCTACAGGTTCGATGATCAGATTGATTGGCCAGTAACGCCGGGTGCACAAGTCATATGACCCTTCATGCTCTTGGATGCACAAGCCATATGAATTCGCACACAAACATGAACACCCTTTTACATCATACTGATCTGTAGGAGGTTGCTGCAACTCCAAAACACCCTTTTCCCCCCTATTGTACTGAAGAACAAAAATCAAATGACTACACTTTTACATCAAGCCATGATCTCCATCAATCACGACAAACTATCACCTTGATCCTGTTTTATACCTATTGTAGTCATACCCTTCTACTCATAACGCACAACTCTGCACGACCAGCACATTAAGTTACCAAATGTGCAGCTCTTGAAGCATAGCACAACACACAGAGGTATGATGACAAAGCTGAAAAGAAAAAAGATGGACCTTGAAGGCCTTAAAGGATCAAAAAGCTGATGTGCTGGGAAATCATTCTTGCAATACAGGTTCGAGACAACAAGATTGGGTACAAGGCTCTCACACACTTTTCAATACTGCACCCACTTCGTTCAGGCCGGTCCCCAGATATACTTCACCTTGACTAATGCAATGCCATGCCGTTTCCCCACTCTACGGTATGCAGATCCGTGCGCACAAGCGCATGCTAATTGTACCAAAACCCATGACAGACAGGAGATGCAAACAGCTTGCCAGTACAGATGCCCATGCATGCACGGAAAAATCACCAAGACAGAACCAGACAGAACCCGAACTGCAAATTTCCGTACATGCTGGAAGAAGTTCAGTCAGAGAATTCCTTGCAAAAAAAAAAGCTGCACAGCAAAATCGTTCAACACTGTTGTCGTTTCTGACCCTGCATCACCTGCGTTGAGGTAGCAACCTAGTTGGGGCCAATCTATCTAGCTTGCAAGTTATAAAAGAAAGAATCGCTGCCCGCATTGCTGTGTACTTGCAAGCAGCGCATGATATAAAAAGAAGACATCTGACGCTGTGACTTGATCAGTGATGGCTGTAGTTGCAGCCCCCACCCACATGTTCATTCATACGCTGCATTGGGGTTTCTTGAAAGCCGCCAGTGCAAAGAGCCATTCCCTGCTGACTGCAGTCCAAAGCAGGAATCTGAAGGGCATGACTGTTGGTTGCCGGCTGCATAGATCTTGGTGGGGGTCTGCGTGGCTGCTGCTGCCCCCCCTGCAGTTGCCACTCCATTGCTGTGCCCAGAATGTCCTGCATGGGGTCACCTGTGCCTGACCCCACAGCACCCCTAAACATAGAAGGCCCACTACATGCTCTGAGAGCCGAGCCGTGAGCCGAGAGTTGAGCTAGATGGTGCTCATGGTCAGGGTTGAACCCATGCTCCAGCTTAGCTACCTCTGACATGAGGGCCTTGCATGCTGCTGACTCATGCATTGTTGCTTCTGCTGAATGACGGTACATGCGTGCTGTGGTGTTGTCCGTGCCGAAGCCCATGCCAAATGGAGGGTTGCCAGGAAGGGAGGGCTGGAGGGTGTTGAGGGCACCTCTGGGGTGCTGAGATGCGCTGCGTGATGCAGTGACGTGGTTGCCAGGAAGGGAGGGTTGCATGGTTTTCAGGGCCCCCCTAGGGTGCTGAGATGCGCTGCCTGCTGCAGTGACATGGTTGCCAGGAAGGGAGGAGTGGAGCTTTTCAAGGGCTGCCCTGGGCTGCTGTGAGGAGCTGCTGGGGGCGGCCATGTGGTTGCTGAGGTGGATGGGAAGAAGAGCGGTATTCTCAGTCCTGAGCGCCTTTGCAGATCCCATACCCGGTGCCCATAAGTTGCTGTTCAAGCTGTTGCTCCTGACTACACTTGATGGCATGGGGCCAGGAAAGCTGGGGGTCTTATGCGGGGGTTGCATGAGGGCAGGACCTGGGGAGGACATGTAGGTGGTGACCAAGTCATGCATGCGTGCTGGCGTGGGCACATATGTTGTGGCTGGCATGGCCACACTTAGGCCTGGATTGCGTGCCAGCCTGCTGCCTGTTGCTTGCTGAACTTGAGGGGCACACAACAGCTGCAAGCTTTCTGCACTCAGCTGCTCTTCGACCTGAAGTCACGAGTTGACTCAGCAAAAGCACGACACAAGCTGTTATCAGCACATGACTGGTGATGCTTCAGCACTAGCTGGTTATGTGCCTTCAGCATCACGTGAGGGCTCTCCAAGCATAAGGACGAATGTTAGAAACTGAACAGGCTTGCAATACTACAGTCTTATACTCGAGCAAGATGACATATTCACACACTGGGACCAGGACTGAAAACAGCAGGACAAAATCTTCAAGGTGCTGAGCTTGCATGTTGTTACTGCTGTTGGGCACAGTGAGACCACAGCAGCAGGTATCTGATGTCATATGCAACATGCGAAGAACCTGAAATGCTACTAGTACAGCAAATGCTCTGGTTTGAGCATTCTCTCTCAAGCCTGTGTGCTCCAAGCAGTACACCAGTACTGATAAGGAAGAGCGTGCACGGTAGCAGTGAAGCCGGTGTGCTCCAAACAGTTTACCAGTACTAATAAGAAAGAGCGTGCACAGTAGCAGCACCTGCTCGGTAGGTGGCAGTGGGATATCCGTGAGCTTCTCTGCATTTTGAATGCAGTGCCTCAGCTGCTCAATGGTTCCTTCCTTGCGCTTGGTGATGGCAGTCAGCTCCCCCACACACTTCATCAGCATCTGGTTGTGCAGCTGGATTCTCTGGCTCTCTGCTGACAGGTCTTTGTTCTTCTCAGCAGATGCGCTGAGGCGCTCGTTTGTGCGCAGGTTCTGTAGTTGCAAAGAAGCCACCTGCAGTCAGTCAGGCATGCTTCCTTAGTCATGCCTGATGCATGTAGAGCTGGCTGTGACCAAGCTACCGGATGCAGCTGGTGCACTGTGCTGTGAAAGTGTTTGACTTGAATGCAATCAACAGCAAGCTCTGTCAGCACAGCATCAAAGACTGCCAAGTGCCAAGTCAGGGACTTCCTGTGCATCAGGCATGACCTCAAAACCAACTCCACATAGCTTGTGAGTCAGCCAATGACAGATGCAGTAGGGGTGGCAACTCAAGTATATTGCAAAGCTTGGCAATGTTCAGAGGAGACCATCAGAGAACAGAGAGCAAAGTGTGCCAGGACCTACCTCTTCTTTGAGGGAAGTCACCTGCTGTTGCTTGCGAAGACGCGTTCGCCTCGCAGACTCTCTGTTCATCTTGCGCCTGCATGAGCTCGTCAACTTTTATGTGTGGAGCAGACTGAAGGAGACAGCCAGCACGCCATCACAACCAACATGCAAAAGTGATCATCAGATGGTATGATTGCTTTCAAGGCAGCTGCAGTGCATCAGAGAGCTTCACAAGGTGTGGTGCTTGCCGTTTGTCTGCTGCCTCAGTCCTGCCAGCATCACCCCAGCTGTTTGCAGGAGGCTCACTGTACTCAGGACTCAACCTTTCCTCACTGAAAGTGTGGCTCTCAGTCTCCTGCAATAGACCATTACAGACAGCTGACTATCAAAACTGGTCTTAACAATACCGCAAGGGGTCTTGTGCATAAGGTTCACAACACTTGCAGAGAACAAACCTGTAGTGCATCTTGATTTGGGGATGCGTCTATGTCATCCATTCCCCGGGATGGCGTCTTGGTAGCTGCAGGACAACACACGTGCCCTGAGTTCTGCAGTTGCTTGCAACCCACTGTTGCAGCTGCACCTTGACAACTTGCACAGCTGGCCGCACATGTTGATTCCAAGTTTACCTATACCAGTTGGACTGTGGTGGTGGATGTGCCCTCCCTCAAGCTTGAACATCAGAGTCTGCAGGCTTTAGGCTTGCTGCCAGCGTGCCTGTCTTGGAGCCACAAACCTCACGCAATGAGTTAAACGGGCCACGTGAAGGTATGAGACTTTGGCAAAGGTTGCCTGCACAGCGCTATGTCTTGGTTGCCATGAAATCGTCCCAGAATAACACTAGACCGTCGCCCACCCTGGACTCTTGTGTCACATCTAAAACTGGATGGTGTCTTCACGTCACGTGTTGCAGCCGTGCACACGCCATAGTCGCCCTGCGGAGATCATGAGATTGTCAGATTGCCGTCACTTGCTTTCGCAGTCACCACTAAGTTACAAATATGCAGCAGATTTGTTCTATCGTGTGAACGATGCGTGTGTCAGCGAAAATTCTCAGCGAACAGGACCTGCCTTTGACGAGCACGTAACCTTGATGCACAGCTAGCCATCCATTCCAACACTTGGCCTGACGATCTCTACGTTGTCTGTGTAGACACGAGAACTCCTTGAGTAATTAATCTCACGACGCAAACACTTTTCCCTATTTTGGTCGACCTGCCTATGTATGGGAGTCGTGAAATCCGCAAAGGTTGAGCTGTGTGCATGCAAGCCTTGGCCCAGCGCGCGCGGCCTTACAGCAGACACTGATGTTCCTGTGTAAGAAAGTTCTCGAGGATTCGCTGAGGTTGACCTTGCGAGGCCAACGGCATCGCTTATCCGCTACACCCGCGAAAAGGATCAGTAGGCAGAGGCTTTTACCGCATTTGAGCAAAATATGCTATCCCCACAAGACATCCCGAAGGCTTTAGGAAAACACAGTGAGCTTACACATTTCTTTGAAGGATACAATTTCAGTCCTATGTACGTGATGAAGTTGCGTGATGCAAGGCTTTGCCTTGTCACCTTCTGCGTGACCGCCCTCGTGGTATGCCCCGTGACGCCAGGGGTGCCTGAAAGCAACCTTCGTTTTATAATCAGGCCTGGCTGTCTAGCAGCAAATCAGCCATTACAATCTGTCCAATCCATGTACAGCTCGATGCATCCCCACACCTTCACGGTGCCTAGGGCATAGAACCTGTTGGAGAGTCTTATGTGCACTTTGTGCGGGCAGAAACTCCTGCGCATGGCAAAACAATAAAACAGAACCCTGTAGGCCTACAGCTGCACAAGTGTCATTGTACAACCCAGGGCTGACCAGGTCAGCCTAACTTCATCGTGAGGAATGCCATGCTGTACCATTCAAAGACTCAACGCGCGATCAAGGATGCTTCTATAATCGTTTTGGCAGGTGCTAATCTAGATTCTTCGGCACCGGCGCTGCAGTTCAGACGTAGTTGCCAGCCATCAGTCAAATTTCGCGATCAGGATGTTCTTGACGCGTTTTGGGCTAAAATTTCGTGCATGGAAATAGCATCTTCGTGCCTATCCAGACTTTATACGGAATTTGCTGACTAAGCTGTAATCGTCATCGGTTGAGACGATTGCGGCAACTAGGATTCTGGCATGTATTGATCAATTCAAGTTCATGAACTGCGAACCTGTTCCTCAGAGTCGAATGATTGCTTGAGACCATTGCAAGAATGCGCAAATTCATTAAGATGCACATTCACGGTGGATCCGACTCAGCATGCCGTTACAATGCAGGTCATAATTGAGTGACAGTACCCACAAATTCTCTCGACTGACAATGCTGACAAAGTTTATACACTCTCTCATCATCTGACTCTCAATGAACGCACAAGAATACATGTACATAGCACACTTGGTGCCTCTCAGACTGAGGGATACGGCTTAACTTGAGTTGATGCACATTGGGCAGCATCAAATGCTTGCCAGACTGGCATAGTCATCAGGGGCAAATTTCTAGCTATCACTTGTTTGGTCGCTTATGCCAATACAGGTGCACCAGCAACCACACGCTGCACAGCAGCCTCAACCTCCTCTGGTTGTACAATGGTTGCTGCCTCCAATTCAAATGCATATGCAGTTGGCACATCCTGACTGCTCAACCTCACCACCTGCGTGACACATAACATGTTTGCCCGAGGCCCCAACAGATGTGGACACTTGTTGCAAGTGCATCGACAGCATCTGGCAAGCAGCCAAAGGGCAAACATCTTGTCCTGCTCCCATTCAAAGTAGCTGGAAAGCTACTGGAAGTCAATGAAGTCAGTATTCAGATAAACTTGTTGCACACAGGGATTGCAGTCCGAACTGTCGGCAGCTCACAGGTATCGCATGGCTGACACATGAGACCAAGCATTGTAATCCAGCATGTGCTCTGAAGCACAGTACAACCATACCCCATGATGCACCTTATTGCAGGCAGACATGATGGTGACAGCTAATAGAGAGACTTGCCAAGATGCATCACTAAAGTAGAATTTGTCCATGCATCAGTTGAGTTGCCAAGATGCAACACTAGATCCAGAATAACGTAGTTTGTCACAAGGCTAGCTCACCTCAACATCTAGTGGAGCATGCATTTATGAACAACAGCATAAATATACTAGCATTACAGGGCGCATGACTACATCTTACCTCAAAGTGTAGCTCCTTGATGCACACTTATGACAGCAGAGACAACAAAGCAACGCCTAGCGGGAGCAGGATACGACTGAAAATGCAGTGCATTTACAAAAGCAAAAGGTGTCCAGCGTACCTTGCAGTTTTGCTCGTTTAACACACACAGCTTAAATCTAGCGCTGAAAGAGTTGCCAATGCCAGATACAAGACCAAAATGGCTTCAGGTACACGCAATGAGCCAAACATGACTTGAGCAGGGGCGTGAGGGTTGACAATGCTTGCTGAAATGCAGGGGTTGATGGGTAGGGGGTTGATGGCTAGGGCTCGATGGGTAGGGGGTTGATGGCTACCTCATGGTCTAGCTCATTGAAGAGGGATTCGTTGATGACAGCAGAAAGAGACGCCCCAATGCCACCTGTCTTCATGCACTCCTCCACAATGATGCACTTGCGTGTCTTCTTGATGCTCTTTGTGATGGTCTCCAGGTCAAACGGCTTCAGACTGATCAGGTCAATCACCTGCAAAACACAAGCCCTCAGCAGGCACCACCACATGTGAACCAGTTTGCGGCTTTGTGAAGGTGCAGCAAAAGATTTTAGGCACAGCAAAGCAATGACCCATCAGATGAAACTTCTCAAGTACATTGCAGTCACGTCAAAACTTTAAACATAAGCGAGTTATAGCATTAGTAATGGCTTGACAGCACGCACCTGCACGCACTCAAACGTGCACTGCATCAATAGAGTACCAAGACATGTACAGCAAACAGCGGATTGGATGTGATCTAGTTCAACCTGAGAATGGCTGACGGACCACTTGCAACTTTGACATGCAATGAAGGCATGAAGAACATCCTTCATTGACATGCATGTGTCTCCACAGCATGAATGCAGTAGCAAATGCAGTAGCAAAAGCACTATCAGCATTCAGGTCAAGCGCAACATGTTGCAAGCAGCAGTATGTGTCATCACCTCAGGGTCGAAACCCTGCTTTTCCAGACTCTGCACAGCTTGCATGACCACGTAGCGCATGCGACTATAGCACAGAATGGTGACGTCACCACCTTCCCTTACTAGCTCTGCTTTCTCTAGAGGCTGGTAGTATCCTTCCTGAGTTTCACCTGTGTAACAGCCGCAACATTTTTCAAAGCATGGCTTGTCTCATAAGATACTTGGCACGTTGCAAAACTGTGTATGGTTTGTGCTGCCCAATCATTCTCCTTGATATGTATGCTTGGCTTTCATTTGAAAGTATATATGTTGTCATGCATTGAAACATCCAGCAGTCAGGTTTTGGACAAAGGAGATTCACTGTTGACGATCAGCAGGAGCTTTGCAGGTGCAAACACTGGTTGTACAATGGTGGTGTGGAGCTCGTCATTTCCAGCAAGCATGAGTCAGCTGGACCTTCAGAATGGTGTATACTGCATTTATACAATCATGTCAGCACCATTCAGCATGACATGAAATGAAACCAGCCTTTGAACTCCACAGGAGCACACCCCCTCAGCAGGTCATGCATCATTGGTCATCACTCTCAGCATTGCATGGTAGCCACTCACCCTTGACGTTATACAGGAGCACATGCTCGAAGAAGATGATGGGGTTGTCACTCCTGATGGCTGACTTCAGCAGAGCCTTGGAGTTGGCCACAGTGGAACAGGCCACTAACTGCACTCCTGGGATACTCTGGAAGTAGCTTTCTAGTCGCTGACTGTGTTCTGCCCCCAGCTGGCGACCAACACCCCCAGGGCCTCGGATGACTACTGGCACCTGCATTAACCATGTGCCCCACATGTCCAACTGGCAAGCTTGAGTACTGAACGGTTATGCATTGTGTGCAAGCTGCATTGGAATCTACGTGCTTCAAGACAGTCTCTGTTGCTGATCATATGCAAGGCTGTAAGGTCAATGTACCAGTTCAAAGCGTATGGAAGTAATGGCAACACCACCACAACTGACATGGGCTCTGATGCATGCAATGGTGTTGACACCTGCGCTTTGCTGAAGTGACCACACGTGCTGAGCGGGCCGAGTGAGTGTGCAGCTAGAAAGCAGGACATCATGCCCATGCCTAGTGCTGCACTGGCTGACTGCATGCTTAGCGCAAATTCACAGCAGCTGTTGCTGCCTGCCCCCAAACACAACCTAAGCCTTCTGCTACTTTGCTACAAGATCAGCATTTGTAATCCTGACTGAGTTGATCAACCTTGTGGTTTGCCAGGTCAGCTGTGCTTCAGAGGAGCCTTTGCCATTTTGCCATTTGCTACGTCTAGCTCTAGCCAAACTTACAATATGCCAGGTCCCAGTATGGCACCTCAAGATGGGACCAACTTGTATACCTAACAACACTTGCAACCATAAATAACAGATACCCAGGGCACCTGGTGATATGTAGCAACTGTTAGTCAAACCATCATGTGATCGTACTGTTCAATACACACCTTGAATTGGCCTCCAGAGGTGTAATGCAGCATGCCTGCATTGTTGGAGATCTGGTTGTAGGCCAGCAGCAGGAAGCCCATGTTCATGCCCTCAATGACGGGCCTCAGCCCTGTCATTGCTGCACCAATG
>JAABUP010000786.1_pt1 | contig 68348 bp, 82 predicted proteins | sample 5559201 | NCBI WGS metagenome assembly JAABUP01 (sample SAMN10711887, study PRJNA513373) | rock metagenome | isolation source: Antarctica rocks | place: Antarctica
GCTGCTGCCTGCTATGGCAGTCAACGCTACTTCATATTTCAGTCCCTATTTTACCATGCTAAGTGCTGCTGCCTGCTATGGCAGTCAACGCTACTTCATATTTCAGTCCCTATTTTACCAACTGAAATCACCTTGCAATACATCCCTTTGTGCAGTCCACCACGTATGTGGCAGTAAACCCCAGCGCTACAGCAAGCTCCGGGAAAATGACCTTTGGATGTTAGCACTGGCTTTGAGATCCACAAATCTCAGGTGAAGAGGCTGGCTGGCATGCCTGTGCATGTCGCTGACATCGAAGGCAGGAAGGGTGGTGATGTCAAACTCCGGTCGTAACACGTCGTAACGGCGTACAATGGCACCGTAACGCATGACTCAATCCAATCAATCAATCAACCAATCAATCAATCAACCAACCAACCAACCAACCAACCAACCAACCAACCAATCAACCAACCAATCAAGCAATCGATCAATCAATCAACCAACCAACCACACGCAGACTGCAAGGGCACCACATCACGGGATCACAGAGACAGGAGCACCACACCAGCCGAGACAACGGAAGTCAGCTGCAGGTATGCTGATTGAGTCGCCAGCCCTGTGATCTGTTGTCACTGGATCTCGGTCCAGTGTGACTCTGCTAAATGTTTGCTGTATGTGTCGTCTGCAGGCCGCTCAATGCTGAGCGAGCAGGATCCTAATGGTGCACCACAGCTTCTCGATGACATTTGGGCCAAGATTTTCTTTCACGTAGAAGGCGGTGTCAGTGACGGCGTTGCTCTCAGATACTACGAGCCAAACAGCCTATTCGAGGCGCAAGCAGAGTACTACCGGCTGCGCCTGGTCTGCCGCAAGTTTGATCAAGTCTTTAGGCAACAAGGTCAGCTATGTCGTGGGCTGGCCCTGCCCGTGTGCCTCACAGATCAAATGCTGCAGAACCTGGAATCTTGGCTGCGAGAACACAGCAGCTATGTGCGGAACTTGGCAGCATACTGTGGCAGTCCGGGCTTGGATGCTGCCTTTGAAGTCCTAGCAGGCCCGCCACCCAAGTTGGCATCAGTCTTTCTGTGCGACTGTAGCAGCTCAGCGCTAAACAAGCTCTCGGTCTTCACCTCACTAACAACCTGTGAGCTGGTGGAGCCAGAAGGCAGCATGCTGGACCTTGCACCATTGCAGCCTCTGGCAAGTTTGCAAAAGTTGGTTCTGACAGATGGCCTGTTCACAACAACCCAGCTGCCTCCTCATTTGACCAATTTGAGCCTAAGCAATGCTGGCGTGACGGCTGTTGAGCAGTGCTCATGCGTCACATCTCTGAAGAAGCTTCGGTTGTTTGAATGCCAGTTGATTGGGCTGCATCCAGATGGCATAGCAGCATGCAGTGCCATACAGTTGCTGACTTGTGTGCAAGGGCGAATCCATGCTGGCTTGGGTCACTGGTGGCTTGATTGCTCCCATGATTTGCCCTTCACTATGCCTCCTGGCCTCTCATCATTGAGCAAACTCAAGTTTTTGAGTCTTAGCATTGCAAGCACTGGTGCACCGCTGCCCTTTGATGCTGCTCAGTATGGCCATGACCTGAGCTGCCTACAAGGGCTGACTTCGCTAGAGGAGCTGAGCGTGTATTCAACTTCCGAGGATATCTTTGTGCCATCTGGTGTGACAGATTTGCATAAGCTGTCCATTTTGTCTTTGAGTGTGGCACCAAATGAGGGAGGAGATGATGTGCCCTGTGTCATCCTTGATGTTAACTGGCCAGCTCTGCAAATGCTGAAGTCCCTGTACATTGACGCTCCAGCCTTTGTATGTCAGCGCAGTATTGTTGGCCTTGCCACTGTCAAGCAGCTTGCTCACATTGAGTGGGGCCACAGTGCGCCATATGATGCCCAGAGCACCAAATGCTTTGCAGCACTCATGTACAAGCTTGCCAAGTATCGGCCAGAGGTTGTCATTGTGTTGGAAAATGATGCTATAGAAGATGTGTTTGTGAGTTGCATGTTTCAGGCCATATTCTGTCTCCCCTTATGAGTGAAGTATGGTCTGGATTGCATCAAAAAAGGATGATAAAGTACCTCAATCTCTCTGAGATTACTATTGACATTGATTGCAATTGCCTTATAGTCATTGAGACATTTGCTGTCAGTAAATTATATAAAAGCATGAGCATGAGAAGGTATCCCAAAAACATTGAGGGTGCAAATTGTTCATGGACATCGACTGTTTTTAAGTCCTCAAGATGTTTGCTATATGAAAATATCAACAGCTTATGTGAAAGTCAGCAAATGCATCTTTGCGTGCTGTCGAAAGCAGCTGAAACGTAACACGTGATACTATCAAAGACTCAGTAGTATACACCGTCATAATGTTCGTGGGCAGTCAGATTCATAGTGGTCAGCATTGGTTCCCCTCGCTTGTTGACCCTGCAAAAGCCAGCTTATGTCGACAGCCAGTTTGTGCCATTCATATGCACATACACCTCTGGCCTGTAACATGCCAAAACCATTCAGAGCCTTGTGCCACTTCCTTGAGGCCAGCATTGCAAGCTTGCTCATACATTGCTTTCAAACATGCTGCAGTCAAGTGTTGTGAGAGTACTGCCTCACCCATCTGTCTTTCCGGCTTATTAGTCATGACTGCATGCATCAGACAACACATTCGCCATTCACACATGTGCAGCGTGCATCGGCAAGTACAAACACAAAGGCAAGGCACAGAATACCGCATTCTGCAGCAGGGCAGTCCAGAAAATACAATGCAGATAAGCACAACCATGACACACGGCGTCAGGCTTGCCCCATAACTGCAGCTTGCATCTTATGGAGAGCAGCTGTGCAGCAGACCTGAATATAGACACTCCGCCATTGTTCATGTCCAGTGACCTGAATGAGGTTGGTGGTAGTGCTAGGGCTGTGCAGAGAAGGCCCTTGCCATGGACTTGTGTGTGATGACAAGGTGACTGCTGCCGGGCGCTTCTAGTATCTCTGCACTGCAAGGCTTAAGCTGTCAAGCTTGCGCAGAGGCAAGCCAGGGATGGTTTACAGAGGATTACACACCTGTTCGAGAGGGCAGTCAGACAGACACATGCACAGTGCAGTGAAAGGAAGGGCATGCAGGCGGGCACAGACAAAAGCCAGCAGGCCTGACTAATACGTATGCTCAAGTTCGGCCTGCAGGTCCACAGATAAGCGCATCAAAGGGAGGGATAGTCAGCCAATGAGAGCAGATCAGTGACTTAGACCAGCAGGCATGGCAAGACTTTGACACAGCAACAGCCAGGCAGGCAGACAGGCAAAGCAAGCACAAATCTGTCCTACCTTTCCAGGCTTCCTTGGCTTTGTCATACACGTCTAGCAGCGGATAGCGACCATCAAAACTGAATTTGGCAGGATCTTCCCGCCAGATGTTGAATTGTTCAGGATCCTTCTTGGCAGCATCCGCTGCAGGTGCATATTGCCATTGATGCCTTGCATTCAGTATACTGGTTTGCATTGCAACAAGTGCGCAGCGGCACAGTATGCACACAGTAGCAAAGTGCGCACTGATCAAGAGAACAGTTGTCTGCACTTCTAGGATCCGACACAAATCAACGACCAGCTTCACTCTGGGCACAAGCTGCAGCCATGTCGCAGGTAAGTACAGACAGAGGGCAGCCCATGCCTGATGGTGGGATTGTATGGGAACAGTACCATTTGTCATCCCCTGCAGCCAGCCTAGAGGGGCCTCTTTGAGGGACTCTGTGTAGATGCAGGAGCCTTCCCTGCCTTGCCAGATGACCTCTGATGTGGTGCGTGCTCTTTTCAGAGGGCTGCTAAACAGACTGCGGCAAGGTGTTCATTAGTCACATGTGTGTGCGAGAAAGAATTGCAACGATACTTTTTGCATGCTGGAGTTTGTCATGTAAATTTGTGCTGGGAAAAACGCAGCCTCCCACAGGGGCAACACAGCAGGTGACGTGCAATGCTGCAGCCGTCACGAAATCCAGCCCAGCAATCATGCTTGCAGCAGAACTGCTGTTTCCTGCTGGTGAAATCGAAGACAGACAGAGGAAACTCATGCAAGCTGCATGTAGGGACAACCCTCAAAGTCAGCAGAAGAGTTTCCATAAAGACCAGAAGCCTGCTCTGTCTTACATATCAGTATGCATTCTGGACAAAGCATTTTGGACCCGGACAGCCTGCTCCTTGCCATATGGGGTGATGTCAGGGTCATCAGCAGTTCCCTGAGCCAACCATGATAGCAGTTGAAAATCTGTTGCGTGTAGACCCTGTAGCAAGGCGTAGCCATGACCTTGCCTGTATTCGGCTTTCTTCATTCCAGGTTGTTAGCCCATGCCTGACAATGACAATGGTCTTCTCTATTAGCAGATCATGACCACATAGACTCTGAGTTGCTCCGGCTGTTGTGATGCTCATGCTCCCAGTGTTGAAAGGACTCCTGGGTGCAGGACGATCGGGAACTTCTTCCGCCCTTGTAAGGTGCTCTCTTTGCTGCAGCTGCTGCTTCTGTGGTGTTTCTGTGCTGGCAGTGATATGTTGGCAGCCTGAGCGGGAGTGTCCTGGGCAGGGACCAGCCAAGAGCTTGATCACTGCTGGCAGCATAGTGATCACGGCTGGCAGCATAGTGGACTTGCTTACCATGACGATGGGATACGCATGCGAACGGTTTGATAACCTGTACGACAATGAATTGTTGTCCAGTTCATCATGAAAGTTGCGATCATGAAACGCAAGGCTTTTGATGCTCTGACAGCGCGTACCGGCGGCAACTTAATGCTCTGCGGTATGCGCAGAGAACGTCTTTGCTTGCAATTTATATCAGGCATGTCTCATTTCGTGTGCTACGAGGAGCTCTGCGGCAGTTCGTTTGACTGTTGTTCGCGATAGCAGCTCCGAAACCAGATTGCAACCTAGGGCACATTTTGGCTCTGATCCCTACAATTTATATAGCTCTGCTATCTAGTCCGGTTTTGGGCATTCGTTATGAGAATAAGATGCTACTGGAAACAGGTAACAATCAACAACACGAGACATGGTGAATGATGGCAGATGTTAGCTCTGGGCAACTCGAATGCCAATTGCAACACCAGCCCCATGCACATGCCCATCCATATGGCCCCTCTACAGTTGACACGAGAGGACGTCATGCAGCTGCCCACACCTCATTCAGGATGTGACATAAAGCAAATTTGTCAACGTGTTGCATTGGCCTGCGAGGTACCGATACTGATATCACCATAACTTTGGTGTGAGTATTGTTCCTCAAGCGCTTGGCTCTTGCTCATGCGCATGGCTCACGTCTGTCAGTGATCGCACACATGATCAACGCAGTACGTGCTGCCGTTGACCGTACGCGTGAAGGCGTGGCCACCTTCAAGGACGATTTCGGTCAACTTCTTTGTTCGACACACAATCACGCATGGACACTGCACCTCAGGTCAAAGTCACGTTGACAGACTAGGTTCCGTTTTCAAGCTGAGTACATCTGATGACCAGCATGCATTGTTCCAGTGCGCCGCAAGTAGTGCCTTGTCGGCAAGCTGCGCTGCACGTGTGGCGTCCAGGTCATCTGCACAGATCACGTCAACATTAGCGCCGGTCTGCGTCGGCTTGCTGCGCGCAGGCCAGTCCAAAAACAGATCTAAGTGCAATAATAATTGGGTCAGGTTTTGCCGGGCTGTCAGCTGCGGCTCGTCTAAGCCGGGACTTCGCTCAAGTGGTAGGCACTTGGTTTGGTCGCTTTGGTCGAACACAATTACTAGCCTTGCTGAAGCTGGTCTGAGTCTGTAAGCGCTTCTCACTCAATTGATTGTTGCATCCACTGACATCAATGGCATCTAACGATTGCACTGATTGGTTTTGCTTTTGCAGACTCTACTCGACAGGGATCACTTCACTGACGCCGTCACTGAAGAGGAGAGTGACGACCCTGAGCTCTGGCGCCAGCACTACGAGGTGCTTGCTCTGTGGCGCCGGCGTTTTGCTCTACATTGCCTGTTATATGCAATCGCAAATTTGCTGCAGGCTGAAGCAAGGAGACGGCTGGGGGTAACCCAGTATAAGCAGCCACATGTCTTGCTGCAAAAGGGGCTTGAACTGATAGAGGAGATCTTCCCTGGCTACAAGGAAGAGTTGGCTCAGGCTGGTGCCCAGGATATTGATCTTTTGTCAGACATGATCTTGGTAAGCTTCCAGTTGTGAGGCATCTTGTATCAGCTTTAATCCCTTGATGTTGCTGTTGCAAACCACATGTACTCGCATGCAATATCTATCAGAGATATCACGGTTTCTTTGCCTCATGGCATCATCTGATGAGCACAGGGCAGGCATTTTTGCAGACAGTGCCTGAGCAAGAGTGCGCTTTATGTACAAACTCTTGCAACCCTTGTTTGTGATATTTTGCAATGTATATAGCATACATACCTGACAGAATTATACAATCATTGCTGACACACTTGATTTAATCAGGTATGTCAGCACCCTTGCGGTGTGCTGGTAAGACTATTATCCATTGCCCAGATTATGTGCCTTGTACAATTCCAACGGCTTGGCTGAGTTGCAAGAAGCAAGAATTTACTCCCTGAACTGGTATTGGCTGCAGTACGACTGGGGCAAGGAATGGCTACCAGGTCAAAGTAGTGGCACCAGATCTCTGGCTGCATCACGCCACCTCTATGAAACAGTGTTGCGCAAGTTTGTTCTGAGGATCAGCAACCTCAAGGTGCAGACATCTGCTGCTGTCAATGGCCTGGCGTACAATGCAGAGGAGCAGCGAGTGACAGGTTTGCAATCTATCTGAGTCTGCACTGTGTTCAGATGATCTTGCACATTTCATGTTAGCTATTCTGGATATCTCATAGCATGGGACAGCTGTTTTGGCTGCCATCATCATATTTTGCAAGCTCATTCAAACTGATATGGCATCCCAAGCAGACAGGATTTATGTTGCAAAGCACCTTTGTGTAGCTGCAAGAGTGTCAGTTTTGTGCCGTTATGTGTGTCCATGTGGCGTGAGTTGAGGCATGATCAAGAGCTGCTGCGAATGCGGGATGGCACTGTTATTCCATAGCCACCCAACTTTGCATCTACCCAAGTCTGCTTGGTTTTGCTCTGGACATCAGCACTGCTGTGCAAAGCCACGCATGCAACTGGACTAGCTGCACTCCTACTGGCCCTTGCAGGCGTCCACCTCAAGAGTGGACAGATGCTTGATGCTGATCTAGTGGTCGATGCTTCTGGAAAGCACTCAGACGTCAGCAAGTGGCTGGAGCAGCTAGGCCACAAGCCGCCCTCTACCATGACAGTGGAAGCTGGCTTGCAGTACACATACCGCATGTATGAAATGCCTGAGGACCCTGACCGGAAGTGGTCCATTGCTGTTTGCATGGACAATCCTGAATACAACCGTACTGCTGTCATGGTCCCTATTGAGACCAATAAATGGCAGGTACAGCCTGTTGGCAAATGGCTTGCAAGTCTGATTTGTACACATATGTCATGTGACAGCACAGCTGAAGCCTGCATGCCATTTGCTTTGATTGTGAGTTGTGCTGTGGCACGGCCTGCTTCCCATGTGGTCACCCAAACTACTTGTTGGTCGTGACGCTCTTGACAATAGCTTGCATGCGCTCAAAAGACATGAGGCATCCTCTGGAGTGTGCCACTGTATTCTGCCTGTAAGCTCAATCGACATGCAGTCTTTTTGTTGTGATCTTCACATGCCTGACACAAGTGTTTTCCCACTGCAGCTAAACCTGTCTGGCTACAAAGGGTACCACTGCCCAACAGATGAGGAGGGCTTCCTACAGTTTGCCAAAGACTTGCCTTCTCCCACAATCTATGAAGCCATTCGGCATGCTAAGCCAGTGTCAGACATCTCTGCCTACCGAAACACAGGCAACTTCAGGAGGCTGTTTGAGAAGGCCCCGCCCCCCAATGGCCTCTGTGTCATTGGTGATGCAGTCTGTTGCTTCAACCCCATCAATGTGAGTCTGAGCACAAGAAAGAGCAACCAACAAATGTGAATGTGACAAACTCAAATCAGATGCTGCATATGCTCTGGAGGGCGAGTACGCTCATCGCTTATGTTCATTGGGTCCATGTCATGGCATTGTGAAGCTGCTGCTGTGCAGTCGCATGTGATTTGTCAGTCATCTGCCTGCATAGGCCCCATGACGTTGCATGCATGCTTGTCCAGTGCAGCAAGTCCTCACAATGAAACTGCAGCTATGCCACTCACAAACTGCACAGTGACGTAGAGATCCATCTGACTGAAATGATTCAAGATTAAGACGTCTCCCTAAAGTGCAGACGCCTGATGGTCGTCCCCTGACTTAAGATATATTTGTTGGGATAGGCATTTCTTTGAATTAGTGATGTTTCTGTATCTTCAAGAGCTAAGTGGCATCCATGATTGCCTTGCAGGGGCAGGGCATGACAGTGGGCCTGATGGGCAGCCAGCTGCTTGCCAAGTGCATTGGTGAGCAGCTGAAAGGCACTGCTGGAAGCGAAAGGCAGCACCACTTGGCAGCCCTGACCGGGCTGCCAGCCAAGTTCCACAGCCAGCTGGGAGGTCTGGTGGACTACCCGTGGACTGTTTCAGTTGGACCGGATGCCCAGTATGTTCTCTTGTGGCTCTAGTACTCCTGGCTTCCGCAATTCTTGCTGCTTGTCAAACCATGTCGCCAGCGCTCAAGAGTCATGTTGCCACAGGCAGAGCGCATCCAAACCTTGTGTTAGTGCACCACCAGCAGTCAGGCAGTAGTATCGTACTTGTCACTGAGTGATTGCAGTGCATGGAAGGCCTTTGAGGATGCAGACTCTGCCATCTGACAGTTACCGTTGCACCATCACATTGCTGGCATAGTATGATGTTGGCAAAGTGACTTTGGTATGGGTAATCAAAATGGATGCTATCACCGTATTATCGTTACCACAATGGCTATTGTTGAAGGCAATCTGGTAATGGGACTATCCATTACCATTAGCCATGCTATATAATTGTTAACATGTTTCTATGCTGACAGCTGCTTATACTATCATTCTCTAGTCAAGGCTGAGACTTATTGACCAATGGCGCATTCCAATGCTGCAGGAAGCCGAATGCTGTCATGAACATGCCCCAGACAGAAGCCAACGCTTTCTCCGATCTCCTGACCAAGTACTTTGTTGCTCTTCAGCAAGCACGTTTTGATGATCTCTACCTCATGAACAAAGTGACGCAAGTGGCGCACATGTTGGCTTCCCCCGCAGTCTTGTTTGGACCTGACGTCGTTGGGCGGTTACTGTGGTATGTGCTGAGGAGCAACCTGAAGTTTGGCCCCAGCAAGGAGAACACACGTGGCACCACAGCAGTGGGGCGTGCTGCAGCAGCTACAGCAACCAGCAATGGCTTCAGGGGGTGATGTAACATGTTTTCAGGCTGGTTCAGCATAGATATTCCTTTGTCAGACCAGGTTTCTGTATTTGACTCACCTCAGGAACCAGCACAGCCCATTTTGTTTTTTGGAATGTTGTTCATACTGCGCATGCTTTCATTCATTCGCTTGCATCATGAACAGCTGCTTAGTCAGATCACTTTGTTTTGCATCATTTGATCGCTTGTCCCAGTTTTTGTGGTTTGACTGTAGGCAGGCAAGATGTGTCGTTCACTCTTGAATTGTATGTTAGTCAGCCTCAATGTACTTTATTGTCCGTCATGACCCGCTGTTAAAAACAGATTCAAGCTTGAGAATTCAGGACTTTGCTTTCACAAATCAAGGAATTCAGGACTTTGCTTTCACAAATCGTGGACCATTTCCCCAGAGACATGCGTTATGTCTCATGTCTCGAAACTGCTTTGTCCAACCTCATCGATGATGAGTTGTCTCTTAAATCATAACATTTGCACAGCTGTTGACTACATGTAGTGCTCAACAAAACACATGCGTCCATGTTTGCGGTTGATGAGCTACCCCTTACACATCTCGCAAATGAAGCTCAAGCGGGACGCGTGCAATTGCACAGGCCTGAGACGGAACTGCTTACAGGTATGACGATGACACAAGGTCATGTTCACATCATGCAGAATGTGGGTGAGAGGGAAACCTGCTTCAGTCATCAAGGTCACATGCTTGCATTAAGATTTCTCTGGATCCTTCTTGCACGTGCCAACATGTGTATATGGTAATACTCGTCATAATACAGTTCATAATACGATTTGCAGACATTGTCCTGCTCAAGCTCTGCACATCATCAGCTGGCTTTGATCTGTGACGCCAACATCAACATCATGCATTCGTTCAGGAGCAAGCCACAAGCACATATCCAGGCTAATCGTAAGCCCTCAGCTGTTCATGCCACAATCGCTCCAAGCAGGCCACAACAGGCGACCGCCAAAAAGGCGCCTTCTGTCAATGCGAGAGTGCAATACGTACAACCCGCGCCCAAGGGTGAAGAGCTGTTTACGTATGTGTACGAGAAGCCAGAAAACGTTGACCGGATTAGCAACTTGGAGCACGTCAACACGGAGGTGCCTTTCACTGACTTGCGCACTATCGAAGATCAGAGCGGCGAGTTTACTCTCGAAAGGAATGGTTTCCAGCTGGAGAAGCTGCATGTCCCTTCCGACATCGACTGGGACAACGACGACGACGTAAGCACGTTGTGCATGCCTCGACGTTCTCTACGCCTGTAAAAGCAAGTTCTGCCCTTTACGCTCACATCTTGCTGTTTGAGCATTGCCATCTTTCATAACATTGACGTTCCCAGTCTGTTCACACGAGACAGCTGATGATTTCGGCACATGCAGGTTATGGCCAGGTACTACCCTAAAGTACAGGATCTACTGAAGCGTACTGCAGGAGCCAGCAGGGTGTACATCTTTGACCACACAATCCGCAAAGGTTCTGCCAAGTGAGTTCTTCAGCACTGCTTCTGATCAAGCTGCATTCTGCATATCTGCTCTTTTGTGATGGTCATCATCTTTTGCATGCATGTCTGCCCTGGCCTGTTCAACAGCCTACCTGAGGTTTCTTGACTGCCAAGACACTACACACTTCACACACTCTCATTCAACGCTTCAGAGATGTCACATAGGTGCATCTCTAGTGCAGCCTGTGCCTATGCCTGTATAGTCAAGTCGAAGCCTGTAGCTGATGTACATGTAAGGGTGATGCAGGTCAGCAGAGGGCGAGCAGAAGGATCCTGACGCCAAAGGGCAGCCTGTCAGCCGTGTGCATGTGGACTACACAGTCAAGAGTGGACCTGAAAGGCTGCAAGCTGTGCTTCCTGATGAGGCTGAGAGGCTCATGAAGACCCCCTTCGCAGTCATCCAGGTCAGTCTCAGCTGCAACAAGCTAAGGCATCTCCCTAATATATCAACGTCTGCTACTAGATCTTTAGGCGTTTTTGAGTCTTCATTTCACACAACGAGATGTGCGAGTCTGTAAACAGTGATGTCGCTATACCTTTAAGAGCTGATGTCCAGTCATAGCTCAGCCAGGAGTACTGCCACACGCACATAGCAATTTTTTGATCCTCTCACGCACTGCATCACGTGCATCTCACTGCACCCTCAGGCATGGTTCATGAGCTTCTGCCCATGCACAACCCCTCGAATTGTACTTCAGAATTTGAACAAGCTGCTGTTCATGGCCATATCTGGGTCCATGCAAATGCATATGTCATTTTCATGACAGCCATCTACACTGTGCTGCCTTTATGACAAAATGCTGTGCTCACCAGTAACCCTCTGCATTACGCTACAGCGCGAAAGTTTGTCAGAACTGTACACCAGCTTGCAGGCATCAGTGCTGACATCAGCAGTGTGTCGCTGTCAGCACTGTATACGTTCCTGCTGTTTTTCTGAGACGGCTTTCCTCAGAATACTGACCAAGATACATTGCCATAAAGCTCCACCGCCTAAGTAAACTTTGAGGCGACAGGCTGATAATGCTGGAAGCACCTGTCATACCACAAAATGGCTTGTGAAAGGAAAAGCAGGTAACGCAGGACCGATAGCAGAGATCTGTTGTGCACTCACCCTTTCAGAGGCCAGATACTGAGACGTATCTTGTTTACTCGTCCCACGGGCAGGTGTCTTACGCATTGCCGCATCATTTGCGAGGACTTCAGGACATCGCTTTTGTTCGACCGCACTCACACACGTACACTAGCATCAGATTTGCAGAATAGGTTTGCAGAGTTGCAGAAAACATACTGAGCTCCGAAACCACATTCACTTGTGGCATGATAAGCTTGTAACCTTCTTAGGTTGTGCTAGGTTCTGTGGCAGTCCAAGACAGATTTCGGACGAAGACATTGTACATGATATCAATGAAGTGCTGTGTTGAATAAAGTTGTCTGGTCAAGGTTGAACAATCATTACAATGGTGTATAAAAGAAAGATATATACAGATACATGTACTCAGAGTCATAAACTAAAAACCATGTGGTGATCATCAAAAGTGGCTACAGCAAACATGACTAGCGTGCTTGACCAGGAGATGTACAACAAAACAGCTTAAAACAGCTTATCACCTGGATCAGCAACTTTGCTTCACTCCAATCTCTGCACAATATTACTGGAGAGAATAACATGCAAAAGTACCTTAGTAACACACATTGCAAATCACAGACACTTACATCTCAGCCATCAAGGCTCTCTGCATATACCGTTACATTGTCTTGTTGGCCTATGCCAAAATTTGCCAATGACTTGCAGCCATGTAGGTCTGGAGCAGAACAGCTCCAAGCTGGCACCTCCACGAACAAGCCTGGGGTTATTTCGTACTGACCCCTGATCTTTGGACTCAGACTGTACAGCTTGTACAAATGGAAGGGAGAAATGCCTTTGCTGGTGCCATTAGGCATGCTTGGGAGACTTTTTGTCATGTTTGTTGGGCCAGGTCATTGTGCCAAGAGGAACCACAACCTGCAAGGCCAGACCACACCGTTACACTCAGGCAGACACTCTTGATGGTAAAGCACGGCAAAGCATGGTAAAGGAGCCCGCCATCCAGGACATCCAGCTTAGAAACCTGTGCAAAAGCTTTGTCAGCTTGCGCAAAATGACTTCTGTAATGATGCTGTTGACTGCACTGAGCTTCAAAATACTGTCTGATTTGAGTGTATGCCGATGTGTACGGTGCAGGTATGTCTGAAGCTGTAAGGCATACAATGCAAGTGAATCTGAAAGCTGCAACTCTTGGTAAGGAAAGGGGCGGAAGACGGAGAGACATACCCTGCCCCTGAACCAGGTCTCGTTCAGCAGCTCAGCAAAGGCAATGTACCAGGCAGCTCCTGCCGTCCACACTCCAAAGTAGCCAGCAGCCTTCAGACACACACCATCACAGTCACAGCAGGAAGACAAACTTTGCCATCAATCCTGGGTTTGCTCATTGCTATCGTCCAATCACATAGGTAAATCTGCAAATGGCTCACAGGTGATGTCAAGACATGTTTGGTCTCAGTAATGCTGAAGGCCATGCTCACCAGCAGTATTCACCACCACTGAGTCATGGTCAGCAACACAGCAGCTCAGCACGTTCCAAGGTTTGAGTCAGCTTTGACTTGCCTTCATGCATTTGGTGTTGGTTTGGCCAGCAGCAAGCAGGAAGAAAGTGACTGAAAGGGACAGGAAGAGGACCATCAAGGCAACATTCAGCCCAATGGTGCACCTGCAAACACCAATGTATACAGATGGCAAAAGCTGTTACAGTCAGAGAAGATGTGACGACAAAAGTGCTGTATCAATTAGTACCACAGCTGTCTTGTGCAGTGATGGCTCAAAGTGGCCAGAACACTGCATGACAGTCGCTGCAGTGCAGCTGCAGTCAACAGACAGCAGAAACAAGATTTGCACCAGCATAGCATGCAAAATACAACTTCCAAACACGCAAGTGACAGCTACAGTTTGCACAGATGGAATAGAGCCTCACACAAAGTAGAAGAAGGTTAGAATGCCCCAAAGGCTCAACATCATTTGCAGGCCCTCTGTACCAGACTCGGGAATGACACCACCAGCAGCAAGAATCAGGTAGATGCCATAGCTGAGCCAGAAACCGCCGTAGCTGGACAAAGCTGTGGCTGCAAACATGTTATTGCGCCTGAACTCCCACATCCCTGCCAACAGCTGCACAAGACCGCCAAAGAACAATGCAAATGCTGAGGTCACATAAGGAGTGTTTGCCTCTGTCCAGTGAGTGTTTGCTCCCTGCATGCAGGGCAAAGGTGCTCGAACTTCCAACAGATCGCCAAGATGCGCATACATGACTTGGGAGAGGTCGTGACAGCAATGTGCATTTGAAGCGGTTTGGTATGTGACATTCGTTGCGACTGCCTAAGCGATACGGGCATGTGCTCACGCATGCATGCGATATTTACCTGTAGCAAAGCTGTGGTATAACCGAAAGCTATCAATCCCAATGCACTAGGATTTGCTGTGGTTGCTGCGGGGCTCGACTTCGAGATGACTCGGTTGTACCAATAGTCCATGGGCTGCGCCCACTCATCGTTTTCGCTATTAGGATCAGTTCCTTGAGCGGTACCGGCACCGTCTCGGTCGCTGATGCCTCGCTCGTTTGCCATGACGTTGCGTTGGCTGCGCAAAATTTCTGGGGGAGGAATGTGCTCTGCGTTCGCCATGGCCAAATGTCGGAAAGTACTTGCAAAGACTTAAGCTTCCCTTAAGCTCAGCCTTACAGTGACCGATCAGCTGCAGGCAACCCGGACTGTAGCAAGTCAAACAGTGCTGGAAAGCTCCTGCGAAGCCTGAACGTGAGCTGTCGCTGAAGTGACCCAACAATGCAGGGTGCGGAGTGGATAAGCCAGCAACAGTACCGACAGAGGGCTCGCGAGCCACAAAATTTGGACCGAATCGTTTGTTAGTTACCATTGTAACTTACAAACCCAGTGGGGATGGGACCCCCTTTCGGGATACAGAGTTTGTCCGGCAAGTGCCAAGCCAATCGACTCATGACATGAATCATGACAAATTTGCTTCAGTCACATTCAATGTGGCCACTGGCACGACAATGTGACACTTTGTCGTGCCAGTGGCCAGCAATATATATATTTGTGTAACTGACTACTGACCACATCCAGAATCCTTAGGTTTCCTGCACATTTGCACTTATGTTGTGGAGCACGTTCTACAACTTCGTTGTTCAGGTGTAACCGCACGGATCTCAGAGCCAGCATACTACCTGATTCCGTTGGAGAATTTGCGAGATGCACCTGAGTGCACCTAATGATTGCACAAGTAGGCATTGATCGATTACCTGGGCTCACGTCAACAGCGTTCCAGTGTTGCAGAGTTGCAAACATAAAGTGAACTCTTTTATGCCTTAGCACACAGGCAGCTATGTGTTTAAGGATGATAAGGCTCAGAGAGAGAATGTGTGCATGCATAACGAGAGAGCGCAAAGGCCAGAAGTTGCTTGACAAGCGTGTACTTTCTTTGCTTGTGGTTGCGTATCGAAACGACAAGTCTGTTGCAACTCAAGGTGATAGTGTGCAGCCTATTGCATGGCTACTTGCGCTTTTCAGACAGAAGCTGCAATATGACTAAAACCTCAGACAACGCGCATGACTACCAAACACAGTACATATATGTCAAGATAGGTTTGGCATGGCTGTCTGATACAGCTCAGGCGGTAGCAGTGCTCTGACTGCAGATTCCATGCTGTGCCTGTTGCGCCGAGAAACCTCGCTAAGATCATCCAGGGAGCTTTCAAGATCCCTGCAGGGAATAACTGTAACATGAGTAACAGGAATAATACAAGGTACGTTTTGCACCTAGTGTACACAGAACAAGCATGGCAGCATTTGCAACCATCTCTCGTTGGTTCTGATCAGTGTGAAACTCAGATGCTGGCTTGCATGCTTTTCCTGGTCAACCAGGCCAGACAAGAGGTACATTCAGGAAGTGGTGACGACAGTAAATGCTAAACAAGGACAGAAAGGAGGATCTGCTGCCGAGTGCCTAGAAGAGACATACGAATGATGACCACAGCAGAGCATCAGTCATGGCACCTGTAAGCACTTGCTGATAAAAATAGCAAAGGTAACAGCTAAGACAGGATAGCAGACCAAGCTGCACTGATCAGCTCAGTGGACCCCGTTGCTGTGACCCCGCATACAGAATCAAGTCTGCAAGCTGCCAATGACGTCAATCAGGGGGTCAAAAATCTGGACAAGATACAGCACACCACATTTGCAGCTGTTGACTGACAAGCAATAATCTCTGAGGGATACAGAAACACCACTTTCTTTGTTAGAAATGCCCAATTGTTAGTGTAAATCTAAATCTGAATTCAGAAACGCCTGGGGGCTAGTAATAGGCTCATCAACATTTTGGAGATATGTTAGCAAGTGGCTCAAGCAAGAGGTTTCACCATCGGTTATCCACTCCTGCTGCCAGGCTCTGGGCCGCTGTGATGACGCTTTGCTTGTCTGCCTGTGTGGCTGCCTGCTCAGGGATGGCTGCCAGTGCTGACGTCAGCCAGGGGTATGCTGCTGCCTTGTATGCCTGCAAGCATTTGGTTTATTAAAACAAAAAGCGCTCTTTCAGAACAAAGCCTGTTTGTTCAGGCTCAACTTGTTTAAAAAGTTCAAGAAGGCCAATTCTAGTTTGTTGTTTGGCAGATATGTTTTGCAGTGTCACTGCTAAACACGCAGAATTATTCAGCATATATGATAAGCCGACCGGTGCATGTAAGGCAGAAGGCCTCTTGTGATGAAGACTGAGGACGACATGCACCGTCACCATCTGCCTGTGCAGAAACTGTCAGACTGGCTGAGTGCTCAGGACAACAACGTCAGCATTGACGCTTTTTCCAGCATTGAGGCTGGGGTGGTAAATTGCTTGCAAGCATGCCTGGAGGACGACATCACTTTTGTGTTTCATTGCAAGCAAATGACACCGCACATGTTCTGGGCGCTGTTGATTGGCTGCCGACCCTATGCTCTGCAACCTATCTTTGGTGAGAAACTTCAGATCAGCAGGGATCTGTGTGTGCGCACCTTGTGAAGGCACGCATTCAGTAAGATACCGCTGCTTCTGCATCCTGATTGCACAGGATGTAATCGATGGAGTTTATGGCAGTACGTTGTGTAAGACATGGCATATATTGATCTTTTACTTGCCCATACATGCACATCTTGAGTTAGCAGCTGCATCACATACAGCGCGCATATCATGTTATGTAAATTGCAAAATTCTCTGCTCTAGACGTTTGCAGGACCTTTGAGCCCACAGAGCAGTAAGAGGTCCCGTGTGTCACCATCCCTAACCACTGCACCATCCCTTACCAATTCACTATCCCAAATTATTTCACCACCCCTTACCAATTCACCGTTCCTGATCATTTCACCAACCCTAACCATCTCACCATCTAAGCATGCACAGAGCCAAAAGTGCATCAGAGAAGCTCACATGTATCATGTCATACAGCACGGCTGCAATGTCATCCACCCTGGACTTGGGGAGGGCGCCCAGCAGACCCCCAAACAGGATGCGCACCAGCAGTGGGTCCCGAGGCTCAATCACTGCACGCAGCTGCTGCTGCTGTTGCTGTGAGCAGTCCACCTCCCTATCAGGGTCATTGGTGTCGTGCAGCCGCCGCAGCACTGAAATGATGGAGAGGCAGGCTTCCCTGCGATATGAAAGCAAACCCATCTGAGATGTTGGGACTTACGTACTCTTTGTCGGAACGTCTGTCAGGGTTTGAGCACCAATGCATGGGTCAGCTAAGCAGAGGATCAGCCAAACGAGTAAACAGGCTCAGGCCCAGTCATAGAGACAAAGTGACAAACATGGGCAGAGTGACAAACATGGGCAGGTGAGTAAGATTGGACTGCGACGGACACACTGACATGGCAGAGTACATCTGTTCTACTCTGTTGTAAATACAACATAAAACGTTGTTTCAATATAAATGTAAAGATGCAAAATCTTGGCAAGATTTGATGAACGCCTTTATTGTTGATGAAATCTGTGCACAGTCAGCAGCACGGACAGACACATGATGCTGTGCTGCATTGTGATCATTGTCATGTGCCTGCCTCCATGCAAAAGACTGACAGCATGCACGCAGCATCACAGTCGTTGACAGCATGTTCAGCATCCTATCATTTCCTGGACACACTCCTGTCAAATTCTGCTATGCTGGTCTTGCCTGCACATCCACCCTGTCATAAAACCCAGGCCTTTGCCATGACAACGCTGAATGGGCTTTTGTCAGTTTGAGAGAAGTGGTGTGGTGTGACTGTGCACAAGAGTTGGGTGGCCCACCTGTGCTGCACCAGAACGCCTGTCATTGCTGCATCAGCAATGAGGGGCAGCATCTGAGGGTTGAACACAACACCAGGGCTGTACCGGACAGCCCTGTCAATCAGCAGAAAGGTGTCGTCGGCCATGTCTGGGTTGTGGTCAAAGGCTGCTAGGGTTGGCAAACCCTGGAGTGCCTTTGTGACTATGGCTGAGAAGAGCTGCCCTGCAGGCATAACAATTCACTCAGGCATAACAATTCACTCATTCTTTCATTGATTCATGCAGGCTGTCTATTGCATGAGGGACCTTGCGAATCTATTTTAAAGACAAGACGTGTACGGAACACAGCTAGCATTTGCCGGAACGTGTTGTTTTTAATTTTTGGATTTTAATGGATTATTTTGAACTCTTTATTGACAATATCTATACAAAGGTCTTATCAATTGCCCGGCAATGCAGCTAACCGTCACTCGCTGTAACTGTTCTGCAGCTCAGTGTAAAGCATGCACAGTTCAGCAGTGTTGTGCACCTACCAAACAAGGGACTCTGCTAGTCCAAGCAAGCATGTCTGAACAAGCCAAATGCTGTGATCAGATCCAGCTTTGTGTAGGTGGAATGCATCCCCCTATATAAAGCTGCTCGTGCAGGGTATCACCCCCACAAGTAGCCCTGCCTGAAGCTGCTGGTAAAAGGGCCTCACTGCCGCAAGTGTGATGCTCAAAGTGCAGCGAGCATGGACGGTCGCTGACTCATCGAATGAGAAATGGGCACAGCTGGCCAACATGAATCAAAAACCTAGTAACCTGGTTCGATGCACTGTATCGAGCACAACTACAAGCGTAACCCTTGAACCCCTACGTCCCCTAGATCACACACAACATCCCTTAGTTTTGTCTCATTGCTTGAAATAATGCATTGAATCAGAGTAGGGATTCAACATGAAGGGGCCTCTCTTATGCAGAAACCCGCATTCAAAATTCCAGGCAGTAAGTGTGGTACCCACCTAGGGCTGCCTGATACTGAGCATCACCACCAAAGGTCTTCAGCAGCTCGCTGGCAATGTACAGCATGCATGGGTGCCCAGTCACATGGAACTGGCGCGCTACAGTTTCTAGAACCTGCTGCAGCATCCCGGCTGAAGCCTTCCTGGAGGTCTGCAGAGCCTGTTTGATGGCGCGCCCACTCTTCTCTGTTACTCGGTCGTTACTGCTGTACTGCGTAAGGATTGTGACCAGCAGTGGCCAGCTGTGGGCTAAGTTGGCTGCTGCCAAGCCAGGGTCTCCCATGCGCCTGCACAAAATTGGTTTTCTTCTTGGTGAAGGAAGCTGATTTCAGGTTGTGAAGCCAAGACATTATTTCGGTACTCACACTGGGTGCTAAGACTGTTGCTGGCAATGCTCAGTAACCGGCAGCTAGCACACGTACTTGCCTGGATGAGCAATCTGGGGATCTACAGGACAAGATAACTTATGCACACACTGGAAGGCTGAAGGATTACTTGAAGACAGTGCCTAGCCTGTCCACAAAGGCCCCAATATGCTCCACGTCCTCTGAGGGCTGCTGGGCTGGCCCTGCCCCATTTGGGTGGGGCTGCTGCAAGCGCGCTTGCAAGGTAGTCATGATCGGCTCCAGGAGACCGCGTGTTGCTGCCGCTTGAGAATCCCCTTGCAGGCAGGACACCACAGACGCAACAGCCTCTATGACCTGCAGGTGCCAATCACAGAGAAGTACCGTTTTAGATATCAACACGGTATTGTTGTATATATACACACACGTAATATTACACACATATATACATACCATAGTACAATACGCATGAAGTAGCACAATGTACCACTATACACACAAGATGTATAATACAATATTACTTCCCATGCAGTCATGATGTACTGTACTATGTTGTGCTATACTATGTTATGACTTGTACATCCTGTATAGGCAGACCCTGAACCCGAAACCCTATGATAAGTTAGATTGTGTTAGGCCTACAGGCCTCGTGCACTTCCCCGGGCTTCCTACTGGATCGCACACATAGCAGAATGACCCACAAAGCCTGTGATGCAGTCTGTGCGTGTGTGTGATGTGCACTGGTAAGTCTGCCACCCTCTGGATGCACACCTCTGAGCAAGTGAGGGCAGGGCAGTTGCTGATCTTGGTGATCATGTCAATGCTGTCACAAATACCAATATTGATTTACTTCTGTCCCTTGCATTGGCATTGGTGCAGACATACAGTTCCCGTCTACCATAGCTACAAAGGTGAATGATCCCCCACACTTGCCTCTCATTTCTGTTTGTGTTCGTTGCGCAGGATGTATGAACTGTCCTCCAGAAATCCATTTTTTACATTCAGCTACAGGACAACTGCTTGGCCGTCTTTGCTCATTGTGTACAAGTCATCTCTCAGACCACATGTGCATGATGAGAAGGTCAAGAAGATGAACTCAGAGACTCACAGCTTGTACATCCTGCTCCAGTAGTTTGTGGCTGCCTGCTGGGGCTGCTGCCCCCTGCCCCTGCACCTTCTGGTACAGCTGCATCAGGGCGTCTAGGTGGGAAGCTGCCAGGTACTTGCCACAGCTGTGGCAGATGTGCCTCATGGCGGTGGCGGCTGCACAAGCGCTCTCTGACTGCTCCAAAGCTGCACATGCAGAATCTATTCTTCTTCAGCGCAACCATGAGTAGCACAAGGTTTGTGATGCTCAGAACAAGCCTGTCTGGAGGGAGCTGACTTGTATCGCACGCACTTGATGCTTGTTTGCTCATTCTGCATTTGATCTGTGACTGTTATTCTGAGCAGGATGAGCAACAGATGACACGGTGGCTTTTGTCCTTGCTTGCTCAGCAGGCAGATCAAGCATCAATACTGTCGGCAAAATGCAATGTTACTCTCCAGTCCAGCCTTGAGTAGAATGTCAGAATAGATCCTGCTGACCCACTTCATCCAGCAGCAGCTTGGAAGCTTTGCCTGGGATGAACATCAACAACTCATGCAGATGCAAGCCTACATTTCACAAGAAGACAAGAACACAACATATTAGTCTAAGTCTCTTGACAATCATAACGGGAGCCTCCTGAGGCGGCAGCCCAGAGCTAAGCTTACACTTCATGAGCAGCTGCAGCATCTGGGAGACCAGCAGTTGTCCCCTTTGCTCCACTCTCACAGTGGAGGCAAGCCAGGCAGCATAAGAGCCGATCATCATGGCCATGGTGTACTGTAGCGTGCCGGCGTCATGGTCTGTGGGCATGCTGAGCAGGCTGCTGAAGAGGGACATGAGCAGAGGCTCTGCTGCAGGGATGTTCTGTCTGCATATTGACCTGCACCCACACACGTTGTGTGAAAGCTGTGTTTGAGCTTCAACCTGCACCAGTCTGTGTAAGCTGGGATTGGTAACATGACAATGGTGATAATGTCAACAACAGTCATAATAACAGTAGTACGAAGAGTGGTTATAATTATGCCAAGGACAATAACAGTAAAAATACCAGTAGTATCAATAACAATGACGATGTCAATAATCATAGCAAGCAGAGGCACACTGCTTTGAGGCACGGAGGGTGAGGCGCCAGCAGCAGCTTTGTTGGAAAAACCCCTCAGGAGAAACTGACCACAAGAAAGATGTGTGCAAACATTCAATCAGAGATAACAAGTTTCCTAGAACTACGACTGCTGTCTGCACATCGACTTGCATCAACAGCCACCGTGATCAGTGTGTTGCTATGATAATCAGCTGATTGGTGGCCAGATTGCTGTGCAGCAAGATAACAATCTGCGTTGGCAGCAAGAACGACGTCACCCTGACAAATGCCACCAACTCTTACTTGCTTTCAGCAGCTGTAGAAGAAAACGTATAACAGAGACTCCGGGGTTTTGTGCTGGCTGTTGCTTGTCCTGCAGTGTGGGCTGCACAGAGCTCACACCATGAGCTGACGCTTGAATGCTGCCTAAGACGTGCGTGCTGACTGGCACTACGGCCTTTGTAACAGGTCTGAGCAACCCGAGAACACATCCTTTCCTTTGTAAAGGACCAGCTTGCACAGGCCCCTTCATAGCACTTTCTTTGCAAGGTGATGTCACACTGCTACTGCGTTGTAGCAGGCCTGCCTAACACCCTACTTTCATCACATGGTGACGTCACAGTGCTGCTGCATTGAAGCTGGCCTACCTAACACAGTACAGGGAGGCCTCAGCCACTCGCCAGTCAAAGGTGGTGGCCAGCTGCTGCAAGGGCCTCAGAAGCAGCTGCAGCGTCGGCTGCCAGCCCAACACATCTGCACAGACAGAATGCACAAACTTCGGTAAGCGAAAGTTAGTACGGGAGCCATCTCACCAGGCCAATGCCACCTCAGCATTCTTGCTGAAGAAGCAGAATTGAGCACATCCGCACAGTCAGAATGCACAAATGTAAGTAAGCACGCGTGCCATCTCATCAGGCCAGTGCTACCTCAGCAATGTTGCTGAAGAAGCCAACTAGGGCAGTAGGCTCATCAGAAGTCTTCAGTGAAGTCTGCTATGCGCCTGGCATGCAATTGATGTAGCTCTTATGCGCGACTACATGAATGTACAGTGTGCCATGGGAACGCCATTGAAATGCCACTCAGATGCCATTGAGGCGCCATCTGCCACTCTGACACAGCAGGTGCATAAAGTTACTGTAAGGTTCCTGTCTTGTGTGCCTGTTTTGCCAGGCACTGTTGCCTAGTAGTGCTCTGTTGCTGAGGCAGGCCACACAGGCACCGTCCCTGGGGCAGGCAAAACAGGCTCCCAGGGGACAGAGCACTACTAGGCAAATCAGGCACAGGAGATGGGAGACAACAGGGAAAGGAGGACGAGAAGGAGAGTGAGATAGGAGCAGAAGAGGAAGAGCAGGAACACAATAGGCACAGGCAGTAGAAGAACAACAGGAGGAGGAGAAGCAGCAAAAATGTCAAGAGTTTAGAGAAATGTCCATTTCACAGTGTCGACTTCAAGTGACAAACGCCTGGGGACGATAAAAAATGACATTTTAGAGATGTCTTAGGACAGCAAGCAAGGGAAGAAGAGGAGGCTTGCCAGCAGCATCTTCCAGGGTTTCTGAGATGGCGTATCGGTTGTGGCGGAACTCCTGCAGGTCATCTCTATGCCACTCATGGTAGTTGCTTGGATACTGGACATTGTGTACGACCACTGTGACCAATCGTTGATAGGCTGGTGTGAATGCGTCCAGGCGTCGTTGCTGCTCCTGTGAACAGCAGCAAGACAAGTGGGCTGCAGAGCAGCTTCTGCATAGGACACCATGCTGTGTGTTATGGAGGCAGAAAAAGCGCTGATCACACATGGTTGCTGATCAAACACTCCAATGCAGCTCATGTGCATGTAGTGTGTGAGGCAGAGCAAACAATCAATGAACACTCATTGCATCATTCAATGGAGCAACAAAAGAGCAAATGAGTCACCCAATCAGTGATTCACTCATTCGACATGTGGCTTTCCTCAGGATCAGGGCGTGCAAAGCTCTGAGTAGCACATGCAAATGAGCACTTGTGCTCATGGCATCATCTTCTTTGCAATCAATGTCCACATATGCACCAAAAATCTGCCCAAGCCAAAAACAATCAACATTATTATCCCCCATCCCCCAAAACATGTCATCAGAATTCGAGTTGACAGTCTGTTGATCTGTGTACCCAGGGTGAGATGTACAAGGTGAGTTCTGATAGCCAATGCTCTCCACTTGAGTAGGGCATCAAACTGAGTCCCAAGGGGTTGTCAACATGCGTTGCCATGCTCTCACGAGGAAGCGACCAACACCACCAAACGTAAAAAGAAGGTTATGTCTCACGCTCACCGCATTGTGGGCATTGGCTACGCTCTCCTGATTGGCACCAGGGGCAGCTTCAGGCCCCGAGAAGCCTGAGGTGAGCTGGCGCATGAGGCGATGCCAGAAATTGAAGCTGATGCTGCTGATGGCTTGATCAGGATATGCCGCCACATCCAGCAGGGCTTCTACTGGCTGCATGGAGTCTGGAGAAGCTGTAAGCAACATCATAATGTTGAGTCAGGCTCGACATCATACAATGCATGATATCAGTCCAACGTGTGATCAGGGTTCAGTGTTGCAACCCAGCAGGACCCCTACTGGCTGCATGGAGTCTGGAGAAGCTGTAAGCAACATGACAATGTCAAGTGAACTTCAACGCAACAGGTTGCGCAATACAAGCCCGCTGTGTGGTCAGAGTACGCTGCCACATCCTGCAGGGCTTCTACTAGCTGCATGGAGTCTGGAGAAGCTGTAAGCAACATGAGGACGTCAAGTTAAGTTCAATGTAATAGGTTGTGCGATACAAGCCCACTATGTGATCAGAGCAAAGCGTGGACAGTGTGTACAGGGTGTTACAAGTACCAAGATGATGTGACATTAGCCCATGTACCTATGGCGATGAGGGCAGTGTAGGACTCTCCCAGTTCTGCAAACAGGCGGGCCATGCCCTTCACTGCCTCAATGTCATCTTCATCATATCCCCCACCATTGCCGTCCTCAGCCTGCTGTGCCTGCTGTGCGGCTGCAACAAAGCGTGGCCGCAAGGCCATGACCTGCAGACACACCATCATGCTTTTTCAGCAGGCGAGGTTTGCAGCATGCATGGAAGTTTCCAGACGATGTTGCGTGTGTCTCAACGCCTGCTGTGAAGCTGCGACAAAGCATGGCCTCAAAGCCATGACCTGCATATAACCTGTTTTGTAGCATGCATGCTTTGCTGAATCCATATATGTCTCCACACAAAGTGCTGCATGCCTTGCAGGCCTGCTGTATTGCTGCAGCAAAGCCTGCCTGCAAGAACATCACCTGCACATAACATGACATCTGAGTACATGCGCTTAAAGTATCAACAGAAAGGTCCAGGAAGTATGAGATACTAACACCTTTTGCTTGTCACATTGGGTGTCAGGCACAACACCGTGTGCAGCAATATAATGTCGGCCATATCAATCAATCAATCAATCAATTTACATTTCCTGTCTTTGAGACTCATCAGGAGAATTAACAGACAATATCTGGGAAAGTTTTGAGAATGCTGAGAGTAAATGAAGCAAGTCATTCAATATAGGCATGGCCTAGAGGCGTCATGTGCTCAAATGCTGTTGCCAATGAGTTGACTAGTATAGGATGCAGCATTACCTTCTGTGCAAGGGTTTTAAGATCTTGAATGCATGGGTCAGTGAATGCATGGGTCAGTGAATGCATGGGTCAGAACAAATTGGCCGCACTCACAGAAGAGGCACCATTTGTGGGTGACATTGCCCTGAAGATGAGGTGCACAGAAGCAGCTGGCACACACACACACACACATCCAGAAGGTCACCAAGACCTGTACAGTCCAACTTGAACCACCGCAACACATCCCACGTTTTGATATGCTGACTCCCCAACACAAAACCTCATACAGCTACTTACTTGACTCTAGAGGAAGACAAGTCTTCAATGCATAGATGATGAAGGTGACAGAGAGGTCTTCTGGTTTGTGCTCTCCATTGCAGGCAACAGAAATTGTATTGAAGACCCCGATCCGGTGCCAGCAGCCCTTTTCAGGTGCCCTTTTGATGAGATACACAGCACCAGCTGGCATACAGCATGTGAGACATCAGACGAGTACTGAGGTACTGAGGAGAGTTGGTGCAGGCGCACCGCAGGCACCAGAAGTTGCACTAGAGGCATCATCTGTGCTTCAGGGCTCCCTCTTGAAGAAGTGCACAGCACAAGCTCGCAGACAGCATCTGAGGCGTCCTCAAACGTGTCTGTGGACTTCAGGCCTTCCATGGCTGCCTTGGTGAGTGGGTGACTGGCCAGGGCTGGGCCGTCCAGCCCTGCCCCAGCGCTGAGCTTTAGCCATGCTGCAAAAGCATGTAGCACCTGGCCCCTGACATGCCCTCCTGCATGATGAGGGAAGGACCTCAGAGTGCAATACAGCTTACGGCATTTATGTTTGGTGACAATTGTGATATGGGTGACTGGTCAGAACAGGGCTGTCTGGCCCAACCCAAGGCTAAGCTTCAGCTAGAGTGGAAAGGCTTGAACATTTGCCATCTAATGTGACCGCATCATGTGAATGCCAGTCAAAAATGACAAAGCAGATTCATGTTAATGCTGAGTTTGACAATTCAATGACAGCTGGTGAGTGGGTGCGCTATAGCCCTAATGCCAGCCCTAGTCAGGAGCAGTTGGCACGTGGGTCCTAGCATGTCTACTTGCACAGCCTACTGCGCCGTCTGCAGCCATAATGGCAGCAATCTGAATAAGTTGCTGTAGTCTGCATGTCCACACAGCTCCTAAAGTTTTGCATGACAACAGCAAGCATTGACAAGCAGTGTTGCCTGACACTGCTCGACACTGCTCATGTACACTAGCCCACAAGGCAGACATCAACAATTCTTAGCCGTAACAAAGCCTGGTGTGATAGCCTGTGCAGAGCCTACCTTTCTGGTTGAGGCAGCTAGCCAGGACTTGCAGGGCGTGAGGCGCTGCATCCACCACTTCCTGTTGCATCTGCCTTCGTCTCTCTGGCCGGACTGCAGGCCTGTAGCTGCCCACTTCCTACATCACACCCCAAGTCAAGACTTGATACTTTCTGTTGCTGGGCATGTGAGCAACGTTGTCCATGAGCCTGTGCTGATGTGCAATTGTGATAGCATGCTGTGACAAGGCTCAGGCTGAATGGAATGAAGATGCATGCAGCGTGACACAGCGACTTTGTAGCAGTTGCATAGCTGGACTTGCCTCTGGGATGACTGTCAGAAGCTCCAGCATGCAGGGCAGAGCCACCTCCTGTGACTGCCTGCCAAGATTCTCTGCAAGCCACATCACAACTCCGCTTTGACCCCACTGCTTTGCTGGAATGTGTGCAGCCATGGCGGCAATAGCTAGGCACAACTGTGTCCTCACAGCTGTTGCCCCAGTGGCAAATCGGATCAGCAACTCCAGCAGGGAGGCGCGCAAAGCATCTGCTGCTTGTGCAGGCAGCTCCTCGAAATCTCTTTGCACCTGGGAGAACCAAAGCAACTCAAATCAAAGGGTTTCTGGGAATGCTTGACGCAGACAGAGTGCTATTTATGCGTTTACCTTGGTCCGTAGAGTCTGAGCACAGAAATACTGTGCCTCCATGGTGCTGCTGGGATCGTGCAAAATGGTATCCGACAAAGACCACGCGCTCTCACTCTGCTGCCATGCTTCTAGCTGGCTTCCAGTTTGCTTCTTTACTTGCGGGTCCGCGTTGTGATACAGAGTGTGTATAGCTTCCACGAGCTGCTGTTGCATGTTGGCTTGTCAGCCGATTTGAGACCTTCAAAGCTTTAAGCAATACGGCGATGATGTACTTGGCCCAACATTTCGAGGGCACCAATTCGACCGCCCATCGACCAAGATTGAGTCGAAAACTACGATCAAGGTAGGTCACACATACATGGCAAACGCACCGTTCATACAAAACCTTCTCGTGAACTCGAACATGCACATCAGGCACGTCGTCATGCTTTTTGCAGTGTTTGGCAATGCTGAAAACAGGTATAGCAAGCCCAGTACGATCCCATCTTGCTGTAGCAAAGCGCATGCACCTTTTGGTTTCGGAGCTGAAGTGTACACAACAGTTGAGCAAACTGAACGTCATGGAGATGTGCTGATCTGCAGGCATTCTTCATGAATCGATGCAGACTTATTCAATCGAAGCTGCTCTCGACCAGAGAGGTATTTTCGCAGCGTCCCAAGACGTTGAGGACGCTGTGCGAAACTAACTGAAGGCTCTGCATGCTTTGACCGGCCAGCTTGTCTCTGATGTGAGCAGACGGTTCAGCAGGGCACATTCCATGACATAGCTGCTTGCAGGTGAGCTTGTTCATCCGCCATAGTCATATTGGACCGAGTTAGGCAGCCCTGGGTGGACGAGTCAACAGCAGGAGGTCAGCGAGCTGAAGTTACCGGTACCTCTAAGCCTCACTGCAACACAGATTAGGCTGTGCCCTAGTTCATCAGAATGGCTATGCTCGATCTTGCTGCAGTTGGGCCCCATGTTCTTGAAAGAATGTAATATTGCATTCCAAGACACCCAGACGATCATTTTGGTGGGAGTTCACATGTGAAGGACTACCTGCCCACATGTACAGTTGATCAGTTTAGGCCATGAGACTGCCTTACCCATGCTTGCCCACTGCTTCACCCATCTGCTGAGTCATCATTATCATCCCAGGTCATTCCTGTCAACCTGCAGCAATCTCTGCTAAGCATGATGTCAGGTCCTCGAATCCACCTGAATGTATCAAGCGTCACGTCCTACGACATCAGCATTGAGTCCAGCAACAAGCAGGCCGGTTGTTGATGCCAGCACCAGTATTAAAAGGGAAGCGGAAACCTAGGCAGGGGCCAAAGCCTGGCTGGCAAGTCATGGAAGCAAGTTGCCAAAGATGCCCTTCAAACATGTGAGTGCTGCTGCTTTTCTACAGTCACTTGAGCGTAGTGCGCTCGCCTTCAGTGGGCCTGATAGGGCAGAGGCCATTTGGCCAAAGAATGTCAAGGTTGCCCACAGGTACAGTTTTCACTTATCTGCATCTGCTTCTGAATCTTGTTACAATTGCTTGCTTGAGCCAACAGGTGCCAGGGCTACCTTGCATGTTCACTGCAAATTAGTTTCAGCGCATTGATATGAGAAGATGGTAAAGGAGGTGGATCTTTATTGCAACTGGCAAGTGTGCATGTCTGCGGCAGAGGCATAGAAGTCAAAAATTTTGTGCAGCTGCAAAACCAAGCGATCTCCGTTCTGATGTGCACAAAAGCTATTGCTTGGGCAACAGCTGAGCCCTTCTGGGCTTGCTGCAATTAATGCACAGGTCTGCAACCCTGCAGCTCTAATTTGGACTTGCATGTACATCAGCAATATCGATTACACAGCTAACGCAGAGGGTTAAGAGTGTCACAAAGGCAGGGCACTGGGCAGAGCTCCTTGTGAGAATAGCTCATTGGGGTCCAAGATGGCAAAAGTCAATCGTGCAGGCTTGTAGATGTGCAGTATGTCAGTTGTGGTTGTGAGCTTCAAACTGTAGCAGCACAGCAATGTGTTCATGACTGCACAGCTGTACAAAGGCAATGAAACAATGGGTGGAAGCAATTCCAGTGCCCTGCGTAGCTTGAGGAGTGTGTACAGCACAGCACCAGCAGCAGGAAAAAGATCTATACTTAAGGGTGAACGACTGACCCATGAGTAGCCCTGTACTGTGCAGGTACAGTTGCTTGCATCTTAGCTTTGCCCTGTCTGCTGTTCGACACTCCTTCCATCTCTATGTGCTGTTACAGGTGGGTGGCCATCTAGCCGCATGTCATCTGGGACAGACACTTGATTGCCGATTCCATTTCGATCATTGCTTCATCACGAAGGTCTTGTAATGTACACTGAATTTTTGCCACGCTGGCCGTTGTATGCACTTAAGCACAGCTGGCACAGTGTTGGGCTGCGCAAAGGCAGCAAATGCTTTGGCACATGCAGACTGTTTTGACTCTAACTCCCGTCACAGTGGTCAATTATGCCAAGTAGCTCCTGTTTGGCAGGATAACAGCCCAGAGCACCGACATTGAGATAACTTGGGTGCAATCCGGCTTCCTGTGCCAAATGCAGTAGACACGACCTTCAGTGCAGCAGCATATCTCTAACAGTACTCGTAATTCGAACGCTTAGAAAGCACATGGTGCGTGCACATGAAAGTCATTGCCATACAAATGTACAATGCACACTCGAACAATGGCAGCATCATAGCACCCCCCTGTAATAGCAGTGGCAGCAGCAATCAAGACTCAGGACTGCAACATAAGCTTCAGTCTGCTGATGTTTTAGCAGCATTAACAGCAGCAGCAGCAACAATCACTTAAAACATCATAGCAGCTGCAGCGCTTGTCAACAAAGGCTCCTCAGTCAAGCTCATCTCCATCCCCAGTCCAGATTTGTCAAGTCAGCTGCAAGTCAGCTTCTCACACCGGTCTCCAGAAGTTCTGAGAAAGACGCTGCCATTGGGGCTGCAGAACAAGCAAAGATGCTGCAATGAAGGAGTGTCAGCTCAAGAGAGCCATTGCAACACAGACAGGTCAGGGGGAAACATTTGAAAAAGGCAGCAGCAGCAGCAGCAGCAATCTTGGCATTGTGACATTTGCAACAGCAGCAACAATTGTAGTGCCAAAGCAATAATAGCAGCAGTAGCATGCTGCGAGTGTACATCAACAGCCACAAACATGGCAGCACTCAGCACATGGCGAAAACACTGCGAATCGCTGAGCAGTCAAGCAGTCAGCACTGCCACTGGTGCCTTTATCACGCAAAACTAGCATTGATAATTGTGACACATGCTACTCAGCAAACAGTGCAATGCACTACTCTACCAATGTCGATGACTAGTGTGATGGCAATGGCAAGTCTGCTTGCAATGACAGCTGAGGGCACAATGAACGGAACAATACCTGGGAAGAATATGATAGGGCATTGATGATATGGTAACTTGAGTGATGTCAGGCCCTTGATTGCAACTCTCTGCACACCTTTCCACAATCATCAGCATTATCTTGGAGTGCCACCTGTCAAAAGGTACAACCGTCATCAGCAACAGCGGTGAAGAGTGCAATACGTGGAAGACCACTCGGAATATGAGTTTGGTAGCCATCGCAGTACGTACATGCAATGACAGCACTGGCAACTGCGGCAGCAGCAGCAGCAGTGTAGCACACTCATTTTGAAGTTTGCAACACAAGTTTCACTCTGCTGGTCACCAAGACCACAACAGCAGCAATAAGTACTCTGGAATGTCAGCTGTAGCAGCACACTACGCAGGCACAAGCTGGCAGCATTACAAGCACTTATACAGACAGTACCAGTCACAGCACTTTCAAGCAGGAGAGCTATTATGTATTGTTAAATATATTACACAGCATGCCGGACAACGACCATTAGTCATCTTGCAAAAGGCCAATGGTGTCAGGAATGAAACATTGTTCACAACAGCTTCACCAGCATTGAGCACCTGTCAACCATCTCAACCCAACATTTGTCTCCTGGTTGGCTGTTTTGATGACGCCTCACCTGGACAGAGAATGTGGCGTGCCTCACAAGGTGCAGGTTAGGATTGGACAACAAGGACAGCAAACATGTAGTATGAGTTGCATGACCTCCAGCATGTGTGCCTGTATGCATCCATCAGGTAACATGGGAATGACAGTTTAGTCACGCTGCTGACATTCACATGCTGTACAAATGCTGCAATGTTTGAGCACCAGATGTTCTGCAAAGAACAGAACACAGAGCATATAGACACACAATAACAATGAGCAAGTATAACAGCAATAACAAATCAACTGTGCTTGTGACAAAGGCACTCGAAATGACATCACCAACTGCAGTGACTATAAGCCAAATATTGATGGCAACAAATACTGTGACAGTGGTGGTGACCAAGGTAGAATTTGACAACAATACCTTGTGAGGCACAACATAATCCTTTGCTCTTGGTGATCACCTGGCAGTGAACCCAGCTCTAAAGACAATGAAGCTGCCATGCTCATTGTCAGCAAACAGCCGCTGCATCGTCTGACCTGAAGAGGCATTGTTACAGACATCGTGGCATGCACAGAGGCTGCAGTTGTACAATAGCAACAGCACACGTCAAACATGCGTGCACATGAGCCCAAAATGCATGCCCGCCAAAAAAGGCCCTTTTGCAACATGCAACTGATCACAGGCCATCTTGCAGCTACATGCCAAAGTGCATGGGAACACTCGCAAGCCTACAGCATTATAATGTTAAAGTACTGTGCAACAACTTGCTAAAAACAGAGTTGCATATAGGCCAGTATGGTCTCACCGTCATCTGGGATTACATCGAGGGTCTGTGCACTCATCAATCTTCTGAGCCCAGCTGCCACGCACAGCATTTGCCCACCAAACAAGACCTGAATAGCATTGCCGATAACTTTAACCTGGACAGAGGTCATGATATCAAAGCTAGACAAAAATCATAATGTGTCCCACAAGGTGCATGTAAGCCTTGGGCATTGAGGACAGCACAAATCAATCAAACTTTTGCATGACGCTCAGTCATTCAGGGCACAAAGGGCAATGAGAGGCTTCAGTGCAAATGAGCACATGCAAGCCTCGCTGTATCATGCAATCACTTGCAACCCGTCTTGCAGTGACATGCGAATGTACAAAAAGAGTGATGAACCTTGCAACATTGTATTGTCAATGTGCTATGCAACAAAAGCTTGGCAGATCCAGTTGCATATAGGCAACTTTAAAGTGGTTGCTCACTTCATTTAGGGTTGACTCGAGGGTCTGTGCGTTCACTGATTGTCTGAGCCCAACTGCCTCGCACAGCATTCACCCACCAAACAACCTGGTGAGACCTGGAAGTGACTTGAGCTGGGTTCAGGTCATTTTTGGCAAAATCCCACTCTTGTGAAGTCATGGGGTAATGAGTTTCCAAGGAGTTGCATTTGCATGCTTGCTTGCCAGCACAGTATGGACACCCTGCAGCTCTACTGCCAGTACGATCATTGGGACGCATTTGGTACCGATGCAATCGTCCCACAGGGCATTGATGACACACCCAATGCACACGCTTCTGGCTGCCAAGGGTGGTGCTGTGAGGATGAATGCCATCCGCGGCATTGCGCTCATAGTCCCACTCAAGCAGCAACGCATGATGTGCTGCTTCAAATGTTGGTTGCTTTGTTTTAACTGCCTGAGCTTTACTACAGCGGGGGCAACCACTGTCCCACTCTACACGTGATCCAATTTTAGCTTGCCACTCATGGCTGCAGATTTGGCACTTCCATTCAGCCCGAAGACGGCTGCCAGCAAGCGTCTGCTCTGGTGTGTTGGCGTTTTTTTCCTGATTCCAATATTTGACTTGTCCTGGTGCCTTGGTAGCGAGAGAGTTGTGCTGGCATACCGCTCTCCCTGCACAATATGGGCATTTGGTTCCTCCTGTGCGGCTGGAAACAGTTGTCTCCCAGACGTGAGGGCATCGCGCTGGGCACTTGGGGCATGACCACATGACTCTCCTGCCGCTGTATGGCTTGACCTTCATGCTGCCAAGCACAGCGTTGTTGTCAGGATGCCACTCCTGCTGTAGATTGGGGCGTAGTTCACTGATGTCTGGCTCCAGGCATCTGCCATGCTGTTTCTGAGCCTGTGCTGCGGCGGCTTGAACACACAATCTAGAGGCTGCAGCAATACTGTTTCGCTTGAGCTCAAAATCATCCTGGAATCAGCTTCAAGTTGCACAACTAGCCTCACCTGTATGTGGCTGACTAACCCTGTTTTGACTGACGCAGAAATTGCCTGCAGCAGTGTGTCTTCGACAGGGTCGTAGCCAAATGTGATGTTGCCTGCAGACTCATCAACCCTCAGATATGCATACTGAGAAGGAACAGAGGTTGACGAAGACCGCTGCTTTACCTGCAAGGTCGATGTCTCCCACACCTGAGTAGGTCATGAGTCGCGGGGCAGGACATCGTCCGGCTCGTCCGAATAATCTTCGCAAGAGCTAAAAGGTGCACGTTGAATGCCGATGTGCCAGCACTGTAAGCTGGAGGCTCCAAAAGAACAGTTTGATCTCACAAGCACCATTTTCAGCTACTGATCAGGAGATGAATCGTCTGCTGTGTGAATACAAAATTTGCAGGTGCGAATCCGACCAAACTTGCACCAGCGAGCAAGCGTGATAATACACACATTTGTAGGTGCTTTGTGAAGGATTTAACAATAAATCCCCGAGGAGATATTGGTGGGCAATGTACGAAACACTGAGAGTTCAAGCTGAATCTATGAACAGTGTACACTTGAGTACGGCCGGCACAATGTCGCGCTACGTTATGGCAGCAATTACTTTGCCGCCTGCAGGCCATTTTGACACAGACTCATTCCTTTCCGGTCAAGGTACCAAGTGGATCAGGGCAGCAGCCCATGTTGTCAGCCACCTTGCCATCAATGCACCACTTGTCATCTACAGACTGCAGCCCTCTACTCAACCGTGCATCTGAATGTCAATGTAGATGCATGCTGCTGCTCACTGTCTGCAAACAGATATCCTCCAATGGTCTTACAGACAGACATACCCGGGTATTGTGGGGATTTGACACCAAATCTTGGCAGCTGCATCTCCACGCTTGACTGATGCATGTGGAAAGTCAACAGCTGTCAGCTAGGTTTAACTCAGAAGTCACACTCCTCACGGGAAGTGTCGCAACAGCACTCAATCATTTGCAAAGCTAAGGCATCTGAACCCCCGCCTGATGCCTTCACGCATGCAACCCAAGGCTGTCAATGCTCTGTTGCTATGAGCAGCTGGGCAGACAGGTATCTCAGCGGCAGATCTGCTGCTAGGACAGTCAACACAAAATCAAGACACATGCACCTCCAAGTACAGAGACTCAGACGCCACATATCATCAGCAACACGGACCAGTCTTAGGTTTGCCACTCTTTATTACAAAGACTGTACAACAGACTCGTGTGTTTTGGTGTGCAGCTGAGAAGACAGACATCATGGGCAGGTGGGCAGCCAGAGCTGACAACACCAGGCTGAGGCAGATGCACCCCCACTGGCTGAAGCACCGCCGGGGCCCTGATGACGCCTCCCTGCTCAGAGTGGACTCTGCACTTGCTCTCGCCACCCCCCCTGACCAGCTTGCCCTGCAGGTTGGCACCACCTGCTGCTGCCAAGCCATGTACAACCTTACTAGGGCTGGTGCTGCATCACCACCGTTGCAATGCAGCTGATAAATGACCAGTCAGTGGAATTTGCCTCATTGCCTTGCCTGCGCAACCCCTGACCAGCTTACTGTTGTGCCTGTCACCACCAAAATGCTTTTTTCATGCTGAGCTCTGAAGCAGGCTATTTGATCATGCTGTGTCAAACACATCGTGCAACCTGTATGCTTTAACTATGAAGCAGTGCTGAGTGACTGCCTCAGGGTTGAGTCCCAGCTGCAGCAACATGGCTGCCAATGCCTATGCCAAGCCCTTGAATGTTTTTATAATTAACTATATTATAATATTATAGTTATAATACTTTTTTGGCAGCTGACCAATGCTGACGACCTTCAAAGCTCAATGTGGTATCAGCATCTGTGCGTTGACCGCCAAATTGTGTGTGCAGCTTCTGGAAGGTTCTGTAGGCAGACATTGGCAGCTGAGGATTGACTGTTGATTTGCGTGCATGCAGGTCATGGAAGGGTCTGTAGGCGGAAACCAGGAGGATGATCTGGAGCTGTTAGAGGGAGCCTCAGTCAAGCCTGACTGGCAGGTCAGTCAACAGACCTGCGCTACTCATGTCTCTTCATGCTTTTGCCCTTTGACACCCGGCCATGTGTATCACCCCTCTTTATGCGGTTCGTATAAACAGAAAGACCAGTCAGGAAAAGAACACCTGCTTATGTGTTTGTTTGCATTTCTCATGGTGCCCCAATGCTGTTTCTGGTCTGAATTGACATGGCATGATTTTACTCGGTGAGCACAGCAATGTCAATACCAGAGTTAGCCAATACTATACCAGTAAGTCCACACACAGTGATGTCATACAGTTGCCTTACAGCCATGCGTAGTCAGCAGTCATGCCAAGCTAATCTGGGTAGCTGTTCAAGCCAGCGGATTCATCAAGCACCACAGATCTGTGTGGCAAGACTGTGCGTAAAATCTTGTGACAGACACCTAGCGCAACAGGCGCTGCTTGTGACACAAGGCCACATAGTGGGCATCCCTGACTTGATCTTGTCTACAGGGAAGTTGAAACTTGCCAGACATAAGTCTTGTTTTGTTACGGTGCAGGTGCAGTGGGATCGCACCATGCGGCGTGTGATCATGATGGAGGCTGATGTCAGCGATGGCTCTACTCCACTGCTAGACACATTTGCTGATATTGCTGAAGGCCAGAACAAGGTCACCGTTGCACAAGTCAAGGTATGCAGTACTTCTCAGCGGCTTCCTGCTGGTGTACATTGTACTGCAGCTATCATTGACCTTTCTGCAACGATGATCAGGATTAGGTTGATAATCATTGCTTGGCCGGCTGCCACATTCACTATCCTCATAATTGAGGGTGAATACTAGTGGCTTGACCAGCTGCCTTACATTGCGCATTGTATGACGCTTTGGGTCAAGCACCCAAATTGAGGCGATATAGGTTTTGTGAAAACTGGGGATGCCAGTGTTTTGATTTGGCATGCAGGAGTCTTTGATCAGTCATGGCTGCACCAAGGCGGAGGCAGCAGCTGCTGAGCAGCTCGTCAAGTCCCTCGTAGCACAGTCAGAAGACACAGATGCTCCCTTCTGTCCACTGCCAAGTGCGGCACAAAAGGGCAGAGCCACAGTCGCCCCTGCCAGCACCTCTGCCTCACCCAGAGATGCAAATGCAGCCCTTGCAGCTTCTGCAGCTGAATCAGAGACAACTCTGCCTGTAGCTGCTGCAAAGGAGTCTGGTGGAATGAGTGCAAGGGCAGCAGTGGCAGCGAAGGTGGTGAACGCAGCAGGGGTGACATCATCTCCCAGGGATGCTAAGGAGGTTGTGGATTACAGCATGTTTGAGCAGATTTGGATGGCTGATTTGACCGCAGCAATTCCAAAGGCAGTCTAGTCCTGCAGCTCACCAGCAGAGCATGTGATCAACTGCCCATATGCCTGGCTGAGTAGAGGAAAAGTCTTGCTTTTGTGCCATGCATACTTGTTTCACTTCATTTTCAAATGTCGTTGATGGCTTCACACATGATGCAGTATTTTGGGGCATCAACATGTGGTCCTCTGGTTTGCATGACGTACATGTTCACAACTACCAGTGTTCATATGTCTTGACATTGATTGGAAACCAGATGCGACGCTCACACACGTATCTTGAATTTAGAGAAACAAAAAGTTTATTGTCAGTCACTGATACAACTCAGGTATACCATCCTGGCTTGCCATCGAGCCTCGCACATGAATCGCTTCAATAAGCCTTAAGGCTTTGTACAAAGCTTTGTAGTCAAACTGCGATTGTGTATATCCTCAAAATTAGCGCGGCACATCCATTGCATCAGACGGCTTGGTCGCAATTTGATACAGTCCTCTTACACCATGCTATGCATGCCTCTCCTGTAATGACCAGTCTGCATCCAAGAAACTGTACAGTCTAAGACAGACACCAGCTGGTGATCCAGTCTTGTGCGCGCTGCGACTTAATCTTGCCTTTTCATGGCAGTTTTGGATTATCAGCTGCATGAACAGCTTGGAGTAGTTTGAAGAAACTGCCAGTTTGGCATTTCCCTTCTGCAGACAGGGTACTGACACTCAAAAGCCATGTCTGATCCTGTAACCATGTCACACTGGGCTTGCCATCGCTGGACAAACGCAAAAGCACAGCTGAATCACAAGTTCTGCCGGGCACCTCATCAGTACGGCCAGATAAGCCAGCACACCTCAGCAGTGCATAGACATCAGGGGTATCAGAGGATCAGCTCCTTGCAAAATCCACTCTTCCATCACCAATCAGATTGTCAGTGCTTACACCTGCAAAGCCAAGCAAGCCAGGAAAGAAGAGCAAGCCAGCAAAGCAGTGCAAGCAGATCAAGACCGCAAAGCAGTCATCCTCCCAAGTGGAAACAATGGCTACACTGCCACTGCAGTCAACATCTCCCATACCAGATCATCACAAGCATCATGGCCAGCAGTGCCAGCACCAGCACAGACACTGGAGCAACCTACATCAGAAATCTGCCTTACATCAGCAAACCTTGCTCAGACATCAATTCATACGCTGCCAGTGATCTCAAAATCATCAACAGAACATTCTCGTGTCCTGCCACGTGCTGTAACAACAACAGTGCCCCTACTACCAGCAGCACCGTCACCAGCAGGAGTTGGTAAGCAGGTACAAACTTTGCCAACGTTGGTCACAAGCGCCAAGCCCACCACATCACAGAGCTTCAGCCGGCAAGCGTGCAGAGGATGTCAGTCTGCTGATTGACTTGACAGGGCTGCAGCACAGCTCCCTGAATGAGGCGCTCAAGGCCAACATCAACCTGAATGCCATTCATAGTCTGGCAGTCCGCTGCATTCTGTGTGGTCCCATGAGTGAGTTCAAGCCTAATTCTCCTTCCAGTCTTTGTGCCTAGCGTGCAACACATTGGCCGCTGAATATTGTTTTGTGTGCGGTAGTACAGTATGTAGCAACAAAACCGAGCATTGTTTCCAGGCTGGTTATTGTACTGATAGCAGCGGTACAATGCCTGTGCATTGGCCTGATTTCTAGGCCCCCAGGCTGCTGTAACGTTAGAAAAGGTGTGCTACAAACACCCACACAGAAACATTTTTGTTGCGTGGATTGTATTTACAAAGCTAAGTGAGGAATTGCAGGTGAGATTGTCTGGAGTTGGAGCTTGTCTGCTGATTTCGTTCTATACATAGTCATAACAGAAATTGGATAAGAGTCGAGACAGAGTAATGTCAGAGTACTGCACTAAGCACTACTTTCCAGCTATTAGCAAATTACTTATAAGGTCCAGTTATGATTTGCAACTGTCTCAAGCAAAATTGGTTCCAAAATAGTCAAAGCTAACTTCTCAGATGATAGTAATATGGTGAATGCTAACGAATCACTGCTGTGCAGTGCTAAGTGCTGCAGTACTATCTGTGATGCAGTGTTTGTCTATGTACAAGGCAGCTAAATGTGGCTCATACAATACATTGTATCTCATACACAAAGCTTTGTCACACTGCTGCCAGCGTCCTTGCATTATTTGATGCATACATCAGTATGACATCACAGAACAACATGCATGACGAGTGCTCTCAAGCATCACAATACGCCATCTGTACAAAAGGCACAGTTTGCGCTGCATCATGACCCTAGCAGATTTGAATTACTGATCAATAGTTGTACCAGCAGGGGTCAACATCGACCTCGCATGTGAATGGTTTCAATGACTGTTCTTCAGCAAGCGCAGTCAGGTCATTGTATGGATCGTAATATGTATCACATGCATATGTGTCACCCTCTAAGTCTGCACACCCCATAAAGGGCTTGAGGGGAGATCCGAACAAGTCCCCTACTACTGTACCTTGCATGTTACTCCCATGGTGGGCATGCCACAATGGCCAGTCTGCATTAGGAAGCCAGCGACACCACGTTCCTGTCACTGTGACTTTCTGCATATGAATGGGCAGCACAGGGACGGGACTTTGGGAATATTCTGACCAAATGTCATATGAATGTTGCATGTCATAGGGATGCATGCTGAATGTTTCCACATAGTCAGAGTCTGGACCACGACAGTCTGTGGTGTGATGCATGACCTCTTGAAATCTTCCATCTTTTGCAGGCCTGTACAGACGAATCCTCAGCATGATTCTGTGGTCCCCAGACGGCCATGACCTGGCAGCCCACAAGGCTTCCAACAAGACTGCAGCGAAAGAGTCCAAGAGTTGCGCATGCAGCCAGTCCCAGGTTACATAAAGCTTCTCATTGCTTTCCATCAGCATATCAACATGTACTGAGTTATCTGAATAATGAACATAGCCCCCATCTTCTTCATAGGTGGATATCAGCAAGTCATCAACAAGTGTTTCTGACCATTGGAATGTTGACCAGCACGCGCTCCAAAAGCTCCTCCAAAAGCCTGGCTTCTGTGATAAGTAATTGAAGCTGCAAATGGCGTCTTTTGAGCTGTCTTTCCAATGCACTGCAAAGGAAAGTGATGGAACATATACACCATCCTGGCCAACTCCATCATGGTCTCCTCTGGGGGTGCAAATGACAGTTGGGGTAAGTTCAGCAAGACATTTCTTGGCAAGTTCTGACTTTTGCTGTACAAATTCACTGGCACATGCCCGGCATGTCTGTGCCAGGCTGAAGGCTGAAGAGCTGTCTAGGTTGTGGAAAATGCAGGCGAGTGCTGTGCCTGGTAGAAGGGTAAGGCTGAGGACTTCCAGAAGCTGTTTCCTGTCAGAGACATCTGCGGCACCTGGGGGCTGATCGGTAAAGTGTGGGTGCAACAGATGCTGACGATCTGGTCTATGATAATGCCGTGGGACATGCTTATGTTTGCCCTGAGGCCCAACTTCACACCAGCTATCACCAGCTTGCGGTCCTGCAGGTGGTCGAGGTGTTTTCAGTGAGCTTACATCAGGAGTGTGGGGCAAACCAAACGGCAATGATGACCGCCCTGTGACCCAGAGAACCGACCTGACATTGCGGTCCGCTTTTGCGGATCAGTATGGTGCAACTACGAGGTCCAGAGAGTGCGCAGACAGCTAAGACCCGGCAAGTCAATGCTATCGTGACAACTGTGTTTCTGAGCTGTACGGTGCCTCTCGCACTGCAGGACCGGCCGCTGCTCTGCGGCCATTGCCTGAATCAGGGAAGCTCCATGGATGAAACGCCAACAAGCCAAGGTACCACTCCTATTGACTATGTTACAAAAGGCTCGTCATAAATGGATGCGCGGATCCCCACTTTTGATCAGCTGGTCACGACCTTGCCGCGACATTCAGATCTTCAGCGCGTTTCATGCACAGGCGGTTTGAGTTTTGGACGTTTCCACAAGAAGATGTGTGCGAGTCTCGAACCCGCAAACGATCACAGTTCATTGCTCATCCCTCCATCGATCTTGCTGTTGCGCAAAAGCCAAGGAACGAAGATCTCCAGTTATTGACCGGCTTCAATCACAAGGATGAATCGCCCATAGTCACCGTCAGCAGACCGGCATGGACCGAAAGAACTGTGTGCGAAGTTTCATGCTTTGAACCGGCGCCTGACGAAGACAAGGTCATTTTTCGTAAAGGAACAGGCCTTGAGTATGCTATCACGATAGATGAGGATGGGCATTTCACATGCAGATCTACTGACAAATTCCGGAAACTTGGTACAAACCTGAAAAAGTCTTTTATGAAGCTGCTCTTCGTTTCGTTTCTTTTCTAAACAAGACATTTCATAGCTCTGTAATGTCTGCGATTTCGAGTATGAGCTTGCATATAGAAATGGTGCTAAGAATGCTGCTCCTATGAAAACAATATCATTACTGTCCTTCTTTTGTTCACTTTTCTGGCATTTGGAAGAGATGCTATGTACCTTGCAAGACTAGTCAGGCTGCCTCACGCTCATCAAACTTGAAATAGCAACCACTACTGGAAAGAAGCGCAATTTAGTGCAGATGACGAGGCACATATTAGACTGGAGGGTACAGCTGCGGTGGCACAGAACGCATCACAAATCTAGACACAACAGCCAGATGCAGGAAAGCACCTTGGTGGGTTAAGCTGTCTCAAAACTGGCTGCGACAAGAATTTGCTAATCTGCTTCAGGTATGTTTGCACAAGCGTCTGACAGCATGGCCAACGCTGTTTGACAGCAGGACCTCAGCATAATGCATTTGCAGGCTATGCTGCTAGATTTGCTTGTGAACACAAGCAGTGCCAGCTGTTCAGAAGTGATGTATTGCACACAGCAGTGATGGGACTTTGCTTGGGTTTACCTGACATATACATACACACTACGCAGCGGCTTGACTGTGCATCACACTGTACGTCATGTTCAGGAATATGATGGAGATCCCTTCCTGCATTACCAGTTCATTCACAGCTTGCTTAGATTTTTGTCCAGTTTCAGTGGGTGGTTAGGATTCATCGCCTGCATTCCGTATCTTACTGCAACCTTCCACTGGTCCCTAGGTGGACGAACTGCTTTGGTTTCAGAAGTCGTCTGTTGGCCTTAAGCTTGACTGGTCTCAAGGATTCAGCAGTTGATGTTGCCTGAGGAGCTATGTGAAGCTGCCATTTTGCTAAAGATTTGCTCTGCAGCCTCTTTGAGTAAAGCCCTACATCAGCTCCTTGTGCATATACAATGTTGATCCAGCTTATGCAGTAGTTTTACTAGTGATTGAATGTGAACGTGGAACGCCATTTTTGTTCAGTCATGTGATTGTTCACTATTGCCAGAAAATTGTGAGTCTGCTGTCCTCTCACACATTCTGGCATGGCAAAATTCGTCTAGCATCAACAAGTCTCATGAAGATGGGCACCATTTGCTGTTGGGGCCTTATAGCTGTTGCATGCAAATTTGTGGGCACACATACGTGTGAGCTCAATGCAGAAAAGGTCAGAATAGTGTACACGCTTTTGTCTGTTTGAAAGGTATGCGGCGATTTCTCCATCAAGCCTGAATAAGGCCTGCCTTTGCTTCCCAGACAGGGGATGTCCGGCCCCTGTGCAAAACACAGCAATGCAACATCGCTCTGAAAGCAAGATTGTGCAAACAGCAGGCAGCAGCAATAACAGCAGAAGCTGCATTTGCAGTAAAAGATGATACCAGCCTGTATGTGCAGGGTCTTAAGCCTGCAGGGTCTTTGGTACTGAGACAGAACACACAAGACAAGAGCAAATGAACAACATGACAACAGGCACAGGGACATAAGCTGAAGAGGGCCTAACCACATGGCCAGCCCTCCACCTCTCCCTCTTGCCACGCAAATCTTGTCATCTACATAGATAAAAAGGAAGAAAGGGCCATCCTTCTGCTTCTCACCTTCCTCTGGAGCCTTCCTGCACACATTGCATACTTTCTGTATTGCAAAACACATCAGCATGGCATGAATTGCAGCAGCATAGCCAACATTGGTACAAGTGGTTTGCTGCAAACTTTGTGCATTCTATGGGCGTGAACAGGACCAATGAAGGCTATTTGTGAGCACCTGCATGCACAATGCCAAACTGGATCAAGCTGCACAGTGCAACAGACAATATGGGGCTGTGTCACAGCTGACGGCTCCTCAGTGGCCAGTGAGCAGAACAATAATGCACTCCAGCACCTCAAGATACAGCAGAAGAGCCACCAGTCAAGTTCCTTGTGATGAACAGCTGGTGCACAGTATGCACCCATGTATGCTGATGGTTTCATATGGTACAACATGAGCAAAGCAAGCTGCAGTGCATCCGGGCTGGGAGCCTACTTTGTCCCAAACTGTCCAGCCTTAAGATCAAACCCAAACTTCCAGGGTCCAAGTTTGATGTTGATGCGTTTGAAGTCAAATGTCATCTTTCTCTGCATGGGAGTGATCGATGGTCAGGTTGGAAAGTTAAGCATGCTCAGCACGCTGAGGGATTTGTGACCAGGAATGATGCAAAGCCCTTGGTGTGACTAAGAACTCAGACCCTCACTGTCTTTGTATGAACTTGAACATGTCAAATGTCAACACAAACAAGGTCAGCATGGCAAGGATGTCCATCAGCTTGTAAGATTACATGCAGAGAGCAAGGAAGGGCTCACCGATTGCAATGCCCAGGGTCCAAGGAAAGAGATGGAGGCTATATGACCAAGATATACACCATTTTCAATTTCCTGTTTTGGTGCGTCCCATCGCTGCAATTGCACAGCAGGATTGACACATGGCTTTCAACAGCACTGTGACTGTACGCTGTGATGGTGCTTTGATGCACAGCACAGCATGCTTTGCCAGTGACAGTGGCCAGGCACTCATGGTGTGATGTGTTGTGGTTAGCAACAGACAGGCATTGCAACACGCTCTGCTGCTGCCCATCATGTCAATACATTGGCCTTGACCCAGTATGTGCTTGCATGCATTGTTCCTGCTGAAGGGGAGTTGCTGCTATGACTGCCGTGAGTTCCCAAGCTTGAGATGCACCTAAGATGGCATTGTTGTCGCTGTCGGCTCTCAACTTTGCCAGGTTATTATCTATGACAAAGACTGTACCTGTGCAGCAATAAGGGGAAAGTAACTGCCGCCACCCTTGCCGCCTTTCAGTGCATCCTGAACCTGCTTTGTTCCTACATGAAAGAGGCACAATTGTGTCATCTCATCGCATGCGCCATATACATCAATCCCCCCAGAATATGCTTCAGCACAGCTTGTGTCTGCTCAACATGATGTGTGGTTGGAGTGGCAACAAAAATATTGCCAGGCCAGTTGTCACTTTGCAAGCAATGCTTGAGCTTGACCAGCAGATACCTGTTGTAAACACAAGCTGCCACCGTCTGCCAGGAGATGACTCACCACCAAGCTTCTCTGCCCATCCGTCAGCCTGTTCAGTGTAGCCAGACTATCGACACCAGAAGCAGGACCTTCATTTTATTTTAGCAAACTGCGTGCTCAGCTTACACTAAGCTTCTCCTTTTCAAGCTTCCTTATGGCTGAAAAGACCTCTTTTGGTGCCACAGAGCGTGTAGCTGCAGCTTGTTGCAAAAGCTTGACGCAGGTGCTGGTATCTTTGCCTGCCACTATATGCCAAACTGTAGGCTCACGTGACAGCACAAGCTAGGCATGCCTATAGGACAATCGCTCACCAGTGGCCTCGACGGAGCTTGCGGCACATGCTGGGGAGCTTCTGACTCTACATTAGGCAAACAGCGTCATAGGTTGTGACGCCTGAGGTTGCCCCTCCTTGAGAAGATCACGCTGGAATTGCATAGCATCCTACTTGCAATCCCGATATCGCTGCACCTTGACGCTGAAAGGTTGTCTAGCACGACAGTGTTTGGTGATCAAGCGGTGCACCTGCGGCTGTGGATGTTGAGTATTGATCACAGCCATGCCGCCATGTGCTGAAGTAAGTATTGTTGAAGTCATCTTAGCTTAGGGCAGAAATCTCCGATCTGTCGTAGCCTTGCGATTCGCAAACGAGACTCCGTGCACGATACAGATACACAGACAGCACATCCGCTGTAACATACTTGCATGACTGATCACTAAGCTTAGACAGCCGGTTTGCCAACATGTGTCGACGTAGCATTGATTGCAACCATGCAGTGACCTAGGTGGGTGCAGTGCTTCAAAGCAACTTGCAACAGCACACCCTCAGGCCATTGCTTGTCTATTTCGATATTGATATTGCTATGGCAGCAACCTATTTCGATATGTAGCGCATGCAACTACACACTAGAGCTTCTTGATCCAAGATGAGTCTTGCTGCTGTCCTGGTTCTTCTGATGTATCTGATACACTTTACCTCAAAAAGCCTCAGGAGTTAGATGCCAAAAAAATTTCATAATGAAGATGATTGGGGTAGTCAGAACAGATCTTGGTGTCAAGGTGTTACTGTATTGTGAAAGGAGTCCTTTTGGCTAGCTAGGAAAGTGTGTTGAGTTCCTAGAACCACAGGATTGCAAAGTAATAGAGGTTGGTCACAGGGCTGGCCGCGGTGACATGGAAGGTTTCCTGACTCGACTGTCACTGAATACGTGCAATATGGTATGCTATTGTCAGAACGGAGCAAACCAAATGCAATTGCAGTCACGCAGTTGGTTTGCCTGATTCTGCCAGCCTGCGCTTTAGCAGACTGCTGAGGCCAGGCACTGTGCATCATCAAGACAGTCACCATGCAGGCAATGGCAAGCAAGAACACAGGAGGCATGAGAGTCTCAGTGCTCACGTGATCACCACCTTCTTTCCTCAGGCTGAACAAGTGACAAATGGCAGCTCAAGCAACCCATTAACGCAAGTGCCCTTGCAGCCAGTGTACTGCTGACTGCATATGCGCCCGACTGATACCATTTGCGCTGCATGCATGGTAAGGAACCTGCCTTACTTGTGAGACGCATTGACATGTATAGCTGAGCTTACAAGCTCCATCAAGCATAAGGCAACATTGTCACAGACACAGCAAAAGGGCAAAATTCAGCCTCGGCGGGGTTTTCTAGCCTTCTGAGTGTGTTTGGCAGCTGTTCTGTGTTTTGCGCGAAAGTCAGCATGCAGCACTTGTCGCTGTGCCTGCCACTCTTTGTCTGATAGCTCATTGTCATGTCTCCAGAACCCAGAACCCACCCGCAAAGACATCAGATCTGCACACACAATCCAACAGGTTTCATGGCGTTTGTAAACACGTCTGTTGTTGCTGCAGGACAAGCATCCTGGTGCGGGCTCCAAAGTGGCCAACAGTGGCAATTGATTGGCAGTGAGGATTTCATGAAGCTATATAATGCACATGTTTACACTCCCAATAACTTAGACAAAAGACCTGAAGGGCTGCCTATGGTCCAGCGAGCTGTGAAAGGTGCAGCAGAAAAAGGTCAGAGCACGCATGCACAATGGTTGTGCAGAATCATATAGTGCAGGACAGCAGCACAGCAGCAGAGACAGACAGATGAAGGGGTACCTGGGTACAGCGGGGCCTCCTCAGGCTCAGCATGGCGTGCAGCAGCACCTGATGCATTAGGGCGCTGTGGACTTTCTGCTGCTTCAGCAGCATCTGTTGCCAAAGCTGCGTCTGCCTGAAGCTGCCGAGGGCTGCCCAATTGCTGTGATGCATCTGAAATGCTTCTGCTTTCCTCAACTGGATCTCCAACATCTGTCGCATCTTCTGTTGTCTGTGCCCCTGTGAGCACTTCTGAGGGCTGCTGTGAGCCACTCGTGGCATTTGACAGATCACAATCGGCTGAGGACTGTTCCTCTTCTCTGTCGCTGCCAGGTTGAGATTCTGTTGCTGAGTGTCGCAGCAAATCAGTCAAGTCATCTGGCAGCTGCATGTGCTCATGCTGCAGGTTGGGGGGCAGGTGAGGGTGGACAGCATTGTCTGAGGGGTCATGGGGGCTATCAAGATCAGGTTGGTTGCCACCATCTGAGGTAATGCTTTCTTCACCAGACAAACCAGACTCAGACGAGAAGCTGAGCTGCTGCGCATTGTCAGCTGACGCCAGGTCAGAAGCTGCTTCTGAAGCTGCCTCAGAAGCTGAGTCAGCAGCCAGCTCAGAAGCTGGACTCGAAGCTGTCTGCCCTGAGGGACCGGACAGAGTGAAATTGACCTGTGCTGGCTCTGCTTGACTAGGTGGCAAGCGGTTTCGCGGTGACTGTTGCTCTTCATTGGCATCATCACTGTCATCAAAGCGTGACATGTCCTGCTCAGCAGCCACAGGAGCAGCTGCAGCAGGGGCAACAGCAGCAGGATGCTGGTGCAGGGAAACATCTTGCATTTGCTCATCATTGCTGCTGTCATCACGTTTGGACAAGTCAGGAGCAGCTGTAGTTGTGCAGCTGGGCTGTGGTGCTTCAAATTGCTTTTGCTCTTGTTTACCATCATCAAGCTTGGACAAGCCTGGAGCTGCTGTAACCGCACTGGAGGCTAGCTGCTGATGCACTGCACCTGTGGGCAAGTGATGCTGTTCATCGTCATCATTATCATCATCATCATCAAACCTTGACAAGTCAGGTGCATCTGCAAGAGCACCAGAGGTACTCTGGTCCAGTGGCTCAGGACCTGTCAATTGCTCGTCATCACTATCGTCGAACCTGGACAAGCCAATGTCCTCGCTGTGACCATTAGTGGCGTTGTGGTTGGCTAACTCTTGTGACTCATCATCAGTCATGAAGTCCACCACACCTTCGTCTGAGCTGACAGCTGATGGGTCTGGCTGGTCCTGTGCCTCCGCCTCCTTTTGCTCTTCTTCTGACGCTGCTGCTGCTGATGCTGCTGCTGCTGATGATGCATCTGGCACCGGCACGGCCTCCAGAGCTTGCTGTATTGTACGGTTAGTCAACGCAGGCGGACCAGGCAAAGCACCATCACCACTTGGCTGCTGAGCAGGGGGGGAAGGGATGTATGCAGCAGCTGCTGCCTCAGCTGCTCTGCGTTTGCGTACCCCCGGGGGGGTTGGTGGGGGGTCCCATGACAGGTTGCTGAGCCTCTCCCCCTTGTAAGGGGCAAAGATACGCTTCACTGGGCCCGGCTTTACTGTCATGAGCTGCAGACAAAAAAGCTGACAGCGTTGCAGCAACTGGTCAAAGCTGCTGTACATACTTTTCAACAATGGCTTGACATGCATATTAGCAACCAGCACTATGGCAGCTATTGTCATGTATCTGTCAACAGTTCTGTCTCAGCAACTTGTACACAATACATGCATTTGGTCAAGATCCTTTTGATGATGTAGGCTTCTGATGATTTGGACATGTAAATATTGCAAAGTGCGTATTTTGGTCAAACGCACCTTTCTTTTGACAAAGCCACTGGCAGGAGTTGGAATGCGCAGCGGTTCTGTTTGCATGGATTGGTCCTGAGCAACATCAGATTCTGTCATTTCTTCATCTTCCTCATCTGGCTTAGCTGTCCACTCCCTGTGGAGCCTGGCAAGGTAACTCTCTTTGGCTTTTTCAACGCGCAATACACCCCCAAGCCATTTGCACCCATTATACTGCAATCCATGTGTAAGTTGTTGTTGCCATAGTAGCTGTACTAGGTCTGTTGCATGCTTTGCTGTTGTGACACAGCAGATTCCAAAATAAGAGTTCTGGTGGATACAGTGTGTCAGCTCCTTACCAAGCTGAGACAGCGGTGAAGAGACTGGTCATCTTTTGGGGAAAAGTCTACATATGCAAAACCACGACATCCTGGAGAAGTGCTTTGCTGCTTGCTGACAATGAGCTTGGTATTGGAAACAGTGCCAAAAGAAGCAAAACGTCCCTCAAGCTGCTTCCGGGTAATGTCACCAGGCAAGCCGCCGACGTAGAGCCGCACGGTGGCCTCGCTGACGGACATGATGAATGAAGTCAGTGCAGGTCAGTGCTTCGTAACTTACTAACGCTCACGTTCCGACAAGCCAGCTTCCAAGAACTTGGTTCTTGGAAATTATTTGTTATTTGTTCTCGCATTGCGGGACACTGTTCACGACAACGACAGTTAACGCTGACAGCACGCCATAACGCTCTCAAGGAGACAAAACGACAGTTGGGTATATGTTTGCCAAGGCCACGCAACTTCTCCAGGCCGGGTGTTTCCGAATTGGATGGCTCACCGTGCTGTGTTCCTGGGTGTATCACATGTACGCAATTGTCGCATCGCGTCCGGACATTTGGACAGGTTGCATGGGAACTTTGGGCCGTTGGTGAGCACCTGCCTTTGCATGCAAGCATGCTGGCCTCAAACGCCACTTTGAAACTCCAGTGGTGATCACTCACATACAAGCTGCTGGTCATTTTGTATTCGTACTTTCAGACCAGTCATTCCTTGGCCAAATCCGCCGTGGGCAAGACCAAGAAGCATTCAAGGCAGCTTGCAAATATGCAAACTGTTGAAGCAGCAGCTGTGCAGTCAGGTCCGTTCAAAATATGGCCTCGTCTGTAACAAACTGTTGTGACATTTCTGTGTGCCATCCTCTTGTCCTGGTTCAGGTGCAGCAGATGCCGTAGACAAAGACTGGGAAGCCTTTGATCACCACCAGGCAAACGCTGCTCGCCTGGACTTTGCTGAGGAAGCTCGCACGCTGCTGGACATTGTCAGGTGATCATGCAATAGACTATTCGCACGCAGTCAAACAGACATATCTGTAGCCTAGCTCTTTGGCATTATACTGCGCAGTCATGCTCAGTACTGTCTGTAAGACCAGATGCCTTCAAGCTTGTGCAGGTATTCCACACCTTCTCTTGTTTTGTGCAGGGTTGGGACCCTGTCAACAATTGCATCTGATGGTGCAGCATCTGGCTTTCCATCAGGCTCTGTTGTAGAGTACGCTCCAGATGATAAAGGGCGACCCATATTTATGCTCAGCTCCATCTCACCACACACAAAGCACCTTAGACAGGACAGCAGGTGCAGCTTCACTGTGTTAGCACCCGCCTTCCGGGTGCGTGCCCATCACCTCATGCATCATCTCATCAGTCTGTTGACGCTTGACTGTAATTACAACATGTTATGGGTTCTATGACTATCCCTGCACTTGCTTTGTTGCTCATGCGTAGCCACAGAGCTGTGGCTGGGTCTTGTCTCCTGGCACTGTTGTTGAGTGCCATCTGCAGTTGGGCATACGCGCAGGTAGATCACAGCTTCTACATAGCAACTACAAAACTAGTGTCAAGTTTACCTGTCTCTGCATTGATGCATGCATGCAGCAGGAAATGTTGTACCGCAGTTGTGTGCGCTGGCCGCCCACTTTTGGCATGCCAAAACACAGCATATCACCAACAAAAAGGAGATTCAGCGTCACAAGCTCTTTGCAGGATCTTGCAGATGCCAGGGTGTCACTAACTGGTCATGCAAAAGCTATGCCTGAGGAAAGGCAGGATGCAGTGCGCAGTTTGTACAAAAGCAAGAATGCCGACTCATTTTGGGCAGACTTTGGCGACTTCAAGCCCTTTTACATGGAGGACATCGTTGCTGTGCATTTCAATGGAGGCTTTGGAAGAGCTGGCAGAAAGGTGAGCTCATCAGCGACAGCGTCTGTAGTCCACTGTTTGCATTATCATGTTTATCTCTGATACATGGTAGATAGGGGCTTGCATGGCGATGTCAAAATTTGCGAGTCAAGCAGGCAACTTTTCTGCTAGTAGCCATTGGATGACGGCGTAAGCTTGCTGCAGATGCACTGCTGCAAGCACTCCAACTGACACTCGTGCCACAGTATGCTTTGTTCCTGACAGGGATGATGCTGTTTTCAGGTGACACCAGAGCAGCTCTTGAGCACAGCACCGGACCCTATTGCGCCCTTTTCTGCTTATGTTGTGCGCCATATGAATGAGGCCCATAAGGACTCTCTGATAGCCATGGTCAAACATTTTACGGGTTTGACAGTTGATCAGACGCTATTGATGGCACTAGATCGACTTGGCATGGACTGCATTTGCATGAAGAACAAAGAGCGAGTCAAATGCAGGCTGCCATACACCAGGTACTTGACATTGTACACTCCCGCCTTTCTTTGTGTCTAAGTCCGTCAAACACTGCTTGTTACGCTGCAGCTAATGGCCGTTTTTGCTCTTGCAAAACAAAGCTGACCCAAAATTGCATGTACTTCTATGTGTCGCTAACTGTGCGTTGACAACATCTGTGTATCTGCTGTGCAGGCCTGTCAGCACAAGAGGGGAGTTGAAAAACATTATTGTTGAAATGAGCAAGCAGGCACAGGTTGGACAGCTTTCTGTAGCACAAGCAACGCAAGTAATGTCTGAGGTTTGATGCACCGCAGTTCATGCACCCGCTGGCAAGAACATTTTGTACATCAGAGTTGTCTCCAAGTTTTGATTGGTTGTGCTTTTCACAAGATGACCTGCACTTGAGCTTAACGTGAATAAAATGCAAGATAACACTGCGCCTTTTTGCATTGATTAAAGCAAAGCCCTAGGGTGTGAAGTATATCGGGCCACCTGGCCCCGGTCTGCTGCTTCGTGGGAACGGGAAGTTTCACCGTAGGGCAAGGACCCACTTAATACCCAAGGGTTTGTCTGAGAGCAAATAAAGCACAATGAGCCGAATGCCCTTTGGGCCAGACACAGACATATCCTAATGCTCTCACATGTCATGTGCATCCTCAGGCATTGTTTTCGAGCTCCTGCTTAAACACAATGCCTCAGGCTTGCACTTCAACCTTTGTTGGGAGTAGATGTTGGGATCATCTACTAGCTGTGATGTGAATGCCCGTCTAGGGCCATTCCGCAAACCATGAGTCGAGACTCTGGACCAAGCAAATAGATAGCTATGGCCTGGACAGCACCTCCTGGGTACTCAAACAACAGAACCACCTAGTACAGTGACCAGTACGCTGGCTGGCTCATTGCCTGCAGTGACCATGTGTATCAACTCAACCCCGACAAGAGCATGCAATTGCTGTACTGCATTACAATTGTGACCATGTCTAGGTTTGTCTGCATTGCAACAGAACCCATTTAATGGCAAGCTCAGCCAAAGGTACCACAACATGTGCGCCCCTGACTTCATTAGATGTTTGGTTGCTGCACTCTGGCATGAAGAACTCAGAATGGATTTAGACAACAGATTGCGATCATATGTACCTTGAATACGTCTGATGCAACAGCAAAGAAAAAATAATCTATGCATGATAGCTCAGTCTGCATCAAAGTACTTTTCTTGTGCATCGTCCTCAGCCTGTGCAGCCCAGTCATCATCCAGTGCTGCATTTTTGTCAATAGCAGCATAGTCTACATACTCCTTGTCATCACCAGCTAAAAATCGCTGGTGCATCAATGCCAAGAAATCTTCTGAGTTCTGTAACTGTTGTCCAGAGAACATGGCACCATGTTTGTCTGCTGTAAGCTCCTGATGACTGCTAGGTTTCATGCTGTTTGGACATGAAGTGTCACAGTCATCAGATGATGTGTCTTCCTCTTCCTCTACCAGGTCCTCCTGTTCTTGTTGCTGCTGCAGCTTGTTACGGTGCTGCTCCTCATCATGCTGTCGAAGCAAGGTGCCTGACAGTGTAGGTGCAGTGGTTGAAGTGGCAGCTGGCGCATACTGTCCAAGATACTGCTGGTGAAGCAGAGGTGCACGTCCACGCATCGCATCTTCAGAGAAGTATTTGCCCTCATCAATCAATCTGTTAAGCTGCGCAAGTCTTCGATTCTTGGCAGTAGCTGACATGCCTTCTGCGGCTGAGGCTGCCTCATCTTCAGCAAGTTTCAAGTAGAAGTCTACTTCATAGTCATCTCGCAGAGGCTCAAATTGTGCCCGCTCTTGCTCCAGTAGCTTGTTGGCGTACCTTTCGAGGAATACTCCTGGGTCACGCTCCAGCAATGTGGTGACGTATTCTTTACGCTGCTGAGGCGTGACCGGCTCGTCGAGACTGCGCTGTAAACTAGCAGGCAAACGCAAGCTCAGGTCCCCTGAAAGCCGCTGAGAGATGTCTTTGATAGCGTCTTCTGCCAAGTGCGCTCGCTCCGACATCAGCTTGTTGCGATTGCCGTTCCTGGGCAGAACTGCAATTACTTGTGGCAAGTCAACACGAAGGAACTCTTGCCAGAATTTGAACTCAACACCAAAGCTCGTGGGAGAAGCAGGCTTCACGAGGTTGAAACGTCTATGTCTCTGTGGTGCCTGTGCGTGCATCTAACTGCCAGATGGCATATGGCATGACTGGCTTGGCCTCCATAGCAGTTGTTTGATCGTGTTCTGAACCGCTCAAGCTTAATCCTCATGCCCAACTTGACAGCCTCGCAGTGGTCTGCCTGGCGACTAACATGCAGGCAGCTGCGGCAGTACAGCCAGATCGGTCCTGCAGCAGCTCAAGCCGTCCAGGTAGTCTGCTCAAGAGCCAAACACTGCCCAAGTCCTTCACCACTTGCCTCACACCGAAAACCAATCCTTACAGGAGGAGCTGCCGGAGGTCCCGGTCGAGGTGGCGGCTTTCGTAAGACGACGAAATCTGGGAACAGTAGAGGTGCCACCTGCTCTTACAGGGGCTGTAGAAGCAGCTGCAGCAGCAAGCTGCACTCGCAGCTCCAAGCTTCAGCGCAAGGAGACACTGGAGCTGACAGCGGCATTGAAGCAGCTGTCCCGTACGCCAGGAAAAGGTGGCTCTGCTATGAGCCTGATGGACGCAAATGCAGGCAGCAGTGAAAAAAGGCCCAGAAAAAGGGTGACACTTGTTGCTGCACTTGATGCACTGGCGGTATTACCCAAGCACCCTTCCTCTTCTCATTGTGACTTTGCATGTTTGCAGACTCCACCTGTCAAGCAGACCCTGCGCGATCTGCGCCATGCTTTACCAGTCAGCATGACATCGCCTGAAGAGGATGATACTGATGACAGTGATGCAGAAAGTTCTGGGGACAAGTCTGACGCAACAGAGGACAAATTCAGAAGCGCTTTTGGCAATCATGACTTGCCAGGTGTTCTGTCTGTGCCATCCATTGTCATCTGTTGTCTCCTAGGAGCTGCAATCTTCTCTCTGTCCCATCCCTGCATCGACGTATTGCTCAGTCACCAATTGTTAAGCTGCTATGTCTGTTCAATTTGCATTGTGCGCCTCATGCAATGAGACACCCTCGCATGGAGCTGGGAAGCGCTTTGATGCAGGAGCTAGCAAACATGCCCCGGCATAACCGATGACACTTCCAATTTGTTCATCGGTGTCGCACGTACTAAGTTTTTTATTCAGCAAACCGCGTTATCATGCAGAACGGGAGCCAGTTGCAGCTAGCAGCCCAGAGTATGACAGCGCCAGGGTAGCAGCATATGCTTCTAGCCGTATGCCAGCCTGCTATGCAGTGCTATTTCGTGTCTTTGATGAGCTGCACCTGCATCTGCCTCATTTTGCCCCACGGACCATGCTGGATTTTGGTTCAGGGCCTGGAACAGCTATATGGGCTGCCAGGGAGGTAAGCTTGGCAAGCCTGTACACATGCATGCAAAAATGCATGGTGAGTAGCTTGCAGCTGATGCAGGCTGGTTTACATGGTTGACTATGCTCAGTCTCATGTTGTGCTTCAGGTTCCTGTTATGGTGTCCCAAACTTGCCTCCAGCATGCCTCGTGTTGCAAGAAAGTATCCCACAAGCTGTGCTCAGCACCTTTCATGCTGCAGCAAAGGCAATGAATATGCACAGCCAAATTTAACATTCTGTCCTGTGCACAGCACCTGTGTATGTTGTGTTTCAACTATGCTCAGATAGCTATTAGAGGTTCAAGTCAATCGATCTGTGTGCCGGTGCAGGTATGGGAGCAGTACCCTGAGCGAGTGACAGCTATAGAGCCCTCAGATGCCATGATCAAACTAGCAGCCGACCTGCAGCATGCACAGCGTGCACAGCAGCCGTCCAACAGCAACACATATATCATCCAGTGGCATCGGCAGCTGCATCCTTCCATGCTGCCAACAAGGAAGTCCAAAGCCCAGCAAATTGGTCGCCAGACCTACGACCTTGTGGTGGCATCTTACGTGCTGACAGAGATGCAATCAGATGCTGCTCGACAGCAAGCGGTGGACATGCTGTGGAGGCAGACTAAGGATGTGCTTGTATTGATTGAGCCAGGCACCCCTTCTGGCTCAGCTCACGTCAGACATGCTCGCACACAGGTACTGGATCTGATTGTTGTTGCATGTCTTTTGTTGACATGCCTGATGAGTCATGCACCGTACACAGGTCCCCTTTGAGTATGCTTTGAATGCTGGGACGTTCAGCAAACTTATATGCGTCGCCAATTTCTGCGTTTGGCCACTTTGCAGAACGTTATACCCTGTCTGCACCCTGCCTGTAATTGCGGCCACCAATGCACTCATCATTAAGATCCATGCAACCGCAGAACAGCTCGCCTGCTGCTGTATATTGGTGCTACATTCTCGCCTGGGGCTGTTCACACACTACTCTCAGTAGGCCTCATGGTGGTGACTCTGAACCTTCTTTCTTGGGCAAACGCACTGGTCAGCTGGTCTCGTCTTTAGTCAATGCTGGTGCAGCATACTTGTATTTGTGTGCATGCTTTCCAAAGCGCAAAGCTGGTTCTCAGCCTTTGGCTTGCTGCAGGTGTTGAGTGGCGGCAGCTCAAGCTCACCACACAAGCAGAGTCCAAAACACATTCACCAGGAAGCATCTTCCAAGCAGTCCCGGCCAGCAGTGGCACATGTGGTAGCCCCTTGCCCTCATGATGGCAAGTGCCCCATGGAGGGAACCAAAAGCTGGTGCCATTTTGCACAGAGATTCCAGCGGAGTGATCTACAGCGCAGACACAAGGTACATGCATGTTGCAACATCCTTGATCACATGTCACAGGACAATCATAGTACACCGCCAATCATGACTTGCAGAGCGAGCTGGACACAGCAGCAAGAATTTGACAGAGCTTGCAGTAAAGTCGAACATCAGCATTTATCTCCCAATGCCTTTTCTTCCTGGCCTGGTTGATGTTCATTTGCACATTGCTGTGAACACCATCATTTGGCTTCATCACGCTGCGTATCTCACCAGGTATCCATGAAGGCTGCAGTCCCCTGTTACCAAGCACACACTTCCTGCATTGTGCCGTGATTGCTGTCCATCAGCTTCTGCGGCTACAGAAATGTCACTATTTGAGACGCCTGTTTTGTAGCATACATCCCACTCAGAAGCGCATGTGAACTAGTATCAGGCGTTTCTGCTTCAGGGCGAATGTTGGTTGTGTGGCTGCAGGCATGATCAGCTGTGTGGTGATGCAGGTGCTGCCAGGTGGTCATGGGGCTCGCACCTACCAGGATGAGCGCTTCTCCTATGTGGTGCTGCGCCGGGGTGGCCGCCCTACCCCTGATGCCATTCCTGAGCTCACCATCGCCAGGCAGCGTCAGATTGACCCTCCAGATGCTGTGCAGCAGGCCATCCAAGCAGGTGAGGTTCATTGACTGCACCCCAAAAGCTGTGTCAGCAGCCCACAAGCCACATTGTATTGCAAGGGGCGATCACACAGCATATGCTCAACAGGCATGCTGGCTTTGCAGGAAGACTTGAGACAGGGTGGAATTTGATGGCCACCATGTTTGTGTCCTTATGTGGCATGCTGTCTGTATCCCTGGCATCAGGACACATTGAGTCGGTCTGTGTACATGGACCTTAGTAGTGTTGGCAAGAAATGGGAGGCATACATCTTGAGCTTCAAATACTCACCTTGCAGCAGTCTCTTGTCACTGCTGCATACCTGTTTGTGCCGCCTGATGCAGGTGCCATCCCTCGGTCCCCAACACACATGTCAGCAGTGCAACAGCAGAATGCTGACAACTCCAGCCTGTCATGGGATGACAGCGAGGCAGAGGAGGAAGACTCCAACTCAGCAGCATGGGCAGCAATGAACTTGCCTGAAATGGATGATGCTACTCGCCAGCTCATCCTTGACTCTATCAAAGCTAATGCTGCATCTGATGAAGAAGAGGATGAGGAAGAGCTGCTGCAGATGCTGAGCCGGCCTATGGTATCGGATGGAGCCACAGACTTGCCACAAGAGGCAGGCTCAGCACCTGCCACCATGGCCACCGCTTCCACAGCTGTGGCAGATGCTCAGGCTGTGGCACCTCAGGCAACAACTGTGCTACATGCTTTGCAAGCAGATGACAACAGCATCCTGCCACAGGAGTTGGGTGTGTCAAGCATTGCACATGGGGATATCAATGGTGTTGAGGATGCTCCAACTGTTTCCCGAATTGTCAAACTGCCGCCCAGAAAGGTAGATGCTGACAGCCTGGAAGGCTATGATCAGTGGGATCAGAAGTACTGGAGAGACAAGGAGCCTGAAGCAGTTGATGCTACACTGGCTGCTGCTCAAGTCTGGTCCCGCATCATTCGTACTCCACGCAAGCGGGGCAAGCACATCATCCTGGATGTGTGCTCCCCTCAGATGCATGGCAGTGAAGCAGTGGATACATCGCATGGTCATCTTGTAAGGCAAGTGGTGGCCACCACTGACAAGAAAACGTGGCTTGGCCCTGGGGGTTACAGGCTGGCTCGTAAGAGCCGCTGGGGTGACCTTTGGCCGAAATTCTACCAGGACTATGCTCTCACTCACAAGCTGTCGTGAGTCAGCGTTTATTGATGTTAAACCTGTCTCCTTGAACCTTTCATGCTGTGCAAGCACTTTTGGCAAATGAATCGGATCAAACTCATAATGTGCATCATTTCAGTGACCTGCTTCAGCTGTTACAGTATGAAGGCAACTGTGTTCAGCACCCACACTGGCATTGAACACATCAGCGTATCAATACCTTAACCTCATTGTCTGTCAATCCCGAACCCTGCTGCTGCAGTTCTAATTGCGTGTATAGTGTCCCTCTCTCTTTGTACACTTGAGCATGAACACAGGCTTGATGTTCTTGTCACCATACATGTCGCGGCAGTTCTGTGCCACTTTAAACACCATAACTTCTTCGCATTCGTTGTCAAGGTCTGTGGAAGTGGGAGTAAAGAGGGCATTAAACTGACCTAATCTAGGTACAACAGGACTTGAACAGCTACTGCTCCAGCTACTGTTTAGCATATGGCTAAAATTGGCAAAAGCATACTGAAGCTGATCTGGAGCACACATTGACAAGGAGACATGCGTTGAAGGATATTCATCCTGGGCCCTGCAGCAGCTTCATTGCATCACCAATGTTGTTGTGCAGCCATTTGTTTGCTGCATAAATGCCTTTCAGATGGCAACATCCTGAAAACCGTCAAGAGCTGAGCTGCTGGATGACCTGTAGGTGGTTGGTCTCACAGCAATTCCTGCATATTGGCCTGCATCAACAACAACACAGAGGCCAAGTCAGCGTTGATCACACAGCAACAGTGGGGATGTATACTAGCGGGCCTGCATATTCAATAACACATACGCCAACTCAGCATGCATTCACACCAAAAAACTGTGAGGTTGTGTACTGAGATAAGGTGTTGAGGCATCTAGATGCCATCTGCAGTTAACACACATCAGCAAAACAAAGCAAGAAGCATGCTGCCACATAATCATTGGGCTGCATCCAGTGAGCAGAAAGGCTGAAACAGGTCGCAAGTGTGATGTGACTCACCAGCAGGAGGTGGGACATGAGGGCTTTGTGTCTGTGCTGCCTGTTGTTGAAACGACAGCCGGCCTGCCCAGATGTTGGGGCCCAACAGATCCCTAACTTGCCCTATGAACTCCCCGGCCGCAGCTGCTGTGGTCTGCTGGCCACATGTCAGGGAGTCAAACAAAGGCTCTATGAAAGGCTCCAAATATGGCTTGAATGTCTGCAAAGGACACAACCATTCAAAACTGGTCCGGCATGTTCACTTCTGATTTTGCAATTGGGTCAATACCAAATGCTCTGCAGATCACTGGACCTGAAGTTCAAGTGTAACAGGCCGACAGCCCCAGATTTGACCATCAGCAGATCCACGCATAGCCTGATGCCTTGTGAATGCTGATCAACCACACAAAAGGCATGTACCACCTAGGTAAGCTGCACAGTCTGCAACAAACATGTGTCTGATCTTCATGCTTGCTTCTAGTGCAGTTTGTGCAGATGCTGACTTGTAGGGCTTACCCGTTTGCCCAGGGCTGACATGATAGCACCCAACTGCTTCCAGATGGTCTCTTGGAGATTGCGTGCCTGAGGGAAGTGATTCAGACGAGCAATGTGGGCTAATGTGGACAGAAATGGCACAGCTTGCTGTGGCTCAACCTCTGCCAATTGCCTCAGAAGGTACACAGCACCGTCTGAAGCTTCCCAAGGCTGTCTTGGCCTGCGTAAATCAGTCTTGACATTGCTAGAAATGCAACATGCGTACGTAAATCAATCCAGAGGCCTACAGCGTGACTGTACAGACTGACCAAGCTCATTCAAGACCAAACAGAACATATGGCACAGCACAGCACAGCACAGCACGGCACATCGCGGCTCATCACGGCACATCATGGCACAGCGCAGCACATCATGGCACAGCACAGCACATCATGGCACAGCACAGCACACTGGAGAACAGTAGACTAGTCTGTGTTGCAGCACATTGCAGTGCAGTATGAGCAGGATGTGACCTGGTATAGCCATACTCCATGCAGCCACAGCTGTCCCCAATGGCAGTCAAGGCAGCCTTGTTTCTGATCAATCCACTGGATTGGAACAGCGCAGTGGTGTCAGTGTGAGGCTGCTGGGGGATGATGGGGACCACCACCACACCAGGGGGGGTGGGTCTGTCTGGATCCTGGATGTTGGTTGTTTCTGGTTGCTCCTGAGCTTTGGGTAGCATCTCCCTGTGAGAAACCAGCCTCATATGTGGCTCTAGATTCATCAGACGCGGTACTCGCTGTGGAAAGAAAGGGCTTGGCTGGCTATGGATCTGACCAAATCACATTATACAGTGCTCAGGCTTTCTGACTGATGTGTTTTGCCACATCAATGGTATTCATCAGCATGCTATTTGGTCACAATGATCATTTATGTTCATGCCTGCATGAGTCATATCCTAAACACAAGCTGTGCATGTTTACACACACTACAACAACCTTGAAATGCTATAGATGCAAAACACATGCACACTATGACAAGCTTGGAATGGTATAGATCCCAACACAGCTATGGGTGTGGAACAAATGCACCTTAGACATGGCACCACAACATCCAGGGCTGGTTGCTGATAGGCCCTGACCACATCAGCTAAAGCCATGGCTGCATGGGCTCGCACCGACCACACATTGTCATCTAGCTGCCGCTTCCAGAGGGGGAACAGTACCTCCAGCCAGGGCCTGCACTCTTCAGGATAGGCCAGAGCACAGCTAGCTGTTGCCAGGCAGGCTCCATCACGCACCTGCGTGGCAAGCAGGTAGGTCATACTCACACCAAAGGTGCAATTAACACCCACCCAGGTGAAATGCACACTGAACTATGGCAATATAGTAGTTGCTGGCCTGCAAAACTGCGCTTAAACACACCTAGTAGTTACCTAGCACAACAGCTGGCAGACCTGTAGATATTTTCATAAACTCATGTATACAAAACATGGTTGTGCAATATATATATGTAACACATTTGATTGTGAGATTATTATGTTAGGCAAATGCACATGCATAACATAGTGTAATTTGAATTGGGCCTAACATGGCCGCGTACAACCTGTGCGTGTCACGTCAGATAGATTGCAGCTGAAGTATAACACAGCTGGACGTCGTCAACTGCTGTTGCAGTCAGCAGCGCAGCGCAGCACAGTGCAGCTTTCAAGTTCTCACCGGCCAGCTATTATCCCTGAAAGCGCTCAGCAGTGCCTTCATGATCCTGCTGAGGTATGGCAGAATGGCGGGAGACTCCAGCTTGCGTACAAGCTCTGCCATACAGTGGCATGCCGCTTCCCTCCCTCTGTTGTTGTTGCTCCGTGCTTGAGACTCATAGTACTGCAGCACCTTTTCAGAGCACCACACATGGGTTAATACACTGTGACGCACACAAATGACTAGGATGCACACCAAGGCAACATCAAGACAGGCCCGGTATGTGTCTCCTGCCACTCCTGACAGGCATTCTGCAGACAATGGTGTGCCCAGGATCATCCCATTACTCAACCTGCTTGATGGAGGGGGGGGTGAAAGGACAATATCTTTTTTTGTGGCTGACATTGTTGCAGAAGGCAAAAGTGATTATGCTGATATACAGGAGTATGTCCAAGACGATAACTTGTGGTGCAATGATGAAGTTGCCAGTCACCGCACTTTGCTTATGGTACATAGGTGGACAGCTTTCAATGTGTTGATCTTGCAAGACATTGAGGCCCCAAGACAACTGGAGGATGAGTCAGCAATCACAAGCATGTGTCGCATGACAAAGCACGAATGATCACCTGGGGTAAGCAGCGAGCCAGCCAGGCAGGGCCCTGCTGTTTGAGGGCTTGTTGCCAAGTGCCCTGGCTGTATAGTCTTACTCCATCACTCTCATGCCACCGGTTGAAGCACAGCTGTGGCAGCAGGAGCGGCAGTAGCTCCTCTCTGAAGCTGTCATCACAATTCAAAAGCAAAGCACGCACAGCATGACAGGCTGCCAGCCTCACCTGCAAACGGGGCAGGCACAGCATGACAGCCCAAAACAATTGATAAGCTGCATACACTGTGATGGATTGACCCATGTATGCTGTGATTAAGCTTAAAGGTGGAAATTGAATTGTGATGGTGCGCTAGTCTTGCGAGCTGGCTGGCTCTGACTGAAGATGCAATGACAGCGCCTGCTCATTGTCTCAACAGGTGGCTGCAGATGGGTGTGGCGCTGTTGGTTGTCACAGCAATATGGTGCATTTAGATGCTGCAAAAGAGGCATGGACCTAGTTGAGAACATCTCAGCTGTGTACCTGGCTCCAGTTCTCGCTAAGACCATCCTGCAGTTTCACTGCCAGATCCTGTCCCCAAGTTTGCAGCGCAGGTCCAGCAAAAATGATGCAAAGGTCCCCACATGTCTCATAGCCTGTCTCTCTGATGAAGCGATTGGGATGGTAGAGACAAAGCCACAGGCGCTGTTGCATGGCATCATCAAAAAAGGGCTTATAGGCTGGCCCTGACCCTTGAATCAGCCCTTGCAGCACCTAAGTACAAGGCCTGATGTTTCATCTGCTATGCAGGCAATGTGCAGTTGGGGTTGTATGCAAGCAGGTTATTGACATTAGAATGTGTGAAGCATTTGGCAGATGCACTCATGGCTTGCAGTGCCAGCTGCCCAAGCGTGATGGGGCTGAGTCTCTGAAGCGTCACGCAAATTGGTTTTCCAGTTCCTGGTTCACCCATCAACAGAAGTGTGCTGCTGCAGCCAGATGCCAGGCCTTCTTTGGCTCTTTGCAGTTGGCCACCACAAGTTGCACTTTTCCGCCAGAGGTGTCACGATTGAAGTTGACAGCATTCCTTTGGACAAGCACACCTTTGCACAAGCACAGCATTACCTTGCAGGACGTCTCCAATGCATGCCACCCCTCGCTGCCATGCCGCATGTCTCCTGTGCCGGGGATGCGCCACTGGTAGCTGCCATTCAGCACCTCGCTTACCAGCTCTGCTGGCGTGCTCTCTTCAGTTGACACCAGAGCTGGGTGGACAGTGCGTTCCTGTGCACAAGCATAGCCATACTAGGTTGCGGCTGTGCCTAAAGCATGCATGGATGGTGTTGCTGATCCCTCGATCCATTGCCGGGCGTACAGGCTATGTTACGTACAGCGCCGTCAAGCTAGGTCGAGTGAGACTCACCCAGTTGTTTTCAATGCTCTGGCAGATGGCTGGCTGCATGCTTTGGACCACCTGAGCTCCATGCTGGGCAGCAAGCAGCCTGATGCAGCTGCTGATTGCTTCTCTGACACGCACTTCGCCATCTTCCAGAAGATCCACACTGCTTGTCACAATATGCTGCCAATCTGTGAAGTCTCGCTGGGACTCTAGCAAGATCTGTAGACAAAGCCAAGGCTTGAACGACGTGTGCAGACCTACATGATACGCTTGCTCTCTCTTCAACCTTATAGGTTCACCTCTGCAGTGTTTAGCCATGCAAGCCTTCCATGCCAGTCCTCGGACGTGGGCTGTTCTGAAACACGCTTCCTCAGCTCGTTCAAGGTCGTCTCAGTAGTGCCTGTAAGCTATACCCGGGCTGAGACCCGTACGAGGGCAAAGAAACTCACAAGGAGAGCATCACCTGCGTCTTTTAAGGACGCTCGCAGCCTGAGTCTAGCTCTTTCGCGGTCTAGGTGCTGTGTACTTCCGAGCTGATCAACTAACGACTTAACCGCTTGTGTTCTAGCCTCAGCGGCGGATCCTGGCTGGTCGCAGGCATCGTGAACTGTCCCAGTAACAGCCATTGATATCGATGGCACCGGCAAATACGACCGGAATGATGACCGCAATGCTGCAAAAACGCCTGAGCTTTGCTCCGAATCCACAGTTAGTCTCAACACCTAGGACACTGAGCCAGAGTTGATCAATGCCTTTACAGGTGCACGCATGCATGCATGCATGAGTGTTGTGAAAGTTCCCGAATCGATTTCAGATTGATTACACTTTGTCATACTGGCGCCTTGTTGAGCAGCTTGAGGACATCACCAACCAAGTACAGCGATCCTGTGACAAGTACCTGCAGCATGCAAATAGCAAAGCTCACGTTTCCAATGGTGATGCATCACAATGCAGGCCACGCGCACAAGCAGGCTTGAGGAGAATTCAGGCTCGCTTTGCAACGTCTAACAGCAGTTGCCGCAACAGCTTCACCCTTGATCCAATCAGTCTTGACTATGCTTCACAATGTCAGCAGTCGGACACTCATGAGCATCAACAGCACACTGTGATCAGACGTTCAGGCTACAGTATGTCCCAAACCAGGCCTAACTCCACCCACAGCTGCAGTGTGAGAAGCAGCACCTTACCTGCAAAGGTGCTTTGGGTCCCTCTTGACCGCAGCGCCTCAACCAGTTGAGAGTTGCCCTCAAGGATGACAGCACAGCCCCTTGTGCAGCATCCTGGCTGCCCTCTAAACCAGGCAGAGGCGGCAGTCTCACCCCTGCCCTTGCCACCTGTTCCAATCACTATGCAGTCAATGTTATGCAGGGCTATTGACAATTTGTTTGTGCACATGACAGCAGCCTTAAAACAGCTATCAAGCTGGAAATGCACTGTGTGGAAATGAAGATATACAGTTTGGGATCATCTGGGCCAAATCTGGCCAGTTGTGGAGTGGTAGGCCAACACGCAGCAGCTGACCTGCCACATCTATACTGATCATACATGAGTAACGTATTTGGAGCAGATTGCAAGGCAGGCAGCTGCGGCCATGGCTTGCCACCTTGAGTCTGCCGGACAAACTGGTCTGGCAGACATGCTGCAGTTCTTGCTGCCAAGACAGACCTTGACTGCTGGCTTATGGGAAGCATTTCGTTTCCCAATCATAGCAATTTGCAAAATACCAATGGAGACCGTTTTTCCGCAGGTGTTTGTATGCTGAACCCCCTGGGACTGATAAACTTGATGTGTCAAGTCAAAGACAGGCCCTCATGCATCAGGCGGTCATGCGCCTAAGCAGGCAATCAGGCGCTTGCTGCATTGGGACTACCGAAAAAGCTGGTTTGGTAGACGTTCCCCCCCGTTGGGACTTCTGAAAAGGCTGGTTTGGTAGACATCTCACCCCTTTGGGACTACTGGATATGTTGTTTTGATTGACAACTTACCCCTTTGGGACTACTTGATAGGTTGTTTTGGCAGACATCTTACCCCTTTTGGGACTACAGGATAGACTGATTTGGTAGACATATTTCCCCTTTGGGACTACTTGATAGGTTGGTCTAGTAGACAACTTACCCCTTTGGGACTGTTGGATAGGTTGGTTTGGTAGACATGCTGCAGCCCATGCTGCCAGGACAAGTCGTTATGCTGTTCTGTAGGAGCCCAGTCTGCGGTAGCTGGACTCAGGGGGCACAAACAGGGCCTGTTGGAAGCCCAAGCCCTTCGCAGCCAGCGTTGTCATGAAGGGCTGCAGCAGCGCCTCTGGATTGCGCTCCTGCATACACAGCCAAAGCTGATCAGGCTGCAACTTATGTGCTCTACAGTGCCAACATTGGCCAGCTTCTCACAATTGCAGACACCTCTCAGCTAACTGTTTTGCACATTTGGCATTGTAGGAGACGCTGTCAAAGCAAAGGTTACATGCTCAGGTGAGGGCCTGTGAGGAATATGACCACAGGTGACACAAGAATGACCAGGATGCATGTCTTACAGACATGCAGATGTCACCTGCTACTCAGCAGTATGCAGGACATTTCAAAAGCTGCCATTGCTCAAAAGGCAAGCCTGGCCTTATGCAGCAAGCCATTTCTGACATGACAAGCCTGATCAAGTGTGCTTGCAAGGCTACCTTCATGCAGTTGAACAGCAGAATGCGGTGAGGAGGGATGGGCGGCTGCCCAGCAGGGCGGCTAGATTCCTGCTGCAGTTGGGAGGCTTCAGCAAACCAGTCTGCACAGGTGGCCATGCTCTCTGGTGTGTGAGCCCCATCCAGAAAGAAGGTGGTTCCCAGACCCTCTGCCGCACCCTCTGACACCCAGCTTTGACTGATGACCTACAACAGCCAAACACTCTCACGAGAAATCAGAGTGCGGCCAAGTGTTCTCATGAGACAAAGAGTGGCACAGAAGGTCTGAGGGGTGACAGATGCAGGACACATGTGTGTCATGACGAAAGGGGTGTTGCAAGCCAATAGCCCTGAGAAGCCAGGAAAAACCACACATTTGCATCGAAGAATCGCCGTTTACAACACAGCGCTTATGCTCTGATTGCATGTTTGGCAAAGCATTCTCTGCTACATCTACCTTTCACCCCCTAGATACGTGTGTTGATCACCTGAGCAGGGCTTGATAAAACCTTAAACCCTGCTACATCTACATCTGAAACCCTGACTATGAGTCTTGATCACCTGAGCGCGGCCTGGCCAGACGCACTGCCTCAGCCCAGCTGCATATGCATCTGGTAGCTGCAGCTGTGCCACCTGCTGTGCACGCTTTGCCGCCCCAGCTGGGCCAGAGCCACCGCAGCTGTGTCCAGCTGATTGCTCCCAGGTGGCTGTTAGCTGCACAGCCAATGAGGCGTTGACCCGCTGATGGAGTCCGGCTAACCCTAGCTGGTGAAAGCCCTCAGGAGGCAGAATGTACTGGTCAAAAGGAGCAGCCAGCTTCAGTGGAGCTTCTACCCTTGCTGCAACCTCCTGCAGAGCACACATGGGCAAGTTTTGACAACATCTTCAGTGGTTCAGTCCGTGCTGCATGACTGAATGTGCTGTGCCTTGGCACCCAGTTTGTATGTCTTGGTTCAGACCTCCAGCTGCATGATCCACATGACATGTGTACTACTTGAGACCTAAAACATTCCCCCGATGTCGAAACGCATGTTTACTGTCCCCAGGCGTTTCTGAGTTTAGATTTCCACTGTAGGATGGATGTTTCTGTATTAGACACGTTTTGGGATTCAGAAGAGCTGAGGGATTCAACAGCATTTGGCTGCTGTGTCAAGTCTCTGCACTGGGCGTTGCAACATGAGGCACTGACCAGCAGGGATTGAAGCGCGTCCACTGGTTGCTGAACTGTGAACGCAGGTACGCCCTTTTTGAATATTCCAGCTTTCTCCCTTGCAATCTCCTGCATGACACCACATCAAGGTCATGCACAAAGATCTCAGCACACAACAGCAGCAAGGTAGCTTGCCCAATTGTGTGCAAGACAGACATAAACAACACTGGTACTGCAAGTTAGCCTCTTGTATGACACGTAGCACCGCATGGTGTCTGCAGATGTGCAGCCACATGCACGATGCTTGAAGCACATGTTGTGCCACAGGAGCAGCTCTCACAGACAGGACACTACCCTAAGTGCCCCGCTCTTTGTTATCAGGACGAGGCATTGAGCACATCTTTCGCATAAGTTAGTGCTTATATCCACATGGTCCAGATGGAGGGGATGGGGTAAAGCTGGGAGTAATCCTGTTGACAAAGGCCCAAAGCTCACATGCAAAATACTGTGCGTGTCAGCACAAGAGTCAGGTTTGACAGCAAACCCAGCACGCATGCAGTACCAGAACAACATAATAACCAAGCGTGGCAGGAAGCGTGGCAGGAACAGCGTAATGAGCAAGCGCAGCAGGAAGCATGCAGGGGCAGCACCTTTCAGGAGTGACGTTGCATGCAAAGCGTGCCAAAGTTTGGTTTTGGTGCAATGTTTCCTGGTGTCGCAGTCTTACAGACCATGACAAAGCAGAGCAACATACCGGCAAGGTGTGGCCTAGCAGCTCAACATGGTCAAAGCCCAAGGAGGTGACGCCGCATACAATAGGCTTGGGTATGCAATTGGTGGCATCCAATCGCCCCCCCACACCCACTTCTAGGATTACCACATCCACTTTCTCCTCCAGAAACACCTTCAGAGCTGTAACACGTGATCATGATCTGAAATGCGTCATTGTGCACGATGTGGATGCCATGCAGCATGCATCACCAAGTACTAAATAAATGACACCAATTGGTGTGCGACTATACGCACATGAACACAGGTGATGCAGCAATCAAAATAGCCTCACACAGCCTGCACTGGCATGCATTGCTAGCAGCAAGCTTTGATCCTGAAGTCCATCACAAGGAGGCAGTGCTGCAGGCCTGGTTGGCCTCTCACATAGGGAGACACACAGTCTCAAAATGCGTGCATTGCAAGGACAGTGTCTCACCTAGAATGGTCATGAATCTGAAGTATGCTGGCATGCCTGGATGTGCGTCAGCGTACTCTTTCAGGTTGTTGAAACACCACCAGAAGTGCTTGATGAATGTTGGTATTGCTATGGGCCGCCTGCAAGTTAATGCCTGTATGAAGTCTGATGTGTTCTGAATGCCGACAAAGAGTAACAGCAGTGCCCCACAGCGCAAAGTAACAGTGACAGCACCAAAAGTGCCCACTGCAATGCAAGAATTGCTTTCATGAAGGCTGAGAAGCAACCAACCCTTGCAGGCGTATACGTTCTCTGACGTCCACCAGATGTGGCGATGTGAACAGTCCAGTCTTGTAGCCGCACTGCTGCAGCATGCTTTCTACCATTGCGCATGTTGATCCCTGTCATGGCACCAAGCATCGTTGCAGGGGTTCCCTCTAAAGCAGTGTGGCAATCAAAGTTGTGCTGCAACATACCTTTCCTTTGGTGCCAGCTACATGAATGACTTTGAGCTTGGTCAGGTCCGACACCAAGTCCAGTCTCTGCAACATGCATGCTGGTTGTCATCATGGATGAGCAAACATAACCGTGCTGTGTATTGCATTCAGCTGTAGCGAGTCTTACCAACAGCATGAGATTGAGTACCTCGAGATAGGTTTGCATAGACTCATATGCTGCTTCATATGCTTGCTTGTCCCCAGCTTTTGGCTTTTCTGAAATCAAGGAGTTCAGAGCTTCCA
>JAABUP010000787.1_pt1 | contig 68268 bp, 98 predicted proteins | sample 5559201 | NCBI WGS metagenome assembly JAABUP01 (sample SAMN10711887, study PRJNA513373) | rock metagenome | isolation source: Antarctica rocks | place: Antarctica
TTCCGGCAAGTTGGTAGTAAAGCACTTCAGGCTTTCCAACTTCACTTTTTATCTGAATCAAAGTTTTTGAGCTCCATATCATGTCATAAGTTGTCATCAAAATAGAAGATTTAGTTCATGGATTGTCGACAGCATGCAGCACAACAATGGTTCCCAAAACATCAACCAAGCATGTGCACATTTCGCACATTGAGGCTACACATCACAGAGCGTTTCCACTGACTCACAGCGGCCTACGAACACAGCTGCTTTGCTGCACAACAGATGCAAACAACTCACATGCACCAGGACATTGACAATTTGCACAGTGCTTCAGACGACTTGACTCACATTGCTGGAGACATAAACATTAGTCTATATATGCTCTGAAGTGCCGAAACAGGTGCGCAGGTGCAAAATCTGCATCAATTTCATTTGATGTTTGGTATTCATAGCCAGAAAGGGTTGTGCCAAAGACAATTGAGCTGGCAGAACAACGTCAACAAAGAAAGACTTGTACATGCAAACAGGGTGACCTCTGTTCAGCAGGACCTGAATGCTGAGCTATCTATTATAGGCTTACTCACTGTCATCATCTGGCTCCTGCTTTTGACGCCATAGGAAGGCAGAGTAGATGCCAGCAACTCCCAATGCTGCAGGCAAAAGCAACAGTAAGTTGGCGTTCAACAGGCAAGACAGCCTGTGAGGCCAGTATGGTAATCAAAATTGCCCCAGAACATCTTTTGAATGTGAGTGCTGTACATCAAAATGATACCTCGTTTGTCATGCTGTCAACATAAATGTGATGTACATGCATAAGACTGCTCGTTCGTCATGCTGTCAAGAGGATACACGTACCAATGAGGACAGTCTTGCCCAATGCGCTAGTGGCATGGAAAAACTCAGCTGGCACACCACTGCCTGTCATCATCTCCCGCTCTCTAACAGTGTATTTGCCAGCAGGCAGCTTTAGAACTTGCCCCGCTGCAGACAATTAAGAGTACATCAGCAACGAAGTAGCTGTTACAGCATGTTGTTGACAGCCAAACAACAGGAGAGAGCAAAATAGCAGACAGCCTGCTTGTGACTTACTGCTCAGCCTATCAAGATCAACTCCTGGGTTGAGAGCCTCCATTTCAGCTTTTGTTATGTTACGCTTCTCCATGATGTCTTGCAATACCTCTCCTTCCCTGACAGGGTATGTTCTGTAGGTGGCAGGGCCAATTCCTGCCAAAATTTCCCTATCTCTTGATGACAACTTGCCACCAGGCAACAAGATAGTTTGGCCCTCTACCAAACTATCAGGGTTCATGTCATGGTTCAGGGCAACCAATTCTTCAAACTTGATCTCTGCAGTTTGACCAAAGATGGACTCAAGTCAGCACACAAGGCCCGAACCTGAGCATCAAACATGTCTGCGCAGCTCACCTCGCTTCCTTGCAATTGAGTTCAAGGTGTCGCCCTTGCGAACCGTATACGGCCTGACTTTGAAGGAAGCAACTATGACCTGTGGCCTTCTTGACACTGCTCGTTGTAGGACCTGTCAGGCGGGCGAGCATCTGGCTTACTCAGTAGGTTAAGGCAATATACTTAGCAACATTGCAATCAAAGTTCAGGCCTTGCCTGAGGTGCAGGACATAGGGCCCTCCCGCTGATTGTTCCAAGCTGATTCATGCTGGTTTGGCTTTCAAACGAAAGCCTGCAGGTGCGACCCACTGGCGCTTAGAGCTGCACGGCGCAGCGCTTGTCAATCGCAAAGCCCGTGCTTGATCTCAATACATCTACTTGATTCAGTCACGACTGGTCTTGCGCTCTGCGCCTTTGCGCGGCACCAATCCCCATTCTCACTCTCGCTTCAGAATCCTAAACTTTGGTCAAAGTCGTCATGCATGCCATGCCTCGACAGAGCTGAAATGTGGCAACTATCTAGATGCATCGCGATGCCTGTGACATGGGCAGAGTGTTTTTAAAAGTCTCCCAGTGGATTTTTACATGTTCCAGGCTCGAGTATCTATGACGCACAATTTGTCTCAAAGTCTCATGCTTTGCTGCCAGATGGCAACACCTGCTGAAGTTTGTTGTAGCCTTTCTTAAAAGCACCCAAAACAATGGCAACTGCCTTGCGTGTTTCCTCGTCCTTCTTGAATGCCAGGAAGCCAGAACCTCCATAAGCAGCCAGAACCAAAAATTGCGCTACAAACAAGGGCAAAGGACCCTGCCTCTTTTTGCTCTTGATGACAGCTGCAACCTGCAAGTCACAGTAGCCTGAATGCACTGACTTACCACAGTAGTCTCATGACACGAAAGCAAAAGGAAAGACTGGAGGCCCACACACATCCCCGTACGCAATGATCTATGATTCAAATGCAAATCACTAGTGCTGATACACCCATGCAAGTCAGTGTCAGTAACAGGCCAAAAAGTCGTGCAGTGGCACAGGAGTTGACACATAATACAACAGGTTCATGACTAGCGTGCTGCTCAACTTTGACCTCTTGACCAGCCTCCGTTTGCAAGCTTTGGCAAGGATGCCACATCCATGCACATCAAGCAGGTTTTGCACAAAAGGGACGGCTGTGAAATCCTGACCTGCTTTGCAGGTTCCTGTACTGCAGGTTTCTGTATTGCAGGTTCCTGCACAAGTGCTTTAGCTGCCCTGGTAGGAGGCATAGTTGCTGTGGGCTCACCGTCCTGCAACAGCAAGTAGCTCCAGTGAGTGGCCCGGTCATGTACATGACACAAACCTGCAATGCAATTGATGCAGGGCACAGAGACAAGAACAGAGCAGCTATTTGCATACTGATGATATGTTCCCTGATGTTATGTTCCCTGAGGTCATGTACATGACCACATGTGCAGTGCAACAGTAACAGGCAATCAAGACAAATCTGTGATTCAAATCATGTCTCATTGGTCAAAACGCATGTGGCATACGTGACAGGTAACAAAGGCATCATCGACAGTAGGACAAAGCACAAATGCTCTTCATGTGCAAGATAGTAGACACCACCATAGTCAGCACGCAGCATTTCTACTCTACCAAATTGCAAAGTAGCGAGTCAAATTTGATACAATGCAAACCAGTCGCTGAGCAAGGTCAGAGCTGTCCAGTTGAGCATGCGGTCGATTTGCGATCTGACAAGTTGATCCACAAGATGCTGCTGTTGCTTTAGCTGATGACATGTCTCAACTGAAGGGCAGAGGGACAGCCCTGAATGAGAGCTTCAACCAACCAGGGTAAGCACACACACTGTTGATGCATTGCCTTTCATGCAAACCTGGAAGGATGAGCTCGGGCCTTGAGCGGGTGCTTTGCCAGGAGCCAACTCAGTCTTGGGCAGATCAAACAGACCCTTAAAGGGGTCAGGGGTGTCTTGGCCATTGGCCAGGCCCTCTTGTTGCCTGGGTTGTGATGGAGCCAGGGCTGATGGGAAGGGCAAGCTGCTGGAGCTGTTCATGACACTACCAGGGTTGATTTCGGGGCTGGGGGTGGGGTCTTGAGGTGTGTCTAGGGGTGGAGGTGGGTCTGAGAAGTCGAAGGCTGGCGCAGAAGATGACTCTTCAGACAGGGTGTAAGACACCCTCTTGAAGGCTGGCCCAATCTTGGATGACTGTCAAAGACAATGCGGATGTCAGAAGTAATGATTTTGCTGCGGAGCAGCTCCGTTGCTGTACTTGCTGTGTGACAGAGCACGAGCATACATGCCACGGACCAATGACAACAGTGAATGCGAAAGAATGACTGCACACAATTGCGCAGCGTGTGAAGCGCAGTGTTACCCCGGCGCAAACGACAATGAGGCCACCTTCACCTGCTTTGTGTAGTCATCTGCAGCCTTCTGTCTAAGAGCTTGCAGGCTGCGCTCAGACTCCTGAGCTCGCTTGGCATTGGTTGCCTCAACTTCTCGATTTGCTGCTGCAACCTGGATCACACACAGGTGCAGGTTGACCTCACTTTATATAGGCTGTTTATCTGATACCAAGAAATGAATTTGTAACTTCCATAAACCATCCAATGGATTTGTTACAGCTACATCATACCTGGGATTCAATGTAGCGCAAAATGCAACACATATACGTACATACAGTCTGGAAATGTGTAGTCATATTCAGTCACAGGTGCATGATGGCAACAGTCCAACTGGCTAAGCTTGATTTGAGCCCTGCTGATGGCATGCTAGATTGCTCACCTCAGGATCTTCTGCTTCACCGGACTCAATTGCCTTAGCTTGCCCTCCTTTGGCAAGCGCATTCTGTCGCCTGCACAGTGCCATGCGCTTTTCTGACATCAAGTACACGTAGACGTAATGATGTCTACACGGCTCAAAATAATGTAATCATGTGCATAATTTCTGCATGTCATTGTACATTCTGATTGGCAATATGCTTATTGAATGTCTTATCTGATAGGCATGCCAATTGGGACATGATGAGGTTTGGAATAGCAGGGCCGTAGTGCTTACGCTTGCGTCAGCAGCTCTCTGCGTTTCTGTGTGTCCGCAAGCCGTTTGTTGTATGCAGAGGTGTTGTTGTCGTCAGCATAGGCGTTCAAATGCTGCACCTGGGGTGCAGCAAAGGTGACACCTGTCCATAATGTAATGGCCAATAAAGACGTCCCTGCCTTGTGAAGTTCACCCTTTCCTTCCTGCATTACTTTGAGTGATCATGGCTTGGCAATATCCCCAGTGCAAGCTGGCTATGACAGTGACCTCACAGCGCGGCAGCCAGCATTCACATGGCATCCTGAAAGCATCACACAGAGATTGTCTGGATATGAGCTCTGTCATGCGTACCTTCAGCTCTGCTCGCACATGCACGCACCGCCGGGCGGCAGCGGTTCTCGGCCGTCCTGCTCGCTGTGAGTGAAGGCGACTCCCGCCGCACGAAAACCGCGGCGCACTCAATGCGTACATTGTATCTGAGATGCGGGTCAAGTAGATGCGCTGACATCCACAGCCAAGGAGATGGATTAGGAGATGAATCGGCAAAGCATAGAGCAAAGCATGCTGTGACCTATCGGCATGTGCGAAGCCCGCTTCTATTGCACACCTTCGGCACGGAGACTCTTTGTCGGAGATGTCGATCTAATCACCTGGAACAAGTCCGAACATTGCAGCATGTCCGGCTCTGTGCGACCGCAGCTCATACTCCTTGTCATCTTATGAGGTGCATTTGCCGTATTCTCCGTTTGTTCTAGTATAGCATCCGCCCTTCTCCTTGGTTAGATACCCACAGATTGTTAGGATCGCACTTGAAGTGCTTTCGCTTGTCATCGTCAGCGTAGATGGACTTTTACAACGCCGACGAGACAGCTGATCAGGAAGATGAGGACAAATTTGCAGCTGTGGGTTTGCTTACAGCAGTACCGCCGCCGCGGTTTGTATCTGTCAAAGGGACACCGTCACTTTACAAGCATTCGCTCATCATGCAGGGCTTTGAACCGTTTCGAGAGAACTTGGTCTTCCTTATAGATGCTCAGCCTGCTATGTTTCAGGAGACAAACCTAGTAGACTCTCCGGTAGGGCGCAAGTTGTGCAGGGCTGTTCTGCTGCATTGATCAGCTGCAAGCATTTTCGTGTCTTATGCAACAGGACTTCAAAAACGTCTCCTGGTTTGATGCTGCCCTGAAGACCACAAGAGAAATCCTCAAATCACGCATTATCTCTTCAGACAATGACCAGCTGGCTGTAGTATTCTATGGCACGGTAGGTCCATGCTATGGGCTGCCTGCTCCTGGAACTGTTGCTGTGCCACATTTCCAAGCCTGCACAATCTACTTCCTGCTGCATGCAGAGAGAAAGCCAGAACAACAATGCCTTTGAAAATGTCTACACTTTCCAAGATCTGGACGTACCAGATGCTCAGCGCATCAGAGGGTTGGAGAGCCTGCTGGGTACACTTGACACTCCCTGCTGATCAGCATCAGTCATGTGAATGTCCCTTTCAGTTTGTGGCATGCATTCCTTGCACTCACACTGACTGCCAATGACGTCCATAACACCCACCGTCATGTATGCTTTACAGGTGGGCAATTTGAAGAGCACATTGGCAGCAAGGGATCTGCAGATCCTGAGCAGCTTCACTATGCCTTGTGGACAGCCAGTCAGCTTCTGTCGGGTGCCAGCAGCAAGGCCAGCAAGCGAATCCTCATTTTCACAAGAGACGAGAACCCAGCAGGAGAGGCTGGTACATTCAAGTGTGGCCCGGCCTGCAGCATGACCACCACTCAATCAGTCTGGCGCCCACATCAGTCTTGAGCAGTCCTCAGTAGCTCCACATCAGAGTCTGCACCTGGACAGCATTTCTGACTGCAACCCATCTTGCATGTTCCTTCCCCATATCCTCCTGCAAGTTTGAGTGTAATGCGAGCCCATACTTCAGGCTCTGACTGTGACATCACTAGCTTCATGGCCTGGCCATGGTGTCAATGCATTGTTGATGCTTCTGCAGAGAGCAAATCCTGAGTCGAGCACAGGAGCTCACCGAGACAAATGCCAAGCTGGATGTACTCCCGATGATCCCTCAGGATCAGAAGTTTGACATGAGCTTCTGGTCAGCGGTGCTGCAGAAGACAGAAGAAGACCAATGGGAGTATGAAGGCAGCAACATTCCAGATAGACTCACTGTAGGTCTTGCTCTCTCTAGTGCTGATACCAGATCTCCTCACGTTGGACTGCATGCTTCGCTCACAGGCATAAGTTATCATCACTAGCCGGTTATCATCACCATTATCATCACCGTTATCATCACCGTTAGCATCACCGGGCCTACAAGCAAAGAAAAGTGGACAGATAGTTAACTTGATGTTGCGTTACGTGATTGTCTGAATTATCAGTCGGTCTTGTAGGGATGCACACGACAGGCTGCTCTGGAAAGACAAGACTTGTCCTGCATGTACCTAGCTCATCATGAGCTGGAAGCGCTATTGTTATCAATTATCATTTTTGTAGTGACTTTCTGTGATGTTCTGGCTCACAGGATCTGGCAGGCGTCATCAAGCAAAAGGCTTACAGGAAGAGAGTGCTGTCAAGGGATGTGCGCTGGAGCTTTGGCGCTGGCTTTGAGATTGCTGTAGCCCTGTATGCCATGATCCAGCCAGCCGTGAAAGGGACATACACGTATGTCAAGGCCCAGAACAATGAGCCCTTGAGGTCTGAAACAGCCTACATCTGCAATGACACAGGTGAGCCTGCTTGCGAGCACTGGGCAGCATTGCCTTTCTCTAGTGGGCAGGACAGGCTGTTCACAGGGCAGCATTGCCTTTCTCTAGTGGGCAGGACAGCCTTTTCTCAAGGCAGCATTGCCTTTCTCTAGTGGGCAGGACAGCCTTTTCACAGGGCAAGACGCCACTGCCCTGCACCGTGTCTTTCCAAAAAGGCCGCGTAGCACCTGTAATGTTACAAATCAGCAACAAGCTTGTGCTTTGCTGTGCAAGGCTTCATCATACTGTTCATGATTGACTCCTTGTCGCGCTGCTATGCATCAGCACAGCTGTAAGTATGGATGGGGCGCATACTGAGCAGCACTGCTGAAGTCTAAGCTCTGCTGCTACACAGCTGCTACACAGCTGCTTGTTCATTTCCCCAAGGACTGATCACATAGCTGCATATCCTCCAAGTGCATACATTATTCCTTGTTATCCCAATGTTTTGCACAGCCATCCTCATATCGTATGCAGTTGGCAGTGCAGTATGTAGCATGCACCATATGATGTAGTCTTTGCCTGTCTCTGTCTCTGTCTCTGTCTCTGTCTCTGTCTCTGTCTCTGTCTCTGTCTCTGTCTCTGTCTCTGTCTCTGTCTCTGTGAGTGTGACTGAGAGCTTGACCACACAATACGAGGTGCATACCATGCCCGCAGTCACTGCAATGCTGTGTGCAGGTGCTGTGCTGACCAAGGCCAACCTCACTAAGTCTCTCTTCCCTAACCCCACCCAGTACAAGACAGCCAGGTACCCCCGGATCCTGCTGACCACAGAGGAGCTGCAGGAAATCAAGTCCGTCCAGCCCAAAGGTATGTGCCTCGCCTTGTTGCAGGTGCGGTCCTTTGTCAGCAACGGCAGTTTCCCTGGCTGGTGCTTTGGGAAATCTATTGGGCAGTTTCTGGTTGCTCAAGTCGATAACACACCATAGGGACATCAAGCACTCTGCATCTTGATGCCATAGGGACAAGAACCACTCTTCACTTTGAAAGTATATGTTTGCTTTTACTCTGGGTGAGGTACATACTCCTGATTATGAGGATCAAATTGTGTCAAGCCCCTTTGTGGGGTCCTGCATGATTCACCCGTCGAATAAGCACTGCGCTATACCATGACAGCATGATGGTGTCATCCTTGCAATGCCTGCTGAAGATCTGCAGTCAATCAAACTTGCTGTACTATGCAGGGTTAAGGCTGCTAGGATTCAAGTCCAGATCTATGCTGAAACACTACCACCAGCTACGCAGTCCCACCTTTCTGTACCCAGATGAGAGATCTATGTCCGGCAGCACCCAGACCTTCATTGCTTTCCATGCAACAATGCTGAAGAAGCAGAAGATGGCCATCTGCAGCTTTGTAAGGACCAAGGCAGCTGAGCCTAGACTGGTTGCGCTGCTACCTCAGGAAGAGGAGGTAGATGAGTTTGGAGTGCAGGTGGGTCCGCATCTTGATGTCCCAGTGTCATCACTGAGGATCTAAACATCATCAGCATCATCCATGCATGTGTTGTCAGGCCTTGCATGTCAGCTGTGCATGGCATTCAGCCTTCATATGACTGTACCTACACCTGTCCTGTTGTCCATGTGTCTGATAGCTGCTGATCGTAGCTGTACCAAGGCAAGACACTCAGGGATAGACGCACTGCAGGCAAGAATGCAAAGACGCTTTTGCAGGAAGCAAATTCCCAGCATCAGGATGTTGCATCTTCCTTGCTATGCTGCCCTGCGCCAGCCTAGGGCAAACGACAGCCTCATCACATGACCTTCCAGTCTTGAAGCATTGATGAGTCATAAAGACAGGAAATGTAATTTGGTTGATTGATTGATTGATTGATTGCATGCTGAAGTGCATGCATGTCTGCAGGTAACGCCTCCAGGCATGAATATGATTTATCTCCCATACTCTGATGACGTACGCCAGCCTGAAGCAGACACCAGCTTTACCGGCCTTTCACAACCCAAGGCAGATGCAAAGCAGGTCGAGGCTGCAGAGCATCTGCTGACCAAACTCAACCTGGGTGCTTTTGCTAGCTCAGACATTGCCAACCCCACCTTACAGCGACATTACCAGGTGGGCCTTTGCCACTCAAAGCAATTGTGCAGTGGTTCATTGGCACTTGTCTGGGGAATGCTTGACATGTGCACAAGCCTTGCAATTTGCAGGCTGACTGACTACTTGTGTGTAAAAGACTGGAGAGCAGTACTCCAAATTGCCCATGGTGACAGCCTTGTGGGCAATCAGCAATCCAGGCCTTGCTGTGACCATTGACTAGTGTTTGACTTGACGATGTCTTCCTGTAACAAACACTCTGTGCCAAACTCATGTCTCTTGTAGAAGGTCCTTTGTTGCTCTACATCAGCAAGGGGACTGAGTAGCAAGTGTGCTGTAAATTTTGTGACCTGTGGCCTTGCCACCTTTGTGTACATGTGAGATGATGCAGCACATATAATGCTGACATCCAGTGCAACACCTCTTGGTCTCCTGCAGACCTGTGGCTCATAAACTATTGACTGACTGCCCTCATGTTGGCTCTGCCTTGTGGGCGTGAAAGCTTGCTACTGCACCCTCAATCAACTCCCATGCAGCATCTGTGCACTGGATTGCCAAGAGAATATTGATGCTGCAGGTCCTGGAATGTTATGCTTTGAACGAGCCTCCACCTGAAGAGGTGAATGATGGGACGAAACCTGATGACGAGGGCATGCAAAAAAACATGGACGCAATCATAGGCTTCAGGGTGAGTCGCCCAGTATTTATGCTTTGTACAATGCCAGTTCTTGTGTGTTGTACTGTTCCATCCTTGAGGTACACATTGCTTGCTTGCTGTGTGCGTCTATAAGGTGAACATAGCATGCCGCACTTCCTTGCTAGTACGACCTGAGTTTACTTAGGGAGAGACTCTGGCTGCAGCCCGGTGCCATGTCAAAAGTGTTTCAGGAACAGCAGCTCATGGAGAATGCGGTTTTGCATCTTGCATGGCAAGCATTGCTGGCTTCTGGTGCCAGCATAGCTCAGCTGTTGTGAATTCCAATAGCTGTTGAACCTGTCTAGACATTCAGGCAAAGCCTCAGCACTTGTCCTGATTTTTGCTGATGATCCAGTTTAGGCACTGGTGTTGAGCTGTTTGAAGAAGCTCACACATGCCATGCATGCAACACATATCCTGTAGGCATGGGCCTCTTTGTGGCTGGTTGTCTGAAATGTCAATAAATGACAGTGAGTAAATGAATGACTGCACGCATAGGATGCCGTTTATGGGAAGGGAAATGATGATGACTACAAGGTCAAGCCGGCAGCCTCCAGGAAACGAAAGAGTGCAGAAGAAGAACAGGATGTCAAGCAGCAGGCTGCTGCCATAGATTTCAAGGTACATGCAAGAAATGAGAACAATGCATTATCATTTACTTGTGCAAATACACCCCAGATTGTTTATTGCACTGCAGATTCCAGGCCATGGAGAGAACTGCTAGTTGCACTGTGCTATGTGATTTGCTGATCTGACGATTTGCGTGGCTGCATGCAGGGTCTTGCAACAGATGGAAAGCTTGGCAAGCTGACAGTGAATGAGCTTAAGAAGTATTGTGAAGTAAATCAGCTGCCAAAAAGTGGCAAAAAGGATGAGATTGTGAGACGCGTTTCAACGCACCTTGGCATCCATTAAGCAGCTGACAAAAAGCTGCACATTTGCTGCTTGTGCCTTGTTTTGAGAAGCAGATTTGTCCATGCAACTCTGTTGTGGACATGCATGCGTGTGCAGCAGCTTTCATTTGTAATTCTAGAGCGGGAGATCTCCCGTTGCACATTGTGCTTTGTGTTGTGTTTCAAAGAGCGGTTCTGGCATAAAGTCGTTATGCGGCATATGATAGTGACACCATGATGGTGGCAGGTTTTTTCTATATGGGTGACTGCATGGGTGCATCTGGCAATGTTGATATTGATGAATTAATTCAGCAATCTTGAAGACGGTTCTGAATTGTCATCACTATAATACCGAGAAACAGGCACTCGACTCTCTCTGCATTTTAGCTCTATGCTGAAGTAATGTGACTGCAACGGTCAAACAGAAAATGGTATTCGTCTCCAACTGAGCTAGTTTTCGCTTTTTCGCTCTCGGGCGACTTTTTAGTCGTTTCCAACTGAGCTAGACATTTCCATGCCATGTTCAGCTGTCACGTGTTCTTATGTAATAACATGTGAGTAGGTCATCTCTGATCACTGATTTTGACTCAGAGATCGTGCAACATCTTGCGCCCGCTTTCAAAGCTTAATGTCACAGCTAGCGCTGCAAAGGGTTGTGCCGACAAGATCGCCGTCGAGTACATCGTTGAGACACTTCATTTGCATCGACTTGCTCTATTTGCTTCACACTTGAGCGGGTGATCACCCCCAGTGCTTTCGGTTCATGGTCAGCAAAACAATCAGATCGAACTTGACCTGTATGTCTGCCTGACAAATAGAGATGCACCTCAACAGAACACCTTCACCTGAAAGATCTTACAAGCATTCTAAGTCTCCTTGGACTGCTGACAGACTCAAGAAGAAAACCAAGACCAGTCCAACATGGAAAGGCCTGCCAGATGTGATAGAGACTGAGGAGTCTGAGGAAAGCCTGGCTCTGCGATCGAGTACGACTGCCGTGAACTTCAGCATATGGCGTTTCTCTGAGTATTGAGACCATTTAGCTTGACTGATCTACCTGTCTGGTTCCAGGTAGCAATGCTTTTGACATCCCAGGACCGTCTGGGCAAGAACAAGATCAGTGCATGCCAGAAAGCTTTCAGCTAGCTCCCACCAGCTTGAGCCAGAACAGCTTTGCCATGAGTGACTGGCCAGCACATTCCAGCGAGGGTTTGACTTCAAATGGCATAGACCATCATGGCAGTATATCTGCCTCCTGGCCAAATCTGCAGCAGGTACTCCAGCAAACTGTGCAAAAAGCTTAATTCCATATATGCTGCCAGTCTGGTCATAGCCGTGGGCAGGCCGCCAATCTTGACTTCTTCTGCAGGTTCCTATGGCTGGTGATGGGAGCTTGCTTCTGCATACATCTTTGTCAGCAGAGTGCCTTCTGCCGCATCAACTTCATATAGCTGCGCCATGTCTGCAACCTGTAAACCACCGGCATCCGCCACTCCCGCAACCATTCAAGGCAATCCACCAGCAGCCTTCCTTCATGCCATTCTCTGACGAAGAAGACGAGAACAGACCGCCTCTGCCTGGCTCATTCAACACATGCCTCAGTATGCCCACGTCTTTGACTGAGCATGTACGCCAGCAGGTCAAGGCACGCATGCCACGAGTCAAGGTCGTGCGCAAGGCAGCAGTCAATCCTGCCAGAATACAGACAGCTAGCTTGGACTTTGACAGGTTGTCACAGCCGAGTCAGCACTCCAGATCTGAGATGGCACAAGCAGCATCTACGAAAGGCACAACAGCTGCGTTTCAGTTGTCTTGGCCGCCGCCTGCCCCCATGGCAGCTGGTGGGGGACAATCTGCTGGAAGCTCTGTTGTTCTCAGAGGTGCTCATCTATATAACCCTTGCATGTGTTGAGATCCTGCGCAACAACTCCACTTGCAGCTGCTTGCTACTCCTGTTCTGCAGCTTTGTATCCCGCCATACATGCTTTTGTCAAGTACTTGGCTTGGCATATGGTCCAGCTGAGCAGTAGCAACACATGTACCCTTGTTTTGAATGTTGACAAGCTAGCTTGCTTGCAGACATCACAGCTTTTGATCAGCTGCAGTGGGGCGAAGGTCTGCAAGGTTCTGGAGACCACCGCAGGTAACCTCTTTTGCATTCAGTATTGCCTGGCAACCAGGTTCCAGGTGGAGGGCATGCATGACTTCCTGCTGTGCATGCTTTGGCGTCCATAACCTCCTGCTGTGCCTGCTTTGGCGTCCTTAACTTCCTGCTGTGCTTTGGAATGACAGCTTCATGCTTCACCAGCAGCAGGCATGTGCACCAGCACAACTTGTCACCACAGTGATGCTGCAGATACTTGCAAGTGGATCCCAGGCTGTCACAGGAATACCTTGGAGGCGCCTTGTGCTTATCACCTGCTGTGCAAGGTGAGTCCTGTCTGAGTCTTTGTATTCTGCGTGAGTCGTTTGCAAAGCCAGTATTGCTGAGCTAAGGGCACTTTGTGGTTGGTACTGTTGCTGTGACTCAGCCTGAGGGTAAACTATTGCTGTCCCTATGCTAATTCTGGCAAAGCCACCTTGTGTGCAACTTCATCACTGCAAAGTACTGTTGGGCTCAGGCCTGCCAGCTCTTGTTGATACCACCAGGTGCTGTCTGATGTTGCCTGCAGGCGACACTGCACACGTTAGCGGTGCACGCAGCAGTGTTGATCAGTTCAACATGACTGTAGACGGTGAGCTGTGCATGGGACCTGTCATATGTGATAGTCCTGCCCTGGCATTGGCACACCGGCCGCGAGCCCAGTTTGCCCAAGGCGTACCACACGACTCAGCTACATCCCTGGTCAGACTAGACATGCGCCTGCTGCCCTCACCCTTCTCCAAAGAGGTTGTGCAAGCAGTCCCATGCAAGGCAGATCATGCTCAGGGTAAAGTGGATGACCCATGTGAGTCACATGACACGCCCATGTGTACTCCTTCCCAAATGGATGACCAGGCGGATGACGTAGCCAGGAATGTAAATGCTCAGACTGGGTTGGGGACCCATGTTGTCCCTATGATCATCTCTCCAGATGAGCATCACCACATGCAGTCTCAAGCCAAGCATTGCGAAGAGGAGTTCATACTCTACAGCGCTCCACTCATTGACTCGCCAGGTTCTGACTCAGCAGCTGAGTCACTTGGGGCAGTGAGTCCTGAGTCACCTGCAGAGAGGTCTATCTTGCCCAACTCGGCTCCAGGATTCATCATAACTCCCTCCCCTGTGCCATTCCATGGTGTCATGCATGATGGTCACAACATTGTAGCCCAGCACACAGCTTCTTCAGCAGAGGTTGTAGGGGTGGGGTACACCCCCATTCAGGACCCTGCCCCTGAGGTTGTGGAGGTTGATGATGTGGAAGGCCTTAACCTTCTTCTCAAGTGAGCCAGTCTGACCTAGTATGCCTTGTCCTTGCTGTACAGCTTGTGTTAGATCTGGCACTTTACAATTATCAGCTGGGCAAACATTGTGTTGATACTGTCGCACTCTATATAGAACATGTACATGTGAAGTATGCAGCATCAAGTCAATGTCTTTCTCGCTACAGTAGCCAGCCATACCTGCGCTGCAAACTGGCCACTCACCAGGTGTGTGAAACTTAAGACATGAAGACTATGCTACATTGTTGCTTGAGTCTTAAAACTTAAGCACTCTCTGAACCCACTTGCTAACCGCCCACTTAGCTGTCACCGCATGCATACTGGCTCACAGACTGACTAGTCCTTTGGCAAATGCAGAAAGTTGGCCGCCTTAGCAGGCTCCTGTGATGGTCACCAAAAACCGTCAACTTTTCTTTCCATATGCAGGAAATGGTGTAGGCTTGGCAGTGACCCCAAGGATGCCGAGGAATTTGTGGACAAAGCTTGCAAGGATGGCCGTATTATGCCAAATGCTGCAACTGTCAATAACCTGAACAAGCTTTGGGATGCTCATGAGCAATTACATGGTTAGTCAATGGTCAGCTGCAGACATAAGAGAGGATCTGGGCCAATACAGCATTCATTTGTTTCAAGATTTCATGCATCTGGGATTTGTTGCTTTCCTGCCTGCATCCGATTATGACCTTTTACATTTACAGTAAAGCTGGGTGTGTGGTGATTGATGCATGGCTTGTTGATTGTGTTCAGCTGCAGATTCAGTCATCCTTGACTCATTGATCTAGTTCAAGGCATGCCAGCTGTTCCTGCTCGTGTCAACTTGGATTACAACAGGACAACGATCTTGATGTCAGCCAGCTGGGAAGAATGACCTTGATGTGTTGCTGCATCTACTGCCCCAAAGTGTTCGGTGTTTGTATACAGTATGCACATAATATTTTCAGAGTTCAGGACTTTGTTGAGTCTCAGTTCCGAGGGAGTGCACATCACATGACGACCGTTTGGCTGTGTAATGACTGTGCTTTGTTGCTTCTTAGGCAGACTGCTCTGCTGTGAAGCCGCAATGATCTGTTTGACGGCTGCGTCTTGATTGCAAGCAAATAACACCGTGCTCGCGTTAATGCAGTCAGACATGTGCCTTAGCACATCAGAGCCTCTCATTTACAGTCTTTCCAACTTCAAAGAAATGCGCAACATTCTCCTCAGGTGTGCCCACCAGTACACCATGACCCAGGTTCATGATATGGCGAGTGCCCTGTGCTGACCGCACAGTCTCTACAACTCTCTGTGCAATTGTATCCTTGGAGCCAAACAACACTCCAGGGTCCATGTTGCCCTCCAAACATGCACAGCTTGAGCAAGGACTTCACCAACAGAGCATTCTTTGCTGGATGAGTCAGTCATCAATAGATTGTGGCACCAACATCATGACTCAACACTGGCCTTGGAGTCACTGTGACCAGTGACAGAGGGACCAAGGACTACACAAAGCAGATCTCTAAGAATCATATCTGCGACTTAACCTCAGCAAGGGCAGATGACACCTTGCAAACAAGTTGACTCCTGCCAAGATCTGGGCACACCTGGACGGCAAATTTGGGTCCTACTCTTCGGATAGCGTCCTTCATGTCAACGCTGCCGTCAATAGAGATGACTTCCACGTTGCATTTTGCCATGCGCTCTAGCAACCCACCGCTGCCACTGATGTAAAGGATCAGAGGCAGGTCTGGGTGCGTCTGCTTGACGGAGTCCACAATCTGGTTGATGTAAGGTCCAGCAAAGATGTCATAATCCTGAGGGGCCAGGTTAGATGCCCAAGAATCAAAGATCTGCACAGCTTGCGCGCCTGCATCTGCCTGCATTGAGTAAACCATCAGATCTGAATCATCGTTGCAACAGAATTAGCGATGAAATGCCTCCTAACGATGATATTGCATAACAGCAAGCAGAATGAGCTCTAGAAGTGCAGATGCAAAAGCAGTTGAAGCTGCTGGGTTCAAGCAGGGCCAGCTGCAGCTTGCACTGAGGCATGCATAGAGCCATTGACGCTGGTCTGTGACAGCCTTAGGGCAGCATCACCGGCAGTTTATAGAACAGCTTCATGTTTGACAGACTGTGTAACAGCAGTCCACATTGTACAGAGTCTGCTCCGAGACCATGACTATGCACCACAGCCTGGAAGTGTACAAAGGCAGGCCGTGCCTCTGTGCACGGCTGTCAAACCGTGTGGTTCAGGGGTATGTACAATGCAATGACAGTAGCTGCAGAAGGACTAACAGCAGGCTGGCCATGGAAGGACTATGCTCTCATGTTTGTGCTGGCCAAAGCTTGAACACTGACTCATGTATTTGTGACGTTCAGCAGATCTCCTTGGTGCATATAGAGATGAACCTGGCATACTGAACAGGCAGTGCTGACACCTAGTTCAGGTGACAACAGATGAGTGCCATGGCATATTTACTGTCAGTCCTGAACTCACATACTACATCCTCTGCCGATTGATGCAACACCAAGCAACCTGGCCTGTGTGAGTGAAGAGCATAACCTGCCCACTGCAGTTGCTGTAGACTTGATATTTCTCTTGGCAAGCGCAACAATGGCTTGCATAAGGCAAAATGCATGTGTGAGGTGGCATGTGCAGAAGAAAAGAAGCACCTGATACCGGACATAGTCCGCGATGTTGTCAGCCATCTTGCTCAAGAAAGCATGCAAGACCTCAGGCTGTGTGAACATCAGCCGCTTCATGTGAGTGTAATTCTTGGATGATCCGCCCTCTACAATGTAGGTAGCTAGGGTGAAGGGAGCGCCCACAAACCCTAGCACTGTAGACTGGTTACCAACCTCCTCTCGTAATCTGGTTAGTGCCTCTGCTACGTAAGGTACACTGCCATGTGCATCCAACTTGGTGACTTGCTCCACTTGCTACAAACACAATCACAGTATTGGGGACATGTACAACAGCAGCTAGCTTGCAAGCATATACTGACACTGAAAGGGGTCTGTTATGTAGGCTCACGCACATGCACACACGGGGCATGCCAGCTACCTCAAGATGCAGCAACACATGGGCCAGGCAATGGAAAGCTGGCTTGGTGAATGCAGAGATGCAACTTGAAACACAGACGACGGCACGTTGCTTTTGTATGTGCATGACATGTGTGCGCAGGCTCCTTGGATAAGTCAGGCCTGTAAGCATTACTTCACAGAGACCATGGCTGGGTTCAGCTGGGCAATGCCTGTCGGAGCGCCAACATATCACAAGGTGACAACAGGATCAGCATTGCTTCGGACAGTTTGCAACAAGCTTAGGTGGGCATACGCCAAGCTGCTATGGTCCATATGTACAAGGCTATGGAAGTGAAAGACACATGAGCATCTGACCTGCATGGTTCTGATGGGGGTGTGTATGACAGGCCCTCGGCCAGCCTCTATGTCAAAGGGGATGCCCATGCCTGTCAAGGGAGTCAGAATGTCTGAGAACAGAATGACACCATCTGGTTTGAAGGCTCGCCAAGGCTGTAGCGAAATCTCTACCTGCATCAGCTTGGCTTCTGAGCAACATGTGGACTGTGACAAGGCTTCTAAGCAACACATACATTGTTACAGCGCTTGCACAATTGCGTTGGAGACAAGCTGTGCTGATCTCTCTTTCAGGGCTGACCATGCTCGCAAATGAGCTGTCAGAATGTCTATTCATGTGGAACAGATGAAAACAGCGGTATGTACAGATCCATAATGTATTGCTCCTTGTGTTGCACCAATGAAAGGGGCTGCATTGACACTGGCATAAAGGGAATGGAAGACCTGCATAGTTGCTGTCAGACAACATGCGCAATGCAGACCATATCAGACTGACATCTGTTTGTGTAGTCGAGGGCATGAGCTGAGACACAGGGCTTGACCCCATGCAGTTGTGTATCACAGGGAGAAAATGCAATGACAAACATGCCGCAGCGGTCTTCAGCATGGAGTGCTACAGCAGTGCAAACTTACCGCAAGGTCTGCATTTTCAGATCGCTCCCGGAAAGTAGGATGCTTTTTGCATAGATCTTGGTAGACCTGCAGCATGCACAGATAACTCATGATGGAGACTTGTGCCTTTCCACGCAGCACTTGTGTATAGCAGTGTTTGCACAGGAGCTTGCCTTCATGTAGCGTCCTGCTTGTCGCATCATCCATACTGGAGGGCGTTCAACTTGCTCCCCTCTGACAGCCCTTAGCAACAACGGGTCTTGTGGGGTCTGCATCACGCAGCGGCAATGCATCAAACTGCCTGATGGCTACACAAACGACTGCAGCCATCATCTGGCAGACGTCCGGAACACAGCCGGGGTTTGACGCCTTTGCAAGTACCTGAGACTGTGCAGTTGAAGGTGGGGCCTCGACAGCGGTGGTGGCGGAGACTTGCAGCTTCCGATGCAGGGAGCATCTGCGCCTCTGTGGCGCGTTCGCCTGTGTTGTACCCTGCATGCAGCGCACGGGTCAACGCAGATCACGAGCTTGCATGCCCTGCACAAGACCGAACGAGGCAAAGTCCCACCTGCAAACAAGGTTGTTGCCGTGGCAACAACGAGGTCTGCATGACGCTATCGATTCGAGCAAACGTATTCAAGCAAACTGTCCAAACTTGCGTTTGAGCTTTCCGAAAGCTAATCTAGGTCAAATCTGAAACTGGGAGACCTAAAAAGCTCAAGGGCGTTGCCGAGCAGCTGCCGTTCTTCTTCGGCTTTGCAAGAAACCAGGCAAGAAATCAATCAACCGTAAGATAGTCGGAAATCATATTGCGTCAAAGTTCAGCAGCATGTTGTCAAGCACGGTTGTTGGCGTCAAGCCTTTTTCCGCAGGCCAGACTTTACCGCAGCAGAGGCGCCAGTCTCTGTGCAGGTGTGAAACCTCTCACCAACCTTTCTGCGCCCGTGTAACTTTGCATCCTACATAACACGCATTGAACCCGAACTGATGTGTGCAGGAACCACCGGCCGTGCCAGACACAAGCATTGTTTGGCTGGTGAGCTGAAGAAGTCTGCTGGATCACTGAGTGACTGTGCAAGCCGTTCTAGTCTAGTGTGTCAGGTCAATCCCTCATCACGCATGTGCTCTAGGGGTACAAAGCAGGAGCGAGCAGCTGAGAGGGATGAGCAATGGGAAGCACAGCAGGAGGTGCTAAAGCGGAGAAGGGGCAACTTGTGGCAAAATGTAAGCGTGCTGCTGAGTCAGCAATGTATTAATCTTGTATGAGAGCGCTATTTTGAGCGCCATGCATGCCTTTGTTTCAGTACTCTCCAGACAACGACACAGCCAAACATGCAGAGCAGTGTGCCAAATGGTACTGTCTTTGTCCACAAACGGTCTCTGCAGTGCAGCTCAAAGACAATATCTAGCTGGATTGAACACTCACGCAACCAGGCATATTGCACGATATTCAAAAGATCAGGTTTGACGCTGCCTTCTGGCGCTGCAGGATGTTGAGGCTCGGCGAGCTGAGGTACGGAAGTATCAGACAAACCCTGCCTACAAGAAGGAGGTGGATGATGAACGACGTGCCAGGAAAAAGGCCGAGGCAAGCGTCCATATCCTATATACATCTTCAAAATGGGTAGCATCAGTGACTCACGAACGCATTAATGTGGTCTCTTTGCACAGTGGGCTATCACGGCAAAATTCATGCTTGAAATTTTGTTATGCTAGCATGCTGTGCATAATGCTTATCAACATGTGCATGCGGCAGCAAAGCCTGATCTGACGATGGCACTCGTCAGCTGTTGTTATGTGTGAATGTGTATTGCAGCAAAACATGGATCACCTGCAGGCAATCTCACCCAGCTTAACAGTCTTGGCCAAGCTGTTTATTTATTTTGATGCTTTGCAGAAAAAGGACGAAGTACCCAAATGGGGCATTATCATCCCCATTGCGCCATTTGGCATGCCAGAGTATGATGGTGGCGAGCGCTTTGACCTTCGTTTGCCACATGTCGACAATGGCTGGGTGGATGAGGATGCAGCTTTTGGCAAGACAATGGCCAGGATCTTCAGGTGGCAAAAGAAGGAGGACAAAGAGGCAATGAATGGCAAGCCAGGCAATGCATTGAAAGGCAAGACAGGGAAGGGCAAGAAGTGATTGAACAGAAGCTGTGAGAAACCAGCTGACAGACAGTCTTTGTACGAACAGAACTTGTATATGTATTTGATGTCAAATTGTCAGTATAAGGTCATTGAGGATGGACTGGAGTCCTGTTTGTCTCAGTGCCTAGCGTTTCAGGCAGGGCTGGGCTTTTTGATGTTTGTGCACGGTTGGCAGTAAGGCAGTGCAACAGCAGTGAATTTCTCTGAGTGAAACGATGATAAGACCTAATTCAGGATGGCAGATGAACAGAAAAGTTGTGACTGTAGTTTGTTGTGAGAGAGCCTCAGGCAACTTGATTGTTTCAGTACACTTGGAACATCAAGCAGTAAAAGTTTACATATCGCTGAGACATCATCATGCAATGCACTTCATTCCTGACTCAGGTTAGTGGCCCAGGAGATACATAGCGCAATCAATAGGAAGTCTGCACTTGAGCGAGCCAAAACTCTATGTGGGTTGCACTCATCAAAGAACGAATGCACATGCAGGTCTGTCTTTGCATGGTGTGAGATCTTAACATACTCAGAGCCACTGACAGTGATGCTTATGAGTTCCCAAGTACACAAAAGTGTTCACTGTTTATGCTATTGTCATGTGAAAGGGGGGGGTGAGAGGGCAGCAAGTACAAATGGAGTACCTGTCAAGCAGCTGTTGCTGTGTACCCCTGAGGTAGCTCATGCGGACTCGCCATCAACTGCTCCAAGACGTACAAGGACAGGAGCATCTTGCATTGCAGAGTTGTCACGATGAAGGCTACGAAATTGCTGGAAGCAGCTCATAGTGTTAAGGTCAATGGTGTTCTTGCCACTGCAGAGGTGAACTGACATGGACTGGTCCAGAGGCAGGCCCAGAGGCAAACCCATAGGCAGGCTTCTGGGACGACCTCTGGGTTGCCACTTGGTACCCAGTGTTGCTGAACATGACAGCATTCAGTGGCTACATGACGTGGGTTCTGAGCAGCCAATGAAGCAACAAGATGATATAGCATTGTTGCCATTGCCCTTGGTCTCATACACTTGTCCTGATGATGCATTGTTGTGTGAATTGTTTGAGAGTTGTATCAAACGTGGAGTATTCCTGCAAGGCCTGGCAGTAGTACTCAGTGTTGGCTTTACAGAAAAGATGCAGTGTGAATGTGATTTGTCAACAGCCTCAATACAGGCAAGTTGACCATTTTGATGCACTTGATAATTGAAAGCAGTAAGCTTGATCTGTAATGTATTCATGTCATGCACTTCATCCATGACAGGCAGGCCAGACACAGCTGTAGCACAACACAAAGGTGTCGAAAGCTATTAAGAACAGGAGGCATGCACTCATGTGAGCAGAAAGTGTTTGCAGTCACCAATTGGGCAAAACATGCTGTGCGTACAAGCCTGCATGGTGGTCTGAATGCAGTTGATTGCTGCAAAATTTGGGTCTGATAATCAAATACGGGGCCAAGTGTGGCAAAACCACATGAAAACTGGGCAATGCATGCCATAACTTGATCCTAACAATAGGAAAATCACACACAGAGACTAAATAACAGACATCAATTAGGAGGCTGTGGTATCTGCTGTTATGTATACATCATGCTTTTTGTGTTCCTGGACAAAAGACAGGTCTGTCGTGCAAAACCCTTGCAGCATTGAGAATGCTTGACTTCTGTTGGTATTGAAGCGTCTTCTCAAAGATGCAGTCAGCACCATGCCGTTGAAGCCACATAGTATAGCTTGACATAATACTGCAACAAAGCGCTCATACCAAGGAACCCCAGGAACTGCCAGTGCATAGTACAAGTGTACCACTAAGTAAGGATATAGCACCATTCGCAAGGGAAAGAAGGTGATCCAGTAAGCCCAATGCAGCACCTTCCGTTGGGCTGGAAATTGCCTTCTTGCAATCATGAAGAATGTGTTGATCTCGACTATGGCATCCCAGCAAGTATAGTGATGAAAGCCAGGAAATCTAAGCGGGAAGAGCAGTAGTATGGTATATGGTAACCAGGTGATGCGTCATTATGGTGCCTGGCATACTTGGCAAGCACCCTGGCTCCACCCAGACCCACACCAGATCTGCTACAATGTAGCTTAACATCATGTTGGTCACTTTGGAAGCATCATAGTACCCAAGCAGTCCCGCCACAGATAGTATGCCAATCAGAGGTAGGGCACATAAGTTGACCCTGCACCAAGACTGAGTCAGTACATAGCTTTGGTGTCGATATTGGGGTCCTGGCTGGCGTGCTGTCGATATCTAGCATCAGCAGACCAAAGCCCGCCTGATCTCAGTACGATTTGCCATCCCACCTGTCGTGAAGACGGATCGCTGCTTTGTTTGTAGCCACCTTCATCTTGCCGGCCTGCTTTGCAGAACCGACAGTGTCTAGTGAGGCCTGCCGTTGGGGTTTCGCGTCTGCTTGAGTCGCCATGGAACATTGTTTGCGACACGCATTCCCACACAAGGTTGACCAGGAATCTGGTGGAATAATATTCGGGAATCCTCAACAGGATATTCAGGCAGCCTTTGATGTGGCAGCATTTCAAGGCAATATGGCTCAATGAGACCCCGCCTTTGCGTCTCGGTAGGCTGCGTGCATGCCTTGTCTCAACATTACTGTTGCTAGGCAGGCTTTGACCTTACAAGACGTATGCATGCATGGCCTGCTGAATCAGATGCTGCAAGCACTTCACCTAGGCAGGCCTGCACCTGGCCAAGGCCGTACAGGCAGATACGTCTCTATTGGGTGGATCAGCAACACTCAAGCACAGCATGCTGCAAGAATGTCACATCCTGCAGTGTGCACCTAACGTTGCTGGAGCCTGACAAGAGATATCATGAAAGGTATATGCATGGTCCAGGCCTGAGCATGTCACCAGCCTTCACCAATGCGTCCCCTGTTGTGAATTTAGAGATTCAGATCATCAACGATGAGACCTTTAGTCATCGCCACTCAAAGAGTATATCAACTGATCCAGCATTCGCCTCACATCCTTTGCATCTTGACCGATTCCGACCAGCATTTCTTTCTTCAGCAGAATTGCATCAGCACCTGCTAATCTAACCTTCCGTGCATCTGCAGAACTCTTTGCCCCAACCAATGTGATAGCGCCAAAGGGCATATTATTCAACAAACCCTTGGCCATGTCAGTTTGGAAGCCAGGTAGAGCTAGAGACAGACCAACCGACAGGTTGATGCCAAAGAATGGCACACCAGCATCGCCAAGACGGGTCAGCTCTGTCTTGTTTACCACCTGCAGTTTATACTGACTCACACCACTAGACTACAAGTTGAGCAATCAGCAACATAACAGCCACTGTCAAGTTTGACAATCATGCGCGCTATCTGATGCAGCAGTGAATTGTGGTTGTGGTTGGTCATGCAGCACTGTGAGGGGTCTAGTGTGTGTCAGATTTCATGTGATCAGTCTGCTTGACGATGCACAACTTGGTGTTACACTCAAGAACGGTCACGCAAGCATTGCCTTTGCAGAGCCAGCTGGCAGCTCTGCAGCTAGAAGACCAGCCTACATAGCTTGTCAACAGCAAAACATTAGACATGTACTGCAACCTGCGGAATCATCAGCCATTGCGAATGGAAGAGCGGCAAGCCTGTCCTCAACCTCTACTGAGCCCACGGATAAGTATAGACCTGCTTTGTAGGAAACCAAGCATGAAGGGGGTCACATGCAAGCAATATGTGTGGGACATACCTCAACTGGCGCATCTAGGCCTATGGCTGCTGCAAAGCTGCTCATGATGGGAGAACCATTGCCCAGCACGTTGGCAATGACGCCTATGATGCCTGCCGCTCCAGCTTCCTTGGCTTCTGCAACCTGAAAGAAAAGAATTCAAAGTTCGCGCTTTCCAGCGATCATAATGGGAGCCTCCCGAGGCGGAACCCTGGAGGTTCTGCAACCTGCCATAGATGCCACTTCTGGTTTGATGATGTGCCTTTGTGGCTGGTTTTTACGATGTCACACTACCAGGCAATCACAATCTGGTTTGATGATGTGCCTTGGTGGCTGGTTTTGATAATGTCACACTACCAAGCAGTCACAATCAAACAGCAGCCACAAAACTTGCTAGTGCAACAGCTTGGTAGTGTGACACAGAATATGCGAGGCCTGCTTTGTGCATCTTTTCAGGGACTGCTCATTGTCAGGTTGGCAAAGGTCATGACAACATCAGTTTGCTATGGATAGCTCTCAGAAGACATTGACGCATTGTACGAAGCCTGCAAATGATTGAGTGTGACACGGCAGACTGTAATGTAGCTGGTCATACAAGGTGCATCACATGCTCATGTAGCAAATGTCTCGTGGTAGTGGGCACTTTGACAGTCTAGGCACTGCCGGGATACTCTGTCATGTGCTGGCCACCACAAGTGTTGTAATGAGGCAGAAAAGAGGGTGAAAGAAAAGAAACGACTACACCTTTTGGCGTCGATTTGATGAGAAGCCAAGTATTATGCCAAGCTGCTCAGTGAGAAGTGCCAAGTATAACACATATAACGGTACATATACATATACACATATACACTCACATATACATTCACATATACATTCACATATACATATACATATACATACACATAACAAATATGCCGGGCTGCTCAGGGAGAAGTGAGTGCTTTACCTGTAATGGATGGAGGAACCAATCCCATTGCAACACAGGCACCTTGACAGCTCGGCAAACTGCAAACAGGTCTGACAACCCTGCAGGTGTTTCTTCCAGGTCTGTGGCAACTGCAATGGCGTCTACTCCCCAGGCAACATAGTCAGCAGCAAGCTGAGCCACATCTTGGGAAGAAGAAGAGGGGGATGGCCGACAGACCTCGGCTACCAACACTGGCTTGCCGTATGGGATGCTGTCCTGAGGTGCACAGAAGAGCTTGCATAATACCGACTGTGTGCAATGCAATAGCTTTTTTAGGGTAGTAGGGGCAGCTTCGATTGTGTTTGAGCAACCTTGAATGCATCATAAGATGTGCAGGTAACACAAGACAGTCAAGCTCAAGGGGTGGATATGCAACTGGCATGATATGTATTGTGCATTTTAGTCACCTGTCACCTGAATAAGCTGCGCAAATCTGTGAGAGGGGACCGCTGGCGAAGCCGTGGCGGATTGAAGCCTGTCTTCTAAAGTCTCCATGCCAAGGTCTTGCAAAAGGTCTGCCATTTGCTTCTGTTTCCGTTTTATCGTCCCTGTCAGTGCATTGGCTCTGCTCTGAGAATCTGAAGCATCTTTAGCTGCATCATCAGCCTGTGCCAGAGTTCGGCAGGAGTCGAGTCTGCGTTGTTGAGCAATTGTGACATGCCGTGGGAGGCTGCTGCACGGAAGTGCACTGCCCATGAAGAAACGCGGCATCCTGGCGCAACCCCAACACTGCACCATAGTCTCGACGAGTGTCAGCGGCAGCAGCGCAGGACCATTTGACACACAGCAGGTGCAAAATTGGTGGGATCTCTTGTTCTAGGTCGCGAGCAGCAGCGTATTGGCCACCCCGCACACTTTCAAGAAAGCTCGCTGATGGGTTGACTACAAACCTCATACACTGCCAATGACTTGAATTGCTGCTTCCTGTAATTTGTTGCACAGGTTGCGCAAACACTCGCATGATTTGCATGAAGAAGAAGCTGTACACCCACAAACTTTATGCCAACGACCTTCAGAATCCAGCGAAAGAACGAATGAATGAATGGATCATGTAAATGTCATGACATGGCGGTTTTCGAATTATTTGGTTGTACGGCGTCTAAACCTACTGCAGCTGCCGTACAGTGTCATTCCACATGACAAAGTCCTCATTCAGTACTTTACAGCTTGGGGTGTGGCCTTGCTGCCTGATATCAGCTGAGAGGGAGATTTTACAAAGCATCACACGCAGCACGTACAAAAACGCAAGAATTCACTGATCCGGTGTTGCTTCTTCGATGCTAAGTGTTTCATGCTGGTTGCATGCTGCTAGTGAACGACTGGTAGATTTTGATTTCTAATTTTGCAAAACTCGCGGGCCGGTCATTGCGTCCCCAACCTTGATCAACGCTGATGCGCAGAACGCAGAACCGTCCTCATTCTGCTCCGTCGCACTGACCAGGTGGCTCCGAAGTCACCTTTGCCAATCTCGATTTGTTACAGTTGAGCAGCTGCAGGTGTCAGCGTTGAAACAAGCGCATCCGAACGAACCTACCAGCATGCAAGCGCTGCAACCGAGCACTTTTGGCAGGTGTTCGACTTCCGTATCGACACCTGGTACCATCAGCGTATCGCCTGCAAGGCAGCATCAATGCTTCCGAAGGCGTCGAGCTTGTTGTGTGCAGACTAAGGCTCAGAAATCCCAGGTGCATCTTGCGGCGTTTAAGTCACAGACTGCTCGTCCTGTGTACTTGATGACAACAGTTGTTGATCACATTGCCGACATCTCACTGTTATGATCAATCAGCTGGATCAAACAGCTGGGGCTTGCCACGGCAAATCTACCAGAACAACCAGACATGACTGTGATAAACATGTGTACACCTCCTCTGCAGGATCAAAAGTCGGAAGCTCAGCGCTTGCTAGCAGAGGCAGAGGCCCTGATGGCTGAAATAGGCTCTGGGGATTACAAGGCCAGGCAGGCCACAAAGGCAGCAGAAACACTGAAAAAGTCTGAAGCTGGTCTTGCAACCCAAGGCCTCAAGCTGCGCTGCGATGTCAACGGATGTGTGATTGTCCCTATCAATGCAAATCAGTATGATCCTGGCCTTACAGGTAACATGAGCTGCTTGAAATAAGGATTTCCGTAGTCAGCGCACCACTGCAAAGGCCCTTACTACATAGAGTGTTAGGGTTTAGGCCGTTGAGAAATTAGGCTACAGATGGTCTCAGCGTGGGCAGCTCTCAAGCGCTTTTGCAAAAGCCAATCACAGCAATGCCTCATGCCAAACATATTTGCTGTACGTGAAGCAACCCTCCTGCATTATGCACACAGACAGAAAGGTTAGCACGTGCACCTGCAGTCTCCTGCAACATGACAGGCTGTTTCTTGCATGTTTTCTAGCCTGCTTCACATTCCTTTTAACTCAGCATAAATCAACTCAGCATAGTCTTGACAAAATGTGTGCAAAATACAGGAAGTCTGTCAGGCAGGACGGCCCCCAAGACAGAAACACAGACAGCAGCTGCGCCGCAGGATTTCCAGCTGTCTGAGGGCAAAGGCTGGAAAATGGGTTTTGACAGGCGGCCACATAATCCAGGCAGCTTTTCAGCGCTGCTTGGTGGGGATGACTGGAGCATGGCTCTCAGCAAGTACGAGTATGATGACTTTGTCAAGGTGCGCTGTCCTGACCCATGCATTGCAAAGCATGTACTAGGTCAGATGTATGTAGCTTGTTTGACTAGAGCAGGCCATGCAGCTACGGCATCATACTGGAGACCTCCTATTGCTCTGCACCCCTTGTGAACAGACATACCCATACTTGCACACCATGCACACAGGCCCTGCAAGCAAAAGGCAAGCAGCTGTTGAAGAGCAACATGTCTCATGAGTGTCTTCTCTGCAGCTCCTGAAGAATCTACGGCGGAGTGTAGCTACTCTGGACATTTGTGGGGAGTGGGGCACTGGCAGCAAAGCCAATGATGAAGCTGCTCTAGAAGTCAAGACTGACAGGGTCTGGATGGAAGGGCGAGCACAGCAGAAGCGGCTTTCCGCATTGCAGGCAAGCTCTCAATAGACGCAGTCCTGTAGTCGAGGCAATTTGCCAGGGACTTGGCTTGTCACTACACAGGAGGAGCAGCTGCAGGGTGTCATTTGTGCATGAGTCATGCCAGGAGCCCAAGCTTGCACAGAATGCGTGTATTGCAAAATTATCCTATAATGCGCTTCACGCAGTATGGCTGCGTTTGTGCTGCAGGATTTTTGGAGCCACCAGGATGAACACGGCAATGAGGTGCAGCTGGACGCTGACAAGTCTGCTTTCCAAGTGCGATTCATTGTGTCAAGTCCAGGCCAGAGGGATGTGGAGGGCAGATTTGACCCTGACACTGTTATGCGTATCTTGGAACACCTTGATGCTGAGGACAGCGCAAAAAAAGTAGCAACTTCCCTTGGATCAGTCCAAGCCCCCGTTTCTGTTAGCGTTTAGTCAGTTTGCACCAGTGAGAGAGTCAAATTAGTGTCAAGCTAGAGTGTGAGACAATGCAACTGTAGCTACTCAGCAAGGCCAAGTGTGTTGCAGTGGGTGCATGCTTTAAGCTCCATGCAATTTTGAAAGCACCTTCATCATGATCACCTTTGAGGGCTAAAAATGCCATCAACATCAATGTTTGGCTGAAATGCCCTTTTTCTGCTGCTGTTGAAAGCATTACAGGGCAAACTTTTTGAGAAGAGAACTTGGGATGCAAGGAGACACTTGTGTTTTGCTGGGGTCAATTTGAAAGCTTACGCAGATCATATTTCTGTGAGAGGTTGCTGCCTGCTTCAATGCAGTTGATATCAAGATAAATGAGAGATGTGGGGGTTGCTGTCTCAAATGCAGTCCACCAGTGGTGTTAGGCATCAAGCAATGATGTGTTGTGTGTCCTGACCGTGCGAGGGATGATTTGCTATGGTATTCAATCTGACAGTGCTTACATTGTATTTGTAGTATGTAACCTGTTTTGAGGATGTCGTAGTAAATGGTACACCAGCAGCTCAACGTAAAATGCCGAAACCTCAGCAAAATCATAGCATTACTGAATAATTGTGCAAATATGCAGATGCGTTGTTTCTTTGCACTAGCGCCTTGATATTTGCCGGCCTGTAGGCATGTTCTCTTTGACGTCTTGAAACTTGCGTTGAGGTGTCTTCAGGACCACATTGCTGACTTTGCTGGCAAATCCCAAGGATGACAGCGTCTCTGTTGCATGGATGGCTGTTGATGCCAGATTGCAGAACATCAAAGCCTTGGCATCTCCACCTAATGAGTCTTGGAGCAACATGGTCAACTTGGAGTTCCTGCAAAGCAAACAAGCGTCACGAGCAACAACACATTGTGAACAAGTAGCGGGTCAGAGCAACAGGTGTACATTCACATGGCATGAAGCAGAATGACCTGTGGCAGACATAGCTAAGCATGAAAGCACCACATCTCACTGCTTAAGACACCCTTCAAGCAATCCTTGCGCAAGTCAGTTGCATGCATGCAGTTCCTTGGAAACCACTCAGCAAGCATACGTCATGCAGCCCCCAGGCTTGGACTGCCGCACCTGTATGGTACGTGCTTCGACTGCTGCATCAAAGCGGAGATGACGTTCCCAAGCTCCAACAGAGACTTGTTGATATTCTGGGCTTCGGTGAGCGTCAGTCCAGTGGCACCGGTCTTAGTGATGCGCTCGCTACCGGCCAGGTCACAAAGGGTCAGTTTGCCCACCGTCCGTACGCCAGATGCGGCGTCAGTGGCAGCGACGTTGATGACAAGGAGGCAGTGGCTGCGACTGCTGCGGGCATTGATGTCATGACAGCCCACAGCTCTATGCTCGAAGCCTTTCTCCATTATCTCAAAGATCTGCTCTGGTGAGGTCACCTCTGCATCATCAGCACTTTTGGTCTGGCGCCCACCAAACTACCATAAATATCACCACAAGTAAGCTTGAAGCATTCATACTTTGCTACATCCATACAGAGCAACTGCAAAGAGCTTATAGTGGGCATGACAGCCAGCGCAGGGTGCAAGCTGCTGTGGCTTTAAAGCATACAGCGCCAATATACAAGCGCCAATGACGCCCACCTGATCGAGTGAGGTCAGGGATGGTGAAGCCAGCAGGGCCCTTCTGCAACTCTGGATCAGCTTTGCCTTCCTCAGCCAGAAGGTCATGCACCATCTCATTGTAGATCTCCACAATGCTCACACTGATGGCATACCTGGCATCTGTGCGCTCTTCCTCAACGGACCTGCAGTAGAAAGAAGGTTGCAGCATTCCTATCTCACAGAGCTTCTTTTGCATCCATGCACATGTCTGCTGTTTGCAGCAGACCTTGAACGGGCTGCAGCACAGTTATAGGCACCAGTCGCAAGTGAAGAATAGCTGGCAGAGTTCAAGTCTTATCAAACTCAACGACGGTAGAGTCAGCCTTCACAAAGTTGCAGGTGACATTTGATTTTCCCACATGTGTGTTCTCTTCCCCTTCATACATTAGCAAGCAATTGTACAACAAGACGCGTACCACATGTAAAGGGGTTGTTCACAAGCAGGCAAGCCAACCTGAAGAGCTCCTTCATGGCTCTATAGTTGATGCCGGGGTCCTGCTTGCTGCCTTCCATGGTGTGTGTCTTGCCAGCACCTGCGTTGTCGCACAAATGTCAATGGGCACCAGAAAAAAGGAAACATGTGGAAAACTCTTCGTCAGTAGGCGATCATGATGGGGGCCTCTGATAATGTGATAATCAGCTGAAAGTGCAACTGCAGCTGCAGCCCATAGTGTCAACAGAGCCCACATGCACTCGCACACACACACACACACATGCAGACTCATGCAATCTCACACAGGTGATACTGTGGTGATAACGCCCATAGACAAGTCATGCCTGCAGAGCTTTCTAGCAAAGTTCACAGCATTCAAGTTGCAGCACATCAATCAATATTGCCTGTTGCAAGCGGTGTCCATTCACAGACAGAAGGCTGACTCAGAAGCAAGTGTACTGTAAGGGAAGGGGCAAGCAGGTTGAGCCTCACCAGTCTGACCATATGCAAAGATGCAAACGTTGTAGCCATCCAAGGCAGATGTGACCAGCTGAGAAACATCCTCAAAGACGCCTGCCTGCTGCACCTCAGGCCCAAAGACTCTGTCAAAGTCGAAAGCCTGCAGCCCCAAGCAACAAGCACGCTCTCCCTCGGCCATGGCCAGCTCTCACATCAAGCTGATGTGTATAGTGCTCAAATTTGCGCTGAGTACAATGTCATCACTCATGTGCGACAGCTCAACAATGGCAGCATTCTCGGCGCTGATGTCTGTGTTGACTCCTGAGGTGAAGCCTCGATTGAGATGCATGCATGTAAGGCATGCGCTGTGGAGTCAAGTGTGTATTGCTGTGCTGAGGTTTCCAGTGTGTGATGGTCTGCTGGGGTATTGAGTCTTCACTGTTATGGTGTAATGTCAAGTTTGCATTGGGGTGCCAGGATGTCAATGGTGCATTGGAATTGCACACCACATACACCTATGCTTTCAAGCTGGGATGTGTGATGTCTCACGACTGTCTCCATACCCTAGACTACAAGGCTACTAGACTACTGAATGAAAAGAAGTGTACCTTGACAGAGCCTAGGGCAGTACACTGCAACCGATGACCGTCCTGGCACTTGAGCACACTTTTGTGGCCCACTGCAAGCTCTTCTGCACTTAGCGGCTTCACACGCACATACACCCTACACATCATGCTCCGTGGTTAGGCCAGTCATTGTACTTGGCGGCTGCAGCAATACATACATCACATGATGATCGCTCTTCTGTCATCTGTTTTACATACAGCTGATCATTGCCATTTAGCTGCTTGGTACCCAGTTCAGAAGAAACAGCTGGTTTGCTTTGATGTATTGAATGATTGGGCTGCCTTATGCCAGCCCAAGGAAGTTAGGCATGAGGCACGCGCCCCCTTGGTTCCGCATGTGCTGCATGGCAGTGGATATTCATGTCTTGGTATTGCGCACATGCTGAATCACCGACTCCCATGTGCTCTGACACCACATTTATACATATGTCAGTTTGCAAGGACCTGTTTCAGCAAAATCTGCTTGCGCAGGTTGACAAGCAAGTATGTGGTGGCTAACCTCAGCTCTCCACAACTTTGAGGCAAGTTTGGGCATGCCTATCCAGAGTGCAAGCGCATGTGTAACATGTGTAACATATGTACATAGTACACTCATCATTTTGTGCAGAGATGAGGTGCTTTGAGGTATGAGCCCACCTGATGTTGCCCCGCAGCTCTTGGACCACATTATGCAGGCGCCGTCGCTCCAGTGCTTCTCTGGCATATGCTGCCTTGTTCTCGGCCAATGCCACTTCCTGAAATCAAGAAATGGAGCATGTCACGCTGTACTCAATCTCATCCTTGACCAATGCTTTTGCCAATTGAGCCTCCCAGTTTGGCAAGGGGTTATGACCAGACTGCAGTACGCCATCTTCTCTGACGGTTTCCACCACCACTAGGCAAGAGACAGAGTTGCATCTGAGCATGGCATTGTGTGTGCAGCAAAGTGTCACCAGGGCTTCCACAATACTACACGCCAAGGTTGTCTGATGTTCCAAAGATGTACTGTGCTGGCTTCATGGCTATGGGGACGCTGACATCATGCTGGCTCTACATTTGAGACACTTTAGACTGTAGAGACTTTAGAGGGAAGCTAGTGCAGTTTAGAGACTCAAGAGGGAAGCTAGGGATGTGCCTGGTGTTTGAGAAGGGAAGTGATGCCTGATCTGGCTCCCTCCACCAGCATAGGGATGAAGTCCTCCAGAGACTTGGCTTCGCTTCTCAAGGAGGCATGCAGGCTCCTGGCAGAGGCAATGCCACGCCTCAAGCCTGAGACGCTGCTGGCCAGTCTGTGCTCAATCTCCTGGTCAGCCAACATTCCAATGTCCCTGAAGATACATATGGTGTCAGCAGTAGCTGCATTGCACAGCAAGCACAGATGCAGGCTGTCAGACGCTTTTGGGCCTAAGACACTGCTGGCCAGTCTCCGCTCAATCTCCTGATCAGCCAGCATTCCAATGTCCCTGTGGGGGGCCAACACGGGTTGTCAGCGCAAGCTGCTGGCCAGTCTGTGCTCAATCTCCTGATCAGCCAGCATTCCAATATCCCTGTAGATACATGGCGTGTCAGGAGAAGCTGAACTGCAAAGCCAGAACAGATGCAGGCTGTTAGACGCTTTTGGGCCTGAAACACTGTGCTAGCTAGCCTCTGATCTATCTCCTGGTCAGCCAGCATTCCAATGTCCCTGTGGGTGCCATCATGGGTTGTCAGCACAAGCTGCATTACAAAGAAGCAAGTACAGATGCACGCTGTTAGATGCTTTTGGGCCTGAATTACTGTGCTAGCTAGTCTCTGATCTATCTCCTGATCAGCCAGCATGCCATGGCTGTTATGCATGGTGCACTCTTGTACACATGCAATAAAAGATCATGCCTGGCTTCACAAACTCGCGTCCTGACAGTGTGCTGCCTGATGTTTTTGTGCATGCCAATAGCTTTTGTGTGAAGATGCCACATGTCTATGCACAGCTTGTGCAAGTTCAGAAGCAGCATTGCATGTTTAGTTTCTACTGAACTAGATCAATGAGATAATAGCAGCAGACAAGGCTGACCTGAAGGCAGTGATAGGAGCAGGGCTTCCAGCCACATGTGCCCCATCCAGGGTCACACTCGCCTGGTAGTTGCCCTCAGCAGGCACACAGTACTCAACCGCGTAAGTACCGTCATGACGGTCTGTAACGCAAATGGCTTCCCTGGCCACCCCTTGAATCTGGACTGAGAAGCTGTCACCACCTGATTGGCAAAGGTTGCCGAAGCTGTCCCGTGCCTGCACCACAAGGCCTCAGTGCGCAGTTGCAAAACGTCTGATTACTTCTTTGTGTTTGAAAACCTGATTGTGGTTGCACTTTGCGTTTCCCAGAAAAAGTGGGTCCTGCACCTTTTGGGTTGTTGGCGCAAACCAGTTTCTGGCTACATGCAAATGTTTTGTGGTATGCTTTTCGGCAAAACTCTGCACCTGTGATGTGGTTCAACATGAGTGTCAGCTCTCACATATGTGCTCACTTGCCTGCCAGCTGTTGAACAATGGCAGGCATGCTGCACACACTGTTCACACACAAGCGGTGCTGTCACAGCCATGTTCCTGCATCTGTTGAACCAAGATTGTGACGTGATTCCACAAAGCATAGGACATGCACACTGCACTCCTATCCTCATGACGTTTCTGTTGACATGGAATCTTGCTGTACGCCAGGTTGGGCATTGAACCTGTACTGATTGCAGACATGAGACCACAGGAGCTAAGGAACACTGCTGTGCGCATGGCATTGCTTGTATTTGCAAGCCTGTTCCTGCACATGATGTCAAAATTCATCACTTTCCACTTGCAGTCCCAACATCATTGATTTCAAGACATCTTTTCCCTGGTAGTTTGCAATATATGCTGTGTAAGAGCTGCACACCTGGATGATGAACCCAGCTGGCACATCTGCTATAGCCCCTTGCACAGGCCAGAATCCCGACAGCCTGCAGCAACTGGCACTCGCCACCCCTTCCTCCACTTCCACAACATGTGAGGCAATCACCGTGCTGACATCAGCACCTTCAGGGCTGCTGATGTGGAAGGACACAGCTGTGGTCCAGCGCCCTGCCTGCTGCAGAAGCAGATGTGCAGTGACAGCCCTGGGACCTTGCAGGGATTCCGTGATGCGGCCTGGGATGATGCTGTCCCCCAGCCTGGCTTCAACAGCAAAGCTCCCACCTATACTCATGCAAGCAGTGTACGAGGTGATGCACAGTGTCTACACGCCCACACTGCAAATGCAAGTTGTGTACATGCCCAAAATACGCATTTTGCAAGGAGAGTCCTCAAGCAGGCAGGGATACAGTCATCACAAAGCTGCTGACAGCATACAGGAATGGTCACTGCGGCTCCCAGCAGCTCGTTACACGCATGCAAACGTTTGCAGCAGGTATCAGTGGCAGCAAATTGTCATGCTGCAAGCCTGCAGATTAGGATCTTGGGTCAGCTGACCACTGAAGCAAGAAAGCCATTTGACTTAGAGGCCTGTCTGAGCACTGCAGGCTGCAAACTCCAGTGTCAACATATGTATGTTCAGACAAGCATTTGATTGATTTGACATGTGTCTTATACCATAACACACAGTCTGGGTGGCTTTATAACGCACCTGAGGCTCCTGTGTTGCCGTGAGTATCCACCGGGCAGATGCTGACTTCTGAACCCACCCCAGCAATCAGCTTCTTACACAACCCTTGAACCAGTATCCTCTGTGCACACACTGGTCCAGCCGCTACTCTGACTTCATCAAGCTGGTTTTGGGCTGACAACAACTGCGTCTGCTTGGTGTGAGCGTATGTCAGTGCGACTGCAAGGGAGTAATTGCCTGCTGCAGTGAGAGGTGCAGAAAAGCTGAGGGGGGAGGGTGTCTGACTGAGGGGGGTCTGGCCATGAGGTCCAGAGGCTGTGCCTGTCAAAGCAGCACTGCCCACATCTGCACAGACAGAATGCCTTGCCGTAATCTGTTTTATGTATTCTTACACAAGTCCATCATACCTGCAGGTTTCTTGACGTGCTGTTCATGAAGTCATACACGCTGGTGGACAAGGGCCGTTTCTTAGCAACAAGATGCTGACAAGACAGCAACATGTAAGCTGCTTAAACTTCAACCCTGCTACTGGTTGCATTGGCAGTAGCATTGGCAGCCATATGCACAGGCAGCTTGGCAGATCGACATCAGCAAGCACACAGATTTGGACCCAATAGCAACCACTACTAGTACTGTTTGGCAGGCTGGTTCACAGGCCGGTTGCACTCACCAGCTGGATTGCCGTAGGCGTCACGCAGGTCCACCTCAATGTGGATAGGCTGCCCAGCTTGTAGTGTGTGCTGATGCCTGCCACTGCTTTGGCTGCTGCTGCCTTGCACCAGCCAGGTGCTGGTATGTGGAGATGCAGGTGCAGCTACAACATGCGCCTGCAGCACATGCACCGGCTGTAAGGCATGACTGACCAGGCAGCAGACTCACAAGCATTGTCACTGGTTTCAGCTGATACATGAACAGGGCACATGGTATGCTGCAAAAGCCAATGCATAAGCTGACTAAGGACGCTTAGGTGAAATGCAAGGCAAGCAGGGGCAGAGGAGTTTGCCTGGTGGAAAGGCACAATGCAGACGAGATTGCCTTCTGGAAAGGCACAATGCAGAGCAATTTGCCTTGTGGAAAGGCACAATGCAGAGGAGTGTGCCTTGTGGAAAGGCACAAGGCAGAGGAGTTTGCCTTGTGAACAGCCAAGAGGCAGCCTACAATCACAGTTCACCTGGATAGGGCCACTACCCAGTGCCTCTTGCAAGTTGCTGACCAGCATCAAGCTGTAGGTGCCAGAGTGGCGGGCAAGCAGTTCCAGTCTTGCAGGCCCAGCCTGGGTGGAGTCCACGATAGCATCCACAGGGCCTGGCCCCTCTGCCTGTGCTGTGAAGCTGAAGGCTGCATCGTTGTCCTCTACACTGTTGCCAAAGCTGCAACCAAGAACAGAAACCAGTGCGAGGGTTGTTGTTGTTGTTGCTTGATGCAGGAACACTGCGGCTGACAGTGGTTTGAGTGCTGATGGCTTGGGTTGGCAGCCTGCTGGAACAGTCAGCGCATGAACCATACCTCAGTGGGATAGCTGCACTGCTGTGTCTCAAATGTATATCTCAGATGGGAAGGCTGAACTGAGTCCCACAGGCGAGGGCCCATGAGTTTTGTGAGCAAGTCAGAGGTGATTTCTATACAGTAGTGCACCTTGGCCGGCTTTGCTTTCAAACACTAATTGTTTCAAAGTGTTGGTGCCCATGAGGTTGCAGTGTGCAGTGTGAACTTTGAACCCCTCAGCTGAGCACATGCACAATGCAAGTGAAGCACACCACTTGCCAAATGTTACAAGTGCCAGCAGGCAGTCCGAAATGTCAGTCTGACTGCTTTGGCGCACTAACAATCACAGAATGGCATCGGTCTAGTGCACATGATGCTTTGTAAGCAACACAGCATAGTGTTTGGTCAGCTCACCTGTCATGTCTGTGCACATGTACAAACGCAGTCTGCCCAGCTACCCAAGGCTCTGTCTGAAGCTCCACTCTGCAACAGTCTGCAGCCACAGCTGCAGGCATGCAAACCACCTGTGCCTCAAGGGGTGGCAGCTGTCCAACAGCATCACCAGCAGTGAAGTCACGCTCCAGCTGGATAGCTAGTGTGTAGGTGCCAGCTGCATTGAGGGTGGCTGACACTTCATAGACACCGTGGCCGATGTGTCTGATTTTGGCTGCTAGCTCCTTGTGTGTGACAAGGCCTGATAGACTAGCAGTGATGCTAGTACCCTCCTGCAGCACATGTCCAGCAATGTGTTGTTGTGACAAGCTAACATGTGCAGCACAGGGCGAGGGGGACTACACCAGGGCAGCAGGCTTTGGACTTATGTGTCAGACTGCTATGCAGGTATGTTTGATAGCAGTAAGAGCAACTGGTCTTGCTTGTCCTTGCCCTGCCATTCAGCATGCTGAGCTCATGTCCCACTGCAGACATAAGTGCAGATGACAGACTTCATTCACACTTGTAAGCTGCAGACAGATGAATGGTAGCTTGCTTTCTTGTGTGCACATGCACACGTGCAAAGATAGTGTGGACAGCATGCCTGACTTATGCGCTGGCCGAGCGCATCCTGTGTCTCCAGCAGAGCAGAGAAAGGCTCCCCGGCAGTGACCTGCAGAGGTTGGACATCTGCCTTGCCCTGCCCCACAAAGGCCAGGTTGGTACAGGCAGCAGGCTGAAGAAGTATGGGCCATCCTAGTGGATTGATCTGCTGCTGCTGAACAGCCACAAAAAGTGTGCCTGCAGAAATTCACGCTGATGCCTCATGCCAGAGGCATGTCATCAGACGATAGGGTGAGTGTGCAGATTCTGTATTTTAGTACAGTAGAGTTTGGTTACGTTACATCTCTGCGTCTCCTGCAGCATTTGGCTAATGCATACTTGAAGTATGGAGGCATTGCTAGCAAACTATTGCAGTGACAGGAAGTGTGCACCATTGAGCTGCGCTGAAGTATCTGTAGCAAGTTCTGCAAGGTGGGCCACCACAGATTTCAGCATAGAAATCACAGCCATTGGTGATCCGGACTCAGCTCAACTGACCTTGTGCAAGTGCGGAGGCAGACAGCACCAGGTCATGAGCAGTGTCTGCCTGCTGTACTTGCACATGCTGCAAAGCCCCTTCTGGGTGGCATGTCACCTGGACATTGCCAGGCTCTAGCCTGCAGGGGTTGCCATATGCGTCCCTTCCTGTGATTGTGAGTGACAGACCTCCTGCAGTTCAAGCAAAGACAGGATTGAGGATGTACACAATGTAGCACACCCATCCTGATTTACCACTGTGGCTACTACTGTCACGGTGGCCACGTTGTGTGGCTACAGTCTTGGTGTGGCTACTGTCACAATGTGGGTGATGCTGCAGCTAGAATACCAGTAATTACACGGACGCCAGCAAGACAACAGCTCACGTCGAAGCTGTCCAGTCTGGAGTTTCAAGGCCCATTGCCAGCATGCTGAGATGTCAGTTGCTTCAGGAGGTGCTGATCAAGTGCAGCGTCACCTGAGGATGGAGCGTCAGTCATGCCAAGCAGCTGGCAGCTTTGCGGGCACAGCTGTGCTGCCTGCACATTCACCAGGAAAGGAGACCCCTGCACGTAGCGTCCTGCCAACAGCACTGACACCTGTGCAGCATCAGCAAGACTTGGGCCTAAGGGTGTTGCAGGAGAAATCTGTGGTGGTGCTCAGAGAATATCTTGTAGGGTTTAGGATTTACCTCCTAGACTTCTTGCTGTTACAGTATGGCATGTATCAGGTGTTGTCGACAGGCAGCCCAGTGCTAGTGGGTCAAGCAACGCAATATGAGCTGTGTCTCTCAGTGAAACCAGATTGCAGGCAAGTACACCAGCTGCCTCATGCGGCCAAACATACAATTGCGGTTAAAGTACGGTTGATCGTCTGAATGCAAACATCACATGCATTTGCAGCTATGTTGGCAGGCACAACAGGCACAAGGTAGTACTGACCTCATGCTGGCCCATGTGACTCCATGTCCAGGATGACTTGAGGCTGTCTGTCACATCAGTGTCAAGCTTCACACTGTGGCAGTCTGCATTGGTGGTAGACTGGGAGGAAGATGTGCGGACCATCCATGCCTCCACGCCGCTCAGTGACCTGCCAGGTGCCTGTGCATAGGCAACCTTGCATAGTGTTGTATGCAGAATGATATGCATGGGATTTGCCCTTGCATTGATGTGCATTCTCTGCAGACTGTTCTGTCAGCTGATGATGACGTTAGCTGTGAGAAGCAATTCCTGGACATTGAGCGGATACAGTGTGCCTTGGCTACTGCTGCCTCAAGCCATGGCCACATTCAACATTACAATGCCAGTATGAAACTCAACTCAAACTCATGTCGAGCAGGCATCCCGAAACTCGCAGGTAATTGCTTTAATCCCTTGTTGTCATTTCTCATTGTACTAAAAACACAAAAGAGAACAGGAAGATCTTGGCTGATGGAGAAAGACCCGACAGAACTTGTGTGGTCTGCATCATTCAACACTAGTGAGCAATGGGCGTGCAAGCTACCTTGACATGCACACTGCAGACTCCACCACAGACGTGACCCTCATCCTGGTCCTGAAGACTGGCGACCACATCTTTCGCCTGTAGGGGCCCAAAAGCAGCCATGACTGGGAAGCCTTGTTGCCTCAGAGGGGCCCCATCCACTTGGGGGTGCAAGGTATAACCGCCCTCTGATGACAGGCTGTACATCAGATTGTATGTGCCATCTTGATTGTCAACCACTTGTACCTGCACATACAGGAACACTGGGGCGGGCTGAAGTAAACTTAATACCTTTTAATCCCTGGGCGGCCCGGTATAATACTTGGCTTCTCATTAAATTGACGCCGTATGGCGTAGTCTTTTCTTTTCTACCTGCACATACAAAGGTTGGTGCAGAAAGCAAGTAATGCAGGTGGGCTGTCTGTCGTCTCCAGTCGCAAGCCTTGGCGCACAGAGCGTGGACTCGCGCCCAAGCTGTGAGTCCACGCATGTGGGCTGACGTCAGTTTTGCTGTGTGTGTAACAGACAGTAGGCAGTTGCCAGGGGACTGGACTTGTCCAGCAAGGAATGCTCCCACATGTGATGTTGAAATGCCGTGGGAAGATCATGCATGACAGGACTGCCGATGATCAAGATATTAGTCTGGGCTGTTGTTCAGTGGAGGGGTGTTGAGGGACACGCCAGTGATTAGACAGCTTGGACATGGTGCGCAAACAGTGGTATCAGGTTGTTGGTTTGAATGCTGGGCTACATGTATGAGTTTGATTCAGAAGCAGCAGTGGCTTACCTCAGACATCTTGGCGCCTTCAGGTGTCTGCAGCTGGGCAGATACATCGGCTCCTCCGGTCAAAGCAGCATTTCCAAAGGCGTCAACAATTTGCAGTACAGCTGAAACAGTCTGTCCACAAATTGCTTTCTGCAGCAAAACATGCAGGGTCTTTTGAGGGCATGCAGTATATGTGTACAGCAATCGTTATATACATGGCGCTGCCAAACACAATTGCTGTATATGTGTATGTTCATTTGATGCTGCCATTAGTTATTGAATGCTGCCAGCTGCAGTAACATTTCTGGCTCTAGAGCAAGCTTTAAGTTGACCTTACAGCCTTCAACGCCATTGCAATACTCTACATTGCACAACTTTTGGCCACATGTTCAGATGTATAGCATGACTGGAGCAGTCCACATCACACGCAGGGGGAACCATCTTGCCAGCAGCTTCCTGAGTGTCATCATCAGATCATCGGCTTACAATGATGTAAGCTGAATAATGCCGGCATGCACGCATGCACCCGATGCCTGTTGGCTATGCCAGCAGTAATGCTAATGTTGCTTACACTAGTACTGGTATCAGTGTCATTGTCATTACTGTTGTTGTTGATCATGCTGGCTTAGGCAGTTGCATGGCCAGCGTACCTCACAGTGGTTGCTAAGGAAGCTGTGAGCAGCACAAGCTTTGCCAGGCAGAACAAGCAGCGGCTTTGGCCACATATTTGCAACAGCTTGCCCACCAACAGTCACATCTACCATCATCGACCCTGCCCTCTGTGCTTCAACAGCAAACACCAGCCCATGTGGGTTGGTTGCTGCTGACTCATGCAGCTGGCTGCCTGCTCGTAGCTGCTGCTGTGCCTCTTCTGCGCTGAGCTGGCGCAGTGCAGGGCCGCCTAAGATTTGAGCCACAACTGGCAATGTGTTTTGGGTGGGGTTGTTGAAAGCGTCCACAGGGCTCAGGTGGATGTACAGCATGCTGCCAGCTGTGAGTACAGCTGACTCCTTGCAGGCATGGAGGAAGGATGCCTGCAGATAGCAAGGCAAGCAAGTCATGAAAAGCGCACTCTGGCTTTAGTGAATACCAGAGGAAAAGGTAAGATATGCGCTTTCCAGCGATGTTAACGGGAGCCTCCTCAGGCGGCAGCCCAAAGCTCTGGATTGAGTGATCATGTCTGGGTGCAGACAGAAAGATGAGGATGTTCCTCTGTTGCTTTGCTTGATCAGACGCTTGCTCTGAGCTTTGACAACATGCAAGACTGTCGGCCCATACATGCATCCTTGGAATCTCTCTGCAGCACAGTCCCATAGAGTGTAATCCCAACCTCAAGTCAGGAGGCTGGCAAAAGACGCAGCAAGCACCCTCCTTGCAAGTGTCTGACAGGTGCAAGTCTGGTCCTTTGTGGCTCTGCCTAATGTTGTTATACATGGCTTCATAGCAAAGCTGCCATACCTCGCACTTGCTTGGATCTGCCACAGCTGCTTTGACTTGGATCAGACATGGTGCACCAGGCATTGCTTCTTCTGTTGTGGAGCCCACCCACAACTTCACTGCACCTGCATATGCACATACGCACGTGACCACACATCCTTAGTGTCTCTACTTGCCACCAAGAGGTCTCAGATCTGTCTCTGTTTCATGATCAGAGGTCTTTAGTCTGTCTCTATTCACAGACACGAGGTCTCAATCACTGCTGAATGGCATTGAGTTCCTGTTGGTGTGTGTATTCTCAGGGGCAATAGCAGACCCAAGTCATTGTCTGATGCATTGAGAAGGGTTTGCAGTCGAGACAACATGATACATGCTGGCGTGTGTAGAGAAGCAATGCTACCCATGCTGTGCAAGCGTCTTGACTCCTGGCCAGATGCAGCATCTTCAACCACAGGGCGGTGGAATGAGTCACCAGCCAGTGACACAAGCAGGAACTTGGGAAAGAAACACTGGTGGACTGGCATATCAACCTGGTACATTGTGTGAATAGACTGACAGGCATGAGCAGACATGATCTACACACAGGCTGCTGTTGCTACTATCACTGTCACAGGGTGTACCTGCTTGTGTGGGTGTGAAGTAAATCATAGTCTCTTCCAACATGTCATAGATGGCATGTACGTTCTCCAATAGTTGCCCTGCAGTGCTTAGCAACTTAGCAAGGACAAGGCCTGCGGCTGGTGCTGCTGCTTCATTGCCATACCTGCAGGCACACAAAGCATGACATGTTACGTTAAGTATGCACAGGCATGCATGCTGCCTTTGTGTCATCAATGACGGCAGCGGTAAGCAGGCACGCTGGACAGATGTCAGAGAGATGTCAGATGTCATTGCTGCCTCATGTTGTGTGGTGTCTTCTGCTCTGCAATGCAGTGGGCTGATTGTGCCATGCATTGCAAGAGTCTGCTTTTATGGTTTTGTTGACACATAGTAGACACAGAGTGAAAGATGCTGTCCTGTCTTTGCAGCCAAGTGAATGCACACTGGTAAGCAGTTCACTGAAGTGTAAGGGTCTCACTCCACTAAAGTGTAAGGGTTCCTGTCCAATCAACCTTGAGGGTGATCACCAAGCAGGATACACAGTCAAACTGCACTCACATGTCACTCCTTTGCAGCCTGAGCTGACCAGTCTGCCCGGCAGTCAGGCAGCTGTCTACCCTGAGGAGCTTGCAGTGAGGCACTGACACTGGTCCAGGCTTGCAGATGTTCTTGTACTCTCTGCAGCCTTGCGTACCCTCCATGCGCAGGGTGACAGTAAAGGGTCCAGCTTCTGTCAGGATGAAGCACGCGGTGTATGTGTGCTTGCTGGAGGCTTTGGCCACCACTGCAGCATTGCAAAAGCATTTGATGAGTGGCAATTCCATGCACTGTGCATTGATATTTTGTAGAATTGCAGTAACACAGTAAAGCAAAATAAAAGAAGCGCAAGATCAGATGACTGTCATGACTGCAGGTTGTGCAGGCAAGATGGAGTAAGCTAGGAGTCTGTGTCTTTGTCAGGGCATGGGATTATAAGTTGCGCATTGCAGATCAAAATCTGCACATTGCAGATCCGAAGTCGCACAATGTCTGTCATGACAGGTTGTTCAGTGCAATGTCAGGTCCTGGCAATGCTTTTTGGAGCCACTGCAGAATCTGATGCTGCATGCATGAGAGTGCCAGATTTATGTGAGCGACTTCCAGCAGCACCAAGAGTGTCCCAGGGGCACTGCATTAGCAAGACTTGCCATTTTCATAGTGTCTTCAAGCACTTGCTGGTTCCTGTGTCTGCATCTGCTGATCACACGTCACACGCATGCAGAATGGTCATCACAACACGCTGATTGAGTTGATTGATTGAGTCGATTGATTGATGACAACACATTGAAACTCACCGTCAAAGCACTGAGACTTTGAGGAGATCTGCACGATAAACTTGGCAGCTCCATCTGTCTCTGTCAGGTGTCTGTCGGCATCTGCAGCCACCATCACCAACCTCTGTTCCTCTCCGGCAGTGCAGGGGCTTGTTGCGCCTTGGACATCAGTCCTCTCCAGGCAGACTGGGCCTGGTTGCAGGGCCACGGTGACAGGGCTGTTTGGAACGGCCCTACCTCCCATGTGCACATGCAGCTGCACACATAGCACCAAAACACATCAGACACAATTTGCATGTTGAGAGACCTGTCAATAGTAAGGAGTGGTTTCAGACTGACTTGTCAGTCAAACAAGTCACAACAGTGCAAGGAGCTTAGTCACAAAGTTGAAGGTGATGAGCATTGATAGATGGATTGTTTTGAACCTATGGCGGCCTTTGCTCTTGCACCACCCAGGTAGGTGATGAGCACCAGCCTCAAAAACATGGGGCTGTCAGTTTGCGGGGTGGCTTGCTGCTATTACCACACATAGCTCGATACCAGTGACTCTACACTGTCAGATGGCAACAGCAACAATCGTGCAAGCTTGTGTTTTCAGGCTTGACATCCAGTCAAAGACGGTATTGGGAGACCTTGAGCAGCTTCACGCATTTTCAGATACACCCAGCCCACAAAAGCGACTGCCGATCAGTACAAGCAACCACAAGTCAAGCTCCAGACTGATCTTAGATGACCTTGGCTGCAGGCAGAAGTGACCTGCACAGAAACTAGCTGGCATGGCAGAAGTGACCTGCACAAAACCTAGTTGCATGGCAGAACTGACCTGCACAGACCCTAGCTGGCATCCCCAGTACGACTCAACCCTGTAGTGGCTACGGTCCTCTGCTAGCAAGCACTTTGCACTATGCCTCAGCATGGAAGGGCCTGCAGACAACAGAAGCAGATGTAGGCTCGCTTTGCATGGCATGGGCATCCAATGTCAAGGGCATCCAATAGACATGTGTGAACGACGGCTTTTAGAAGCGTTGCAATCAGAGTTGACAAACTTCGGAATCACTTCAACGCTAAAGTTTTAGTAGCATAAACACTGAGAAGAGATATTACTAATTGGCAAAGATTTGAAAGCAAATACTGAATGAACTCAATTACAGCCTGCACAAGCTGCATAAAGTTGTACGGCACCCCTGCTCAGAGCCTGCACTCTGGTCACTCTCCAACAGCAGATAGTGTGATGCTAAGCCTGCAGAGTGTCTTGATGGTAAGCTGTCCTAAACAAAAGCACAGAGCTCAGCATGAACACCAAACGCCACAAACTCGCAGAGTCTAAGTGCCGCCAAGTCCGGCAAGCTGCTGCTTGCATACACATATTGACAAACCACTGACCTGTGACGAATGCAATCACATCCTCTGTGCCATCAAACACCCTGCCTGTGGTTCCAGCATCTGCTGTGCTGAGCTCAAAGCAGCTGCTTGAGTTGACAATGACCTTGTTGATAGGTTGCAAAGGCTTCAACACACAGTCTTCAGCTGCTACAGGGGCCCACGATGCATGCATCTCATATCCTTGTTCATGTAGCAGTTGTCCGTTCAACCTGCACAGTACCTGTGTCAATCCACGTTCAAAGGCAAGCAGCGCCCAAACGTGTGAATGAGTAAGTAAGATAGTAAGATATGATTGAGATTTGCCGCCATCTGAATTTGACTGTAGCCATTCTCTGTGATCAGGAGAAAGGCAGCAAGGAAGCACCATGCAAGGAAAAGCTTGTATGCCTGCATACTGTGATAGTATGCACATTCAGCCAAGCTCATGCTGTGCTTTTGCTCTGGTGCTCTGATGCAAACATGCACACTCATGACAGCATCTGCACCCACTTCACAGCGTGTTGTGCACAGCATTGTAAGGTCTGCCATGTTTTCTCCTAGCACACTTGTGCCATGCAAAGACAACATGCTATTGCGAGCGTGGCAAGGCGCTGCACAAGATACCTAGGCAACACAGTCCATCGTCCTGCAATATCTGGAGTGAGGCTGATGCCATAGGCACCGTGTCTGAGATCTTCAACAGCTGCTGCAGTCAGGCCAGTACCCAGTGGCCCACAGAGACCCACATGGACCTTGTCAGCGCTGTCCCAGCAGGCGTTGCTGTAGGCGTCTGCAGTGTGCAGAGTCAGCGTGACTGGTTGACCCACTGTCAGCTGCTGACCAGTCCCTTTAAGTTGACACCTACACAGGCAGAAGCATTGCAATGCCTGTGATTCTGAACCGTTTCTGGTCAGGCATATGATGTCCAAGGCATGTCTGTGCGGTGTGCAAGGCAGCGTCGTGTCTGGCTTGAAAGCGTGACAGGACGGCACAGGCTTGACGCAAGTCCATGTCTAGGGAATCTGGAGGCAAAAGACCAAAGGAGGAACAGATGTGAAAACCTGTACTGGCAACAGCAATGGCAAAGAGGTGAACCGTCTCTATGTTGCACATGGAGTCCTGCATGTGAGCATGACGCTGTACCTGTCAGCTGCGCTGGCACCCGGTAGCACTTGCAGCAGCTTTGGATAGTCAATAATCTGGCTGCCGCCTAGGTGAGCGTGGACAAGATAGCTGCCAGCCCTCTCAATCTTGGCACTGCACATGGCAAAACATGACGTTTACTACAATGTGGGCACGGGCACTGTACATGGCAAACCATGATGTGTATTCATGCAAAAACTTGTGATAGACAGAGAAATTGTCATGAGTGATTGTCTGCATGCAATATCAGCATATGAAGCTGAAGGTAGGTCAGAGAAGACACACACAGCTGACTAGCATGCAGAGTGCACATAGTGTCTGTTCATGCAGGTGGATCAGCACAGCAGGCTAAGTCAAGGAGCAGCAGCAGCAGCATCAGCAGAATCTCTTGTCTTTGTGCATGCTCATGAGGCTAGGAAAGACAAGTGGCAAAGGAAGCAGAGGATGCCACCCTGCCTTGACATGATGACATCTCATCTAGCACCACAGTATATTGTGAGTGGCCCAAAGGGCTGTACCTGTATGCCTGATTTGAATGGTGATGCCCAAATGTCAAAGATTGTGGACTTTCAACAGAAGCCTTGAAGACGTCAGCTTCCATGCTCTGGATCTGCATGCATACTAAGCGTGGGTTCTGCTATGCAAAATGCAGGCAGAATAGATGTGCATGGCCAGAACTGTGCCATTGTTTGGTGGTTGTGTAAGCAGCAAATGCCTTTCTGGCGCGTCAGCACGCCCAGCATCAATCTTGCCTCATGAATGGACATCATGCCTGGTGCCTTCCGTTTTGCTGTCAGGCAAAACCATACCTGGTTGCCATACATGTCTCTGGCCGTCAGCAGCAGCTCTGCCTGTGAGCCTGCCACAATGCTGCTGTGCGCCAGCTCAGCAGAGGAATGTGCTGCAGATATCACATTGGGCACAATTGTGATCTCCAATGGGCTGCCCTTCACAGCCTCAGCTTGGGAGTTTGCTACTGACAGAGTGTATACTCCAGCAACAGAAGCCCTGACCCTGTTGCCAGCACACACAGAGGTGAGTCTGCAAGGTGCTGTGGGGATGCCTGAGCTATTGGTGCGTGCCTGAGCAACACTGGGGTTACAAGATACAGGGGATGATGTCGAGCAATGCATATGACCCGACTCTCCATGTTTGTAGGGACTTGTCCTGCTGTGCGCTGCTCACCGAGCATGTGATGACTACAGCGTGCGGGCAAATGGTGGACGTTGTTTGGGACCCAACCTGCTAGTGAGGCAAAGGTGATGTTGCAGGCTATGCAACAGCAGGCGCTTTAGACTGTCTGGCATGGTCAACTGCAGCTGAAGAGATGGTGGCTTCAAGCAAAGGCTTACTGTAGTGTGACCTTTCCAGCATCACCCAGCACAAGCTGAGTTTCCATTACACCGGGGCCCTGAGCGTTCGCGATGAACTGCCCATGTGCAGCCCTTCGTGTGACCTGGTTGCCATACTGATCATGCTGCCAGATCACAACTTGGCCTTGATGCCCTGCAGACACACGTTGCCTGTCTGAGCTTTGCCTGCTTAAGCATTGTCTGTCTGAGCATTGCCTGTCTGAAGATTTGCCTTCTTGAAGCTTTGCCTTCCTGAAGCTTTGCCTGGCATCTTTGCACCCGGTGCTCCTGGATCAGGAATCTGTCAAGAGTCATTAAGCTATCACAGGTCAGGTGTGTTGGTTGATTGAGTGACATGAACCTGGCCAGTCTTTGCTCTTGTATCAGCCAGGTAGGCATCAGGTATGCCTATCCCAACTGAAGATCTTATTTAGGTAAGGTGCATGGCGGCAGAGATTCCCTATCAAGTCCAGTCCCTAGCCGGCAGCAAATCCATGCTCTGACAATCACAGCGCAGACAAGCAAGCCACACAGCACAGGCCTCATTCACATAGCAAGCATTTGAGTGTTGTGCTGTCTATCATCCTCTCAAAGCTACAGCATGCCCGGCAGCTGAAGCATACAACTTATGCATCTCCCAAACCTCTCATCTGCTGCATGCCTCAAGCCTGCTTCCATCCAATTTGCCACAAACTCCTGTTTGACAAACTCCTATTTGAGACCTGCTGCAGATGTGGCCATTAGATTGAGATGCTTTGGGGAATGACTACTACCTGCTACCAACTCTGAGGGTGCCTCAATGCGGCACTGATGAAGACATGTGGCGGCAGGGCTACATTGGCCTTGCACCGTCATGACAGACTCCTCCTGGTCCTCAAGCCAGGCCCTGACCTGCATTCATACATCCAGCCATCAAAGGTGTGTCTTCACCTGGAGACTGGCATTGCATTCGTGCCAACATGCTTGGCTGACGCACCACTCTACCATGCCCATTAGCGCCAAAAACCAGAAAAGTGGCGACAGGGGGGCCGTGGGAGGTTTGCTCTACATCTGATGGAGGCTGTTTGTAGAGTTCACAAGTTGTGTTGATTGTGTAGAGTATGCCTGTATGATGTGACAGGTGTTTGCCTGTGATAGGCTGCCCAAGGCTGACTGCACATTTCTGCTCCGTGGTCATGACAATGAACAATGTCATGTCACGTCGCAATATTATGAGCATGCAGCATGCCAGCATACTGTACTCTTTTTGTGACCGCAAGCTTGAGACAGCATTTGACATAAAGGCAGTGGTATCATGTATGTCTGTCTAAATGCAACAGCTTGCTGACATATGCCAGATCACGATGCTTACACCATGTCAACACAAGTAGAGTCTATGACTGACCTCATAAGTCTCAGCTGAGCGCAAGCAATAGGACAGGGCATACACGCCGTTTCCCTGTTGTGCCACTTCACATTGCTGACTTTCTTTTGACTGCTTTTCAGAGACCAAAGAGGTGCATTGGCCCCTTAGGGCTGCGCCCCCTTGCTTCACAGCATTACCAAAGCTGTCCACACAACTAATCAAGCTCTCAGTCCTGCTGCCTGCAGCACATGTCATGTGTGCATGAAGTCAGGAAGGCATATCGTATGGCGTCGCGGTACTAGCGCCCTCCTTCATTACAGCATCACACCAGCAACTTCTTTGGTGCTCTATTGTCAAACGCCTTGAACACTTAGTGCTTAATGTATACTGTTTTCCCAGTTGTTGTCTATTGACTCCCCTGATGAGTCCCAAAGACAAGAAGTGTAATTGATTGATATGGCGCAGATCAAGTGTGCAAGTCTGAGCTATGCATGCCAAGCGTTGCTCTGCACACAGCCGACCTTTAGATGGTCATGCTGTAATGTCGACGCTACTGTGGTGGCAAAAATGACTGAACAGGAGGGAGGCAAACCTGTATACTCAAGTTCACAGCAGTGTTTTCAGACAGAATGACTGCCATTTGAGGAACACCCACCTGCTGTGCAGTGCAGATTGCCTTTGCCTGCCAGTCTAAGCTGAGAGGCTGCGCTGGCTATGATTGGCACTGTGATGGGCTGTCCTACTGTCTTCCCATTCAGTTTTGCCTTGACGGTTGCCATTCCAGCCAGCTTGCAGCAGATCTCAGCTGTGTACTGGCCACTACTGTGCTGACTGACAGGCATGTCCAGCAACCCTACGGCATCCTCTGATCTAGCTGAATGACAGTTGCCATACTCACAGGAACTCATCATGAAAAGCCCACGATGCATATCAGAGGCAGATAGCATGGAAAAAGCAAGGGCATGATACCTACACTGCTCCAACATGGGTCAGTTTTGAGTCAACAAAGTGCATACAGGCAGATCTGAATGCATATGCATTCTTCCCTTGGTCAGCTTGATGTGGCAGTTGGACAAGCTGCGGAAGCAATACTGTGTTGTATGTTGCATGTCATATTGGGTGTCAAAGCTCTGGTGTACCTTCAGCTGTACTGTCCAGCATGACCTGGACCCTGTCTGTGCCAGCAGTCAAGTTGCCCTGGGCATCTCTGGCAGTGACAGCGAGCTGCTGAGGAACACCTGCAATCAGGTAGGGCTGCAAACCAGTCACGCTGGACTGCTGCGCCTGACCCTGGTCGGGCTCTATCACCACCTGATGAAAAAGAAGAAGATTACAAGCTTTGACCAGCCAACATGCGTCACATAGGTGCAACATTGTTGATGACGGGTCTGTGCGCTAGCATGCATGCACTGTTGACGTCAGGAACTTATTGAGTGTCCAGTTTAGAGCCCGTTGTGCATTGTGATCTGTTCCACACGCTTCTCGTGCACATGCAGTCTGAAACGTACAAAGGCACATGGACAACCTTCATGCTACAGGCAGTGACACATCAGCTGACGCTAGCAGATTGGTCACTTAGCTGCAAGGTCATAGCTCATGTGACAGAAAGGCCAGCAAGTATAGCGTGTCAGATTGGCAAGCTCTGCCAAAAGCATTGCCACACTGCACAAGCCATGCTTGTGGAATGAACAATGCAACACAGCAAGACAATGCTCCCAGAATGAGAGGCATGGCTTCAGCAAACCATGTCAGCAGAGCCTGTGAATCTGACCTGGTACGGAGAGCCTTGCACATGCTGTCCTTGATACTTCACCGCAATGCTGCAGGTGCCAGTGAGAATCGGCAAATAGGTTGCAGCCAGCTCTCCATGAATAGCTGAACCCATATCCCAACTTGCATCCAGAGGACTTGCTGGACCTGCCAGCTCGATCTGAAAGCCAGCCTGGCCTGGATTGGCAAAGGGTGACCTGACCGGATTGCTGAATCTGTCCTGTGGCTTCACCATAATTCTGGCCTGCATGCATCCAGAACCTCGTACAGATGGCTTGCTCTGAGGATTTCTGTATTGCTAGTAGTCAACAGAACGATGTATTGAAGCATTTTGATACCTACCAACTGCTTGCATGGCACAGATACTGATGCATGTACTGTGAGGGGTTCATGCATGCTAGTGGCCTGCATGCTTGCAATCGAAACATCCTTGATGCGTTAAATGTTGATGCACTAAATGTAGCCCTCTCAGCTGGCATGATCATGAGCCTTCTCATGTGACAAGGCATGGAGGTTGCCCTCACCAGGTGTCCACTGCACGCAGCTATCACGCCATCACCAGCAGCATAGCTGCAACCAGCATCCACCTCCACTGCAGTCACGGTGGCAGCAAATGGGCTGCCAGCAATGTTCTGCCCTTTCAGCATTGCTGAGACAGCGTAACTGCCAGCCACAGTGGCTGTGAAGTAGGCTCTGTACTCGCCGCTGTCAAGGTCCTCAACTTTGCCTGCAATACAAAGGAGACTGAGCTATGGAATTGGAAGTCAGGTTTGCAGCTTGTGTATGCAGTGCATGTCCTAGGGAGAATAGACGAGGCCATTAGGCAATCCTATGAAGACATACCAGGGCTGCGCATTCCCCTTGATGTACACTGTGGCGATCACAGTAGCTTGACTGTTTGCTTGACTGCTTTTGGGGGTGCAGGGTCTATTTGATTTGCAGCACAGCGAGTGGTTGCAGCAGACAAGCAGATCATATGCATTGCAGCTATTGGTTCATTGCAACATCCGCTGTACAATGAAATATTGCATGCTGCTGCTGCAATCCCATGCTTGTCTTGCAACTTGGAGGAGAGGGAGGGTAGGGGGCAAATGTCTGGTAGGACAAATATCTATTAAGCACTGCTGGGTGCAGTGTGATGAAATAGGCTGGTGTGCGCTTACACAGCCTCACATGCTGAGAGGACGTCATGTCTAGACTGGCCTGTTGTGCCTGCAGCACAGCAAGCAACACGGGGCGGTGCAACATTAATGTGCTGCATAGGCAAGCTGGCATGCTAAGTCTGACTTGTCATGCTGCTGAAAGAGATCAGGACACTGTGCAGCACAGCTGTTGATGCACAGCAAGGTTGTCATGCCTGCACTGACCTGTTGTGCAGGCACCAGTGGCAGTATGGCACCAGGAGACTGCGAATGTGTCGCCTCCTAATGACTTCTGGGTACCTTGCGCATCCCTGGCTATGATCATGAACTGTGTCTGCTGACCAGCTGCCTGCGTCATGCATGCACTGGGGATGTGGTATGGTAGGAACATGACTTGTTGCCAGGCTAACGCAAGAGCAAAGGCTGGCACAGGTTCAAATCAATCAATCAATCAGATCGATGAGCTGTTGCAGCTGCATGCCAGGACTACATGCATGCTACCTGCTGCTGTGTAGTGAGAGCTGAGCAGATGCCGACTTGTTTCTGTGTGCAAAAGCAAGTCATCCTAACTGACATGCTGACATGCCCAGTGCATATCACAGCTCTGCTGCATAACAAATCAAGCCATATGGAGACACATAAGCCAGAGAACTACGTTTTGTTGTACCAATCTCATGAAAGGTACCACCACAAGATGCAAGACACTGTCAGATCGTGACTCTTGGCCTTGCATCACTTAGCAGTAGCCTAGCAGCATTCCATGTATGCAAAGAAGTCCCATCTGGCATCTCTTGAGCATGCATGTCTTCACACCATGAACATCCAAAATCTGCGCACCGTGGACAATGTCAAGGGGGTGCCCTTGACTTCGCACTGGCTTGGACAGGCTTCCGCAATGGACGCCACCACCACAGCTGGGCTGTTACGCACATGTATGCCATGTATGGAGGCAGTGACAGTGTACGTCCCTGCTGCATGGGCATGGTAGGTGAAGGCACACACACCTGCACGGACGGCACCTGCCTGCACTGGGGTCGGCTGAGGTCCATCTACGGTCACCTGAGAAGAAAAAACGAAGCCTTTGTCAAAATGTTGCATGCAATGTGATGTACAAACGTCCTGAATGTATGCCAAAGTATGCAGGAGATTGTCTATGTACATGTCATGAAGACTTGTTCTACAACCTGACGAGGAATCTTGCTCTGTGCAAAAGTCAGTCTCAGCACCCGTGTACGGACTCAGCATCAGCGGGCGTACACAGATTCAGCATTGGCAGCACATAATGTGGCTCTATCGCAGCAGACTGCCACCATTGATTTCAGCAACCAAGATTGTCAGCACGTTTGCCTAACCCTACACAGACACAGCAACAGCAGCAGCAACAGCAGCAGTGACACCTTGATGGCGGCTGAAGCAAGGTCAGCTGCAGTGGCTGGGTTACCCCACTGGTCTACCAGCTGCAGGAACAGGGAGCTGGGCTTGCCTAGCTGAATGGCCTGCAGGCCTGGCCCATACAGGCGGCTGCTGTCAGCATCAGCCTCTCCAGGGCTGACTAGACACTGAAATGGGCTGCCTTGTACATGTGCGCCTGTATACAACCATGCAGATGCTCAGCATTTGACATACAAGCTCAGTTGCTAACAATATATCAATGATAGTGTGTATGTTCCCGGCTCGTGATGAGCTACATACATGGAGGGCAAGCCTTGTCTCTCCAGAGCAGGCTGTTGTGAGCATCTCTACAAGGTTGTGAGCATCTCTACAAGGTGTACTGATACAGCAGTTATGCCAGTCGCGTAATGCGACATCATTGAAACTGGACCTAGAAGAATCAGGGGGGCGCTGCAGTTGTTTAGGTCTTGTTGATGTAGACAAACAATCACTGGCAGCATCCATGTCTACAGGGCTTGCTAGACACTTATAAGGCCTGCCCCTGAACATTTGCCCCTGTCCAAAACAGCACATCTGCTCTGCCAGATGCAGGCCGGATCTTCCATTTGCGTTTCTGCTGGTAGCGTCAGAGTCCCTAAGCAGACCGCCACGCTAGTCCTGAAGCATTCAGGGACGTCTCACCATTCAGTGCGGTCACAGCCACCTCATAGCTGCCTGCTGTAGTGGCTGTGTACGCAGCTCTGTACATGCCCTGCCCTAGATCTTCCACCCTGCCTGCTACAGCCTCAAGCTGCGTCCCTGCCTCAGTGGATTGAGCTGAAACTTGAAAAGTATCCCCTCCCGGTGTCCTGGTGTTGCCAAAGCCATCCAGCGTGTGGATCCTGAAGCTGGCAAGCTGGCCTGCGGTGGCATGGGCTAGGCCTTCTCCAGTGCAGGTGCATCTGCAGGGCTCCAAGTCACCAGGAAGAACTGCACAAATGGCACAGGCATCTCTCGAGATGCTGCTGCTACAACCATGCATTGCTTGCTGACTGGGCATTGATACAGGCATCTTGTCATGATTTGGCATGCGCTAGGGCTTCTCTGCTGCAGGTACAGATGCTGGGCTCCATTGCAAGCATAGCATAGGCATGAAAGCATGGTGCAAGATGCAGGCACTGCAGGGAAGTGGACTACGCTGACTAGGTGTCGGCACAAGGGGGGTTTGAACTGCTGTGGCAAGAGAGGTATGTGCTGACGTGTTGTCATGTGCAACCCAGGTCACCAAGAAGAACTGTGTTGCAATGTCACGGCCTAACTGTCAGCATGACATTATAAGTTGCAAAGGAAATGAGCACTGCTCCAGTCTTCAAGCAAGGTGTCCCTATGTGCAAGTGAATTGTCTGTGCCCAAATGTGTGACAGAACAAGGTTCTAAATACTAGCAGTGTCAAGGGTTGCAGGCAACCAGCAGTCGGCTTAGCACAGCAGGAGGCACAAAATAATGCACTTGCCCAACTTGTGCATGATGCTGATAACAGTACACACAGGAGAGTCAGTCTGCAGATGCAACGATTTTTACACGTTTCTGGCAAAATTGTGGGCAGTTGTTTAATTTCTGACCTTGGCAACTTGCAGGGCATCCTGCCAAGGCAATGCCCTCAAACTGTGCCTCCACCAAATATGTCCCTGCTGTTTCTGTTCTCCATGAGACTGTGTATGTCCTGCATGTTCATGCAGGAACAAATTGCTTCTGACTCTCAGATAGTACACAATGCCTCAGTCTAAATTGGTGTCAAGTCCCGTCTGTGTCTGGGCTCATGCTAGGTGCCACAGCAAGCCAGCCAGCTGGACATGCAGAATCAATCTATCTGCAGCCGGCAACAGTTTCTACATGCATGCAGGCGAACTCCATTGGATGTCTGGGCTGCAGGGTTAAAATGTCAGGTATCTGCATCAAGCAAGTACGCAGTCCTAGCAGATAGTGGGCTCACCCGTCAAGGTTATCTTTAACAAGGGCTGCTGGTTCCTGAAGGGCAGGGCCAGACAAGCTGATACTAAATGTATCGCCGCCAAGACTGCGCGCATTGTTCTTGGCATCGCATGCTGCACAACAAAAATTGCACCATCAGTCTTGCCTTGCAAGGTGAGCTGTGGGTCATGCGCAGCTACCTGTGACCGACTGCTGCACAACTTTTCCTCCAGCATTCACTTAGCTGTCATGCTGCAGCATACCTGTTGCAGCTGGCTTCAGGCAGACTCGAGTGAGGCATAACACTAACATGTATGGCAAGCGTGCTTCACATTCATAACAGACACAGTACAATCTATGTGTATGATCTACATGAATGAGCAAGCTTGTCTTACATGCAGCATGCACAAGCATGCACATACCCTTGGATGCACTTTTTTCAATGCCAAACGCAAACTCTTGTCTATTCTACAGCCTGAACAGCATGCTTCTAGATCAAGCTGCGACTGGATTTCCATAGTAGCCTCACCTTGAATGCTGAATTCTATTGGCTGCCCTGCAGTGCCTTGAGTCAGCCCCACCCCATACAGCTTGCAATTAACAGCACAGGTCTCATCATTCCTGACTCTGACAGACAATGGACAGCCCTTCAAGGCTCTGTGTCCATCAAGGCTTATGGATAGGCTGTACACGCCAGAGATCTCTGGCGTAAATGCAACCTCATATCTGCCTCCTCCAAGGTCAAGGACGTCAGCTGAAAACAGGACTGTTGCACCGTCCAACACATCTGCATGTATGTCTGCTTTGCCAATGTAAGGGCTGCCAAACTGATCATGGCATGCTAGCTGTACTGCGTATCTTTCGTTGGCGAAACCATTCACAGAGCTCTCAGTGATCTGTGTGTTATTTTCACAGGCTCGGGGCTGCTGGCAGGCCATGCGGAAAGGACTTCCAGGCACAGCTGTAGACCCCACAGACAAAGAGATCCTGTACTCTCCAGTAAGAGGTGCTGTATAGCAAATCTCGAGTGTGCCATCTTGCAGCTGCTTGACGTCTGCCTTCACTGTGACGTTGCCTTTGATGGCCACTTTCAAGTCAGAAGGCTGCACAGACAAGTAACGAAACTTTGCATAAGCTCTATACTTGTAGCTGCATTGAAATGACAAGCTCTCCTCTGCATATCCAGCTTGACTGCAGTGATCAGACAGTGCCAAAGGTACACGGTCAAGTATGCAATGACGAACAATACCTTGAGCTTTTTTCGTTCCACAGCCTGTGTGGATGTGCTGTCGACCACAAATGAAGCAAGCGTCTTGGGTGCACATAGCCTTAGTCCAGTGCCAGAAGCGGCATACAAAGAGCCTTTGCCTTCGGCTTTCTCTGTAGGACTTGGCTGCTTTGCTACAGCTGCTGCTCTGGGAATCAAAGACGGCTTGAACTGCAAGTTAGAGGCCTTTGCAATGTTCTCCATGATGTCGCAGTGTCAGCATATGCGCTTCACTCAGGTAGGTCAGGCACTGATCTAGGTCATCAAGTCGTACGAGATCATCTGTTGCGTCGAAGTCTGTTGCACCGCGTCGCTACCACAATGCATCTACGTTGTGCTCAAACAAGCAGACAGGTAGATGGATGTCAACAGTCATACGCGCGGCTCGATTGCCGTGAACCGTATTTTGAAACAAGGTAGCAGAGGACATAAGGTTGTGACTTTTGTTTCTCTCATCAGGATGCTAGGATGTAAGCATGCACTGTGATGCATGTAGCATCAGCAAGCACTGAAGTTGAGCGTGAGTTGCCACTGATACTATACGCAACAGCCAGAGTAAGCAGTCAACTATGATTCTGCCTATCGCTAGATCTCTAGACTTTGACAATCATTGTCAGCTAGCATGTCATAATGCCATCATGGTCACAGGCAGACGCGTACGCCTATCAACAATTGCACTTGTCTGCACAATATCAATCATGTGATGTTGTCGTCTCAATGAGATGTGACATGTCAGCTTGCCAGGCCAGGCACCACAGCTGCCCAACTGCAAAGAGCCATTAGTGCTATTGTCTGGAGCCGGCACATTGTTTCACCCAGCAAGACATCACCAGATGACAAAAATGGGACATGGGCATTTCATCGGCCTATCAGCCCATTTCCAGGCCTCATCAAGCTGCATCTGCACCTGCTGCACTTCTGCAGCACCCCTATCCTGCTTCTTCAGACTTTCCAGCAGAGCATACAGCCCCCAGGGGTTGTTGGGGTACAGACTGAGGGCCTGCCGGCTGATCACTTCTGCCTCTGCTGGGCTTTCTGTCCTCTCCAGAATGTGAGTCAGGCAATGCCGCAGGGTAGGAGCTTGTCTGGGTGGCGCTGCATAGCTCAGCTGATCTTCTAACTACAAGCATGCAAAGCCATCTTTGACACCCTCACTGGAAAGCGTGTCACGCTCACACATGCTCAGGAAGTAGCAAAACCTCTAGGGCCTTTTGTTTGTGCAGACATGAATATTGCCATGACGTCAAAGTCAGCAAATGCAGTCCTAGGAAGCCACTGATTGCAACAGCATCGACTGTTGTCAACTCAGGCCACCTTGAATTGATGCAGGCATACATGCGTTTGTGACTACAGAGGTGACATGCACTTCAACATCTTTGCAATGAGATTTGGGTTTGCAGTGAACCCATACCAGCACAGCTGTCTTGAGGTGGTGCTCAGCGGCCTGGAGGTTGCCTGGATATGGCCCTTCTGCTTGGGCTATCCTTGCTTTAGCCACTTGCACCTGAAGGCAATTGGGCAGATATTTACAACAGCAGAAACCATTGTGCGTGACATGCCTGTGCCCAGTAAATCGCAATATATGCCTTTTGAGCTATGTGGCGCTCAGCCAGAACCTGTCTTGCAGTGTCAGAAGCCAGAAGGCAGAAGGCAGAAGGCATGCCTGCACGCAGAAGGCAAATGGCAGAAGGCAATTGTTGCATGCGCAAATGTATTCTGCACAAGTCATCATAACGTATGCACTCAACCAGACATCAAGCTCCCAGACATTTACAAGGTGAAGTGCGTACGTTGTCATCAGCTCCAATGGCATCACCAATATGATCATGCAGTATTAAAGAGCACAGATGACAGGTCAAGGAAGTTGGTGGGGTGGGGCAGCACAGTGAGCTGGGGACCGGCTGTGGGAAGGCAATGATCGCTTGTGTGTACAAAGCTCTGCTGCAGGGCAAGATCCTGTCTATGAGAAGATCTCAACATGAATGGTACAGGTGTAGACATGACAAGGCAGGGGACTAAGAAGCGAAACCAGTAGGGGCTTGACTGTGGCAGGGGAAGCAAGGGGGGGGGGGCAAAGGCATAGCAAGAACGACAGAGCAACAAACCGCAGACGCTTCAGCAGCAAACCCACCTGAATGGCTGAAAGCTGGTGATGCTCGCATGAGTACATGCCAGCTCCCTCACCAGGCTCTGTGGGAGCCTCCTGCTCCACCTCCTCAAAGGCAGCCTGCAATGATTGGCATAAGTATAGGAAGGAGTAGGAAGTATAGGAAGGAACAGGTATAGGAATAGGTATAGGTATAGTATAGGAAGCGCAGGTTTGGCAGTGGCCAGTTGCTTGATGATGCCAAGGTGAAATTGCAGCCACAGAAGCGTGCTTGCTCTGCGGTGTGACAAACACATAGTGCACAGACACTTGGTGCGGAGATCACATGAGTAAGCGTACAGAGTAATACACTTGACAAAGCAGGCCCCAAGGCATGCTGTGCGAAATAACAGCACAGTTACACTTCTGTGGTATGACAAAGGCATGCACTTGCTTGTGGCTTCCGTTGCAGTGCTGCAGCGTACCTCCAGCTGCTGCAAATGCCCACTGGCCCTGTCAAAAGCTGCCTCCCATCTGCTATTGTCCTGGTGGTACTGCAAGGTCTCAGACTGAGCTGCATGAGCCAGGGCCATGGCATAGTGATACACGCTGACAGCGTACTCATACCCTCCTTTGGCACAGATGCCTGAAAAGAAAAGACAAGAAAAGTTTACGCTTTTCAGCGATCATAACGGGAGTCTCCTGAGGCGGCAGCCCGGAGCTATGACCGTAGGCCATGGTCCAAAGGACACAGATGCCTGCAGTTGTGTTTGCAGCTTGCATCACAAATCACGCTGGTAAGAGTCATGACAAGTCTGCAGTCGGGTTGTCTGGTGTCTGGGGTCACATTGGAAAGAGGAGCAGCGCAAAGCTTGTGCATCTATGCACCATGACCATTGGTTGTTCATGCCAGGTGAGATTGCTGTTGCATTGAGGCATTGAGGCATTATGACCTCAACACTTCAGGAAACTCATCATGCTCACATCAACACAACGCACCGCTGAATCAATGACAGTAGCTAGCACCGGAGGTTTGGGGGTTCAGGATTGAGGAGTCAGGCATCTGCAGAGACAGTTCTCACCTCTAGCATTGGCAGGTGGCGGCGTCAGGTTCTCCAAAATGCTCTCCCACATGCCGTGAAAGACCCTGCAAATGCATGCAAGCTCTGCACATGCTTCTTCCAACAAGCTATTGCTTTGCACAGCATGTGTCTGGTGTGGTGCTGAAATCAGCGAGGCTCAGCAGGGTAGCATGATCTGCGATGCGAGTGCAATTGACATCCTGCTAGCCAGATAGTCCGCAGACTGCAGCAATGTGACTTGGGCATGCAACAAGAACCAACAGCATATACAGAAGTCAATGAGTCCGAGATATCAAGCACATCAGTTGATGAGTTACAGTAAAGCATTTCATCAGGAACATGACGATGGTATGATGTTGAGAGGGGAGCATTGCTGGAGTTTGGATAGCTTGAAAGGCAGCAAAGGGAGGCCTGGGGGCAGGTTTGGGCCCTAAGAAGGGAGGGCAAAAGGCAGGCGGCTTGCATATGGGCAAAAAGAAGTCTTCAAGACAAGGTTCTGGCAAGACACAAAACAAAAGAACTGACCAAGTGAGAGGGAGGGCTGTCCAGTCAAAGCTAGGGGTGTCATGGGTACCCAGCCAGCTGCCCCTGGGGTACAGCTCGGCAGCCTGCTGCAGCTTCTTTGACCACTCAATTGCCAGCTGTGACTGCAACACCAGCACAGACCCATCAGCATCACACTTTGGGGCATGCTGTCATTCCCATTCGACTAAAGTGACCCAGACAAGGGCTCACAACAACAGGAATGGGGAGTAGCTACTCTTACGGGGCAAATGAGCAGGGGGTCAACAGCAGGGTTAGGGATGAGGGGTGTAGGCTTACTTGGCCGGCCATATTGGCAGCATACACCAGCAGGTCCATGTCGTGTTCGGATGCTACAGTCGTCTGGCAGTCTACTACATCCTGTGCATCCACAGCTAATGCCCTTAGACCGGCCTCTACTGCATCATGGTACCTGCGCATATACAGCCACATGATACGAGCAACAGCCTCATAGTTATGATTGAAGCCTACTATCACACCTGCTGACACAACCAGTGACAGCCTTTAGGGTCTTTACCATTCATGACAGGGATGCAACTGTGAGGCAGGAGTGCTGTTGCCTTCAGTGCATGCAGAGTCGAGTGAAATCAACTCATGAGCCTGTTGCATCTCTGTTGTGGCGCACAACAGTATGCACCATAGCATGGCTGAGTTTGGTCAAAGCCTCACAAGTCAGACAACAAACAGGTGTCAGCATACAAGGCAGTCAGGAGTGTAAGGATACCTGCCAAGCCTGACGAAGATGTGTGCAGGCATGTGCAGCAGGTGACCCATGTGGCGGAAGGTGCCATTGCCGCTGTGTAGCATGTCAGCTGATTCCTCACCACTGGCAGCTTGCAGATACCCTTGCCCTCTGCATGCACACACACACATCCCTCTTTCTATGCAGCCAAGAGTCTTAGCTAAGAAGTCAAACTTTGTCCCAAGATTGTCTTTGATGGACCGTATTTTAGGGTCCATACAAGATACTGCTGTCTTCATAGTGTAGTGTAGGCTTGCATCCACTTGCCCGACAGCTTTAATATGAGCCTGAAAGGAAAGAAAAGACAGCACCATTTGGTGTTATCATGAGAGGAAGCCTGAGATGGGCCCAAGCTTGTCTATGCTGATCTGTCTTTGCCTGAGACGAGTCCAACTGCATGGCTGGACATGTGAAAGCTAAAACTGCCCAGAGTGTATGTGACATTCAACTTATATAGTCATGCTGAGCATGCTGTGTGTGCTGGTGCAATGAGGCACCACCCTTGATGGGGATGCTGACCTATGTAATGTGGACATATCATGTCTGATGTGTACAGAGGCTAGCTGATGACCATCAGCTATCATCGACTGATGTAGTGTGACTCACTGCGGCCAACGGTTGCTGTCACACAACCAGGTCTCTAGTGTTTGCCATGTACTCGGCACATATGCAGATCAGATGTGATGGACAAGCCTTGCAATATTCAGGGACGATGCCAAGCTATCCAATACCTCCTTGTCATCATCACACTCTGTGTAATCAAAGGTATACATATGTGATATGCACCGACACATCTACATGAATATGTTGCCATCAAGGATGACATTGGGGTGTCAAGGGATGAACCTGATAGGGCTACCAGTCTCTGCAATGTGGACATGCAGATGTAAGGCAAGGGGCTGGGAGGGATCCCAATCCAGGGCCTCAAGAATGAGCTGCTCAGCGCGTACACCAGCGGGCTTCAGCTGCCCGCCAGCTCCTGCCTGCACCAGTATTGTCAAGTTGACTTGCCTCGCTTATGGTCAGGCATGCATTTCATGCATTTGTGCAACCTCAGCAAATCTTCTAGAACTTGTCATCAGGAGGACAGATCAGATGCCGCAGTTTTGGGTCCAGCCACACGTGCATTGTGACAATACATGGCAAATAACATGATGAAATGTAGCCAGAGGACATTCTCACAGTGCATTAGTCTTGCATTATGGACTCCAGCATGGCCTGTGGATTGTTTGGAGCAACGCCTCTCATTAAAGGTGCCTTTCATGTGTATCAGAAAGCTGACTGCTCATCCGTTCTTCGTGGCATGAGCATTGGCATGGCTAAACTGATCATATGGCGTTTGATAGCTATAGGCCAGCAACGGATGCACTCCAAGAAGTCGTAGTTGAACAAGACAATGGCACTGACAACACACACGTGCCTTATAGCACAAAGCGCTCTGGCAGCTTGATGTAATTTTCATACCTCTGCTGACTGGTAGATGCTGCAGAGAATAGGATGTTTGTACCTGCTTCAGGTTCCAGGCTTCTGGAATCATGAGGGCTTCTGCTGCCATGGCCAGCAAGTCTGCGCTGTGCTGCTGCCTGGCAATGCGCTCTATGGTTTCAGCCCATCTCCTTTCTGCCTCATTGAACATCTGAGGCAGCAACAACCAATCAGTGTGCCCACAAGGCAAATTACTAACAGTGCTTGTGAGGTGTTCCGGCATTGCAGTCCTGTTCTTGGGCCTGCTTTGGTTTCTCTCTGACACATGCATGCTGCAAGTAAGCAAAAGATCTTGCAGAACTTGTATGTGGTCCTTGGTTGTCGTCAAGACTCACAATCATGCTCAGTCTGACGCTCTGTTATTCTTGGCCTGGTGAGATCACACATGCATGTACATGCAGTAGCTTTTGTGCAGGCTGACCTGTACAAAGTGGTCAGGCCCATGGTCCAGCAGGTGTGGGTCATACAGCAGGCTTGATGCTTCTGCCAAAGCCAATGCCAGCTCAGCATCTTCCTGCTCCTGTGATGCAAGCTTGCCATGTGAATATCATCCTGACATGAGTGGATTGAAGAGCTGATAGCATGACGTCAGGATAAGGACCACTGGCTGCTGAATGACTGGTCAAACTTGAAGAGAGAGTACAGTTCAGGAAGGTGTGAAAGCATGAGACATGTGCTGTACAGGACCAATGGCAGCAGAGCGCCTTGTGTCTTCGGTGATCATGTTCTTGCTCATTCTCACTCAGCACTGACCTGTTCTGTTGGAGCGTCAAGACTGCTGGCTTGCAGTGTGGCCAATTGCAGTGCAGTGGACGCTGCTTCAGAGGCTTCCTTGTAATCATGTAGCAGAAAGGCAGGGTAGCCTGGGTCCTTGGCATGGGGCACCCTGCTAAAAGTCACAGAGTATGCAAAGGCAAGCTCATCAACCTTCAGAGAGTGTACAGTGTTGCATGTGCTAATCACTGGTGCCTACAGCATAGTAGAGCGCACTGTATGCAGCTCATGCTGCTGGACCTATGTGCAAGCGTTGATGCTGCTCTAGAGCTAGATCTAGATACGCTGTCCACCAATGATGAAACCACATGCATACCATGTGGATGCACTGCATGCAGTCACAGCATAAGTGACACTATGTCAGCGGGATGCTCAGCTATACTGCTATAGTGTGCACAATCAGGGGAATGGTAAGCTAAGAGGATACTAAGCTAGACTTGCCAACTAGCAAGTTGCTAGTTGGCACAAGCAGTTGCAAGCAGTATCAGGTATTTGGTGGGAACACTCACTTGTTCTGGAAAGGGCCTAGTACATACGCATTTGCCCAGTGCAGTAATGGTTCTTTTAAGTCAAGTTCCAGACCAAGCGCGAAAGACTTTCTGGCTTCCGGTTGGTTATAGCTCCAAGCAAATAGGAGCCCCTGGACTAGAATCTGAGTGATCACCGTGCAGTGACAAGGCAACAACACGACGGGCAAACATCTTCGTGACAGTTCAAGATTTCCTGCAGACCGCTCGTGCTTTGTTACCTGGTCGAGCATTCTCAAGGCATCAGTACCGTGCGCACGTGCACGCACGCGTTTCTGGCTCAGTGTTGTGCTTACGTCCCGATATTTCAGCAGACGCGCGGATGCGTCAGACGCAGTGCATTGTGCAGAACGCGTGTTGGGAAGCAGGTTGAGGGTGATGCCTCGCCGCCTGGCATAGCCGACACCTAGCACCGTGAGTAGCAACCAGAGCACTGCAAGCTTAAGCCCGCGCGATGGTTGGTCAAAGCAGTATCGGCTTGAGCTCTTTGAACCCATACTGGCTTACAGCACATCAAGACACGATCGACGATCGCCTGTCGCGCTGCCTGACGTGCTGCCGAGGCTCCTGGCAAAGCGTGCACGTACCAACCAGCGTCAAAGTTACAAAGATTGGCAGCTCAGTCGCCACCCGTGGTCAGTATTTTTGCTAGATATCTGCGCCATCATGCGAAAGGCCGGGCCGCTTTTGCAGTACTGTCGGTGGTCAGGTCGGTATTGGCATTCGCCGGACTCCTCCCGTGCACTAGTTTGACTTCCACGAGGCTGCACGTGCCTTAGTCACATGCCACGTGGTACAGTAGTCATAGAAGAATCATAAGTCATGAGATGGTTAAGGACCTCACCCTTCAAACAAATGCTTGTGGCCTGGGTCAGCCTGCATTGCTGCATGAAAGCATCAGTTGCGCCGGATATTTTGCGACATGTATCCTCTCGCCCTGTTGTCAAGGCCGCTTGTCGACATGGATCCTTGACAAGCACGTCGGCAAGACAGCCGCTTTGGCGTGGATACAAGCTAAAGACGAATTTCGGTCAACGCGGGCTGCGCATCAATCTGCTAACGCCAGTTGGCTTGCAAGTCAGAGCTGTGCGCGAGTCGAGTATGCAGAAGACTGAGGCCAAGAAAGGGTCTTCTTGGGTATCGAGCGGGGTCCTTCTCGCTCTTGGGGGTGCACTGCGGGGCTTGGTGCTTGCGTCAAAATGGCAACAGGTTCAAAGCTAGATTTGATCCGACAATTGCTGCCAGCTTTATACACGCGAGAAAGCCGCCAAACTTGAGCTTGAGCTTATTAGGCGTCCCACATCCGATTGGGCTTCCCTTGCACTTGCAGATAAGCAATATGGGCCCAGCATGTCAAAGCACAGCTCTGGCAGCAGTGGACACAATATTCATTATCACAGCTACCGTCTTTCTGTCCCTGGGCAGTTTGTTTGGCACTCAGCGATATGGTGACACACCAAGCTATCCAGGTGTTCATCAAAGCTCACACAGCTGCTCAACAACATACAGCAAGAATCAACGTGTCTTTGACCTGCAGTGGCCCACTCCTGTAAACTGCTTTTGCACTTGTAGCTGCCTTCAGCTGCACATCATGATCAGCATGGGCCCTCAACCTCAAATGGCAATTGGCTATTTTGAATTTGCTTGCAAAGCTGATGGGTCTGACATGCTGATCCCAGCCTTGTATGTTGCAGGCCCATTTGTTGAGCAAGACGGCACCCGCTCTCCTCCCTCCTTTTTTCAAGCATATGTTGTGCTGGTCCCACTGTTGTTGGGTATCATAGCTCCAACAGCAGGCCTTGGGTTGCTGATCTGGCAGGATGATGCTTACCTTGGGGCGTCTACTCTTGGAGTGTACTTGTTGGAAGTTGCTGCACAGCTCATTTCGGAAGAAGTGTACTTGAAAACAAGTGAGCTGTCTATTCCAGCATCTGTCCAAGCGTTCCGGCTTTATACTGTCTGCACCTGCAAGCTTAGCAATTCAACCATTGCCTCAGTCAGTGCTCTGCTTTCTATGTAGCAACTTGTCATCCAGTACCCTGGAGCACTGCCAATGTCATGCTGTATGCAAGAAGATCAGTTGATGCTTGCAAGTCTTTCAGACCTGCAGTTGTGGCATTTGTAGTATTCTGTTTCTTACTCCTTGACACATGCATGCTGCATTAATTGGCAGGCCATCATATGTTGCTGCCAGTGTTATCAAAAGCAGGCAGCGAAGTTGTGCTGTAAGTTTGCATAGCCTAGCTCAGCTCAGGTTGGGTCAGCACAGCAAGTTGATGTGTCACTGTCATATTCACATTGAGTTCACGCTCTTCAGTTAGCCACGACATGATCTTGCAACTTTTGTGTCTCTCATATGGTCATGGCTATTGCAGAAACTGCCATGTGGCCTCAAGTGCCACAAGTGTATCAGACCTATCGTATCTGGCAGCTCATCAGGGGCTGCTACCTGGTGGGTCTGGTGGGTCAGGTTGGGGGTCCCCAATGGCTGTGGAACTTGCACGCCATGCTCATCATGCTGTGGGTCTTCAATTTTGGCGCAGTCATGACCTGGACGCCGTGGCTGTACAGATGGCACTTACAGCCTCAGTCCTCTGAAAATGGGCAAAAGAATGGCTACATCAGTGGCCAAAAACCAGAGTAGAGCAGGGTGACCAAGTTGAAAGGCTGTAGAGGCTGCAGCCAGCCATACTGCAAGAGCTGAGCAGTCTGGATAGACATGCTCTTGATGGCTGTTCTGCAAGCATTTCAGCAAGAGAGTCAAGGGTATACCTTGGTCAAAATGGCAGATTAGTTTTGAGTCTTGTACAGTGACGAATTTGAGCGAAAGCTGTGTCTAAACAGGCAAAAGCAACATCTCACTGAAAGAGGTGTTCGTGGTATCACACGACCACATTTGGCGGGATTCAGTTGTTTTTGAAGTGTGTACTCACAGATAAAAGTTGTGTCACAAGTGCCAACGATCCAAATAAAACATTCAATATGCAGAGGGACTCTTCCATGCAAAGGTGACAGCCTGAGCTTCTGTGCATAATTGGGTGCTTTGTCTTCGTGTTGCTGTTGATCTGCTGATTGTGGCGATACATGGCAAACAAAACTTGATATTGAGTTGATTGGTCTGTGCATGGCTTTAGGCTTTGCATGGTCTGTAAATCAAATACTGGCAGCCATGCCTGCAACCCTTATGTCGTGATACCTTGTTGTCATGTGCTTGCATGAGGCATGGGGTCAGGTCAAGCTTGCACACCTACACCAGCTGATTGCAATTGCTTCTAGCTTCAGCATACTGCTGAGTTGTATATATACATTTCTGAAGCTGATCTGGCCACAGTACGGTCATGGAAATGTCCAATGCTGTGACAGTATGACAGCACAGCAACGCCCCTTCTTACCTTGGTGTTTGCCCTTCTACAAATGACTTAGATCATTCCTTTGCATCACGCATGCACAGTCTGCACTTGCCAAATTTGTTGACGTTGAGACCTGGTAGGCGAGCTGTCATGCTGCTTACATTGATGGTACAGCTGAGGGGGCAGTACAGTCTGAAGAAAATGATACAGAGCTTCAACCTACATTTCAGGTATGCCTAGGATCAATGCATCAATCCTGAGACCTGACAAGTGCTGGAGTCTACCCTTTACACCATGCAGCAAGTCCCTTCACATGTCCTTGCACACACAGCATACTCCAAACTTTGAAAAAACAAGCCTACATCACATGAGCATGACACTGGTCTGGATTCTCTGCCAGAAGTTGCAGTACTTAAGCATAGTACTCTCCAGGCCCAGGTGTGTCAGTAGCGTAACCACTCAACCTCTTGCCAGAACCAAAACCCCATCGCGGTGCGCTTTCATTGGTGGACAACTGTTGGGCTCCCATACCCTTGCTGGGGTTTGCTGTTGTTGGGCCAGGTGAGCACTCCCCATAGTTGCTCTTCTCGTGATCAACAGAGATGAACATCTTCTTGACAGAGTCACGGGTGGATGATCCAAAGTTGATGGTGGGCGCTGACTTCTTGGTGGAGAAAACTTGCTTGCCTGATGAGCTACCTATCTTGTACTGACCTGCAAGGGATGCTTGCCAGGTTACATATTCGCACATAATGCTCTTCACAGACTGTCAGAGTGCAGCAGTTTTGATAAAATTCTGGCAAAAATTTGGTGTGGAAAATCATACATGCGAACCTGCCTGCATAGCTACTTGAAAGCTCGCTAGCCTGTTGTGCAAGGTCAGTCTGGAAGCGTTGAGTCAAGTGTCATAATGGCATTGTCAAGGAAACAATGCTGTGGCCAGCAGAAGGCTCAAGGGATCGCAAAAGCTGGTTGATCAGGGTCTGGGTCTGTACTTCAAGCATGTACGCAGAGTGCTGCCAAAAAAGCAGAAACAGAAAGATCTCAAGCATCTGAAGCACAGCGCTGCAAGGGATTCTGAGAGGGGGTTCAGTTGAAGGGGAGGTGGAGGGGGTTTTAAAGAGGAGTGCAAAGGGGTTTGAGAGGA